>Ga0208764_10000450_pt1 | contig 26398 bp, 19 predicted proteins | sample ETNtaG_18_FD_185762 | JGI IMG/M metagenome (GOLD analysis project Ga0208764, IMG submission 185762) | Marine microbial and viral communities from oxygen minimum zone, Eastern Pacific Ocean - ETNP201302SV91 (SPAdes) (version 2) | ecosystem: Environmental > Aquatic > Marine > Oceanic ... | reverse complement strand
CAATACAGGTACCAGTGACCTCTTCGTGGTTAAGTACAACTCCAGTGGAACAAAACAGTGGACAAAGCAGCTCGGGTCATCAATGCGGTACTGAGGGTCGCACGTTCGAATCGTGCCGGGTGCGCCATTCTTTCCAACGTACATGATAGCTAGTCATATTCCTCAACCTTAAGGCCTCTAATTAAATAAGTGGTTTCAGTATCATAAACCTGCCCAAAGTCACTTGAACCTTCTACATAGTATTCTCCTATTTCTAAAATACCTGTAACCCAAACGGCATATAAAAGCGTTTCAAAATGTACAGGTTCTTCTAAAATTATATGAATTACTTGATTTGGTGGTGGTGGAGGTACATGAACACACATACCAAAGACAGGTACAAGAAGAAATTCCTTGACGTATTCAAATCCACCCTCATCCCCACCATCGTTTTCTACTAAGGGGACGGCAAATCCAGGGATTTTTATTGTTTTACCAATTAATTGCCTTATGCTTTCGGGCATCTCACCGGTTTTATAGTTTAACTTCCTTAAATCTGACCAGGTAGTGAGCTTTGAATCAACTTCTGAGCCTAAAACTGAAGATGAGACAGTAAAAAGTGAAAAATAAATAAAAACTAAAAAGATATTTTTCATGAAAGTTAAATATTTTTTTTATAAACGTATTGTCATTCCATCTGCAAGTGATTGATGATAAGCTTTTAAAGCCGGAATTATCCCCATCAACATAGCAGTCAAAAGAATTCCTCCAAGTATAATTATATCCCTATTACTTGGAAGATTAATGGGAATAAATAAACCAAAGTATGTTTCTAAAATGGGCTGTGAAACAAATAATGCTAAGTATAAAATAAACAGCCCAAAAATAATGCCTGCCAAAGTTAAAACAGTAGCTTCAAGAATTAGCAAGAAAGATATAGTTCCAGGTCCTGCTCCAACTGATCTCAAAATTGCCATTTCTCTTCTACGTTCATTAAGTCCAGATAATAAAGAAGTTACCATTCCAAGAAGTCCTGCAAAAAGAACAAACCAAGTTATTACTCTCAATCCTGTTTCTGCAGTCCTTAGAATATTCCAAAGCTCCTGAAGTGCCACTCCCGGCATAATTGCGCTTAGTGGTTCTTCTTTATAAGTATTAACTTTTCGTTGTAAGTCAAAAACATGTATTTTAGATTTCAAACCGATAAGAAATGAAGTTATTTCCTCAGGAGTTAGGTCCAATTTTAGGACTTCTTCCGCGCTGATACTCTCTCCTTCCAATGGAGGACCTCCGCTTTCCCAGTCTACGTGCATTGCAGTAATTCCTTCTAAACTTACGTGCAGAGATTGATCAACAGGAGTTCCAGTAGGTTTAAGGATACCTACTATTTTAAATGGCTTGTCATCATGGTTAAGAAAGGACTTTTTCCCTGTCCCATGAGCTATTATTATTTCCTCGTTTAACTTATAATTGAATTTGATTGCTATTTCGCTCCCAATCACTGTTTCAAAAACTTTTGAAAATGGTTTCCCTTTAAGAAATTCTAATTCCCTTTTACTGCCATAACGAAAAAATTTAAAATAGTCTAAGTTAGTTCCTACTACCCTAAAACCTCTATGGGAGTCTCCTAAAGATATAGGTATTGTCCATTTCACTCTTTTATTATTTCGTAATTCATTATAGCTTTCCCAACTAAGATTATTAGGAGAGTTACCTATACGAAAAATTGAATATAGAAGAAGCTGTAACGAGCCTCCCCTAGCTCCAACTATAATATCTGTTCCGGATACGGCACTGCTGAAACTTGTTCTTACTCCCTTTCTAATATTTTCTACACCTATCAATAATGTTACGCTTATAGAAATAGAAAAAATTGTCAGGATTGCTGTTCCCCTTCTATTCCACAAACTTTTACGGAAAAGATTAAACATTAAACCTCTAATTTACTTTATTGTTTATTTCATCCATTGAGATTTTTCTACTGAAAAGATTACGTAGAGTAGAATCATGACTTACAAATAGTAAGGTACTTTCAGCTTTTTTGCATTCACTGAAGAGAAGCTCAAGAAAAGAATAACGAAGGTCTGAATCTAAAGCAGATGTAGGTTCATCTGCTATAATTAATTCGGGATTACCAATTAAAGCTCTTGCAGCTGCAACTCTCTGCTGCTGACCTACGCTAAGCTCGGTTACGGGATTGTTATTAGCTAGTTGCTCCCCTAGACCCAGCGATTTTAAAAGCCTTTCAGCATTTTTGACTTGATCAAATTTAGTTTTTCCAGCCTTCTTGGCCCGAAGTTTTGAGAAACTTAGAGGTAACATTACATTTTCCTCAATTGATAGATACGGGAGAAGATTAAAAAGTTGAAAGATAAATCCAACATGATCGACTCTGAAAGAATCTCTCCCTGAACGAGAGAGACTCTTAATGTCTTGTCCAAGCAACTTAAGTTCGCCTGAATCAGAAACTAAAATCCCACCAATTAGCCCAAGCAGAGTGGATTTGCCACTTCCGCTTGGGCCCTGCAAAAAAACATGCTCATGTTTTTTTACCATAAATTCTGGCATATCTATAAGTGGACTGCCAGAATCCTTCCATCGGAAACTAAGGTTTTTAATTTCTAAAATGGCTTGATCCATGGATTATTTCCATCCCTTTATTCGATCATCCTTAGACTCTAATTCAATTGATCCTTGATTATTTTTAGTAATCCAACGAACACGAATTTCCTCTATGCGAGGGAAAATATTCATAAGTTGACTACCTATAGAATCAATTTCATCTAAATGCTCACAATTCCAGTGATATTTTGAAATGAATTCAGAATGAATTTCAGATTTTTCTGACTCATCATGCCCATGTTCATCTTTTTCTTCATGCCCATGTTCATCTTTTTCTTCATGCCCATGTTCATCTTTTTCTTCATGCCCATGTTCATCTTTAGCAGCGAATAGACTTTGAGATACATTAATGCCGACTAAGAGACATTCAGCATCAGCTGGGATCGAGAAAAGTTTAGATGGTTCTAAGAGAGATTTTATTGCTTCATTAAAATACCAACGTTGGTCTTGAGACTTAGGGAAATGTTCAAAACCTATCAAACTTTCTGAAGGAACCTCAAAGTTTAATTGAAGTTTTTCTCCTTCCATAGCCAACATAACATTTGCTGCACCATGCTCATGAGAATCTTTCTCACGAGATGCCTGTGCTGAAAAGCTAAAAGAAACAACAAGACATACCAATACCATAAAAATATTTTTCATATTTACCAAATTATTTGAAGTTATAAAATTTTTAATAAAAAAACATTAAACTTCTAAATAGGGAGGTCCTCTAGCTGGTGGGAATGATGCTAATACTAATTTCGGTAAAGTGGTAAATTTTTGAAATTTATTTTCACCAGAAATGTTAAAAAATTTAGGTGGTTTGCTAACAAAAAAGATATTATTTGCTTCTGTATTAACAAATTTTAATTGATCATTTGAGGATTTTTTTTGAGATAGTGGTGGATGGGAATGCTCTGGATCATCGCATTTTTGATAAATTAAATCTCCAAAATTAAGTTGAAGATTTTTTTTCTCAATCGTTGGTAATGTCCATTGAAATAATAAGACAAAAGGCAAAATTAAGTTGAAGAAATATTTTGTCTTTTCGATATATTTCATTAGCATTTGAGATAGGTAAAAATTTAATTTTCTAATGTATATTTTAATATTTTAATATAGAATATTCAAGAATTTTTTAGTTAAAAAATATGATTGATTTTGGGTGAGACAATATAGGTGTCAATATAATTTTCTACCAGCCCTTATATTCAGCGTATAAAAGTAACACCTGATATGAGGACTACAAGAGGTAAATTTTTGTACCTCTTTTGTGCCATTAGCTTACAAAAACAGGCTATATTTGGGGAAAATCTGCAATAGTGAAGATCAATCAACTTTCTGATATTATTATCCTTGTTTGTTGCAGTCTTTCCCTGTTTACCCACTCTGAAAGACTTCGAATCTGAATGTTGGGAGTTCGAGTCTCTCCACCCGCTACAGTCATACAAACGGATTACACAAATCTAATTCCCTTCAAACTACTAAATTGCGCCACTTAAAAATGCCTGATATGCAAAATGTATTTCCAAGTCTGATGAAGGCTTCACGCAGATCACTTTATTTTCCGTTTTCCCTGGGACATTTTGCCAACGACATCGTACCTTGTTCGGTGGTTGTTCTGGCTCCAGCAATTGCAATGGAAATGGGACTTAACCCGATGGAGGTTGGGTTGTTGCTTACCCTTCATAGTTTGGGCAGTGCCCTGGGTTATCTCCCGTCCGGTTTACTGGCAGATTCTTTCAGGAATCGGGGAAACCTTCTGATGCTTACCTTCTGGTGGGTCGGGCTCGGTTACCTGTTAGCTTCCTGGGCCCCGGGATTCTGGTCCCTGGCGCTTCTGTTTGCGTTAGCGGGCTGCGGAGACGCGGCCTGGCATCCTTTGGCGACGGCCATACTGGTGCAGTCTAACCCGCAAAAACGGGGACAAGCTTTGGGGTTACATGCCATCGGCGGAACTCTTTCCGCAGTGATCGGGCCGGTAATAGTCGGGGTTCTGCTGGCTTCAATGGACTGGCGTGAGGCCCTGCAATGGCTCATCCTGCCAACCCTGCTGGTCGGTGTCCTCTTTCTTTGGATCCGGAAATGGGTGCCAGAACAGCCGCAGCGCAAGGCTTTTTCGAAGGAAGATCTTCAGCATCTCTGGAAAACCTGGACTAAAAAAAGAGGGCTCTTGATCATTTGCCTGATCAGCAGCTACCACATGTCACTGGTGGCCCTGATGAGCATGATTCCACTCTACCTCAGAGAATTTCACGGATTAAGTTCCGCCATGACAGGTTTGGCTTTTGGAATGATGGTCCTTTTCGGGGCTTTTATGCAACCTCTGATGGGGAGGTTCTCGGATCGTACGGGCAAACGACGCAGGGTGATCGTTTTCGGCATTGCCAGTGCGGCTGTATGCGCTTTCATGATACCGGTTCTGGAAAACTTCGGGCTGCTGTCGATGATCATCATGTTCCTGCTGGTAGGTGTCGGACTGCTCGAGGGGATCCGCTCATCTGTACTGGCCGCCGCAGTGGAATTCACCGGAAACCGCGAAGGCACCACCCTCGGATTTGCCTTCACCCTGATGGATGGACTCGGTGCCTTTGGAGCTCTGCTTGCAGGCTGGGCCGCAGGAATCCAGTTCAGTCATGCGTTCCTACTGGCCGGGATACTTTGTTCTTTGTCGCTGATTCTTTGTTTTTCCGTTTCTCTGCGTTCCGCCAGTCTGGAAAACCCAATCTGAAAAAACATGAGTAAAGGCGGATGGCTAGATTGAGATGTATGAGAAGCATGAACTTGAGTAAAGAGGGATAGTGGGAAGCGGACTGGCCCCATCCTTCTATGCATAAAGTAGTTACTCTGATTTATGCCTAGATGACACCACTAATTCTTCACCGTCAGATGTGCTCCAAGTAAAATTCCCAATTTTTGCATAATAAACAGATTTATGTTATTTATTTAGTTCTCCTAATACACCAACAAGTCGTATTTTACTTTTGGTATTGAGTCAAATATGAAAAATGTTTTATTCGTTTTATTAATCTTCTGTTTTAGTCTCACCTTTATCTCCTGTGCAGAAAAAGATGAAAATTCAATATTTGATGTCGCCCCCTCGGCTCCGTCCGGCTTGACAGCGACTGGCGGGGCTATCCAGGTCAAGCTTAACTGGACTGCCTCCCGAGGGGCGAGCAGCTACAATGTATATTGGGACAACGCTACAGGAGTGAGTTCTTCAAGTACAGCCATAACCGGCATCAGCACAGATAACTACACTCATAGCGGTCTGGAGATTGACAAGACATATTATTACAAGGTTGCTCCCGTTAATTCTTACGGCACAGGTTCGCTTACCAGTGAGGTCAACGCAACTACAAACAGATACGTAAGCACTAATACAATAGCTTCCGGGAGTATCACAGTAGGGAGTAATACATTGTCAGGAATTTATGGAAGTGAATGCTTAACCTCTGCCTCGATTATTTCATATTATAAGTACATAGGTTATTGGCCTTCTGAAGTAATTGCTTATGGTCATGTGTTTGTTGTAACCGCTAGTGACAGCATTTCCGTTGAATTGCATTCCTTTACAGATACGTCATGCAGTCTCTCATCAGTGATTACTAAGACCTTGAGTAATAATGTTACGGTTGGGAGCGCGTCAGGATCTAACTATCCTGTTACTTATAATAATAGAACACAAAAACTTACAGTCAATTCGACTGCTGCTGAAACAACTCAGGAAGCACTCCATAATTCGACTGACTTTACAGTGGGAACAGAGAAAGAATTGTCCATGACGGGAGAAATTAGATATGGTTTGTGGACTCTGTCTGGTACAACCTTGTATCTGGCAGATGATGACGAATCAATAGCTCCTACTTCTGCTGGTACTGTGCCCCTACGTTAAGTAGTGAACCATATATGAAATTGATAATTGTGAAAATACTATTTTTTGGACTTATCTAAGCTGATCAGTCTTTGCGTAAAAAGCTGTTCAAAAAACTGTCTTTTCAAGAACCAACTTTGTGTTCCGCCACAGACAATATTCACTAGACGTTCAGAGATGAAGAAAACTCTGTGAATTTGAATACCCTCAAGTCGAAACTATACTTCCCTTTAATAATTAACTAAAGCATGGCGGCCAGAGATGGAATTGAACCACCGACACACGCGGATTTTCAGATTGAATTTTATTGGCTAATATGAATTGCTATTAATTTTAGAATTACAGTCAATTAAAGCAAAAACCATTGTTATTGAATGATTCCTGTTTTTAGACAATAATTTGTTTATAGACACCTATATTGACACCTAATATTTCCCTCGTGAGTGCGTGCGTTTAGTGCTGCACGTGAACTCAACAATGTTCACAATAACCCACTAAATTCTTCAACATAAGACACCCCCCTCCAAGTAAAGTCACTAATTCTTGTAAAACTAGCATCAGGCCCTTTCTAATCTTAGGTCTAAGCAATATTTCGGGTAGAAAAATTTGGAACAATGAATGCACATACGTTTTGGCTTGGTATGCCCTAAGCCCGCCAAGTTAGAGGGACATAAAATCTCTGCAGTAGAAACAAATTTTCATGCACTCTCAGACCAGACTATTTTTAACCAAATGGGAACCCATAGGCAGGCTTTATTGATGTCGATAATTAGAATGATCCCAATAACATTAATGGGCCTGTTTCTTCTTGGATGTACCGCAGGAAATTCGGGGAGAGTTCTAGTGGATAAGAGGTGTGGTGTGGATTCTTTTTGGTCAAACATCTATTTTCGCTGTTTGAAAGTTGAAGGTGAAGTAATTAAACGGGAGTATAATATAGTTTCAAAGAAAGATAAAAGGGGACGGGATTTTTGGCGTATAGGGCAGAAGTCCTCTGGTGAATGTGGCATTGCCTGTCAGTCGCGCAAAGATCAAATCGAACGGGGCCGTAGGAATTTACAAAAACATGGAAGGCGGATTGATGACCATTGGCATGATCGTAATACTGGCTCATTAAGACTTAGGCATATGAATGGCACAACTACATTTGACAATGCAAAGGCTGTAAATAAAGCAATTGCAATTATTTTGAATAGATGGGGATTAGGGGTAACTAATGAACAGACCCAAGAAACATATCCTGACAGTACATTAGTTGAAATGAATAACCAATATTTAGATTTCTCTTACACTTTTAATCTCTCTAAAACAACAGGTGATTCCTTGACCATGACTCTTGGGGCTGGGATACCAAGTGGTGAAATGAAAGTCACTTCAATCACAAATACAGAATATAGGTCTACTACTGCATCTGGTAGTGGTTATTTTGCTGTTTTAGGAATTGAGTTATGGATCTTTGAATTACTTGCAGGTTATAGAGTAAGTAGTGTAGAGTTTTCAGAATTTGAATCAAGTTCTTCCTCTCCCCTTGATGAAACTTATAAGCTTTCTGGCAGGCATTCTATGATTGGTTTAGGTCTAAAATTTTAGTGAACGTGGGAAATAATAAATTAACAAGCTTCATCATTATCTTTTCTTTCCTTGCTTTAGGGTGTGGAAGGGATAGTTACAACTCAAATAGAGAGGAATTTTCATTTGATCTTTTAGTTGACAGGACAGCACCGGTTGCCATTCTCACCACTGCCATTATAAGCAGTTCTGGCAATGCCATGGTACAGAGCACAGAGACTGGCACAGTTTATCTGGTCAACACCAATGTCACTGTCACTAATCTTGCCAGTATTACAGGGGCTGCGGACAACCAGTGGAACAGTGCTGCCCTCAGCTCATTGAGTGTGTTAACGTTACCAGCCACTGGACTTGTGGACGGTATCTACAGGGCTTATGCGGTGGACGATGCAGGTAACCTTTCAAGCGCCTCCACTAACAGCGTGACCATCGACAGCATTGCACCGACGGCGAACTTCACTGCAGCAACCGACAATGTGGGTTCGATAACGGGAGCACTGACGAGTGGCAGCATTACGGATGATACTGCACTAGTTCTTACCGGGACCAACGAATCCGGATCAGGAGTTAAGATCTACAACGGAAGCACTGAAATCGGATCTGCTACAGTATCTGGAACCAACTGGAGCTACACTGCCACTGTGGCCAACGGCACCACGTATCAGTTCAACGTCAAGGAAACGGACCTTGCAGGCCACATCAGTGATGCCACAAGCAACTTCACAGTAACCGGCGACACTGTTGCACCGACTGCCAGTGTCGACACCGCCGCTATAACCTCTACCGGCAATGCCGTGATACAGAGCACAGCGACTGGCACAGTCGTCCTGCTCAACACAAGTGCATCTACAACTTCCGGCAATGCCGTGGTACAGAGCACAGAGACTGGCACAGTCTACCTGGTCAAAACCACTGTCACTGTCACTAATCTTGCCAGCATCACAGGGGCCGCGCTCTACCAGTGGAATAGTGTTGCCATCAGCTCAGCCTCTACCAACACCAACCTGTCGGTCGCTGGACTTGCGGACGGCACCTACAAAGTTTATGCAGTGGACGAAGCAGGCGGCCTCTCAAGCGCTTCGGTCAACAGCGTTATAATCGACACCACACCTCCTAGTATAGAAAGCGTGGCGATAACCAGTGCGGTGGGTATTACGGGCAACCTTCTGAATACTGGAGATGTGGTATCAGTGACGACTACCTTCACTGAGCAGGTCATCGTTGACAACTCAAGCGGCACACCGACGCTCACCCTGGTTGTGGGCAGCACGAACCAGACGGCGACGTATGCTTCTGGTAGCGGCAGCTCTATCCTGGTGTTCCAATACACGATCCAGGCGGGAGAAAATGACTCCGATGGCATCAGTATCGAGGCTAATGCCCTTGCCTTGAATAATGCCACAATCAGTGATCCGATCGGTTTCCCAGCTGTCATCACACACAGCGCGGTATCGGCCAACTCTAGCTACTTGGTAGACGCCCAAGCGCCTCCGGTGATCAGTTTCACTCTTTCCGACACGGCACTCAAGGTCGGTGATAATGCGACTGTAATTCTGGTTTTCGCAGAGGCGGTTCTTTTATTCTCCAGTTCTGACGACATCACGGTTTCCAACGGTTCGCTGGACAACATGACCAGCCCCGACAATACCGTCTGGACTGGAACCTTCACGCCTACGCCCAATACGGAAGATGCGACCAACACGCTTTCCCTGGGCACTAGTTACACTGACACCGCAGGTAATACAGGTGCTTCGGCGACAACTGCGAACTATGAGATTGATACCCTGGCGCCGACGATAAGCAGCGTGGCGATCAGTAGTGCGACGGGTGTTCAGAACGACTTTGTGAATGCTGGAGACGTGGTGTCGGTGACAGCCACCTTCAGTGAATCGGTCATCGTTGACAACGCAAGCGGCACTCCGACGCTCACCCTGATTCTGGGCAGCGCGAATCGGTCGGCGACATATGTTTCAGGCAGCGGTTCTCGTCCGCTGGTGTTCCAATACACGATCCAGACCGGAGATAATGACTCCAATGGCATCAGCATCGGGACTAATGCCCTTGACTTGGATAATGCCACAATCATGGATGCGGCCGGCAACAATGCCACCCTCACGCACAGCTCAGTGGACAACAACTCTAGCTACAAGGTGGACGCCATACTTCCTACTATAGACAGCGTGGAGATAACTAATGCGACGACCGGTATGCAGAACAATTTTCTGAATGCTGGAGACGTGGTGTCGGTGACAGCCACCTTCAGTGAAGTTGTGAATAAAACGGGAACACCGCAACTGACTCTGGCTATTGGCAGCGACAACGAGACGGCGACTTATGCTTCAGGCACCGGTTCTGCTCCGCTGGTATTCCAATACACGATTCAGGCGGGAGATAATGACACCAATGGCATCAGCATCGGAGCTGATGCCATTGACTTGGATAATGGCCCGGCCACGATCAGTGATCCGGCCGGTAACAATGCCATTCTCACGCACAGCTCAGTGGACAACAACTCTAGCTACATGGTAGATACCGAGGCACCGAGGGTGGACAACTTTACTCTCTCCGACGTCGCGCTAAAGAGCGGTGATAATGGTACGGTTACACTTGGTTTTTCAGAGGTAGTTATAGGATTCACTGCTGCGGACATCACGAATCCCAATGGGGCTCTCCCTTCAATGCTCAGCGACGACAATAAAACCTGGACTGGAACCTTCACTCCGACTGCCAATCAGGTAGATGCGACCAACACGCTTTCGCTTAGCGCTAACAGTTATACAGACCTCGCTGGAAATAATGGCCCTTCGGCGACATTTTCGAACTATGTGGTTGAGACCAGGTTGCCGACGTTAAGCGGTGTGGTGATCACTAGTGCGACGGGTGTTCAGAACAGCTTTGTGAATGCTGGTGACGTGGTAACGTTGACAGCCTCCTTCAGTGAGTCGGTCATCGTTGACAACACAAGCAACAATCCAACCCTCACCCTGGCTCTCGAATCATCAAATCCGAATGCGACATATACGTCAGGTAACAATAGCACATCACTGGTGTTTCAATACACAATTCAGACAGGAGATACTGATTCCAATGGCATCAGTATTGGGTCTGATGCCCTTGCCTTGAATAGTGCTACAATCAGGGATGCGGCTGAAAACAATGCCACCCTTACGCACAGCTCAGTGGGCAACAACTCTGGCTTCATGGTGGACACCACACCTCCTACTGTAGACAGCGTAGCGATAACCGGTGGTACGAATATGCAGAACAACTTTCTGAATGCTGCCGATAAAACCGGCAGTAGTGACGTGGTATCAGCGACAGTCACTTTCAGTGAACTTGTGAATAAAACGGGGACACCGAAACTGACTCTGGCTATTGGCAGCGACAACGAGACGGCGACTTATGATTCAGGCACCGGTTCTCGTCCGCTGGTGTTCAAATACACGATTCAGGCGGGAGATAATGACACCGATGGCATCAGCATCGGAGCTAATGCCATTGATTTGGATAATGGCACGATCAGTGATCCGGCAGGTAACAATGCCACTCTCACACACAGCTCGGTCTCATCCAACCCTAGCTTCATGGTAGATACCGAGGCACCGAGGGTGAACAACTTCACTTTGGACAATGAAACGGGAATTGATGATTTAGTGCTCTTGATCGGTGAGACCGCGACGGTAAATCTGGTTTTCTCAGAGGCGGTTTGTGTTGTCTCTAGTGCGTGTCGTACGAATGTGTTCGCCGATGATGACATCACGCATCCCAATGGGACGCTCTCTACAATGCTCAGCAGTGACAACATCACCTGGAATGGAACCTTCACGCCGACCCCTAATTTGGATTTTTATGTATCCGATGACGCAGGAGTTGATAATAACACGCTTTCGCTGAGGGGGGGGGTGTCTTACCATTATACAGACCTCGCTGGAAATAAAGGCCCTTCAGCTACATTTTCGAGCTATGAGGTTGATACCTTTGCTCCTACTGGTACCTTCACTATTTCTGATAGATTTTTAAGACGCGATCGGACTACTGGAGTCGCCGATAACGCAACGATAACAATTACTTTCCGAGAGCCGGTTATTGGTTTCGACAATTCCGACATCACAATTCCTAACCTGAATCAAGCAACTCTACACGATAATAGTACTGTATCTGGGACGCTCTCTACAATGCTCAGCGACGACAACGAAACCTGGACTGGAACCTTCACGCCGACCTTTCCCGAAACCGAAGATTGGACCAATACATTTACGCTTGGCACTAGTTACACCGACGTCGACGGTAATCCTGGCGTTGCGGCGACAAGTCGGAACTATATGGTTGACGATATCTATCCTAACATGAATGGTTCAGCCACTATAACTATCGAAAATAATAACAGTGACAACGATTCATTGATCTTGTGGAGCCAAACCGCGACGGTAACGGTTACTTTCCCGGAGCCTGTTAACGTATATTCGCAGGGAAATAATGATACAAATGATTGTAGTAATGATTCAGCTACAGGAACTCCAAACGTCTCCATTGCTGCTTCCTTCGATATGGATAATGCCACCGGGGCGCTCTCTAACTTGCAAACTGGCAGCAACTGCCTCGGCACTTCCTGGACCGCAACATTCACGCCGACCGATGATATGGAAGTTTTGATCAATACGATTACCCTGAAGGGGGGGTATGATTGGACTGACCAGGTCGGGAATCCAGGCTTTGATAATGTAACTCCGGTCTTTGAGGTTGAGACCTGGCGTCCTCGTCCAACCATCACTATCACTCATCCAGATGGAGATAATGGTACTACAGGGACCGGCTCCACCTCCACCTGCTGCGGAAGTGCTAAACCTGGCTTCAGGCCTGGTGACAATGGAACGCTAACGGTTTCATTCGACGACAAGGCAGGCTCTTATGACCCGGAGGTTTATAACTTTTCCAATGCCGATATCACAGTACCCTCCTATGCGAACCTCTCTACAATGACCACAACTGACAACATCACCTGGACCGGACACATCACTCCAGATGACAATGCCACTGGCGCATACTCGACTGTGAATAGCCAGGGGTCTAGTTATGACCTCACTTTTACGGTGAACAAAGCAAATTATAATGATTTAAAAGGTAATCCAGGTTATGAAAATGTGTCCTCCAATATTGTGGTTGATACAAAACCTCCAGTAGTAGAACACGTGAGAGTGAAGGATTCACGCGGTAGCTTTTTGTGTGGAGGTAATCTAGTGGACTGTATCGGTGAGGGAGCCTCGTTTACCAGAGATGATGGGACTTACAGATGTGTACCAGTTGATAGTGACATCCAAGTAATTTTTGATTATGTAATGATCCCAACTTTTGTCACTGCTGACGAAAGTACGAGTTGTGGAGCAACTACACAGGTGTCTTCTGACAACTTTGCTAATTGTGTAGAGATGACTGAAGATCCAGCTGCTTCTCCTCATAATTCAATCACAAACAAGAAATTTACTCTAGAGCCAGCTGACAATCTCTCATATTTCACTACATATAAAGTTAGAGTGACAACTGGTGTAAAAGATGCTTTAGAGAACCAAATGACTAGTCAGTATACTCATGCAACTGAGTTTAGAACTTCAGCCTTCCCCTCCTCTACACCAACCTCAGGAGTATTCGTGGCAGTTGGTCAATATGGATCGCACTTTAGATCTATTGACGATGGTACATCCTGGGATAATGAGACTTGTTCATTTTTGGATAATGATTTTCATGGAGTAACCTACGCAAACAATACCTTCATAGCGGCTGGAGAAAACGGTAGGCTAGTTAAATCAACAAACAATGCTTCATCTTGGCAAGTTTCAAATCCTTTTTCTTCAGTGCAAATCAATGGAATCGCCTTCGGGGGCAGTACTTTGAATGTAGTTGGAGCAAATGGAAGCTCTGGATATACCTATATATCATCTAACAATGGTTCTAGTTGGTCACCTGGGCAGCTTCCTAGTACTAGTTTGCAGACCTTGTCGCCTAACGGGCGTGCCTATTATTATAATAAAAGTCTCTATGGAGTAGCCTTCGGGAACAGTACCTTTGTGGCAGTTGGGGATGTTGGAAAGATTCTAAGATCAACTGACAATGGAGCAAATTGGAGTCATGTGACTACTGGCTATGCGTCTAATTATGGAAACAACTATAAAGCTTCTCTCAATGGAATAAACAATCTCAGAGGAGTAAGCTTTGGGAACAATACCTTCGTGGCAGTTGGATATTCTGGAAAGATCATTACGTCAACTGACGATGGTTCTTCCTGGGATAATGAGACTGCTGTAAATTCAAATAATCTCTATGGAGTCACCTTTGGGAACAGTACCTTCGTGGCAGTTGGAAGTAATGGAACGATTGTTAAATCAACAAACAATGGTGCATCTTGGAGTAGTTCATCTTCTGGAACTTCAGAAACTCTATTTGGAGTCACCTTCGGGAACAATACATTTATGGCAGTTGGAAATAGTGGAACGATCGTTAAATCAACTGACAATGGAGCAAATTGGAGTAGTTCATCTTCTGGAACTACAAATAATCTCTATGGAGTCGCCTTTGGTGATTAAATCCTAAAACCAACCACATCATCTCCTGTGAGTAACCACCAATAATTCTTCACATTCAGACATACTCAAAACAAAATCCCAACTCAAAAGAATTGAGAATATATGGTTTGAAATGGAAATATTGGAATGGTAGGGAGATTTATTTATGGCACTCGTATGTGAAGTGTTTTTAGTGTCAATTTTGTTCCATTAGCTCACAAAACCAGGCTATATTGTGGGGATTAAGCAATAGTGAAGAGCTTTTTAATATTGATATTATTTTTTTTATTTGTTGCATTATGTCACTGTTTTCCCACTCTGAAAGGCTTCGAATCTGAATGTTAGGCACCCCCCACAATCTTCCCAATTCTTAAAAAACATAGCAGTTGGTGATATATGTTGGGTACAGTTGGAACAATCTGTTTAGTTAAAGTCAGAAAATGTTACAATTTCGTATCGTTTATAAAGAGATATATTAAATTTATTAGTTAGATGAACATATAAATACTTGAAATACTAATCAACAACGTTATGATTTGATATGGCTGAAAATCTTGTGATTGGAGGGGGGGTTTTTGGAACTGGTATTGCTTTAGAACTAGCCAAAAGTGGACGCGGTGTACGCCTTTTAGAGAAACAAAAGATTGCTTCTGGTGCTTCTGGTGGTCCGGGAAGGCGTGGAGTGAGAGCAAACGGTCGTGATGTGCGAGAACTTCCTTTGATGAAGATGGCCTATGACATTTGGCCGGAATTACACAAAGATCTCGACGCAGATTCATTTTTCGAACGCACTGGGAATCTCCTCCTTTTAGAGCGGGAGCAGGACCTCAAATCTGCTCCAGCCCGAGTCTGGTTACAGCAACAGCAAGGCATACCCACAGAATTCCTTAGTTTTGAGGAACTAAGAGAAATGGAGCCGGAACTTGATCAACGCGTAAAAGCTGCAATTTTCTGTGAGAAGGACGGAGTTTGTGATCATGCTTCTGTAACGAAGGCGTTAGCAAAAAAATCTCGTGAATATGGGGCACAAATCGACGAAAATTGTGTTGCAGTTTCATTAGAGATTCAAAATGGCCGGGTTAAGGGAGTAATCACCAATATGGAAGAGCACATCCAAGTTACAGGCACTCTTTTTGTTCTTTCAAACAGTACCGTTTCAGATCTTATTGAAAAGCATTGTGGGGTCCATCTTCCTGTATGGAACGAGTGCCTACAAGTATTGATTACTGAACCTATTGACAATTTTTCCCTCAGGCGACTTGTAGGGCATGCCCATAGAACGATTTCATTAAAAGCAGAAAATGAAAACCGTGTTATGATATCCGGTGGATGGCATGGTCTCTGGAATGAATCTCTTTGCAAAGGAACAATTATACAATCATCAGTAGAAGGCAATATGGCAGAAGCCATCAGCCTTTATCCAGCATTAGAGAAAGCCATTGTCTCATCAGTTGATTGTAACCACCTAGAAACAATGTCCATTGATAATGTTCCTATTATAGATAGGATTCCCGGGACATCGAATGCCTTTTTTGCAACTGGCTGGTCTGGTCACGGTTGGGCTATTGCACCATCAATTATTCAATTGTTAGTTGAATGGGAATTTTCAGGGAAGAAACCTGTCCTTCTACAACCATTTGGACTCGAACGATTCATGAGAGTTAAGTCGTGAAACAATCAATCTAATTAATTTCTTAAATCACTACTACAATTCTTTTGATTTTAAGGGACAAATTGCTGTTAGGCGTTATACGAACCTCCTTCATTAACGACCTATCCAACTGGAAAACCTGCTGACAATCCTGTGGGCTGTTTCATCCAACTTTACACCCGACGCCATTTGGCAACTTCATCAGCGTCAGCAACTAGTGCCGATCGAACGATTGTCTCTGTTAGTCTGGCAGCTCGAACAAGTTCATCTTTATTCACTTGACCACGAACGTCCCTATCGGTTAACACGAGCCTTGTTGCCGCCGTCGGGTCAGCAAAACCTGCCACTAGGCGAAAGGCCGGGATACTTGCAAATTCAATTTTCAATATTAATAATATCAATATGCAAGGCCCCTCTTGAATTTTCATAACTAATCATGGTATAACAAAATAACATAAGCTTATAAGATAATTCTATTTTACTTTATGCTTTAATATGTATTAGTTTATACCAAGGTTCAATGATAGCCGTTCTAAATATGGAAACTTAGGTCTTTATGACGTTACATATAAATCAAAGTAATTAGAAACAGATCGGTTATGTTTTTCTTTTAATTATCAATTCTAGGAGAAATATGAAAAGAAGGGACTTTATCAAAAAAAGTACAGGTGTTTTGGCGGGAGCTTCAGCTACAGCCGCTTTGTTACCGAATATTGGGGTTGCAGCAGGTAAAAAAGTAGAATCAATGCAGCTTCTGACGGCAAACGCTAGTTTTGATCCCGTTCGTCCAGAAATGGGGCGTTTAATTTCACAATCTTGCAAAAGCATTGGGTGGGACGTCGAACTTGCTGCAGAAGACTACAACCTTGGCATAACAAAGGTGTTTAAGGAATTTGACTTTGACATGTTTATCGTCCGCTGGACTGGGAGAGCCAACCGTGTAGATCCTGAGACATTTACACGAATGATGTTTCATCAGAAAGGTAATTATAATAAATGGGGATACAATAACACGACTGTCAATGTATTAACAGATGCTCAGCAGGAAGAGATGGATGTAGAAAAGCGTCGTGACTTGATACTCGATACTCAGCAGATGCTCTTTGAAGATGCTGCTGCCAGTCCAATTGTACACCCTAGTATGACCAACGCCTATCGTGAAGATCGTCTTGACGGTTTGGTCCCGCAACTGGGTGAGGGCATAGGAAGTTTGTGGACAGATCTTAATGTTCGCGTGAAAAGTGGTGACGGCTATGTCAAAACAGGCCAGACTTCTCCTCTCAAGAATCTGAACCCCGTCAGTGTCCATGACTCAAATGAGTTCAAGGAACTAAGAATGATATATGACCGACTTATTCAGGTTGGTCCGGATGGCGGTATAGTACCTTGGGCGGCAACTTCTATCAAAGCTCAGGATTCAACCACAATAGATATCACACTGCGTGATGGAATGAAGTTTCACGATGGAAAGCCCGTAACTGTAGAGGATGTTAAATTCACATTCGAATATTTCCGTAAATGGAAGGCACCTTTTTTCTCATCGTCACTTGAGAAATTTGAGTCTATCAATATAACGGGAAGAAATACCATGCAGATCAAATTGGTAGGGCCACACGCACCTCTTATGATCAATTTCTTCGCACAAATCTTCATAATTCCAAAACACATCTGGCAGGACATACCAGAAAAGGTTGATGTGGATGATGTTCTAAATTATGCGAACGAGAATCCTGTTGGAAGCGGGCCTTTCCGTTTTGATTACTGGGATCGTGGTAAAGAGCTAAAAGTATCTGCTAATAAGGATCATTTCAATGCTCCGAAGTGTGCAGGAATCGTCCGGATTGCCTACGGTAGTCACGATGCAATGGCAGCCGCAATTGAGGCTGGGGAATGTGATCGAACTCGCTATATTCTCAAGCCCTCACTTGTTCAAGATCTCAATAAGATCAGTGGAATTGTAGGTAAAGGCTATCCTAGCCATGGTTGGTATGGATTTATGTTCAATCATCTTCGAGGACCATTTAAGGACCGTGCTTTCCGTACAGCCTTAGACATGATTGTTCCTAGAGATGTGATCCGTGATGTAGTGATGTCAGGTTTCGCGACAAACGGAGGATCACCTATCGCACCAGCCAATGAGTTCTGGCACAACAGTTCGATAAAATCTCGTTCTTTCAATGTAAAGAAAGCTAGGAAAATACTGCAGGAAGCAGGTTATTCATGGGATGGATCAGGCAAACTGCACTATCCAGCTTAATAGTCGAACGGAATTAAATACGTTTTGCTCATAGAAGCGGGATCCATTTAGGATCCCGTTCCTACACTTATCGTTTTCTCCTTTATTATACGTTTTGCTTTAGAAGTGCCCCCATTTAGGATCCCACTTCAGCACTTACCGCTTTCTCCTGTAGAAAAACTTGAAAACTGTTTGAGGTTTATAACAATGCTCGAGTATATACTGAGACGCTTGCTTTACATGCTGATAACCATTTTTGCTGTTGCAAGCATCCTATTCGTAATTTTTCGCCTAATGCCTGGCGAAGCAACGTTGCAGGTAATAAGTCCGGCAATGGATGATGCTGTACAGCAACGTATGAAAGTAGCTTTTGGTTTAGACAAGCCTTTGTGGCAACAGTATTTCATATACCTGGAAAATCTGGTCTCGCTAGAGTGGGGGCGTTCATTTGTTTCTGCCAAAACAGTTACAAGTATCTTGGCCTATCGCTTCTGGAATACTTTACTGCTCATGGCGACTGGCATGTGCATGACACTGGTATTGGGGATTAGTTTCGGCATCGCCATGGCGTGGAAACGTAATGGGCCAGTTGATATCTGGGGGACTGTTGTAGGATTGATTTTCCAGGCAGCACCACCTTTCATAACAGGCCTTCTGCTACTGATGGTGCTCAGTTACAGGCTGGGAATTTTTCCAACAGGAGGGATGTATCCTGCCGGACTACGTCCTGATAACATCCTGGAATTGCTGCTTATGCCAGCATTCTGGGATAGGATTGTTTTACCGACAATTACTGTAGGACTATACTACATCACAACACCCATGCTGATTATGCGTGACAACATGCTTGAAGTTTTGGGTAGTGACTTTATTGAACTTGCAAAAGCCAAGGGGCTTAAGCCACGTGTGGTCATGTTCAAGCATGCAGCACGCAATGCTCTGCTCGGGGTGGTGACACTTGCATCCATCATGGTCGGTTTTGCTATTGGGGGCCAGGTTGTTGTTGAGTCACTGTTTTCTTGGCCTGGTATGGGACAATTGATGGTTGAATCTGCAGCTTCTCATGACTATCCGGTAGCACAAGGCACCTTTCTGATGCTTGCTATCCTTGTTATAAGTCTTAATTTCCTGACTGATGTCTTGTACTGCTATCTTGACCCGAGGATAAAGATTTCCTCGGCAGGTATTTCTTAAATAATAGGAGGTGCAAATAGTGTCAGCCCTTAAATCATTAAAAATAGTCAGTCTTGATGCATTCCATATTGCAATTCCACTGGTCAATCCCTATCACTTATCCAAGGTTTATGGAACTCAGACCCATTCAGACGTTATCATCGTCCGTATCATGACAGATAGTGGAGAGGAGGGATGGGGTGAGGCTGACCCAGGAGGAGTCCTTTTCACAGGCGATACTGGCGAAGCGGTCATGCAATCCATCCGAGAAGAGGGTGCAGAAAGGATCATCGGATGCCGTGTTGACGATTGGGTTGAAAACGGTGATGGATTAAAGTTCCAAGGCTCCGTAGGTGCGGCATTTGATGTGGCTGTTCACGATGCTCTTGCTAAAAGTCGCCATCAACCTCTTTGGGCCCTGCTTGGAGAAAAACGCCGTGAAAAGATTGATTCCCTCTGGCCGACTTCAAGTGGTACAGCAGAAGATGATCTTGAAATCATTCAGCCTCGACTTGCTCAAGGTTTTCGAACCTTCATGTTGAAGATGGGTAGCCGTCCGGTTGACAAAGATATTGAACGTGTTATTGAAGTGACAAGAGTTTTGCCGGAAGACGTAAAGATCATGGTTGATGCAAATCAGGGATGGGAAATTGAGGAAGCTATGACTTTTGTAGAAGGGATTACCGACGTACCACTTGTTTTGATTGAACAACCTGTTGTTGCTGATGATCATGAAGGTCTCAAGAAGATAAGCAAAATATCTCGAATACCTGTCTCTGTAGATGAAAGTCTCCAGACAGTTGAAGATGCCAGAAGAATAGCACTGGGAGAAATAGCTTCTGTATTTAGCATAAAAGTATCTAAGAACGGCGGTTTGCGGGCAGGGCTTGAGATAGGGCGCGTGGCAAAAGAACAAGGTATTTTAGTTATGATGAATAGTATGCTTGAACTTGGGATAACGCAAAGTGCTTCATTGCATCTGGGTTGTGTTCTAGATTGCCTGATCGACTGTGGACATGCTTACATGTCTACCCTGAGGATGTCGGATGATGTAACTGATTTCTCAAATTTTGTTAGTGAAGGGAAAGCTCACCTCCCTTCGGGTACAGGGCTTGGTATACAGGTCAATGAATCTAAAATAATGAAGTATCTTAAGGAGGAATACCATGTCTGATGCAGCACATAAAACTTGGTATCAGGTTTTCTTTAGAACCATTGGTGAGCATTACCAGATCATCCATGGAAATTTCCTGGGCCGCATTGGTTTTTGGGTAATTGCGTTTTTCCTTTTTGTAGCTATTTTAGCTCCTTGGCTCGCTCCTCATGAACCTTGGGAGATGCAGTACGATAGTGAAGGAAACTTTGCTTCACTACAAATGCCCTCATGGGAGTTTCCGGCTGGAACCACACATCTAGGCTATGATCTATTGTCACAGTTGATCCTGGCAACACGAACAACGCTGATTATTGGTGCGGTCTCTGGTTTCATTTCAATACTGATCGGGGCAAACATAGGTCTTATTTCAGGGTACTATGGAGGCAAGCTAGATGAAGTCCTAATGCGTTTCACGGATATTCTCTACGGCATGCCTTTTCTGCCATTTGTCATTGTACTAATAGCACTTTTTGGCCGCAAACTGGAGTTTGTCATTCTAGCCATTGTCCTAATAATCTGGAGGACTTCGGCTCGAGTAATACGTGCCCAGACAATTGCGATCAAGCAACGTCAATTCATAGTTGCCGCGCGCGCAAGGGGTTGCAGTGACTTTCGCATTATATATCGTCACATACTGCCTAATGTCTTACCACTGCTCCTTCTATATGCATCTTTCAATATTGCATGGTCTATCATAACTGAGGCCAGCGCAAGCTTCCTAGGATTCGGCGATGGCGAGACCATTAGTTGGGGTGGAATGCTCTATGAATTGTGGTTATCTGGAAAAACACGAGTTGCGTGGTGGTGGTTTGCCTCACCATCTCTATGTATTATTTTACTGGTAACTTCACTTGTATTTGTTAGTCGTGCATATGAAGAAGTAGCCAACCCCAGATTGAGAAAAAGATGAACAGCAAACCTCTTTTAGAAGTTAACAAACTTAACATTCGCTATCAAACTCAAGATGGAGATGTGCATGCGGTTGCGGATGTCTCATTTAAAGTATTTCCCAATGAAGTTTTTGGAATTGCAGGAGAATCTGGATGTGGTAAGTCAACATTAATAAAAGGGATTATGCGTTTGCTTCCCGTGAATGCAAAAATGGACGCAAGTTCCATCAAGTATAAGGACCAGGAAATTGATAGCATGAGGGAAAAAAACTTTCGTGAAGAAGTGCTTTGGAAACAGATTTCTCTAGTACCACAAAGCGCAATGAACTCCCTCAATCCAGTTTACAGAGTGGGAGAACAAATTGTCGAAGCCATACAAGCTCATACCTCACAAGGAATAAAAGAAGCCAGGGAACGAGTTGCAGAACTATTCGACGTGGTTGGCCTTCAAAGTGAATTTATGGATAGTTTCCCACATGAGTTTTCTGGTGGTATGAGGCAACGTGCAATGATTGCAATGGCACTTGCACTAGATCCGGGATTAATTGTCATGGATGAGCCAACTACCGGACTCGATGTTCTTGTACAGGAGAGAATATTGAGGCGGATTCTGGAAATACGAAAGCAAATCAGGAGCTCCATTATTCTGATAACTCATGATATTGCTGTAATAGCAGAAATGAGTGATCGCATTGCGGTGATGTATGGAGGACGTATTATGGAACAGGCGAAATCTATCGATCTATTTGAATCACCTTGCCATCCGTACACGCTAGGACTTAAAAACGCTTTCCCTTCGATTAAACATCTAGATCAAGAACTGATTTCCATTCCCGGCTCACCACCATCATTGCTAGGTTTACAGGCCGGATGTCCTTTTGATGCTCGTTGTCCTTTCAGCTCCGATCGTTGTAAAAAGGATATTCCGGAAGTTGTAGTGAAAGAAAAATTCCATGAGGTGAGTTGCTTTCGTCATACGGATGCACCTGAGCTAAGAGAACATGCAACAAAATTGTCAACATGGCATTACTAGAATTAAAAAATATTTCTCGACATTTTGAAGTTAAGAACAGTTTGATTGATAGGTTTGTTTACGGCAGGCCAATCAGCATGATTAAGGCTGTGGAGAATGTCAACTTCATAGTCAACGAAAACGAAGTGCTTGGCATAGCAGGTGAGTCAGGATGTGGGAAATCAACGACCTGTATGATGATTTCGGGATTGCTAAAACCTTCCTCAGGAGAAATACTTTACCAAGGCAAGCGTATTGATCAGTTTGATTCTGATGAAAATCGCTTGTACCGCAGTCAAGTACAGATGATTTTCCAGGACCCATATGAAACACTTAATCCAAGATTTCGAGTTATTGACACAGTAGCAGAAGGTCCCAGAGCTCTAAAACTTTGGCCTGAGAATGAGATTGTTTCGAGAGTAGATGATATTCTCGATGCGGTTGGATTGTCCCCCTTAAAGTACGCAGAAAGATATCCTCACGAATTGAGTGGTGGTGAACGTCAAAGGGTCGGAATTGCAAGTGCCTTGGTAATGGAACCACAGATGGTGATTGCGGATGAACCTCTTTCTATGCTTGATGTATCTATTCGTGCAGGTATATTGGTTTTGCTGAAAAAATTAGCACTAGAACGACACTTCTCATGTGTTTATGTTTCACATGACCTTTCGATATTGGGACATATAGCCGATCGTTTAATGATCATGTATCTGGGACAGGCTGTAGAAGTTGGCCCAACCCGCGATGTTATCCAAAACCCAAAACACCCATACACTAGAGCATTGATCAGCGCTGTCCCGGTCCCTGATCCTTGTTCCAGCCGTGCTATCCCAAACATTATAGGGGATATAAGTCGACCGATTGACCCGCCACCAGGGTGTCGATTTACACTGCGTTGTCCTTATTCAGATGAGACATGTTCACAAACGTTTTTGAAACTCGACACGAATCAGAGTGACAAACACCTTACAGCATGTCATCGGCAAGATGCTTTGGATTCCTAATAACAATCGAACTCACTATCGGTATTAAATGATTAAAGAAAATACAGAAGTAGTTGTTATTGGTGGCGGAGTCATTGGGGTTTCATTAGCCTATGGAATGGTTAAAAAGGGAGCAAAAGTAATCCTTATTGATAAGGTTGATAACCGACTAACAGCATCTCGCGGAAATTTTGGTTTGGTCTGGGTTCAGGGTAAGGGCAAGGGAATGCCGCGTTATGTCGAATGGTGTATTGAGGCTACAGAAAGGTGGCCTGAGTTTGCTGAAAATCTTGAGACTGAGACCGGCTTTGATCTGAACTACGAAAAAACAGGGGGCCTGGAAATCTGTCTCGGAGAAGAAGAGCACCAAGAACGTATCAATTTTATTGAAGAAATGAGCCAGGCATCAAGTAGCGGTCGATATGACTGTGAAATGATTAGCAGGAAAGAGCTACAAAGTATGCTCCCTAAAATAACACTTGGAAAGGAGGTTAGTGGAGGCTCATTCTGTTCTCATGACGGATGTGTAAACCCACTGAATCTTATTAAAGCTATGAACAGTTCATTCCAGCAGAAAGGAGGGGGGTACAGACCCGAACAAACTGTTCAAAAAATTGAATGTAGTTCAAGTGAATTCAAGATAGAAACAGGAACGCATATTTTCAATGCCGAAAAACTCGTCATTGCAGGTGGTTTGATGACAACTAAATTAGCCAGGATGGTGGGTATGGAGGTTCCCGTCATACCGGAGAGGGGGCAAATACTTGTTACGGAACGTACTTCCCGAGTGTTTAATTATCCTACAGCAGGAATCAGACAAAATTTTGATGGCAGCTTCATGCTGGGTTCTTCGCATGAAGCAGTTGACTACGATACAGAAACTTCATATGAAGTTCTTCAGAACATTGCTAAGCGGGCAATTCGAATATTACCAAATCTGAAAAATTTGCAACTGATCCGTAGCTGGGCTGCCCTCCGTGTCCTTACACCTGATCAAAAGCCAGTTTATCTGGAATCTGAGCAGTGCCCGGGCGCATATGCAATAACTAGTCACAGTGGAGTGAGTTTGGCTTCAATTCATTCGAGTATTCTTGTTGAGTGGATACTTGAAAAAAGAATCCCGAGAGGATTTACAGCTTTTCATCCTGAGAGGTTCAATGTTCAAGAAGCAATATGAATCTCATGAGACTGTCAGTATCATTTTCGAGGGGAAGAAACTTGATGTGGAAAAAGGGCTAACGGTTGCGTCGGCTCTACTGGTTAGCGGGAATACGGTTTTCAGATCCTCAGTTGTCAGTGGAGAACCAAGGGGGCCCTACTGCATGATGGGAGTATGTTTCGAATGCCTGATTGAGATCGACGGAATTCCAAATCAACGGGCTTGTATGATTCCAGTCAGAGATGCAATGAAAATAAAAAGACAACAAAAAAACAAAGAGTGAATAGTATAAGAGTCAAGAAATTCGATTACATTATAATTGGCGCAGGGCCGGCAGGGATGGCAGCTGCGATCACCGCACGAGCTCATGGACTCAGCGTTCTTGTTCTAGATGAACAGCCCTCTGCAGGGGGTCAGATTTTCCGTAACATAGAAACACTGGAGGCAACACGAAAATCTGAATTCAGTAAACTGGGTCAAGAGTATGAATCCGGAAGTTCCCTGGTCAGGCGGTTCAAAAAGTGTGGGGCTGACTACTTCCCTGATAGATCCGTATGGCAAATCGACAATAATCTGCAGATACACCATGTTTCTGCTTCTGCCTCTAAAAGTAATTCCGCCATTTCGCATTGCCAGGCGAAACGTCTCCTTATCGCGGTCGGCGCTATGGAACGCCCCATGCCTCTGCCTGGTTGGACTATCCCGGGTGTTATGCCTTGTACTGCGGCGGACGTACTATACAAGAGTTCCGGATTTATACCAGATGGGGAAGTTGTACTAGCCGGAAGCGGTCCTTTGTTGTTGCTCATAGGTTGTCGCCTGCTTGATGTTGGAGTACACGTTTCCGCGTTTCTGGATACCAGCATGAATGGGGCCCTCCTGAAAGCATTGCCATTATTACCAAAGGCTCTAAGATCTCATAAGTATCTGATTAGGGGGTTATCTTTACTATGGAAAATTCGAAAAGCTGGCATTCCTATTTATTCAGGAATACAAAATATTGAGGCTTTGGGCTCCTCGAAGCTTGAAAAGGTCCGAATCAGTAAATCAGGAAAGTTCTTTGATGTTAAAGCTGATCTATTGCTTCTGCATAATGGGGTTGTTCCCAATGTACAGATAACAAGAAATTTAGGATGTGAACACCGCTGGTATGATGTGCAGAGGTATTGGGAGCCGATAGTCGATGATTGGGGGAACACCAGTGTGGATGATGTGTCAATTGCAGGAGACTGTGGCCGTGTAGCAGGTGCAGCGATATCTCAAGTTTCAGGCCATTTAGCTGCGTTGGAAACCGTTTTTCAGCTCGGTGTTATTTCACAAGCCGAGAGAGACAAGCTTTCTCAGCCTCACCATATTGAATTGGCCAGGCATAATCATGTCCGTCCATTTCTGGATAAACTCTTTCAGCCCGGTAAGAAATGGCTGATACCTGAAAATGATAAAACACTTGCTTGTCGCTGTGAAGAAGTAAAAGTGAGTGAAATCCGAGAAACAGTTCGTATGGGAATCAAAGATCCAGACCGCCTCAAGTCTATGACACGTTGTGGTATGGGCT
>Ga0208764_10000443_pt1 | contig 26583 bp, 30 predicted proteins | sample ETNtaG_18_FD_185762 | JGI IMG/M metagenome (GOLD analysis project Ga0208764, IMG submission 185762) | Marine microbial and viral communities from oxygen minimum zone, Eastern Pacific Ocean - ETNP201302SV91 (SPAdes) (version 2) | ecosystem: Environmental > Aquatic > Marine > Oceanic ... | reverse complement strand
CTTTGAATTTTCTTCTACTTTGTTAATTTCTGGCCAAGAAAATTCTGGATTTACATAATCTGGTGTAAGTGGTGATATTCCTCCCCAATCATTGATTCCTACTTGTAAGAAACTTTGATATGATCTTGGAGATAGATTTGGTGGAATCTGTATGTTCATTTTTGGCATTATGATTCTTGACAATGCTATAATCTTTTTAAAATATTCTTCATTAGCTGATGGGACATCTTTCATCATTGTATCTGGTTTTGGTTGAAAATTTTGTAAAATGACTTCTTGGATATTCCCATATTTTTCATGCAGGTCTTTAATTGCTAATATTGAATCTATGATCTCTTCTATTGTTTCACCAATCCCAACTAAAATCCCTGTAGTCATTGGAATTCTTAACTTGCCTGAATTTTCTAAAATTTTCAATCTGGTTCGTGGATTTTTACTTACAGCTAAGTAATGAGGCATTCCTTTTTTTGTTAATCTTTCACTAACATTTTCAAGCATAATTCCCATTGATACATTTGTTTTTTTGAGTTCTTTCATTTCATCAAAATTTAGATTTCCTGCATTTGTATGTGGAAATAATCCTAATTCTAATGCCAACTCTGATGAATGTATCAAATATTCTGCTGTTGATTTGAATCCATTTTCTTTAAGCCAGTTACGAGCTTCTGGATATTTTTTTTCTGGTTGTTCCCCTGTCACAAAAAGTGCTTCTATGCATTTGTATTTTTTTGCTAATTGTAATACATCTTTAATTTGTTGTTTTGACATTAATGATATTTTTTCTTCTCCTGGCTCTGCTTTGTATGTGCAGTATGAACAAGTATCTTTACAGAGATTGATGATATTGAAAAATGCTTTTTTTGAAAATGTAACTGAATTATTTTTATTTTTAATTCTTAGATTTTGTGCAGTTAAAAATAGATCATTTGAGTTTTTTATTGAATTTTGATAAATATCCATAATTTCTTGACGATTAATTGATTTATCTTCTAAGACATTGTTTAGGATCTCTGATTCTAATATCAAATTGGTCATCAGAAGAATTTTTTAGTGGATGTATTTATGCTTGTATCTATTTTTTCTAATTTGGTCTTTCTTGAAGGATAATTGTAACATTTGTAGTTCTATCATCTCTTAAAATCTCTAAATTCATTTCATCACCAACTGTTTTTACTCTTTGAAGATGTATCAAAATATCATCTATTTTTCTAACGTCTATTCCGTCTACTGCAAGAATTATGTCTCCTCCAACTGGATACTCTTTTCCTTCAACTTCTATTGTTTTATTAGATCCAATTAACCCTGCATCTGATGCTGGACTGTCTTCTACTACTGTGATGATTAAGAATCCTAATGCATCCTTCAATCCTAATACATTTGCCATATCTGGATTGATATCTCTGCCTGAAATTCCAATCCATGGATGTTTGTATTCCCCTTCACTGATCAAAGTTGGAACAATTTTTGCAACTGTCTGTGATGGTATGGCAAACCCTACTCCAGTAAATTCACCTGTTGAAGATTGTATTGCAGTATTAATTCCTACGATGTCTCCTCTCATGTTTAATAATGGTCCCCCTGAATTTCCTGGATTAATAGCTGCATCTGTTTGAATTACATCTGGTATGGAATATCCTGAACCCGATGGAAGTAACCTTCCCATTTGACTAATGATTCCTGATGTCATAGAACCTGATAATCCAAATGGATTGCCTATTGCAGTTATTGGTTCTCCTACTTGTAGATTAGATGAATCTCCAAGTGACAATGGATGTAATAATTTTAGATCTGCATTAACTTTGATTACCCCTATGTCTGTATATTTATCAACTCCGATAATTTGTGCATTGTATGATCTGCCATCTAAAAATGTAACAACTGTTTTTGTTGAATCTTCTATTACATGTGCATTTGTAATTATGTGTCCTTTCTTGTCAAATACAAAACCTGAACCCACTCCACCTATTTCACTCTCTGTTTGGTTTCTTTCCGTATTGACTCTGACAACTCCTGGTTCTGCTTTTTCAAAAATATCAATTAACGATAATGTTTTTGATTCTGTTAACATTAAATTATTAATTTCATCTATTTGACTTTGCATTTGTATTGCGGTTTCATCTGATTGTGATGGTATGATAAATAATGCTGTAAATATGATAAATACGCTGATACTTCCTACTGTTGCACCTACAAATATGCCTGATTTATCCATGAGATCGTTATTTTCTTATGTACATCTAAAAGTATTACTGCTTTTTTTATATACTGAGTGAACTTTGTGTATGGTCTTTCATTGAATAATTTCTGCCTCTCCATGAAACTGATGATGAACCTTTAGCTTGAATTAATCCTGTGAAAAATCCTAAAGTAACTACTAGTCCTCCTAGTGGTGCACATAATGCATGAATTAATTTCAAGTTTAATCCCATTTTTACTTCAATCACTGCTCCTGTGTAAATTAATGCTGATGCAATTGCTGCTGAAGCATATAGAATTTTTGTAGATGCTGACTCTATTGGAATAAAATTTGTAATTACAAAAATTGGGAATGGAATAAATAATAAAAATAGTACTGCAAGAAAACTTCCAATTGCAATTTTTTCACTTTGCAAATAAAGTGGAATCATTAATCTTTTTAGTGCATGCCATAATGTACTTGCGTCTCTTGCCCAAACCGCATCTATTAGATGATCTCCTCGAACAATTCTCATTTTATGGCCTGTTTCTTTTACTTTTCTTCCTAGTGCCCCATCTTCAATTATTTCATGTTTGACTCCCTCATGCATTCCTACTTGTTCATATGTTTTTTTTGTAATTATGAAAAAACTTCCAAAAAAGTATGCTGCCTTTTTCTTTGGATTGTTTACATTTAATGCTGAAAATCTTGTGTGCAAAAATGTTGATATCATTGGTAGAGATACTTTGGTTAACAAATCAAATGTAAGTAATCTTGGAATTACTGATAATGCATCTAATTGTAAACTAAGTAGATGTGATACTGATAGGGAAATTACTTGGTTTGAATGTTTTGTATCTGCATCGGTAAATAGAAGTAATTCTCCTGTAGCTTGTCTGTATCCTTCCATACATGCCCAATTTTTGCCCATCCATCCTTCTGGTTTTGTATTTGCTGAAACATGTATGATTTTAGAATTTTTCTTTGAATAATCTGTAATTATGTCTCCTGTAGCATCATTTGATGAATCATCAATTACTACAATTTCATAATTTTGATAATCTTGATCAATTAATGAGTCTAAACAATTTGCTAAGTATTTCTCTTCATTTCTTGCAGGGAGAATGATTGAAACTTTAGGTACTGTATTATTTGTATTTTCAAATTTATCTAAATATGGTGTTAATGTAAATGTCTCAATCATTGATTTGATTAGATATATCCAGGCAGCACAAATTCCAATTAGAATTGCTACAACTATGTAGATGGCTATCTCGATAATTAACTCCATTTTTATTTCTCGATTTCTTCCTTGATACTATTCATTGCTTGTTCTGTTCCACTTTTGATGTGATTTTTTATTACTCCCGTAAACATGTTCATCATTCCTGATAATTTAATGTCCCATGATGTTTCAAGAATTACGCTATTGCTTTTAGAAGTTAATGTGATAATTTTTGTTCCATCTAGAATTCCTTTTGTGAATTTAGCTTTAATTGTTTCTTTAGGTTTTAATTGAATTTCTTGTAAACATTTTTGGTCTCTAAATGCTATTGTAATTTCTCTTTTGATGACGCCTCCTTCTATTGATAGTGTTTTTACCTCTTTCGTACCTTTCCAAAATTTCGGCTCATTATCTATGTCTGAAATAACTTCCCACACCCTTTCTACTGTGGCATTAATTTCTGTTTGAACCACAATTGTTGCCATCTTTAATTCAATTCATTTTGCATCAAATATATTACATTCCACTTCGTATTGAAACAGACTGTGATGGGCCAACGCCTAAAATCCAGAACATTAACTCCGGTTCTAATGGCCTTGACCATTCTTCCGTCACAGTCCCTTAAAATTTAAAAGAACATCAAATTTACTTGCTGTATGCCAAAAATTGAAACTTTTGATGCTGGAACTTTTTGGAAAAATGCATATGCTCATCAACGTGGTAAATTATTAAAAAAAGTCAGTGTCCCTGATGATCAAATTATTGAATTGGCTAATAAAAAATACATGGAATTACCAGCTGCTTTAAAATATGAAATTGAAACCAGTGGAATCACAAAAAAAGAATTACAATAATGCAAATTCATTTTAAGCCGATAAATTTAGATAAGTTATGACTACTGTTTCTTATGATGATTTTGCAAAATTAGACATTAGAGTTGCTAAAATTATTGCAACTGAAGCTATTGAAGGTAAATCTCGAATAATTAAAGGTCGAATTGACTTAGGTGGTGATGATCAAAGAGATGTTATCATTGGAGGTGCACAGTATTTTCAACCTGATGACATTGTTGGGAAAACTGTGATTGTTCTTGCAAATTTGGAGCCAAAAACTATGGCTGGAGTTGAATCTAATGCTATGTTATTAGCTGCAGATGTTGATGATAAACCATATTGGCTAACTGTCACTGAAGATATTGCATTGGGAAGTCCTATTAAATAAATTATTTTTTATTTAATCGTAAACCATTAGTTCTTTTTCTTCTAATAACGAATGAACATTATTTACAGATCTGTATACTTCTGTTTCTAGTTTAGCACCAACACAAACCAATTTTCCTGATGCAAAAATCAAAATGACTGTTTTTGGATCAAGCATTCTGTGAATCAATCCTGGGAATTGTTCTGGTTCGTACATACTTCTTGGCAGAGTTCTTGCTGCTTGTTCTAAGTTGACTTTACCTCCAAGATTAATTGAAGATACAATATTTTGAATTGAAACTACGGCGTCTTTTTTCACTTTAATTCCGCCTTTTCGAAGTTGTTGAACTACTGTTTTTACTGCTTTTTTTGCTAATTCTTCGGATTTAGAGCCAGTACATACCATTTTACCTGAACTGAAAATCAATGTTGCGCTCTTTGGAGTTTTTAGTCTAAAAACTAGTCCTGGGAATACATCTGGGTGATATTCTACGTCTGGAAACTTCCTTGTAATGTCGTTTAAATCCATTTTTTGTTCAACTGATGCTGAGGCTACTACGTTAACTATGCTTATCATTGGTTTTGTTTGTGGCATGTCCAGTTTTTTTTCGTTCTACTATATAAAAGGACTATTTCTTATCGAATTTTGAGGATTTAGTTCTATTTCACCAATTGACGAATCATTTAATTTAGATTTGAAAATTTTTATCCTTATTGAATTTCACAAATTTTGATTTTGATCAAATGTTCTCTATGGGTGATGATACAAATCCATTAATGATGTTAATCTGGATTCTTCCAATAATTCTTTTTGTATTTTATGGGCAACAAATTCAACTCCTAGTGACATCTCGTGAAATTAAAAAAGGAATCAAAAAATTAAATGGATTTAGTTTGAATTCTAAAAAAGAATTAATTGATTATGTAAAGAAAAATATTGATTCTACAATTGATCCTACAAAAAAAATTGAACAATTTTTAGATTATTTTACAATAATGCCTGTTGATATGGATCCTAATGGAATTGTTGAAAAAGTACGACATACTGTAAGATCAAGAGAGGATTATACTCGTAATCATGTAAAATCTCTTTCTCCTAACCTTAATGAGATTGAATTAAGTCGGATTCAAACTTTACTTGAAATTGCATCCTCATTACAAATGATTCACAAGATAGTTAATCATATGTTTTTGACTGCAAAAAAACAAAAAAACTACCCCTTAATTTTACCTGTTCAAATGATTCTTCCATTTCTTATGGAACATGCAAAAGCGATGGATGCTGCTATTCCTGCATTTAAAACAGGACAACCTCTTGGTGATGGAATTGGGCCAATGGTTGTTGGAAAAATGATGTTAGATGTTCAAAAAGAAATTATTTCATTTCAAACAACTCTTGCACAAATAAATTATAAAGGAAGAAAATTATTTTTATTAAAAGCAGAAGGCCCTGCTTCTACTGTTGGTAGACCTGATGACGCGTTACAAAAAATTGTTAATGATAATAAAATTGATGCAGTAATTATGATTGATGCTGCATTAAAAATGGAGGGTGAAGATTCTGCATCTGTTGCACGTGGATTTGGTGCAGCAATTGGTGGCATTGGAACTGAAAAATTCCAAATTGAGCATATTACAACTCAAAATAATATTCCTGTTTTCTCAATTGTGATTAAACAATCTGTAACAGAAGCAATTACTTTAATGACTAAAGACATTGCAGATCAGGCTGATAATGTACGCTCACAAGTGTATGAAATGATCATGGAAAATACTACAGAAGGACAATCTGTTGTGGTAATTGGTGTAGGTAATACTGCTGGAGTTCCACAATGATATTTTCTAAAGAAAAAACAACCCTTGCATATACTATTGAAAAATGCTCAAAATGTGAAAAATTCCATAAAAGAGATTTTTCTGAAGGTGACATTTTATTTGCAATCTCATCAAAATGTACTTTTTGTAATGGTATTACTACTATTGACAAAATATTTGGTGAAATTTTAGAAAGATAATTTTTTTACAATTATTTTATATTATAATTGGATAAATACGGTTATTTTCTTAATTGAATAGTAACATGCTGAAAAATAAATTAAATTTGGCAAAACAATGTGCTATAAAACAACACAAAGGACAATATCGTAAAAATAACAAAACTCCTTACTGGCATCATTTACGTGATGTTGTAATTAATCTTGAAATGATGGGTATCACTGATGAATCTATTTTGTGTGCTGGTTGGCTACATGATTCTATAGAGGATACATCTTTTGATTTTGATGATGTTTCAAAATATTTTGATAAAAAAACTGCTCAAATTGTATCTGATGTGACAAAAGAAACTCGTCTACCTAAAAATCAACAAGAAAAAAATTATCTAAAACAACTATCTGCCTCTTCTTGGCAAGCTAAGGTTGTTAAACTTGGAGATATTTTAGCAAATATTTCTGATTTAAAAAATTCTGAATTAACTAAAAAACAAAAGGTTATCCAAGTAAAATATAAAATAAAATATCTTAATGCAATTAAATCTGGAATTATGAGAAATAAATCTAAAATTCCAAATCTATCTCAGACTGAAAATTTATTAAATTTAGTTCTTGATCAATATGGTCAAAGAAAAGTTACTTTGTTCTGAATTTAAGATTGCATGTTGGGCAAAACCAAGAAACTGTTTCACCCTGTTCTTTAAACATTAACCCTCCACATTTTGGACATGGTCTGATTTCTTCACTCATTTTTTACGTTAATGCTTTTGTTGTTATTGTGACCCCACTTTCCATTGGAATGAATGTGTGTTCTGCTTGGGCAACTCTTTGCTCATTTACTTCTATTAGCACTGGATAAGCTTGTACTGCTTTTTTCTTTATCAAAATATCTAATAATTCTCTAGCTTCTTTTTCTTCCCACTTTTTTGTAATCCATCTTAATGCAAACGGTAACATGTTAAAATTTTCCCAGATAAAATTCAATAATTTATCTGCTTCATCATTTTTTGTTTTCTTTCTAGAATTAATTGCAAAAATATTTTTTATTTTTCCATTTCTTACAAATCCTCCACCTTGTTCAGTTGTGACAAATGGTTCACATGCATAAGCTGTATTTTCAGATAATGAAAATCCTCCAATTGACCAAATATTTGGAATTGATCTTCCTGCATGTATTGTATATTGTTCTAATGAATGTCCGCTAAGATTTGCAATTGGTTTGAATCCCATTTGTTTAATTGTTGTTTCAATTGTACGACCAATATCGCTTGCTTTAACTCCTGTTTTGATCATTGACATTGCACTACCTAATGCTTCTTCAGCTGCTTGAACTAATCCATCAAATTGTGCATCATAACAAACTGTTACAGCAGTATCTGCAATGTATCCATCAATTTGTGCCCCAAGATCAATTTTTACTAAATCTGTATCTTTGATTGTAATTGGATCATTTGGTTCTGCTGTGTAGTGTGCTGCAATTTCATTAATACTTGCATTAACTGGAAATGCACACTTGGCCCCTCTTTTTCTAATTTCATTTTCTACTTCTTCACAAATATCATAAACTGTTTTTCCGACCCAGTCTTTTACTCTGACCATCTCTCTAACTTCTGCAGCAATTTTACCTGCTTTAACATAATTTTCAATTGTCACAGATTTGATCCTTTTTCTGCCTTTAAAATTATTATCTGTGAAGCTTAAATTGGGGCATTTTCGTATTTCGCTGGGATCGTGGTCTAGCTTGGTATGATTCTGCGTTTGGGACGCAGAGGTCGCGAATTCAAATTTCGCCGATCCCACCACTAATCATTATCTTATTATCAAATTACATTCATTTTAGATTGCCGAGCAATGAGGACGAGTTAGAGAAATGACTTTGAAATGAAGTAAACTAATGGCACTGAGCCCGGCAAACTTTTATGAATTCAGTTTGACCTATTTTTATTGAAATTTGAGCGACGTGATCTAATTCTAATTGCCGGTTTAATTCTAGTGATGCTTGGATTAATTCAGTATCTTGGACCTGCCTATTCTGCAATTATAGTAATTGGACTGTATTTTGGAGTTAAGGTCTATGTGGGTAAAAAGCGTCAATTGATTGAAAAAGATGTGGGTGAGGGCATTTGTATGGAATGTGGTTCTAAAATTACCAATAAAAAATGCCCAAATTGTGATCAATTAGAAGAATGAGTTCTACGTATCTCTTAATATTTTGTAATTTGCTTTATTTTTCATGATTTTAAGATCTTTGACTTTAACAAGTAGCTCAACTTTTTCTCCATTTAATTCTAAAATGAATCCTTTTCTCAATAAATATAGGAAATGCATATGAAATATTCTATAATTCTTCTATTATCTATAATTCTAATTGCTGGAATTTCTGCTCCTGTATATGCTCAAACAATTACTGATACTGTTGTAGTTACTGTTTCTTCTGACAAGTCTTCTTATCTTTTTGATGAAACTGCTATAATTAGTGGAACTGTTTCTGAAACAATTTTTATTGAAAAACCTTATTTTCAATCTGAACCAATTTTAATAACTATTTCTGGACCTAATTTTGATCATGCTGTTTCACTTTATCCTGATTACAATTTAAATTATGAAACAACTCTTGATTTGGTACAAGTTTTAGGAATTGGAGAGGGAATTTATGATGTATCTGTAATTTATGCTGGTGTTGTTTCTGAAACAACTTTTTCTGTTAATTCTGAAGTTATTGAAGAAATACAAGAAGAAACAGTTTCTCCCTTAACTGTTATGGCTGATAAATCTGAATATCTTCCAGGTCAATTGGTTACTATTACTGGAGTTACTTCTGAAATTATTCTTTATGAAAGCTTACAATTTACTATCACTGATTCTATTGGTGACTTGGTTGCTAATGGAAATTTATTTACCTCTGATGGGCAATTTGAGACTAGTATTTTTCTAACAACAGTTAATCCAAATTATGGTGTTTATACTATTGATGTTGAATATGTTGATGATGTTGCATCTACTACTTTTAATGTAGTTGAAGATGTTATTGAATCAAACTCTACTGTTGTTTCAGATTCCATAATTTTTGATATTGATAAATCTGAATATTCCCTTAATGATTTCATGACTTTATCTGGAACTATTACTAATTTTGATCCTGATAGTGACATATACTATCAAGTAGTATATTTTACTTTTAAAAATTCTGATGGAGAATCTCCTACCTTCAAGGGTGCAGTAATGGATAAATCTGATGGAGCTCCAACTGTGGAATATACTTTAACAGCTATTCCTGATAGTTCTGGAATATTTTCACTTGATATAAGAATTCTTCCAGTTATATTTTCTGGAGGTGATTATACTGTAAAGGCAAATTATGGTGGTCTTATTGGTAATGCATCTTTTTCTGTTATGTCTGAAATTCCTTCCATTGGTGAAAATCCATCTACTGGTAATCCTAATGTCTCTATTCCTGGGAAACCCTCTTCTTCTGATGAAAAATTTGATAGTGTTCAAGGTAGGTTTATTCCTAATGTTAAAACTGTAATTGAAAAAGTTAATCGTATTTCTGATAATCTAATTTCTATCTCTACTCAGAATAAAATAATTGATGAACAATCTGTAAAACCTAGAGTTGTATCTGGCTCTATGATTACCATGTCTAAGGACAATCAATCTAATGTTAATTTACGGGTTGTATCTGAATCTGGTATTTGTATAATTGGCTCTACTGATGAATGTCTAGTAAGTGAATCTACAAGAAAACCTGGTCAAATTTTTGATGTAGTTGAAGTTGATGGATTAAATCTTAATGTTCGATATACTGGACCTGATGTGCGTTTAGAGAAATTCAGTATATTGCCTGAATCCTCTGATGAATTTTTACCTGACACAAATTGGAATGTTGAAGTCATAAAAGATAATGAAATTTCTAGATTTTATTATAAGCTGACTTACAAAACTTTCCAGTAAATTTTAATTCCTATGAATTAATGTTTGATTAAATTGAAATTACAAGTTTTAATGTTTTATCAAGATGATCCAAAAAAATGTACTGCAGCCAAAATGGTAAAATTTGGTCTTGCTAAAAATATTAAAAAAATTGGTTCAAAGGGATTGGTTTTAGATCCATTTTCAAAAAAAACTTTACTTCCAAAAGATAGATCTCTCATTACTTCTATTGTTGGGATTGATTGTTCTTGGAATCTTGCTGATCATGCTTTTTCTCAAAAATTTAATGGGATTAAACGTAAACTTCCTCCTCTCTTTGCTGGAAATCCAGTAAATTACTCAAAATTAAATAAATTGACTACTGTTGAAGCTCTTTCTGGTTCTTTATTCATTCTTGGTTTTAAAGAACAGGGTCTTGAATTATTGAATAAATTCAAGTGGGGCCATACTTTTCATGAATTAAATCAAAATCTTTTTGATGATTATTCTAAAGCTGAGAATGAGGAACAAATTCAAATTATTCTTAATGATTATGGTTTACTTTGATGTTTAATTTTTAGATATACTGCAATTCCAACAATTATTAAAATTGGGATAATCCAAATATTGTAATTTATTTCATTTTCTACATTTTCTACATTAATGGTTGTTTGTGGAAGCTCTAAGTTATTTTTAGTAACTAGAAAACTAGATTCATAAAAATCTGGTTTTAAAACTGAATCTGAAATCCCAAATATCTTGATATTATTTGCACCTATTTGCAAATTTTTAGTTAAATTTGATGATAATTCAATGGTGACTTTGTTTTCATTAATATTCAATTTCTCTGATGCTTGAATTTTACCTTTCCCATCAACTAAAAAATATAATATTGAACTTGCATTTTCTGTTTCAATTTCAATATTTGTACTTTCTCCATATTGAATTATTTTATCCATTTTGATTTTTTTAATTATTGGAAATTGTACATTTTCAAATTCTGACCATTTTCCAATTTTAAATGGATATGAGTTATCCTCAAATGTTTTTACTGTTATCGTTCTTGATTCTGGAAAATATGATTGTAAATAAAATGGACCATTACTAATTACTGCATGATTTTTTTCTTCAATCCATTTAATTGATGAATTATATCTATTTTCATAATAATTTTGCTCATTACTGTTTTGTTTTAATGAATTAGGAATAAAATTATTATTTTTATATTCTTCTAAATTTTCTTTAATTATTTCTGCATCTTTTGGAACAATCAATGATAGCCAATTTACATTTTTACTTGTAGCTCCTGATCTAGAAAATGAAACTTTTCCATCTATTACAGCTTTTTCCATAGCTGAAGTTATTTCCCATGGAACTGGAGTCCACAATGCGGCCCATTCAGCAATTTCATTCTCATCAAAATGCCAATAATTCACATACACCTCAACTGTATCTTTGTCAAGTTGATTTACTGCTATGATTGTCTGAATGCTTTGTGCTGCCCTTGGTGTAAATTCTGTATCAAATGTTTTATCATTTTCATCTGTCTGTATTCCCCACTCCATTGTAAAATATAATGAATGTAAAATATCATTCATGTCCATTGTTTCTCCATTATGCCAGTTACTGAATTCAAAATCAAAAGTTACCTTGCTTGTTGCTAGTGTATTTGTGGGTACATTCCTCCATTCCTGTAATGATGGATTCCACATTTTTGATTCAATTGGGACTTTGATTTTTTCATTTAATCCTGATGTTTCAACTTCCCATTGTGCTCTAACTGGAAATGTTTCACCTGTAAATGGATGTTTGAATGTTATAGGATCTGAAACTATTCCCCAGATATGTCTGCTGTATGTATCTGTTAGTCCCATAATTGGATTCCATGCTCCTTGATAAATTTGCTTTACACCAATTGTTAATTTTTCATCATCAGTTTTTACATTAATTGGTGTGAATCTACTTGGAACTCCAGCTCCTAAATCGTTAATCACTCCTTCCACATTTTGATTTACTACGTATTGATCAACTTTACTTGCCAAAAAAATTCTTACTGATTCATTAACCCCTTCTATCACTGCTTCTTGAATTAACTGTGATCTTTTTTCTGAAGTTTCAAAATCTCCTTTGTAAATTTCTTGAGTTAATTCATCCAATTTTTTATTTTCATAATTCCAATATGATGGATCATTGAAACCTGGCATGTTTGAAAACCATGGTGAATACATCTGACCTAATCCTATTGAATCATATTTTACAAATGCAGAACGTCCCCATCCTTCTGTGTATAAATTCCAATTCATGTCTGCTGGGTTTGATCCATACACTACAACAAATGCCTTATTCAAATCACCATAGTCTTTTTTCACTGCAAATCCTAAATTCTCTAATTCTACTGATAATATTTCGCCAATTGATTTTCTAACTGGATCATCGCTTCTAATAAAAATTTTAATCTCTATTTCATTATCTTCTACTTTCCATTTATTATCAATTTTCTCTGCTCCTCTTTCTATCATTGATCTTGAAATAATCTCTTCAGCTAATGTGGGATTATATTTAAAATCAAATGACTCTAATTCTTTAATTATTGTGAGGTATTCTGGATCAGTTGGACCATAATATGAAATAATTGGAGCCCCATACCCTCCCATTAATTCATTAACAATTAATTTTCTATCTAGTAAATAGTTCAAGGCAAACCTTGCATCCTTATTTGAAAATGGATTAAATTTTTCAGATTCTGCTGGATTTACTAGTAGACTATATGATCCACCTGTGGAATCAAAAACTTTCAATCCTTCTCTTGCTTGATTATTTTCTAACCTGTCTGATGAAATTCGATAATAGTACATGTCAAGATTACCATTTCTGACTTCTTCTAATGCTGTATTTTCATCTAAATATTGAATAAATTTTATTGAATCTACAAAAGTATTTTTCTCTGCAAATGATTCATTATATGTTATTGCTATAAGTGAAAGAGCTAGTATGATTACTAGCATTTTTTTCATATTGTTATTTTCTAATGCTTGTAATAAAACCTATATGATAATTAACTGATTTCTTAATCACCTAAAACCTATATCCATCCTATTATTCAAAAATTATAATTGAAAATTCATCCAAAAATGATTATTGGTTTAAATGGAATTATTCAAGGCGGTGTATCTGTTAAAGATTTTTCTAATGTAACTCAAATTAATGAGGATGATTCTGAGGATATTTTAAATAATTTTATCAATAATGATATTGGAACTCTAAAAGATAATTTCTATTATTTTGAAGATGGTGATAAATTAAAAATTGCAATTATTTTACTGCAAAATGGATTTCCTCTAGATGAAATTTCTATTGCATTGGATTGGAGAGATTTTGAAGGGTTAACTGCTGAAATTTTATCTTCAAAAAATTTTGCTGTAATAAAAAATTTAATGTTAACAAAACCTAGGATGGAAATTGATGTTGTAGGAATTCGTTTAGGTATTGCAATCCTGATTGATTGCAAACATTGGAAACGATATAATTCGTCATCGTTAACATCTGCAGTCAATAAACAAATTGAACGGACCAAACAATATGTTACTAAAACTGAAGGTTCTATGGCTGTTCCTGTAATTGTAACTCTATATCAGGATAAAATTGATTTTATTGATAAAGTTCCAATCGTGCCTATTTTTCAATTTTCTTCATTCATTGACGAGTTTTATGGAAATATTGATCAGATGAAAACTATAGAAACAGACTAGTGATGAATAATCCCAGACTACCAATTACAAATATTTTGGTAATTTTTAGTGAATTTTCTAAAGCTTTGGAATAATCTTCATAGATACTTTGACCCATAACTTTTACTTCTGTTTCATTTTCTAAAATTTCATATTTTGCTAATTTTATGTTGGATTGTGCATTTTCTGCAATTTCCATAAACCATTTTGAAAGTTTATCTGCACCTGTAATTAGTCCTAATTGATAATATCCATTTCTGTTTCTAGCTTTAACTGCTGCATAATGTGTGTCGGATGTACAAATTTCTAATAAATTAAATCCCTCATTTGAAAATTTTTCTATAATCTTTTCTCTGACTCCGTTTTCCATATTGTTTGCATCTGCCCATCCTAGAAAATATTTTTTATTGTTAATTTTTAAACACGTCATTCCAAGTCCTCCTTTTGCAAGATCTTCTGTCCATACATCCATATCATTTGTATTGGCGTATCCAAATTCTATAGGAAAACTTTCTTTTGTAATTAATGAATCCAAACATGATTTGGCAGCTTTTAACATATCTTCACCATCTTCTTGAGATATCTCTTCACCCATTGCATTATGACAATCTACTGTCATTATTTTTGTAAAATTTCTATTTTTTCCATACTGCTCAATCTCTTTTTTCATATAGCTTGGAATATCTTCCATACCGTGTGGGGATAATGATAGTAATAGTAATGGATTATTTCCAAAAAGCATACCTGTAACTCTTGCCTTGTTGATTTGTACAACTACTGGTTCTGTACATTTCACTCCTTCTTCTTTTACTTGACTTGTTTCTAAATTCTTTAGATAGATATCTACTTCATTTCGTGATGGAAGATTTAATGCATGATCTGAAATACTATGCATTACCATTGCTGATGATGATAAATTTTTATAAATCAGATATGGAATGTTACTTCCTCCTACTGGATGATATGGTCCTGGGTGTATTTCAGGTAAAACCATTCTAAATTCATTGTTTCCATCTTCTGATGAAAATTTAATTTGTGATGTTCCTACTTTTGTTTCGGTTGCATGTTGTTCCATTAATTCTTCTGCATCTTCAAAATCATTTCCTTGTGATGCAAGATATGCTTGGATAGTTTTATGTGTACTTTCCATTCCTGGTCTTCCTGCTCTATCTGTAGCTATTGACCATGCGCTTGCAATAATTAAAAATGCAAATCCATATGCTATGCCAATTGGATCACTTAGAATTGTATACCATGATTCTTGTGGAATTAATACTAGAAACATTGCTAATGGTTGTATGAATGCAATTGCCCATGCTTTTTTTAGACTTAATCCTAATGTTGTTGTATAGATTCCTATTCTAAAACTTGCAAATAATATCATTCCAAATGTTATGAAAAATAATGATATTTCTTTAGATAATACAATACTTGATAATATTCCCATGAGGATTGTAACTACCCATAACATATTTCCAAAAAGTGATGAATGCAATGATTTTGAATATTCTTTTTTCTTTGAAAATTTACTATCTAATAATTGAAGTACGGCTAATACTCCTAAAACCATTGGTATTCTGTACCAGAATTCTTCTAAGTTTAGATTGTTGAGGTATCCAAAATATGTTGCAAGTACAATAACTAGACCCACTCCCATGGATGCTACTAGTGAAAAATAATGAGAACCTGGATTAACTAGTGTAAGCGAAAATCTGTTGTGAATACTTGAAACGTCGTCTTGTTCCTTTTCCATTGTTTTTTCACGGAGCAAAAAATAGATCAGCTATCCACGAAATTGCAATTAAGCTAATTGGAATTGAAACTACTATTCTTGGATCCATTTTGAAACCTTTTGTTTCATCCTCAAAGAACCTCATGAGTCCTCCACTTGATGCTGGAAGTGGGGCTGCTTTATCTGCCATTATGATTCAGAAAAATAAATTTTGACATAAAAACTTTATTATTTCTATTTGATTTTTTCCATCATTTCTAATACTAGGTTGATGGATTTGAGTATAGATTGTTGCTTTTCGTGATCGATTTCTTGTTCTAATTCTTTTGATAATACATCTAATTTTTTTTGTAATGTATTTTTTAGGGGGGTTTCTGTTTTTTCTTGAATTACATCTGTTGATATTTTTCTTTCTTCTGGTACCCGTCCACAATTTGTACATAATGCATGCCCTTCTTTCATGACTCTCACCCCTTTACAATATGGACATGGCTCACTGAGTAAAGTTGCACCATTTAATAGCATTTCAGCAGCTTTTTTTCTAAGTTCTTCTGCCATGGGTTTTTCTTATTTTGGTATTTAAAAAATCTGATTGTTTTTAGTTTTTCATATTCAAACAAGGCTTAATAGTGCGTATCATTGAATTTATTTCGAACGTATGGCAGTAATTTGTAATACTTGTGGTCTTCCTGAAGACTTGTGTGCATGTGGAGAACTTGCTAAAGATAGTACTAAAATTATAATTCGCTTAGAAACTAGACGATTTAAGAAAAAAGGTACTATGATTGAAGGATTAGATCCAAAATTAAATAATTTAGAAACTGTTGCAAAGGATCTTAAAAATAAATATGCTTGTGGTGGAACTGCAAAAGAAGGCTATATCTTCTTACAAGGTGATCATAGAGATACAATTAAGGAAACTCTAGTTCATTTAGGTTTTGCAGAAGATACTATAGAACTTCACTAGAACAAAATTGCAAAATAAAAATAAAATAATTCAATTACTTGGAATTCCTTTTACTGCTTTATTATCTATAATTTTTGGTTTACTTCTAATTTCTTTTCCTATTGGAATCTATATTGTATTTGAAACTGATATTGGTGATGGTATTAATTATGATTATCCAATTACACATTTAGATATTTTTCATAATACTGATTTCTACCAATCCTCTTTTGATGTAAGTATTGGGGATGTTTTTGTTATTTTATGGGTGTTTTATCTTGGCATTTTTGTAATTTCAATTCTTGGACCTAAACAACATTTTCTAAAATCTATTTCATCCATAATTTCTGTTGGAAAATATGATGTCCAATTAAATTATATGTTTGCAATAACAAAATGGTTATCTATACTCGTTTTAATTTCTGCATTAATTAACTTCATTCAAGAGTCCTTTGGAATAATAACTGTCCCTCCTCTTGGTGATAATAATCTAATTCAATTTTTTTATGTTTCTCTTGCACCTTTATTGGAAGAATTTGTTTTTCGTATACTCTTAGTTGGAATTCCATTGTTTGCATTGTATTCTGGTCGAGCCTCAATACGTTATTTTCTAAAATGTTTGTGGACTCCTTCTTCATTAAATATACTTGATTCTAAAAAAGCAATTTTCTTAATTATTTTTGTAGGTATTTTATTTGGATTTGCTCATATTGCGTTTAGTGATTCATGGAGTGAAGGTAAATTTGCTCAGGCAACAGCTGGTGGTATCATTTTAGGTTGGGTGTATCTTAGATATGGAATTGTTGCTTCTCTTTTAATTCATTGGGCAACTAATTATTTTATTTTTGCATATGCCCATTTTATTTCTCAAATAAACTATGTTTCTTTAGATGTTGCTTTTTCTAACTCTTTGATGTTATCATTAGAATTTTTATTTTTAGCTTCAGGAATTTTGGCAATTATTATTTTATTTTTAAATAAATTTTATTTAAAAAATCTTTAATTTAAAATTTTTTTAATTTTTTCTACAAGTTCTGGTTTTTCATTTTGTTCTAATAAAATTTTTAAATCTTCTTGATCATCGATATCTAACATTATTCGCTTAACGAACACCATTGCGACATTTAGTGTATGTTTTTTTGCAGTTGTCATGTGTTTTCTATAACTGTCATCATCATAATGGGTTTTCATTAGATCAATTGGCATTCTTGCAAGAGCATTTGTTCCATCAAATTTTCGTGATGGTATTATGATTGCAAAATTTGGATGCATTTGATACTTTAACATAAAATCAATATCTTGTGTTTTGATATATGGTATGTCTTGAGGAAATACAATTGATGCATTAAAATTATTTTTTAGTAAATATTCATCTGCAAGAGAAACTGCCTGATTAACACTTTCTTCTTTTTCATCAATTATTGTAATTGTATTGAATTTTTCCCCAATTTCTATAGCTTTTTTCTCTTTTGTAACTAGAATTATTTTTTCAATTTTAGGTGATATGGATAATACTTGTAATATTTCTTCTAGCATTATTTTGCATAATGCTTCTACTTTTTCTGAGGGTAATTCTAAACGTGTTTTTGCATTTAAAAAAGTCTTAACTGGAATAATTGCTGCTATTTTCAAGTTAAACGTGCACTTGTTTTAAAATGAAATTTGCTAATGCATCTTCTGCTAATTTATTTTTCATAGTAATTTTAGTTTCATATGCTTTCATATCTAATTCTTGAATTTTCTTTACTAGTGTCTTATCTTTTGTATCTACAATAACATTTGCACATACATCTGAATACATTTTTGCTAATCCATATGCATTTGATTCTATTCCTGCTGCTTGCATATATTTTGCTGCAGGACCACTAATTGATTTATCTCCAATTAATGGACTTACTGCGATAACTTTCCTCTTGATTTTTGATAATTCTTTTCTAATTCCTTTAATTTGTAGCATTGGACCAATTGACGTTAGTGGATTTCCTGGTGCTAGTATGACCATGTCTGCATCATGTATTGCATTTATTGCCTCTGGATTTGGTCTTGCTTTGTCTGCTCCAATATATTGAATCCCTTCTACTGGATCCATTCCTCTATGTTTCACCCAATATTCTTGTAAATGTAATTCTCCTTTGTTTGTGGTAATTCTTGTTTCAACAGTATTGTCTGTCACTGGAATAATGTTTGCAGTTACTGCAAATTTTTCACACATCCATTTTGTAATGTCACTAAGATTTTTTCCATTTTTTAACATATTAGTTCTAATCAAATGTGTAGCTGCATCTCTATCTCCAACTCCAAACCATGTCTCTTCTCCAAATACTTCCATTTGACGTAGAAAGTTGAACGTGTCTTTTTTAATTCCCCAACCTTTGTCTTGATCAAGTAGATCTGCTAAACCATAAATTATTGTATCAATATCTGGACATACATAGAGTCCGTATAACCAATAATTATCTCCAACATTGGTAATTACGTTGACTTTATCGTGTTGGGCTACTAAACCCCTGACGAGTTTAACCGAACCTGTTCCTCCTGCTAGTACTGTAATCATATCATATCCTCTAAAACAATTTCTCCATATGCTTACTCCATATTACTTTTTAGAAGATCCTGATTTTGTGACTTATGGTTTATTCTAGGAAATTAGGATAAGTTTATTACGGTTATTTAGTGGATTTTAGTCGTGACTAAGGCTATTCTTTTAACCGTTTTACTTGCTGGTCTTATTGTTATTGGTACAAGTGCTCCTGCATTTGGTGCACAATTAGATGTTACATTAAATCCAAATAATGCCGAATCTCCATTTAAGATGAGTTATCTCAAAACTGTTTTTATTGAATATCCAAATGGTGGTGATTTGTTTGATGCATTAGGTGGAACTGAATGGAATACATCTGGAATGGCTGATGCAACAAATCCTGGAGTTCAACAACTAATGATGAAACTTAACCAAGGAATTCAACAAGATGGAAGTCAAGCAAGAGTTTCAGACTTGAATGTAACTTATGAATTTCAACTTAAAGGAAGAAATATTCAAACATCTATTGATTATCGTGTAATTTTAGAGGGAACTATAACTAATTATATTATTACTGAAGATTCTCAAAAGAAATTAGTTGATTTGGGATGGAGAGGATTAAGCACTACATCTTCAATTAAAATCGATGGTATGGAAATTAATATTCCTCTTGGAATTCTCGCAACTGAGGAACCTATACTTTATCGAACATTTTTAGGTACTGAAGCTGAAGATATTTTGAATAAAGAATTAATCAATGCTGATTTTATTTTAGAACAACCATTAACTAATTGGCATTTCTTATTTGATCCAACTGGAATTAATGCAGATGCAAATACATTTGGATTAGATGAGTCAATTCAAGGCTTTGTTGTATCTAGTTGGACTATGGGTGAAAGTAGTATTCGAGAAGGTAGACAAGTTGAACGTGTCTTTGAAGCTGAAGTAATGGCAGATGAAACTTACATTGTAAGAAGTGTTCAATCTTCTGATACAGCAAACTTGTCTTCAATTGGATTTGGTGCTTTAGATGTTTTAGATGGTGTTGAAATTATTGGTGTTACTCCTACTCCTCCTGAGGATTATATGACAACATCAACTGGTGGTTTCCCAATTATGATTATTTATGGAATGGCTGGAATGGCAGCTATTGCTGGTATTGGATTTTTCATTTTTAGTAGTAGAGCAATGAAGAAAACAGCAACTGGACAACAAGGTATTGATCCTAGTAATCTTGTTGGATATCAAACAAGTGAATCTTCTGGTGGATATCAAACCAATAGAGGTGAAGCACAATTGAAAAATGATACTGATTATGCAACAACAAGAAGTGTTTATGATGGCGAAGTAGAAACTACTCCACAAGAAACTACTCCACAAGAAACTACTCCACAAGAAACTGTTCCTGAACAAACTATGCCATCAAGTGGTGAAGAAGCAGCATGCGGATGTGCTGCATCTGCAGAAATTGGTTCTGAATGTGATTGTGAAATGCAAGGTTCATGCCTATGTGATGCAACTTGTCGTTGTAATGCAGATCTTTGTAAAGAACAAGTCCGTGAAATGAGTTAAGATTTTAAAAAATCTATAATCTAATTTTAAATAAAAATATGTGTGCTGGGAGTAACCCTCCTTCTGTTTTCACGATATTTCGCTTTGCAGCCTACCTGAACCTGGTACAGGATCCTAAGGTTCTGTTTGGCTTTGCTCCATGTGGGTCGTCTGTTTCATTCCTTTTATGGAAACCTCAGGTTTTCACCATCACTGTGCGCCATATTGGATTCTTTTCTGCTCCGTTGCCAATCATCTCTGATTATCTATCTCCAGATCACATTTCCTGTATGGAGGGAGGAGTTTCCTCTGCCGTAGCAGCGTGTCGTGCTCCAGCTCACATGTTATTTGCTACTTTCTAATATGATTTGAATATTACGTTGTAGGTTTTGTGCCTATGATGAATAATGTTCCAAATTCTTTCTTCCATTTTTCATTACCTTTCAAATCTTTGATTTGTTTTGTTTTTGTTATGAAACCTGTATTTTTAAAAAATTCTTTCCATTCTTTTTTTGAATGCAAATGCATTTGAATTTTCATTATACTTGCCCATTTTGTTGTGGCTTTATTATCTGTGTAAAAATCTGTACCGCAGAAGAATTGTCCTCCTGGTTTTAGTAATTTGTAAATTTTCTTAATTGCTTTTTCCATTGAATCTGCATAATATATTGACTCCATAGCAAAAACAAAATCAAATTTTCCTGTGTATTCCCATGATTCTATATCTGTACACACAAAATTTTCTTTATCATTTTTTATTTTTTTATTTGCTTGCATGATCATTTTTTTGCTTTTATCAATCCCTGTTGCTTTTTTACATGTTGGCATATCTGATACATATCTTATGACCCATCCATTCCCACACCCTACATCTAAAAATGAAAAAGGTTTGTTAAATGAAATTTTTCTCAGAAATTTTAAAACATTTACTCCGTGTCCTTTTTCCATCGATTCTGCTTTTCCATTTATTGCCCAATCATCAAATTTTTTACTTACATCATCCATGATTAGCTTAATTTTTTATTCAATTATAATCTTCTTGATACTAATCATTGATTAGAATAAATTCTACGTGCTCCTTATAACTAATTTTAAATAAATTATTTTGAAAAGAAATTGCCTGACGAATCTTGTAGAAATTGTGGTGGATGTCTTATTGAAGCAACAAATTGTTTACATTGCTTCAAATTTACATCTATGATTTGTAAAACATGTTCTACATTGACTTGTGAGCAGTTTCATTCATTATGTATGCCCAAATCGACCAACCAGACCGTATCTGTGCCTAGAATTGTGCCTGGCTTCTGCATTCATGCAGTTGCTATGGCATGATTTTTTTAAATTATTTGATAATTTTTACTGGTAAATTATTTTCCTTTAACTAAATTGAAAAGTTGTCTAACTGCTAATTTTGGATGACTGACTGCTAATTTGAGCATATTTGATAATCCAAAATCTGCCTTTATGAAATCCAAAAATTCTTCAGTTTTTAATTCCTTAATTATGTCTAGTTCTTTATCCCACTCTTTATCTGATAATCCAATCCATCTATCCTGAACTTTTCCTGCAGAATTAATTTTTGACTCGATTGCATTTCTCCAGTTTTCCTCATATGGATATAATGCATCTGCATCTGTTTTTTTATTTTTTATTGCATCAGATGCAACTTCACCTGCAACTCTGCCAAATTTTATTGCATATCTAATTCCTTCTAAAACTAATGGATTTGCTTGTCCTGCAGAATCTCCTACTAAAATTAAATTATTAAAAACTGTTTTTCTTGATAAACCATCGTTTGGAATTAAACCGTAGTGGAATTCTATTGGTGTTATTTTTCCTAATTTTTTTATTGGTCCTAATTGCTTTTCTATTATTTCTTTAAGCCTTTGAGTTGGGTCTATGTCTGATTCTGGTTTACCTACTCCTACTCCAATTCTTATAATGTTATTTCCTAATGGAAATATCCATGCATAACCTGCAGGAGTATATTCTTGTCCTACCATTAACCACCATGTATCTGGATCAACATTTTCTACTTTTGCCTCATATTCTGCCCCTGCTCCAAATCTTTTCCACTGTGTAACAAAACCCATTGCCTTTGAAATTACAGAAGTAAATCCTGTGGCATCAATAATTACTTTGGAATGAAATATTATTTTCCCATTTGGCCCTGTGCCGCTTACTCCTACAATATCATTATTTTCATTTTTAATTACTTCATTGATATTGATTTTTACAAAAATATCTGCCCCTGCTTTTTCAGCTTCATGTGTTAACCATCGATATGTTTTTCTTACATCTAATACTGCAGCAGTTGCAATTGAATCACTAATGGTCACTTCATTATTTGGTGAAACAAATGAAAAATTCTTAATTGGATTATAACAATTATCTGGAATTCCAAATTCTTTAATGCTTTCAATCCATGTAACACCACTTGTTCTTACTGTTTCTGCAATTGAATTTTCTTTTTCAAGTAATGCGACTTTTATTCCACTTTTTGCAGCAGTAAATGCTGTTGATGATCCAGCTGGACCTCCACCTACAACAACTAAGTCATAATCATACTCTTCAGTCAATCCAATTCAATGATAATTCTCTAGAATATAATTTTGAGGATAGTTCCAAATTTTATTTTTTTAGTACTGGTTCGCCTGTTGTATCGTTTTCTCTTTCTACATCAAAAGTTTCCATATGTGCTAGATCTCTGTGCATATAGCTATGTGTTTCACCTTTTGTTTTTCTACAAAATTTTGAATGAACTGTTTTTTCAATTTCTAGGGTTGTTTCATTTTCATGAAATAGACGTTTTCCACAGTCTTCACATCTAAATTCAGGCATAAATTCTGTCTATCTTAAATCTATTTACATGTTTCATAATTATTCTGTAGGTAATTTGTTGGATTTATTCCTATAATCCTAAACTTTAGATGTTTCAAAATATATTATAATTTATGTCCGAATTTGATCTTGCTTCTTTTGCTATGTGGAGTGCCATTACTGGAATTACAATGATTGTAGTTGGATTTTCTTATCGTAGATATCTAAAAAGACACATTTAGTTTTTCAATCTTAAAGAATATTATTATTTATTGATTTTTTTAATGTATTCTATAATCCCTGTATAGTCTAAATCCCCTAATCCTTCATTTATTGCATTTTTATAAATCTCTTCAGCTTTACTTATCATTGGTAATTCTATTCCTAAATCTTTAGCAGCATTTGTCATAGTTGTTATATCTTTTTTTAAATTTGCTAATGTAAAAGTTGTATCATAATTTCCATCTATCATTTTAAATGCTTTATTTTGACTCATTCCTGTTTTGAAATATGTTGAATTTAGAACTTCTAAAAAGATTTTTGGATCTACATTTGCTTTTTTAAGTAATGTTATGCCTTCTGATAGTGACAAGGCTAACATTGTAATTTGTAAATTCATTGCTAGTTTGATTGAATTTGCTGTGCCTTGTTCTCCTAGAAAAAATACTTTATTTGCAATTTTTTCAAATATAGTTTTACATTGATCAAAACTATCTTTTGGTCCTGATGCCATCATTACTAATTTGCCCATAATTGCAACATTTGGTCCTCCCATGACTGGAATTTCTAATTTTTGAATATGATTTTGTTGAAATTGATTTGCAATCTTTTTTGATTCAGTTGAGTCAATTGTACTCATATCTGCAACAATTAATTTTTCATTTTTACTTTTAATAATTCCATTTTCTCCAAATGCTACTTCTCTTACAGCAGTTGAATCTTTTACTATGATGATTATTAATTCTGCATTTTCCGCTACTGTTTTTGGTGAATCCATTACCTTTGCACCTTTTTTTTCAACTTCAATTGTTTTTTCTTTTGTTCTGTTGTACACTACAACATCGTATCCAGAAGTTAGTAAATTTAGTACCACTGCTTCTCCTAACATTCCAATTCCTATAACTCCTATTTTCATCAAATCATCTCCAAATTATCGTTAAAATCAATGACGTTCTTCATCTTGTATTTCCCATTGGCCATTTCCAAATCGTGAAACTGCAAACTCCAATTGACCTATGGTCTTATCGCCTTTTTTGACTTTGGCAAAATCCAATTTTTTCATTTTAAAGATTTTATCTTTTGGTTTATACCCTCCTTCAATTACTTTGATTTTGAATTTTTTACTTGCTTTGATGATCATTTTTCTTGCAATTTGCACATCTCCCATCCATGAAAACATTTCAAAGTCTCCAAAATTTTTTGTTGAAATCTCATAATCATATAATCTTGCTTCTAGTTTGTTATTTTGTTTTTTAGATTGTTCATTTAACCACTCTACTATTTCTTTTCCGTGTCCTTTTTGAACCCCAAATGTTTCTGAATTTCCCATCTCATTTCATTTGTGATTTTAATACATAAAATCATTTTCAAATTACTGTTAGACTAAAATATTCGTCAATTTCTAGAATTTTATGCTCACAATTGATTGTAAAGATGTTTCATCTGTTCAAAATGAATTATTAGTTTATGTTGCAGATAAGGTTGAAGCCATTCCTACATTAAAACGTCATCAATTTACTCTATCTACTTTGGATGATGATGATATTTTAGATGTTGAATTAGTAATATCTGCAATAAAGGAATACTTTGATTCTATTAATCAAGGTTCAAATTTTGCTGTAATTTCTAATAATGAATTCATCAATATTACTTCTGTAAATGGTAAAGTTCTTCAAAATGAATCTAAACCACAAGAAGGGAATATGTTTTCTTGTACTCATTGTGGATTCATAACACAATATCAAGTTGAATTAAATGTCCATATGAGAATACATTATCTCTAATTTTTTATTGATTTTCAACATGATCTTTATATGTAATTATTCTAATAATTAACTGTGAAAAAATTTTCAGATTCCAATAACGCAAAAATTTATTGTGAAAAATGTGATTTAATTTTAAACTCTCGTGAAAAATTTTTGAAACATCTTGATACTCATTCATCTACAATTCCGTGTGATGTGTGCCCAATTGATACGATAATTGGTAAATTTGTAAATATATTTAGAAGATAATTCTCTCATAATATGGAATAGGTTTTTTTAACTCATTTTCATTGTTTTAATTTATGAATAAAAAAGGTGGAATCCTTGGTATAATTGTAATTTCCATAATTATTGTAATTGTAGCATCCATGTCTTCATCTAATAATGAAACATTTGATGTTGACATGACAAGAACTCATGGAAGTATTTCTACTGCTTTGGGTTCTCCAATTTTGGGTGATCCTTTAGCTCCAATTACTATTGTTGAATTTGGTGATTATCAATGTCATCAATGTTACAATTGGTTTCATAATACCAAGCCTATGATCATGCGTGATTATATTGAAACTGGAAAAGCAAATTTAGTTTTTGTTGATTTTGCATTTTTGGGTAAGGATTCACCAAAAGCAGCTCAAGCAACTTATTGCGCAGATGATCAAAATATGTATTGGGAATATCATAATTTACTTTATACTTCACAAGAATCTAAAATAGATAGTGGATGGGCAAATCCTGAAAGGTTGAAAGCTTTTGCGTTTAACTTGAATCTTGATATGGAATTATTTAATGAGTGTATT
>Ga0208764_10000439_pt1 | contig 26686 bp, 26 predicted proteins | sample ETNtaG_18_FD_185762 | JGI IMG/M metagenome (GOLD analysis project Ga0208764, IMG submission 185762) | Marine microbial and viral communities from oxygen minimum zone, Eastern Pacific Ocean - ETNP201302SV91 (SPAdes) (version 2) | ecosystem: Environmental > Aquatic > Marine > Oceanic ... | reverse complement strand
GATTGTGATATTCAGGTTGAATCAGAGGATCAAGTGTTTAAAGAGATGTTAGCCGGTATTCGAAATCCAATCTTTACTGTTACCTCTGGGAAAGTTAATACCAATGGGAATGCAGCTTCATTCTTATCTTTTCTCAGTAGATTCTCAGATTAACCTACCGTCGTTCCTGAAAAAAATCCTTGAGTAAAATTTGGCACTTCTTTTCAAGTATGCCTCCAAGCACCTCAAATTTATGATTTAAGTGAGGTGAATCCGAAAAGTCATAAATTGATCCAGCAGCTCCTGATCTATGATCGAAAGCACCAAATATCAGATGTTTTATTCTTGAGTGGATTAAAGCACCCATACACATAATACAGGGCTCTAGAGTGACATAGAGCGAACCTCCGAGCCTATAGTTGCCTTTTATTTCAGCAGCTTTCCTAAGCGCTAAGATTTCTGCGTGAGCTGTTGGATCATTTAGCCCTATTGGTTGATTACCTGAAGCTGAAATGACTTCTCCGTTATCAACAAAGACGGCACCGACAGGAACCTCTCCACTGATTTGAGCTTCTTTAGCTTGTTCTAGAGCAAGCTCCATAAAATGTTCATGCTTAGGTCTCAATTTAATTGATCTTTGAAATAATTATTGCATTACTGCCTATAGGCAAACTGACCGTAGTTCCATCTTTTGAAATTGTCCACTCTTGACGAATATCGTTTACACCTCTAAGAAATATTCGACTGGCTATTTCATTTATTGGAGCAGGCACGAGATGATAAAAGACTAAGTGATCGACCTTGGCTAAATTGGCTATTTTTGCAGCTTCCTCAGGGGTGGTGTGATAACTGAGAATGTCTTCGAAAATCTTAGCTCTAAGAGGCATCCCTAACCTGTTAGACATGTCTTCCAAAATCTTTAAGATATGGTTTGCCTGTGCTTCGTGAAATAAGACATCGGCCTCATTTGCTGCTTTGATAATATTCTCGTTGTATTTGGTATCTCCACTGATTACGATTGACCTTCCCTTATAATCAAACCGATAACCCAGAGCTGGTTCGACTGGTTCATGTGAAACTTCAAAAGCAGTAACTTTTAAATCTCCTTCATTTATAATCACGGGATTGGATAAATCAATGGGGTGAGGATCAAAGCCAGCAACATCTAATGGTGCTAATTCATCACCGTGATGCTCGTTTCTGTATTGATAATCCGCTTTAAAAGCCTCTTCAAAACCCTTGGTCACATTCTCAACACCTTTAGGTCCATAAACATCTAATTTTTTAGTTCTCGATTGAGCAACCCATGTGGCCTGATGTAAATCATTGAGATCAGAAATATGATCTGAATGAAGGTGTGTAAGCAAAACTCTTACGTTCTTAATAGGAATTCGCCAGTTTCTTAGATTGGCAACACTGCCATCACCACTATCAACAACAAAATAGTTCTCGCCAGCTTTTATCAGGATGCATGCCTCGGCTCTTCCTGGAGTTGGAAATGGAGAACGAGAACCACAAACGACTGCAGTTAATGCATCTTCAGGCAGAATTGTGGGATTGTTTATTGCATCTTGAGCTAGACCTTCGATAAGTCTATCTTGAACTTGAGGTATTCTGATCAAGATTGAAATAGTGATTAAAACTGCAATTACAGAAATTGCTATATACTTGGCTAATTTCACTGGTGCGGCTTGGTTTCTATATTTAATTGACCCGCTAAGCCTGCGCTTCGATGCTCTTCACTTTTACGATAATCCTTATCCATAATCATGGAACGCATTGCTTTCCTGCTTGGGTATTCTGCAATCGCAATCCAATCCCAAAGCTCTTCTACCTCTCCAAGCATTAATCGGCTTACTACCCCGCTAAAGATAAGTTTCCCACCGACCTTCTGAAGATGTCCTTGAACTTCTTTGGCATATATTTGATAGGCCTCTTGTCCAGTTAAATCTGTTTGTCTTCCATCTTTGTACTCGGCTTTGTCCTTAAACTTTAATAAATTAACCATATGGATGGTGGTTTTTGTATCGCCAAGAAGAAATCCAGCCATCTGTTTGGCATTGGGTCTTAATTTGTTTTCGACTTTCATAAACTCCTTCCTTATTAAGTTGACTTAATAAAACTTGAGATAATTGTTGAAATTTCTTCTGGCTTTTCTTCTTGAATAAAATGGCCACCTCGCTCCACTGAGCAGTGTGGCTGACCTTGCGCACCTGGAACTACTTTTAGAAACTGACGATCAGCTCCTCGGGTAACTGGGTCATTATCAGAAAAAGCACAGAGGAAAGGTTTCTCGAAGGTTTCAAAAAACTCCCATGCTTTTTTTTGTGCTTCTAATGAAGGATCATCTGGCATAGTTGGAACCTGGCTCGGCATGGCTCTGGGTCCCATTTTATAGGATTTATCAGGGAATGGAGCTACATAAGCTCTGCCTAGCTCAGTTTGGAAAGGAGAAATATTTTTGAGACCGAGATTAATAAATAATAAATCCAGCATTGTGATTAATTTACTCCTCTTTCGCTCTAACGTGGAAGACATCATGAACCCTATAGGTATGTCCTCGGTTTCCCAGCAATATTTTTGCCAGTAGGCAAAGCTTAGCCCTTGATCTTTATCTGTTGTCCTTAATTTTTTTGCCATCTCAGGCAAGGTTGGTGTTTTAGCATTGTCTCTGAAGTCTCTAACTTTTTGGACAATATCTTCTGGAACATCTGGTCTATAAGGCAGTCCAGTATTAGAGATAACGACACGATCAAACCGCTGTGGGTGATCGGCAATTACTCTTAACCCAATCAAGCCTCCCCAATCCTGTCCAAAGAAATTCAAGTTCTTTAAATCGTTGGCTTCCAACCACTGGCCCATCCAATCAACCTGCCTTTGATAAGAGTAGTCTTCTCTGGTAGCAGGCTTGTCTGATTTGCCATAACCGGGTAAATCAGGCGCTATAACTCTTATGCCCTCTTGATTTAGCAGTGGAATCATTTTTCTATAGAGATAACTCCAAACTGGTTGACCGTGCAAACATAAAAGGAGCGGTCCATTTTCTGGCCCTTCATCAATATGATGAATTCTCAAATCAGTATGGTCATGAGTCTTTATAGTTGTGTAACAAGGCTCATAAGGATAGTCCTTGAGATTAGCAAAATATTTATCCGGGGTTCTAACTATCTCCATAATTTTTCCTTTTAGTCTTCAAAGTATTTTAACCACTTTTCATCAACTAATCTGTTTGTTTCCGGACTCATCTCTTCGAGCATTACTTTGGAAATATCTGGCCAAATAGACGGACCACCTTCGTCTTTATACTGACGAGTCGCATCTATGATAATCTTGCTGGTGCTAAAGCGTTCAGCAGCGCTCGCATCTAAGGGCATACCTCTCATTTTTTCTATTATCTGAGCTGCTGGATAAGGTTGCCAGCGTGTGCCTAAGGCTTGAAAGATTTCACCTTTGTCATAAACATCAACATCTTCATCAACAACAATGATCACTTTGGCAAAAAAATCTTTCTCGGCTAGAATCTTTCCTGCCTCCATCCCTTCTCCTGACTTTTCTTTTTTAATGCTAGCAGTTAAAACACCTGTGCTCTCTGCAGGTCGATATACATCCATCAAATGAGGAATAAAAGTCTTATAATTTAAGAAATTACCTACCGTTTGAAGGATGCTCGGAGAGATTTTTGTAACTCCTGCAAAAGAATTAACAACCCAAGGGTCATCTCTGTAGGTAACAGCTTTAACTTCCATGAAAAAATTCTCATTTTTCTTCAATCCCATAAATCCATACATTTCTCCGTACGGTCCCTCCTCCTCCATCTTATCGAGAGGAATTTCACCTTCCAAGACAATCTCTGAGTGGGCAGGGACCAGAATATTACTGGTTTCACATTGAACCATCTCCACTGGCTTACCTCTTATTCCACCTGCATAATCTAGCTCATCTTCTCCTAATTTAGCGACCTTTGATGCACCCAAAGTGAAAGTAATGGGATCGACTCCATTGGCAATTGCAACTGCTGCAGTTTTTTCTCCCCTCTCTTTCATTTTGCTTAAAAAACTCCAGGCGTTTTGCCTAATCTCAGCATTGAAACCAATTTTATTTTTGGCCTTAACCTGACATCGATAGGTGGCAACATTTCTTCCTAGTTCTTTATCTTCAATGAATATAGTTGCTGCATTGATATATCTCCCAGCATCGGCAGGGTTCGTCTGTAACCAAGGAAATTTTAAGATATCAACATCCTTATCTAGGACTATGTTTTCTTTACAAGGTGCATTTTCTTTATCGATGGTGACTGGAGACAATTTAGGCCACCCGTTATTCTCTAAATTCAAACTTTTTAGATGATTGAAGGTTTTTTTTCTAGAGATTGACTGGGATGCTCCTAAATCATTAACACCATAAATTAATGCTTCCGCATCCCAACCGCCGAAAAGGTTACCTATAATTGGACCATTCAGCCATTGATTGTTTATCTTTATTTTCTCAATAAGAAAAGCTGGTGCTAAATCGTATCCATACTCTTTGACCAACCTGTATGCAAAACCTGTCGCTTCATACTTATCTTGATCCATTTGCTTAATCCTGATCAGTCGATCGTTAGACTCCAAGGCATGGATATAGTCTCTTAATGAGTCATAAGGTCCGGTGGTCATCTATGGAACCTATTTGTATACCTTGCCGTCCTTCATAACCAAAACAATGTCTTTGAGTACTGAGATATCATCTAGGGGATCTCCTTCGACGGCAATAATATCAGCTATTTTTCCTGCTTCTATTGACCCAAGTGTGTTTTCAATTTTTAATAACTTGGCAGTTTCCATGGTGGCTGATTGAATCGCTTGCATCTCAGGCATCCCATTCTTAACCATAAAGACAAATTCTTCCCAATTTGTTCCATGCGGCTGCACACCAGCATCAGTCCCAAAGGCTATCTTGACCCCTTTTTTGTAGGCTTTAGAAAAGGTGTCGCCAATTTGTGGGCCAACACTAGCTGCTTTAGGTCTAATTATCTCTGGAAAATAATTATCAATCTTAGATTTGGCAGCAACAAACTCACCTGCAGAGATTGTTGGAACATAATAAGTTCCATTCTTGATCATAAGATCCATGGCCTCTTCATCCATAAAAGTCCCATGCTCAATAGAATCAACACCAGCTCGAATCGCTCGCTTCATTCCTTCTGCACCATGTGCATGAACCGCTACCCACATTCCATAATCTTTTGCAGCTGTTACAACAGCGTTGACTTCCTCTTGTGTGAACTGTGGGTTATCGCCCGATTTTGCAGGACTTAAAACACCACCAGTTACGGTGATTTTTATGCCATCAGCGCCATCTTTATATCTTTGTCTTACAGCTGTATAAACTTCGTAAGGGCCATTAACCACCCCGTCTTCTGGTAGCGGGAAGTGATAATCATCCACAGCCTTGCCATTGGTCGGGTCGGCATGTCCTCCAGTTGTGGCTATGCTCTTCCCGGATGTATGAATTCTTGGGCCAATAACTTTATCTTGATTAATGGCATCTCTAAGGCTGATTGCAACCATACCGCTATCTCCAACCTGTCTAACGGTAGTGAAACCGGCATGGAAAGTAACTCGGGCATGCTCGGAAGCTAGTATGGCCTGCATTTCTTTTTCGACTTTTATGGGTCTCTCTGCTTTCGATTGATACTCACCTCCAAAATGAACGTGCATATCCATCAATCCTGGGAGTACCGTTTTATCCTTAAGATCGAGGTAGGTGTCATTGTCAGATGGATCTTTATAACCTTTAATTACGTCAGTTATAAGATTGTCATTTATCACTATGGTCATTTTTGACTGCACAGTATCTTTCTGGCCATCAATTAATTGACCAGCATGGATAATTGTCTCAGCGTAATTGGTGTTAGAGCCTAATACCACGATAGAGGTTAAGCCTATTAGAATTGGCTTTTTAATTGAAAACATTGGATTCCCCTCAGCTTTTAAATATGAATACAGTTAATCTTACTTAAGAGGTTCCGTCACCTCTAGCGGTACCATTACATGAACAAAATCACTGCCTTCCCACATCACGTATGGTCCGCCAGCATATGGATCTCTTGGTAAATCATCCATCATGCTTGCTGGAAGCAAGAGCATCAAATGGGGGCGTTCAGCTACCCAGATACCTCTACTCTTGTCCTGATTAAACGGTTCATTATTATCAACAGGAATGTCACCAACTAGCATGTATGAAACACCAAAAGAAGCAGACTCGGAGTCATAAGAATATGATTCGCCGTTAACTGCTTTCATGTATTCTTGCAACCAGTTTTGCCATGCGGGATCTACGCACATTGGATTAACATTCTCATTGGGAGGGGTTCCAGGCATACAGACCCACCCGTTGTCTCCCTCTTTTAAAATAGCTCCATCAGAACCCATAATGGTGGCGTTTCCACTAACATTCTCAGGCGCAGCAGACATTGCGATATCCATGATCTCATCAGCAGTGTAATGCTTATGATCTGAATCATCATGAGAGTGGGTATGACCGCCAGCAAATGCAGATGAACTCATAATAAATATTGCTAAAAAACTCGTTATTTTTTTCATAAATTTCTCCTTAAATTTATTCAATCCCCTAATCATTTAATTGTAGCTGAATAGAAAAAAAAACAAATCGATTTAAGATTAAGATTTAAAGAGAAATTTCACCGATGAAATAAATCAGTGAGTCTCCCCCGATCTTTACCCGTTGATCATTATTCTCACAATGCAAAACGCCCCCTCTTTTAGAAAGTTGATGCGCTAATAATGTGTCTTTGGAAAGAATTTGACTCCAGTAAGGAATCATTGTGGTATGAGCAGAACCAGTCACAGGGTCTTCGTTGACTCCAGTTTGAGGAAAAAAACACCTTGAAACAAAATCAACACTATCACCTGGTGCGGAGGCGATAAGACCTCTTGAGTCAACTTTTGAGATCTCAATAAAATTGGGTTTTAACTCCCTTATTATTTTCTCTGTTTGAAAGATAGCTAAATAGTCGTCTCTACCTTTAAGGAGCAATTGAGGCTCATATCCAAGCAAATCAAGAATAAATTCTTTGTCTTTAACTTTTTTTGGATGATCAACTGGGAAATCAAGAAATATAAGATCATCTTTTTTTACTGCTTTTAATTCTCCACTTTTTGAATCAAAGGTAATTTGGTCTATGTGCTCATCAAGATATTTTTCAAACAAAATCTTTGCTGATGCTAATGTCGCATGGCCGCATAAATCAACCTCTGTGGTAGGGGTGAACCAACGTATATTAAAAGGTTCTGTTGATATATCTATAAAAGCTGTTTCTGATAAATTATTCTCATTAGCTATAGACTGCATAACCTGTTCTGGCAATTCTTCATTAAGTGGAAGAACTGCTGCAGGATTTCCTGAGAATAATTTACTAGTAAAAGCATCAACTTGATAAATGGGTAAATTCATAACAGTTGGTTATTATGTTTTTTATTCCGAAATATTTATCAACTCACTTTTCTCTAAATCATAGATAAAGCCTTTAATGATAATGTCTTCAGAAACCAAGGGGTGAGATCTGACCTTCTCAAGATCATCAATAACACTCTGTTCTAGATCTAGGAAAAGGTTATTTTTTATTGTTTCTGGTAATTCTGAAACTTTGTCATCAGGCATTTGCCCCATGAGGCAATCGGTATGATGAATGATCCACCATTCATTAGCGTTAAAAAAATTTTTAGTGGCGAGCATATAATCTATAGATTCATCAGTTGCCCTGCCACCCGCGTTCCTAATTACAAATGCCTCAGCATCTTTAAAGCCACTCATCTCTAATGGATCGAGTTTGGCATCCATGCAAGTCAACAAAGTGTATTTTTTATTCTCCATAGCTAACCCTTGGTTTGATTCAATGACATAGTTATAGCGTTAGAAATTATAGATCTAGTATCTTCAGGGTCAATAACTGCGTCTATTTCTAGGTGTGTTGCTGCCTCAATGGATTTACCTCTATCGTAAGCTTCAGCAACAAGTTGATTGAATAAATCTTCTCTTTTTTTGTCATCGCTTTCGGCCTCTAATTCCTTTTTAAATCCTAGTTTTACCGCTCCTTCTAAGCCCATGCCGCCGAACTCAGCTGTCGGCCAAGCGACAGTATATATAGGGTCGTATAAGCTGCCACCAACCATTGCTTGCGCTCCAAGACCATATCCTTTTCTTAGAAACACAGCCATTATGGGAACATCTAATTGTGAGCCTGCCTTAAATAAGCTAGCCATTCTTCTAACCGCACCTTGTTCTTCGCTATCAGGTCCCACCATAAAACCCGGAGTATCCACTAAGACCAACACAGGTAATTTATGGTCATTGCATGTTTTTAGAAAGTCTGCTGCTTTCTCTGAGGCCTCTGAATCGATTGCGCCTCCAAGTTGCTGGCAATCGCTGGCAAGAAGAGCTAGGGGCTGACCATCAATTCTTATAAAACCCGTAATAACACTTCTCCCATAATTCTTTTTAAGCTCAAGATAGGTATCTGTATCAGCTAGGCATTCTATTATTTCTCTTACTGGGTATGCCCAACGCCTGTCCTCTGGAATAATTTCTTTTAGTTTGGATTGATCAGCAAATGAAAATTCATCAACTGGACCTTGAAAATAAGACAATAATTTCTTTGCAATTACGGTAGCTTCTTCTTCATCTGCTGCTAAATAATCGATCACTCCGTTTTTCTCTTGAATCTGAGAGGGACCTATTTCTTTGGGGTCAAACATCCCTAAACCGCCACCCTCTATCATCGCGGGTCCTGCCATACCTATCCATGAATTTTTTGTAGCAATTCTGAAATCAGAACATCCAAATAAGGCTGCATTTCCAGCAAAGCAATACCCGTTTGCAATAGCTATCTTAAGGCATCGACCTGATAATCGAGCCCATGTAGAGAATGAAGGAATATTAAGACCAGCTATCTGGGTTGTCACATCGACATCACCCGGTCGTCCCCCACCGCCTTCGGTATATATTACAATCGGCAGGGCAAACCTTTCAGCTTGTTCTGTGATTCGATCTAATTTTTGATGATGGAAAAATCCTTGGGTCCCTGCTAAAACCGAATAATCATAAACTATAGCAACTCCATGAGCCTGAGCCTCACCAACCTGGTCTGCATTAATCTTACAAAACCCAGTGATAATGCCGTCCGCTGGCGTTTCTTCCTGAAGCTCCTCATAGTCTCTCCGTGTTCGCTGAGCAGCAACTGCAAATTCTCCAAATTCCAAAAAACTATCTTGATCAACCAAGTGATTCAGGTTTTCTCTTGCTGTTCGATAACCTAGATCGTGCCTCTTATTCATTGCTGAAACCCTAGAAGTGTCCTTGGATTTCTCGAGTCGGTTTAAAAAGTTTTTAAATTCTTTGTTCATCTAGCAGGTATTTTCTATAAGAAAAGTTGAATAGCAATGATTATTAATATTATGCCAATCACTTTTTCAAAAACAGGAATAAAGTTTTTATATTTCTTTGTTAGGGCTTGATTGGAAAAAATATAAGAGATACCTGTGAACCATATAAAGGTGGTGATGGACATATATAAACCATAAAACATTAATAAGATTGTTGTGGTGGATTCATTAACCACAACTGTGAAGAGTGTTATAAAAAATAATATTGCTTTTGGATTAAGTATATTAGTGATCAAACCCAGAACATAAGAACCTAAATAATTCTCATTGTGTTCTCTATTCTCATTATTTAATGGGTTCGGTTTAGCAAATAACGATAAGCAGCCAAGATAAGCGATATAGACAGCTGCAATCATCTTCAACCAATTAAAAAGATCGGGATTGGATGATATGAGAAGAGAAACGCCAGTAATTGCTATGAATGAATGAAAGATAATGCCGGTGGCTATCCCTGCACTTGCCCAGATAGCTACTGTTCTGCCAAACCTTAGAGACTGTCTAGTAACGAGTAAGAAGTCGGGTCCTGGACTTGCAACAGCAAATAGGTGTAGCAATACAATTGTGAAGAATTCGAGCACGATGTTGTTTGATTGTTATTTTTAATACTTTTTCAGATGATAATCAGAATTGCCAAATAAAGCGTCTATAGCGACCAACTTCTTCAGATAATGGCCAATCAACATCTCATCACTAACGCCCATCCCTCCATGCAGTTGGACCGCTTCTTGGGAAACTAATCTGCCGGAAGTACCGATTTGATATTTGAGAGCTGAAACAGACTTGGATCTAGTGTCTTGATTAGAATCACACTCGAGCATGGCTTTATATAAAAGTGATTTACACACTTCTGTTTCCATAAACATATCAACCATTCTATGCTGGAGAACTTGGAACTTACTGATCGGTTGACCAAACTGTTGCCTGCCCTTAGTGTACTCTATGGTTTTCATATAGCAGGCTGTCATGCAACCAATGCTTTCAGCGCTAACGCAAAGCGTGGCCAGATTAATTGCTTCACTGAGAAGCTCCTCAGCTTCATCACCAATTGCAAGAATTGCATCTTTTGACACATTAACATCCTTAAAGCTAATTTCTGTACAGGTCTGATCGTCTACTGTAGAGAATTCAGTGGACGATAATCCAGATTGTTCTTTATCAATTAAAATCAGTGCCTTTTTATCGTCATAACTGACCCAAACGATTAAATCATCTGCATTGCCACCATTCAGAACCAAAGACTTCTTACCGTTAATAATTATATTGTCGCCATCATTAACTGCTGATGTCTCTGGATCAGCATGATCAAAGTTTTGGTTTGGCTCAATATAGGCCAAGGAGACATGTTTGTTTCCTGATGTGATTGCCTCAACAAATTCAACACGTCGGCTAAAAGATGAATTATCTATAATGTACCCTGATAAAACGACGGTGCTTAAATAAGGCTCAAGAACAAGAACCTTTCCAAATTCTTCAAACAAAATTGAAAGTTCTACAGGCCCACATCCAAAACCGCCTGAATCCTCGTTAAACGGAAGAGATAACCAACCTAATTCAGAAAAGAGTTTCCAAAAATCTCTATCAAAACCTTCTCCAGATTTGATAATTTCCTCTCTTTTCTCAAAAGTATAGTCTGACATACAGAATTTCTGTATCTCTTCTCTGAGCATCTTTTGTTCGTCTGAAAAATTTAAATCCATAGCTATAAACCGAGTATCATCTTGGCAATAATATTCTTTTGTATTTCGTTGCTGCCCCCATAAATTGAGGTTTTTCGATAGTTAAGATATTTCGCAAGAGCCTTAGCCGCATAATCAGGGCCGTCAGGTTGGGAGTCCGCTTCATGACCTTTGGGGCCAGGATAAATAAGTGCATGTTCTCCTGCTGCCTCAACAAACAATTCCGTTAGTCGTTGTTGAATCTCGGTCCCTCGAATTTTTAAAATTGAAGATTCCGGACCCGGATGCCCTTTAGTTTCTATATCTGACAACATCCTTAAGCCTGACATTTCTAGAGCTGAAAGATCAATCTCAAGTTTTTTAACCTTCCTTGATAAATCTGAATTGTTAAGTTTTGAGACTATTTCTTTTAATTTATTTAATTGTCTAATCTCAGCACCAACAACAGCTATACCAAATCGTTCATTAGCTAATAAAAATTTAGCGTAAGTCCAACCTTTACCTTCCTCACCTATAAGATTTTCAGCGGGTACTTTGACATCAGTAAAAAAGACCGTATTGACCTCATGTGCACCATCAATGGTAATGATCGGCTCGACTCCAACTCCTGGGCTCTTCATGTCAATGAGCAGGAATGAAATACCTTCCTGTCTTTTCTCTGTTGTTTCTGTTCTAACCAGGTTGAAAATCCAATCAGAATGCTGTGCTAATGTGGTCCAAGTTTTTGAGCCATTGACTATATAATAATCACCCTCTTTAACTGCCTTAGTGCTTAATGAGGCTAAATCCGAGCCAGAGCCTGGTTCTGAGTATCCTTGAGACCACCAAGTATTAAAATTCAATATGTCCGGCAGAAATCTTTTCTTTTGCTCTTCATTGCCAAAAGTATAGATAACAGGACCGACCATAGCGACTCCGAAGGGCAATATAGGCGGACATCCGGCAAGGCCAAATTCTTTTTGAAAGATGTATATCTGAGTGGATGTCCAGCCGGTGCCACCGTATTCAGTGGGCCAATTGAATCCCATCCATCCCTTGGCAGCAATCGCTTTATGAAAATCGGTTATATCCTCTTTGGTTAAGGCTTCACCCTTGTCTTGTTTTTCCTTAACGTGTTTTGGGTAATCGTTTTCAATCCAGAATCTTATTTCATCTCTGAATTCAAGGTCTTTGTCTGTAAAACTTATTTCCATATCATGTGTTCAATAAATAATATTCAATAACAGAGCCCAAATACTACGCTCAAATTAAATTGTTCACTACTTTTTTATTCAACTACTGAGTCAATCCAGATTGGCGAGGACCACGCCATTTCAGTCACAGTTGCAGGTATATCATCCGGGGGTTGAATCCCTAAGGCTATACTGTCATAAGTTGACCATCGGCAAGTTGGCACCTGTAGCACTCTGACATAATAAAATGCGTTCTGCTCAGGTTTATAAGTTTCATCGGTCCAAGAAACTTTAATTTCATCTTCTCCTTGCTGTTGATCAATCTCGCAAGTCTTTAAATCAACTTTAAAAACTTCGTCTGAACAGGATTGACTGCAATAGATATCTATAACTCTTTCCAAAGCTATGCCATTACTGGTCCATCCTTTGATCAACTGAACCTTATGCAAAGGTCCTTCGAGAGGATCCTTTTGAGCAACGATACTAAATTCAGGCATATTATCAATGTCCGCTTTTATCGTACTTCCCATAGGATGCGTCTCTTGCTGTGATTCAAAGTTGACTGAGAATTTCAATCTTATTCGAGTTCCGCTGGTGGCATAAACTTCTTTTCTCTGCATAGAACCAAAGAGAGCATCACGTGTGTTTTCCTCTGCCCAAATAGCAGCCAGTCCTCCTGGGGTGTTATTTACTCTGTTCGAATTGCTTAAACGTGTTTCAGCTGGCGCAGTAAAGACACCGGATGCACCCCTAAAGTCATATTCTTCAGTATCGCCAGGATTAGAATTATGCGTATCTGTACTGCCTATAAAGCCAAAATCCATGGGATTAAATCCTATTTCTTCCTTGTATTGCAATCCCAACTTGAGACCATCTCTTACCATTGAAGTTGGATGAATGCACTGAGTCTCTTGTCCCGGTTCACAGCGAGTTAGGTATTGCTCAAAATTGCACTCTTCATCTGTAGTACCAAAGCCTATAGCACATTCTGAATTGCCTTTGACTTGAAACATCTCAACGATTGGTTCGAATCGATCTCTTAGTTTCCATGCTTCTATGTCATAAGGGTCACCGTCAATGGTGATGTTAGCAAAAGCCAAGCCCCATGAAAGGTTTGAGTTATGAGGTATAGTGATAAATTGACAATTACCTAAACACAAATCATCGAGTTGCTTCCATAAATCAATTTCAGTCGCAGCATGGAACATTGAAACGGCGTGATCTGGAACAGAGTCGTTCCTGAAGATAACATTGCGATGATGCTTTCCTACATCAGGTAAAGTGGGCGAGTATTCATAAGCGTGAAAAGTAGTAAATTTTCCAGGGTCATTATGTATGTTGTTAACCTCGATAATCTTATCCCATGTCATTTTTGCAAACTTATGCAATTTCTCATGATCACCTGCAGCATCCAGCATTGGGTTATTAGGGGGTCTTTTCGCTCCACTGGCTCTGAGTTGCAAAAAGAATAGCAAATCTGGGCTTTCCAGTCTCCGGCAAAGAATCATGGTAGAGAGTGTCGCCTCTTCATCATCACAGCCTTCATGGATTCCAAAAGATTCTGAATGATCTGTAATTGCAGCGAAATCCAGTGGTGTTTGCAACTGCATTATCTCTCCTTCAACATTTTCAACAGCTTCGCCCTTAGCTACTCGGTATGATTGATCTAATGAGAGACGATTACCAAAAATATATGAATCAAATGACAGAGACGAATGCACATGCAAATCCCCAAAATAGACATTTTTTGTTTCATCTTCAGCAAAGACAGTAAACAAGCTAGAAAAAATTAGAATACAAAAGAGGTTAATTAGTTTCATTTAGATAATTTACACCACAACAATTTCGAAGTTTATCTATTTATGTGGAATTATTTAGTTCTAATTGCTGATGAAAACCAAAGCTTAATGAAAAAATGCTCACTATATGAACCAGCGAGATCATCTTTTGAATGGTTGCCTGTCGAACCATCTCTTCAGGGTCAAGTAAGGCATTACCACCAAATAATTGATACATCACATAGGCAAATGTACTCAAAAGAAAAAACATTGTGATCCAAGAATAGCGATTATCAACAGGGCTACGAACTAAGACGATTAAATAGAGAACAGCTGCAGGTACCATCAATCTAAAGCCATTTAGAGCAAAAAAGACATGCTCCTCCCTAAATAAGTCATGAGGCGTAAAACCTACGCCAGCAAAGAATAATGCTCCAAATAATAGAAATAAAGAACCGATGATTGCTAGTTTATAGTTCATCGCATCATCTTTGAATAAACTAGGAATAAATAGAAAGGCAATGCCGCCAAAACCAAAAATCACCATGGAAAGATTAAAGAAAAAAGCTGAGATCGTGTTGGTTGCTCCTGAATGTGATCTGATCCCACCCAGGTCACTGAGAAAATTGTGGGTAAAGGAATAGCCAATTTGTTCAGGATTATGAATATTACCACCTGGGTAAAAAAAGATGGCTGCCAAAACTCCTGCGACAAATAAGACGGGAATATAGCGAATAATTTTTATAGCCAAAAGATTAGACATTGTTTAATTGATTCCGTCTCTTAATCTAACATTTTAATTCTTTGATTCATTATAGCGATCAATTTGTTCAGTAGTAGCCTTCTCGCTGCTTGCTTTAAAGTCACTTTGACTTGAAGCTACCCACTTATTGGAACTAACTCTTTGTGAATTTAGATCATTAAAATGTGGAAAAACATATCTTGCTATTAACTCATAAGATTTTAATTTTGCTTCAAATGGTGCCCAATTGTGATCAGTAATAAGAAAACAACCAAAACCTCCCTGTGAAGCTTCCCATAAAGTTTGTATTTGATTGATTACCACATCGGGTGTGCCGACTGCTGCCATTCCACTTTCTATAAGATGTGAAAGTGGATCGCTCCTTCTGTCTTCTGGAACCATTGGTACTACAGCAACATCTTCAAAGTATTGCGTCCATTCTTCTAGACCGAATTGAACATCTTTAATTGCTTGTTCATTTGTTTCTGCGACATGAACTAATCCAATCATTCTCCAACTACTGCGATGCATTTCATTTCCATATTCTCTTGCAGCTTCGGAGGCTATATCCCAATTTGTTCCAGCTGTATTTAAAGCTGGTGCTGCAGTCGCGCTTAATGACATTAGGCCAGTACCATATTTGCCAGCAGCTGTGGGGCCAGATGGGGAGACCATAGATGCAGTTACGACTTCAATTGGTTCGTTGGCGTAAGGTTTCATTTGCAGTCGTGCTTCATTTAACTCATACCAATCTGTTTTATTAGTGACTATTTCGCCATTAAATAATCTTAAAATATCGCCAAGAGCTTCCTCCATCATATCTCTCTGTTTAGCGGTTTCGATGCCCATCATTTTAGCGTCAGAAACAAGCGCTCCTGGACCGACGCCTAGCATGGCTCTTCCTTGAGTCATGTTATGAAGTTGAATAAATCTATCAGCAAAAACCAAGGGGTGATGATAAGGTAATGATGAAACCCCAGTCCCCAATTTAATTCGACGAGTAGAATTATGTGCGGCCAAAATCATTAATTCTGGTGATGCGAATAATTCCGTTCCTGCCGAATGATGTTCTCCAAACCAAGCTTCGTCATAACCTAAAGAATCCATATGCTCGACAAGCTTGATATCCCTTTCAATACAAAGGCTAGGGTTCTCTTTTATAGAATGAATCGGCGGTATAAAGGCACCGAATTTTAGCGAACTATCTCCTTTCATTGTTTAGGCGTCAGTTATATCAAAAATTCTTATAGACGGCCCTTCCTCACATAATGAGCCTATTAGTTCAACAGTTCCATCCTCGGTTCTGAATGCGAGATACCTCTCATAATGCTCTTTGGATTCCCATTTTTCAGTGAGAACAAAATTATTCCTATTTTCTACATTTAAGGTCAAATTGATTTCAATACAACCGTCATAGTCTCTTGTAACCTTGAAAGCTTCTCTCGCGATCTGGGTAAAATTCTCAACCTCGCCATCCTTTAAGACACCCTCTAATAAAACACTCGCTGTCATCTTAATCTCCTCTATTTTGTTTTATAACCAATCATAACATCTAGTTTTATAGAAGAAGTAACTATTAGGAAGGGATCTAAAAAAGAGAATTTATTCTAATTTTCAATAAACTCAAATAATTCTTCATTAGGGCCTTCTACAAGCATATGCTGATAAAAGAGACCCCTTGATTCAACTTTAGATGGTCTCTTGATTATAACGAATCCCATTTCTGATAAACGTTTATGAAGTTGATGAATATTATCTGTTTCGTGAGTTAAGAGCGAGAATCCTAAATTTCCAGGCTTCATTCTATTTTTCAATCTTTCCCCTGTTTGATCAAAAAAATGAACGCATAATATTTTACCGCTAGCCTCACCCTCTTTTGCCCACATTAAGAAATGAATTCTGGTCCCAGAAGGAACGCCTGTTAGGTCATTAACTTTGTCTCTATATTCTTCAGGAGTTTCAGTATCTGTAACTGCTATTAAACCTAGGCCTTCTTGGTAAAACCTTCTTGTCTCTTCTAGATCTCCAGCTACCACAGAAACGGTTGGAATTTCCGAGAAAGGACCATCAGGCGATCCAGGGCGCATTGATGTTATTGCATGAGAATGTCCAACCATTATAAGAATAGGAACATCATCAGGACCAGAAAACACACATTCTTCACTCACTATTTTCCCTAGATTATGCTTAACAGGCAGAGATCTGAATTTGTATCCAGCGTCTTGGATTTTTTTTACATATGGCTTGATTGGATCTTTAACATAGAAATCAATTGCCTTAATACCAATATCAGTTCCTTGATCTATTTTATTCTCACCAAAATCAACTCTTACTTTTTTAAGCACTTTTGGATCAAACTCAACAAGACGGAGTCTACCTATTGGATAGCCCTTGCAAGATAGCTCTGCGAATTCTGCAGAAATACCGCTTTTAAGCCCCCAAGCTTTCAATAATGAATCCGAAACGCTACCTCTGTCTTCAATTTCCAACTCCATTAGCTCATTAAAAAGCTTCAAAGAAGCATTTAAATCAGTAACTCCCAGGGTAGCAAGCTTCATAGCGCCTACATAACCTTGCTGTTTCACAGATGAACTCCTAAAATCATTAATCTATGAATTATTTTACTTATAAAGAATCTAGATTGTTAGCTGAAGATGTTGAATCATTAAAAGAGGTAAAATTCCCGATTGGTTATAGTAATATCTATCTTTATATGTTTTTGATAGGGGAATGTTTTGTTGAAAATAATTAATAAGGTTTTTTTTAGAACCTATTCCATAACTGCAGTTTCTAGTATCTTTTTTGGACTTTTGCTTCCTTCTTCAGCTATATCAGAGGTTCCTATTTTGCAGCCTGGTTCTCCTGGAGAACCAACAAGAGTAATTGATTCAAAAACAGCTATTGCAATTGCTAACACCTCATATACAGCTGCAGATGTCGATTTCATGCAAGGTATGATTATTCATCATTATCAAGCTTTTCTAATGTCTGAGATGGCCACATTAAGAACTAATAATGAAACCATTCTTGATCTGGCTGGACGAATAGATATCTCACAGCAAGATGAAATAAGTTTCATGGAAAACTGGCTGCTGGATATGGGTCAAACAGTTCCTGATCCATTAAAAAGCAATCACATGGATCATCATAAAATGATGGGCATGGCGACTCCCGAGCAAATGCAGCAATTAAGCGAGTCAGATTCCACTGATTTTGATCGAATGTATTTAAATCTTATGATCAAACATCATGAGGGAGCCATTGATATGGTTGAACGATTAAATGAATACCCTGGTTCAGCTTATGACCCTCAATTATATGAATTTGTCTCTGACCTTTCGAACGACCAAGGTGTTGAAATAGAACGCATGAATGGAATTTTAATCGATCTTTCTGATGATCCAAGAGCAAATTTAGCCCCTGGATTATTTGATGCTGGAATAGCAATATCAAATATGGAACTAATTGCCTCATTGAAAAAACCAGTTGGATTCTTTGATCCTGATAACCGACTCGAAAAAGGATTGAGCAACGAAGAAGATAAAGATGAGGATGAGGAGGAAGAAAGCTCAATAGAATCATCAGCCTCAAATCAACGACGGCCGATGTTGAGTTTTGATAACACTGATATGGCCTTTAGTAATGATCTGCTAATAGCTGGAAGCTATCACGGGTTTAATATCTATCGTCTCGAGGAAAATGGTATACCAAATCATATTACTTCTGTCGTTTGCCCTGGAGGTCAGGGTGATGTATCGGTAGTGGGTGACTTATTAATCCTATCTGTTCAAGACACTAGAGGTCGACTAGATTGTGGACTTCAAGGAGTAAATCCAGAACCAAGTGAAGAAAGATTTAGGGGTTTAAGAATTTTTGATATTTCTAACCCTCTAATGCCAATTCAGGTCGGTGCAGTTCAAACATGTCGAGGCTCACATACACATTCAGTTGTAGATAGTGCCACAGCAGATGGAAAAATAATTGTTTATAACTCAGGAACATCAAGTGTTCGCGATCAAGAAGAAATGGGAGACTGTTTTGAAGACATACCTGGAGATGATCGAACTGCTTTATTCAGAATTGATGTCATTGAAATTCCTATAAGTGATCCATCTCAATCAAAGATTGTTAATAGTCCTACAGTTTTTGCTGACTCAGAAACTGGAGTACTTGCAGGACTGTGGCGAGGTGGGGATCATGGTGATGAAACACAAGAGACTGAAATCACTGATCAGTGTCATGATATTACTGTCTTTCCTTCTGCAAAAATTGCAGCTGGAGCTTGCTCAGGAAATGGGATCCTGTTTGATATCTCAAATCCAATTGAGCCAAAAAGGATTGATGTTGTAACGGATATTGGATTTGCCTATTGGCACTCCGCAACTTTCAATAATGATGGAACAAAGATCTTATTTACTGATGAATGGGGCGGAGGTGGAAGACCGAGATGTCGTGCGTGGGATCCATTGGACTGGGGAGCTAATGCGATTTATGACATAGAAGATGGAAAATTAGAGTTTCGAAGCCATTTCAAAATGCCAGCACCTCAGAAAGAAAGTGAAAATTGCGTGGCACATAATGGATCTATTATCCCTATTCCTGGAAGGGATATCTTTGTTCAAGCATGGTACCAAGGAGGTATTTCAGTCATTGATTTCACTGATTCATTTGATCCTATTGAAATTGCTTATTTTGATCGGGGCCCTTATGTAGAAGATGAATTGATACCTGGTGGCTTTTGGTCCGTTTATTACTATGAGGGAGCAATTTATGGAACAGAAATACAAAGGGGACTCGATGTTCTTAAATTAACACCAAGTGATTACCTTACTTTAAATGAAATAGAAGCTGCTAATGATGCTTTTCCTGCAATTGGTTCAAAAAGGTTGTTTAATCCTCAACAACAAATTCCTATGATTTGGCCTGCTAAACCCGATGTAGCACTGGCTTATATTGATCAGCTTATAAGAGATAATGCCATAGAAGAAAAAACTGCTGAAAATATGATAGATAAACTTGGTAAAGCTAAGATTGCTATGGAGAAAGGCGGTAGCAGGAGACTTGCAAGGCAAATTAAAGGTTTTGATTTACTATCAAAGGAATCGGATATCGATCAACTCAACAGAGATCGAATCATACGGTTAGATTCAACACTAAAAACTATTGCTGAAGATCTACAGAATTAAGAATTTCATTGCTTCGTTATCTGTGTTCGAGATTAAATCTCGAACACAGATTTTAGGGGACTAGATTCTAAAATTGAAAATTAAACCTAATGCCAATATTTCGCCCTGGTAAAGGCACCTGGTCTTTTACAAAAGATGAATGATTTCTTGCAACATCATCCAATAAATTTTTTGCGAAGACAGTAACAAGCATCTCACTTTCACCATAGAAAACAGGGATTCTCTGAGAGACTTTAAGGTCAAGCATATTGTAAGACTCCGTAGGTGTCTCATTTAATGCAAGTTTTGATTGTGATGTTACTTTCCTCATAATCAATGAAGCGCTGGTTCCTTCTTTTGCATAACCCAAAGAAATAATGTGTCGTCTAGGATTGATCCTTGGCACATAAGTTCCATCTTTGAACTTTGCATTTACATAATCCATTCCATATGAAAGTGTCATAGAACCATTGTTCATTTCTACAGATCTACCAATCTCAAACTCATAGCCATTAAGTTCAGCATCCTTTTGGAGATAGTTAGCCAATATTAGCCCACCGTGGTCATCATGTTCACCTTCATGGTCTTCATCTTCATCGTGATGCATCTCATGCTCTTCTTCAGTCTCATCCTGCAAGTAGATGTAATCATCAACATCATTTCTGAAAATTGACGCATTGGCAAAGAATCCGTTATTTTCATAATTAAGACTAAAATCCAAGTTATTAGATGTTTCGGTTTCCAAATTGGTATTACCAACTTCAAAGCGTCCGGTCGATAAATGCTCTCCATTCATGAACAGCTCAACAGCAGATGGTGCTCTTTTGACTTGAGCTAGACCTATACTAAAGCTTGTATTTTCATTAATAGATGAGCCAAGAGAAAGGGCGATACTGGTGTCGTTGTAATCCATATCATAAGACTCCAACTCCTCCTCTTCATCGTGATGCTCTTCTTCATCGTGATGCTCCTCTTCTTCATGCGCATGGCTAACAGCGCCTCTGCGATTGATGCGATCATGTCGAATACCTAGATTGAGATCCAAGCCCATAAAACGCGTTCCCAGATAGTAGCCAATCATCTTCTCATTAGATTCTGCTGGATTCATGAAAGCCTCTGCCCCCAGAATGGAGACATCTTCATTCATATTCTGTAACACCAATTTCTGTGATAAAGAATTGTATTGTGCAAAATCTAAGATCAAACCAAATTCATCAGCATCATTAGAAAATAATGTTGGACCTTCATCATGATCATCATGTTCACCTTCATGGTCTTCATCATGGTCATCGTCGTGTCCTTCTTCAGCATGTTGCTCAGTTAATGAATAGTCTGTGTTCCTGTAGTAATAATTAATACGATTTACAGGACCATTACTAAGAACATAAGAACCTTCTATATTGAATGTTTCAGAGTCAGTGGTGGAGAAGATTCTTTCTTCTTCGCCATGCTCATCATGGTCTTCGTCATCGTGATCATCGTCATGTTCCTCATCATGACCACCATATCCTTCGTGGCCTTCTCCATGAAAAGGTATTCCATACAAGCTTTCACTGTTTTGGAATGAAGCACCGAAATGCCCCCAATCGCCAGCAGTTGAAAGGCCTAATCTAAGGGTCTCAGACTCATAATCTGAATTTTCCAGATAACCAAGATCTTCATCATGCTCATCATGTTCTTCCTCATGTTCTTCTTCAGAATGAATAATTGCACCCTTGGGAATATCATAATTATCGAAAGAGCCATCTTTATAAGCTAATGAAATGTTCAAGCCACCTAAATTATCCTTATAGCTGAATTGACCAACTTCACCATCATTTACAGACTGTGTCTCTAAACCTAGTCGTAAGTCTCGTTCTTTGAAATCTTGTTTTGCAATAGTCTCATCGACGACATTCACTATGCCTCCAATTGCACCATTGGAATACATCAAAGATGATGGTCCTCTAACAATCTCGATTTGTTTGACATTGTTCATATCGACTTCATTCAAATGATCAGCACCCAAACCTGAAATATCACGAACAAGCAAACCATTGTTTAGAACCTTGACCCTGCTCCCGGACATACCCCTAATGATTGGTTGACCAACAGCTGCGCCATAATCTGAAGATGAGACACCCAGTAAGTTATTAATAGATTCACCCAAGCTTTGAGTTGGATTTGTCTCCAATTCTTGCTCAGTAATAATATGCAATGGATCCTTTATCTCATCGCTCGACTGGTTGATATAAGATGAAGTAACTACTACTTCTTCTATTTCATCTGCGATTACATTATTTGTTATTAAAGCGCTCACTATAAAAAGCGCTATATGGTAGATTTTCATAAAACCTCCTATTATTAAAAACTAAAATTTAAGAAAAATTTAAGCTTTATTTAGGAGGTGCTCTTGAGTGATAGGAATTAAGATTGAATGAAATAAAGTTTTCATTTATTTCGACTTTTAAGATTTCTGACAGTGAAACTTTATCAACGATGACATTTGATTTAACGGAGTCAGAGACTGTGTTATCACATAATAGACATTCTATATGGGAAATCTCATCATTAATGATTCTATGGTCTACAGAGTGAAAAGATGCAGAAGTTAGAAAGAGCAACCCTGCTATAAGTATAAAATTCTTATTCGAAAATATTTTCACAGGATTATTTTTCATTTATTTCGAATAATTTTCAAGAATTAAATTCTATTCCGGCTTTTCTTAGCCTCGAGATTAACTCATCTCCTAGGCCAACAGCAGAAGTTAAAACTCCTCCATATTGATCACCACCAGGTAAATTATCCGATTTAGCTAAAGCTAAAGCCGATTCACATACCAATTTTGAGGTGGATTTATAGCCTGGATCTCCCGATCCATAGATTGAACAAGTTTTTTGTTCACCATCCTCAGCTTGGGCGATGAAAGTTGACCTAAACCATCCTTTATCTCTTGCCTCTTTGCTAGGGCCTTCTCCAGGCTTTAACAAGAACGGTCTGACTAAATGTCTTAGTGGAGAGGTAATAACCATAAGAGCAAATATCAAACCATAAGAGGTAATTTTGGCCAATTTTTTTGTTTTGAATAAGCCGTATTCACCAAAGGTGAAATCTTTACCGTAGGACTTTTTATTTTGTTCCATTAATGCCGCTGATCGTCTCACCACTCTTGTGTTAGCTATAGCCATCATTCCCAGACCAGACCATCCCTCTAATCCCTCTATCTTTTCAATTTTGAACCCATCTTTTGAGCGTCTTCTTTGTTGGCCTGAAACAGTATTCTCGGGATTCAAAATAAAAGGATCTCTCATTTTCTTGGACACACCGCTCATCGTAAACATGGTTTCTGTTGTTCCTCCAGAAGCTGTTCCGACAGCTTCCTGATAAACATCCACTCGGCTCACAGGCTTATCAAATTGAGAAACTGCAAAATAAACACCGATATCTGAAGGAATGGAATCGTAACCACAAGATGGGATAATCCTAACTCCTTTAGATGCAGCTTTTTCATGATGCTGATCAATCATGTCTCGCACCCAGTGATTCTCTCCAGTGATATCAGTATAGTGCGCTCCTTGCTCTACACAGGCCTGGACCAAAAGAGACCCGTATCTAGCAAAAGGACCAGCGGTAGACAAAACCACTTTTGTTTGTTCTGCTAATCCATTCAGAGCTTCAAGGTCTTGCCCATCTGCAATTAAGATATCGCCTGAAAAGTTTATATCTGATTTGAGCTGTTCTAATTTTCCCTTATCTCTTCCTGCAATTGCCCAATTTAAATCTGGGTATTTACTCATAAAATATTTTGCACAAAGCTGTCCGGTAAAACCCGTCGCTCCATAGAGAATTATTTCATACTTATTTTTCATCGTATTATAGGTCGCTGTATTCAAGCATAAAAAAAGGGACTATTAAGTCCCTGTGTTTTTCGCGAGCAGATGGTCTTTCGGTTAGTCTGTTTTCCTTCCCACCTGCCTACTTCAACTCTTGGATTTCCTTTTTGGTGTTGCCACCTCCATTTCCATACTTCGTTTGCTTCTTCGCGGGCAGTTGGTCTTTCGGTTAGTCTGTTTTCCTTCCCTTCTGCCTACTTCAATCTTTGGATTTCCTTTTTGGTGTTGCCACCTCCATTTCCATACTTCGTTTGCAGAAGTTAATTTAGCAAAATTAAAAACTTTGTCAACAATAAAATTAAATAAATTTGTAAAAAAAAATTAGTATTTTTTTTATCTCTTGAGTTGATACTTTAATAGGCTACCAATGACTCAACAGCATAGCCTTTATGAACAATGCGCTTACTTCCTCCTAACTCAGGAAGATCTATGACTGCTAATATAATTATATTTTGAGGCTTGACACCAAAGTTTTCAGTCAATAGCTCAGCGCAAGCTATTCCTGTTCCGCCAGTAGCGATGAGATCATCAACTATAGCCACCTTATCTGTATTCTTAATATTGGTATTAGTTTGAATTTCTATCGAAGTACTTCCATATTCAAGTTCAAAGCTCTTCTTAAAAGTCTCATTAGGAAGTTTTCCAGGCTTGCGAGCAAGAACAAATGGCAGTGACAGGTCATGGGCTATAGATCCAGCGAAGATGAATCCCCTGCTCTCAATGCTGGCAATGATGTTTGCATCAAATGCTTCAGTAAGTCTGGCTAGCTCCTTACAAGTCTTTACAAATGCGTCTGGGGTTTCAATTAAGCTTGTGATGTCCCTGAACTTTATCCCATCAATTGGAAAATCACTCACAGTTCTAATGTGTTTCTTAAGCTCAAATGGGTCAGTCATAATTCTCTCCTATTTTTTTATATACACAGATGTGGTTATTGAGTAAGCCCAATAAATAAATAGAAATTGTAATGGAAGTCGAAAATATAGTAATCCAATTGATATTTCAGGGAAAGCCTCGGGTGTGATTGCCATATAAATATTAGCAGGATAAACAGAAATTAGTAGGGCGACCAATCCCCATCCGGCTAATTTTCTTAAGGAAGGGATTAGCACACAGATACCGCCTAATATTTCAAAAAAGCCACTGATATAAACTGCCTCTGCATGCAAAGGAAAAACAGGAGGCATAATAGATAAATAAAAATCAGGATTGATGAAGTGATCAATGCCGAAATAAACAAAAAATACAGATAGCCCAAACAGGGACAAAACCCTCCACCACTCAGTGGGCAATTTTAATATATTTAAAATATTGAATATGAGAGTCACTCCCACTCAATTAGATATCCCTGTGCCATCTGCTCACTAGTTGACCATAGTTGCTGAGCCATTGCTTTATCGAATAAGAAGTGATCACCAATTACATTGACTGCATTGCAGTCCTCAAAAAAGGCACCGCTTACTTCATTGAGTGATGGATTTGTAGCCACATAAACTTGCGTGGCAGCTCCTTGCTCTGGCGTTTTCGCAATTAAGTCACCAAACCAATCAAAAGCCTTACGAAGCATTATAGGTGCATTACGAGCGATATTGGTTTGGACTAAGCCTGGATGAAGAGCATTTGAAGTGATGCTAGAGCCCTTCAAACGCGCAGCCAGCTCAAGAGAAAATAAGGCATTCGCCAACTTGGATCGCCCATAAGCTTCCCAGTATTCAAAAACACCCTCACCTCTGAGGTTATCAAAGTCTATTCCTACTTTTGGAGCCTGCACGTAGGCAGACTTACTGCTCACATGAATAATTCGACTTTCATTAGCCTTTTTCAGCATGGGCATTAACCTATTTACCAAAATAAAGTGGCCTAGGTGATTTACTGCAAATATCCTCTCGACACCATTCACTAATTCCAATTCACCAAATGTATTTATACCTGCATTGCACACGAGAATATCAATGGGATAACCTAGTTTAGTAACTGTATCTGCACATTCTACAATGGAATCTAAACTAGATAGCTCAAGGGCTACAGGGGTAGTTTTGCCAGACACACTGGAACAAGCTTTGCTGGCTTTCTCAAGATTTCTACCTGTGCCGATAACATGAGCTCCTCTGAGCGCTAAAACCCTCATGGTCTCAAGTCCTAATCCTGAATTACAACCAGTGACTATCGCGGTCTTTCCTGTTAGGTCCAACCCAATTGTCACCTCCTCAGCGGTTGATGTCGCACCAAAGGGTCCCACCGGATAGCTTCTATCAATGCTTACTATGGGTTCATCATCATTATCACAAGCCACAAGCACGGGCATTGCAACTGCAGTTGTCCCATATAAAAATTGTCGTCTATTCATTATTTATTCTCTCTTCTTATAATTAAATTACTCATCTTTCCATTCAGGTGATCTCTTTTCTATGAATGCTTTAATGCCCTCTTTTGCATCATATTTTAGTAAATTCTTTCTCATAGTCTTAGATGTGTATTTATAGGCTTTAGATAAATTCATTTCAGCTTGAGCATAAAAAGCTTTTTTTCCAATTGATACCGTCATAGAGGACTTGCCAGCAATTTTTTCTGCTAACTTGCTCACTTCAATAGTTAGCTGCTCCTTTGAAACCGTATTATTTATTAGACCTATTTCTTTTGCTTTTTCAGCATTAATAAAATCGCCAGTAAGAAGCATCTCCATAGCATTTTTCTTGTTAACGTTTCTAGAAAGAGCAACCATTGGGGTTGAGCAAAAAAGACCAATATTTACCCCTGGTGTAGCAAACTTAGATTCATGGGAGGCAATTGCAAGATCACAACTTGCGACTAATTGACAACCTGCAGCCGTAGCAACCCCATCTACTTCAGCAATAACC
>Ga0208764_10000437_pt1 | contig 26725 bp, 23 predicted proteins | sample ETNtaG_18_FD_185762 | JGI IMG/M metagenome (GOLD analysis project Ga0208764, IMG submission 185762) | Marine microbial and viral communities from oxygen minimum zone, Eastern Pacific Ocean - ETNP201302SV91 (SPAdes) (version 2) | ecosystem: Environmental > Aquatic > Marine > Oceanic ... | reverse complement strand
CAATAAAAATGATTGGATTTATGTGCCTATAAAAGGAATAAATATTTCATCTTCATTAATTAGAAAATTCTGGTAAAATAAATTTAAATGAACTTAAAAGAAATCGAAACTCTTCAAAAAGAAATAAAACAAACACTCAGTAATAATAAGGCTATTGATATTAAATCAATTAGTTTAAAAGATAAAACTTCGATTGCTGACTTTATGATAATAGCAAGTGGTAATTCATCTAGACACTTACAAGCATTATCAGAAATAGTAGTTGATAAATTAAAAGAAAATGGAGTAAGTAATTGTCGCCTAGAGGGTAAGGGTAGTAATGAATGGAAACTGATAGATGGAATAGATATTATAGTACATATTTTTCATCCTGAAAAAAGAAAGTTTTATGATTTAGAAAAAATGTGGTCAGAATTAATTCCAAAAGAAAGGTTAACTATATGAAAATGAAAGTTAAATTTAAAAGTTTTTTAACAATTATAATTTTACTCTTTTTCAGTAAGATTAACATCGTATATGGACAAAGCTCAGATAAACTATTTGAAAAAATAGATTTATTCAGTGAAGTTTTAGAAAAAATAGATGATGAATATGTTAATGAAATAGACCAATCAGAAATAATGGATTCTGCAATTAATGGAGTTCTTCAATCTTTAGATCCTTATTCTGGTTACATGAGCCCTGAAATTTTTTTAGAAATGCAAACTGAAACAAGCGGCGAGTTTGGTGGGCTTGGGATAGAAGTGAGTATGGAATCTGGCGTTGTAAAAGTTATTGCTCCAATAGATGATACTCCAGCTTCAAGAGCGGGGGTAAAAGCAGGAGATTATATTGTAAAAATAAATGATACCCAAGTTCAAGGAAAAACACTCATGGAGGCTGTTAATCTTATGAGGGGTCCTGTAGGCACATCTATTAAAATTACTATTAGAAGAAAGGGATTAAAAAAGGCAAAAATTTTTGAAATCACAAGAGAAATTATTGAAATTAAATCAGTCGTTTCTAAATTAATTGATAATCAGATTGGATATTTAAGACTAAGAGCGTTTAATGAAAATAGCAGTGACCAATTAAAAAAAGAAATTTCTACTTTTGAGAAAAATAATAAACTACTAGGATATATATTTGATTTAAGAAATAACCCAGGAGGACTTCTATCTCAGGCAATAAAGATTTCTGATATTTTTTTAGATGATGGAGAAATTGTTTCTACTCGAGGAAGAAAAAAAAGTGAAAATAGAAAATTTTTTGCAAATAAAGGTGATAAGATCGACGGAAAACCTATAATTGTTTTAATTAATACTGGGTCAGCTTCAGCTGCTGAAATAGTTGCGGGAGCTCTTCAAGATCACAAAAGGGCAGTTTTGTTAGGTGAAACTACTTATGGGAAGGGATCAGTGCAATCAATTATACCTCTAAAAAATAGAGGGGCAATAAGGCTAACTATATCAAAATACTATTTACCATCTGGAAAATCGATTTCTGAAATTGGAGTTTCTCCAGATATAAAAATTGAAGAAAAAGGTGAAGAATTTTCAATAAATACAACTACAGACAATCAGCTAAATTATGCGGTTAAACTCTTTGCTGGATAATTATTAGATGCAAATCTCCAATAAACTTCCATTAAGGTTAGGAGTAGGAATTATTGTGTTAAATAATAAAAATGAAGTCTTTGTTGGAAAAAGAATTGATAACCAGGTTGGTAACCATTGGCAAATGCCACAAGGAGGAGTAGATAAAAATGAGAATTTTTTGCAAGCCGCGAGAAGAGAGCTAGAAGAAGAAACTAGTATTAAAACTATAAAAATAATAAAAGAAATAGAAAATTGGTTTATATATTATTTGCCTGAAAACCTCTTGGGCAAGGTTTGGAAAGGTAAATTTTGTGGGCAAAAACAAAGATGGTTTATTACAAAATTTAATGGAAATAATGAGGAAATAAATATTAAAACTCAACATCCAGAATTTATTGATTGGAAATGGATTGAAATTAAAGACTTAACTAAAGTAGCTGTAAATTTCAAAGTCAATATTTACAGTAAATTAAAAGATGAGTTAATTTCTTTGAACCTTAGTTAAACTCTTATTTCTTTTAATACATCAAGTTTGTGATTAAGTATATAACGATCATGATCTGTTATATCTTGTTTTAATAATTTATCTTCTGTATCTTTGCTTAAAGTATTAATAAATTCCTGTGATAAACTCTTTATATTCTCCACAGAGGAAGAAAGAATAGTTAAATTGTTATCAAAATATTCAACCGTACCGTCTTGAATGAAAAAATTTTCTATATTTTGATCACTTTTTTCTACTTTTATTATACCTGGGCGTAAAAAAGTTATTATTGAAATATGATTTTTTAATATACTCATATCACCTTCGTACGAAGGTAATGTCACCATTGATACATTTTCTGAAAAAATAATTCTTTCTGGACTAACAATTTCAAAATTAAAATTGTCTTCCATTACGCAGCTGCTTCCTTTGCCATTTTTTCAGCTTTTTGCACAGCTTCTTCAATTGTACCTACCATATAGAAAGCATTTTCAGGCAAATGATCGTATTCACCCTTACATATTGAATCAAAACCTTTAATAGTCTCTTCTAAATCTACCAGCTTGCCAGGGAAACCCGTAAAAACCTCGGCAACAAAAAATGGCTGTGATAAAAATTTCTGAATTTTTCGAGCTCTTGCTACCGTAAGTTTGTCTTCTTCTGAAAGTTCATCCATACCTAAAATTGCAATTATATCTTGTAACGATTTATAGCTTTGTAATATTCTTTGGACTTCCCGTGCTACTCTATAATGTTCCTCTCCAACTATTCTTGGATCTAAAATTCTAGATGTAGAATCTAAAGGATCTACAGCTGGATAAATTCCGAGCTCTGCGATTTGCCTTGAAAGTACTGTTGTTGCATCTAGATGAGCGAATGAAGTTGCTGGAGCTGGATCAGTCAAGTCATCAGCCGGAACATAGATAGCCTGCACTGAAGTAATTGACCCTTTGTTTGTTGTTGTTATTCTTTCTTGTAAATTTCCCATGTCAGTTGCTAAAGTTGGTTGATAACCAACAGCTGATGGTATTCTACCTAGTAATGCCGAAACCTCTGAACCCGCTTGAGTAAAACGAAATATATTATCTACGAAAAATAAAACATCTTGTCCTTCTTTATCTCTGAAATATTCTGCTACTGTCAAACCAGTTAAGGCGACTCTTGCTCTTGCTCCCGGTGGCTCATTCATTTGTCCATAAACTAGAGCCGCTTTTGAACCTTTTCCATCAGGTTTAATTACTCCGGACTCCATCATTTCATGGTATAAATCATTTCCTTCTCTAGTTCTTTCTCCAACTCCTGCAAAAACAGAAAATCCACCATGCGCTTTCGCTATATTATTAATTAATTCCATTATAATCACAGTCTTGCCAACTCCTGCTCCGCCAAAAAGTCCTATTTTTCCACCTCTTGAATACGGTGCAAGCAAATCTACAACCTTTATTCCTGTAACCAATATTTCACTTTCAGTCGATTGGTCTGTAAATTTTGGGGCCTGTCTATGTATTGGCCAATTTTCTTTTGTAGATATTTTACCTTTTTGGTCAATTGGCTCACCTATTACATTAATTATTCTTCCTAAAGTTTCTGGGCCAACTGGAACTTGTATCGGTGATCCAGTATTAGTAACTTTATCTCCTCTCTTAAGACCTTCGGTACTGTCCATGGCGATAGTTCTTACTCTCGACTCTCCTAAGTGCTGCGCCACCTCTAATACAAGTCTATTTCCAGAATTATCACATTCTAACGCTGTTAAAATCTCTGGTAATTTTCCTTCAAACTTAACATCAACTACTGCACCAATAATTTGCTCTACTTTTCCAAATTTACTATCCATTTTATAAGCTTTCTGCACCTGATATTATTTCAATAAGTTCTTTTGTTATTACCGCTTGTCTACTTCTGTTATAAGTTATAGTCAATTTATCAACTAATTCTCCAGCATTTCTAGTAGCACTATCCATAGCTGTCATTCTAGACCCTTGTTCACTTGCAGCATTTTCAAGGAAAGCTTTAAAAATTTGTGTAGAAATATTTCTTGGTAATAAATTATCTAAAATTTCATTTTCTTCAGGCTCAAACTCATAATGGTTTTCTGAATTTTCATGTTTCTTACCATCTTCATTTTCAACCGGTATTATCTGTTGGATTTGTGGAATTTGAGTCATAACATTTTTAAATTTATTATAAAAAATTTTACAAACATCAAATTGTGAATCATTAAATAATTTAATGATTTTATTACCAACTTCCTCTGCATCTTTGTATGTAATTTTCTTATATCCCTTAAAATTTACTTTCTCAATTATATAACTTCCATAAGCTCTTTTAAGTTGATCTTCACCTTTAGATCCAACTGTGAAAATTTTAAGAGTTTTTCCTTCTTTTAAAATTTTTTCAAAATAACTTCTAGCTTTTCTACATATATTTGTATTAAATCCTCCGCATAAACCTTTGTCTGCTGTAATAATTACACATAATTGAATATTGTCTTTGCCAGTCCCTACTAAAAATTTCGATGCATTTTCTTTATCTGAAATTGAATTGCTCAAGTTAAGAATTATATTATTCATTTTTTCAGAAAAAGGTCTTCCTTTCTCTGCGCTTTCTTGAGCTCTTCTAAGCTTTGCTGCTGCAACCATTTTCATTGCTTTTGTTATTTTTTGAGTTGATTTTACACTTGAAATTCTTTTTTTTAAATCATCTAAACTTGGCATATTTTACTTATTTGTTTTTTTAAAATTGTCAATAATTGTTGTTAGTTTTTTATCTACTTGTTCTTCCAATTTTCCTGTACTATTTATACTTTCTATAATTTCAGGATTTTTTGATTTAACTTCTTCATAAATTTGCTTCTCAATACTTTTAATTTCGGATAACTCTACGTCATCAAAGAAACCTCTCACTCCTGAGAAAACTGCAATCACTTGCTGCGCAACTGGCATTGGTGAATACTGATCTTGTTTTAAAAGCTCAGTTAATTTTGATCCTCTGTTAAGCAATTTTTGAGTTGAAGCATCAAGATCAGAGCCAAACTGAGCAAAAGCAGCCATTTCTCTATACTGGGCTAATTCTAATTTTATTGAGCCAGCTACTTTTTTCATAGCTTTAGTTTGGGCAGCAGAGCCTACTCTAGATACTGAAAGACCAACATTAACTGCAGGTCTTATTCCTTGGTTAAATAACTCTGTTTCTAAAAATATTTGTCCATCTGTTATAGAAATTACATTTGTTGGGATATAAGCTGAAACGTCTCCAGCTTGTGTTTCTATTATTGGTAAAGCGGTAAGTGAACCTCCTCCTTGATCGTCATTAAGTTTGGCCGCTCTTTCTAACAATCTGCTATGTAAATAAAAAACGTCTCCAGGATATGCTTCTCTTCCTGGTGGCCGCCTTAATAATAGTGACATTTGTCTATAAGCAACAGCTTGCTTTGATAAATCATCATAAATAATTAATGCGTGCATTCCGTTGTCTCTAAAATATTCCCCCATTGTACATCCTGTGTATGGGGCCAAAAACTGAAGTGGAGCAGGATCAGAAGCAGTAGCGGATACTATTGTTGTATATTCCATAGCTCCTGCATCTTCTAAGGTTTTTACTATTTGAGCTACTGTTGATCTTTTTTGACCAATTGCAACATATATACAATAAAGTTTTTCTTTTTCATCACCTGATTTATTTATTTCTTTTTGATTAATAATTGTATCAATAGCTACTGCTGTTTTTCCAGTTTGCCTATCACCAATAATTAATTCTCTTTGCCCTCTACCTACTGGGATTAAACTATCAATGGCTTTAAGTCCTGTTTGCATTGGTTGATTAACTGATTGTCTGGGTATTATTCCTGGTGCTTTTACATCAACTCTTTTTCTTTCTACTTTTTTATCTAAATCTCCTTTACCATCTATGGGATTTCCTAATGCATCTACCACTCTCCCTAATAAACTTTTTCCAACTGGTGCATCTACGATTGCTCCAGTTCTTTTTACAACATCGCCTTCTTTGATTGATCTGTCATCGCCAAATATAACTACACCGACATTGTCACTTTCTAAATTTAAAGCCATGCCTTTTATACCTCCGGAAAATTCAACCATTTCTCCAGCTTGCACATTATCTAACCCGTAAACTCTAGCTATACCATCTCCTACTGAAAGTACCTGACCTACTTCTGTTACTTCAGCTTTTTCACCAAACTTTTTTATCTGTTCTTTTAAAATTTTTGTAACTTCTGATGGATTAATTTGCATATTACGTCTCTATTAAATTTTTTTCTATTTTTTTTAATTTTGTTTTAATTGAATTATCTACCATTAAACTTCCAACTTGAATTGTTAATCCAGCTATTAATTCAGGGTCATATTTATAATCTATTTTTAAATTAGACTTAAAATCTTGTGATAATTCACTTTGAATTCTTTTTTGCTCATCTATTGATAATTTTTTTGCGGAAATTAATTTTGCTTTTAACTCACCTTTATTTACTGAAACTAAATTTAAAAAGTTTGCAATAATTTTGTTTAAAAAAAATAGTCTATTCTTAGAAGCTATAAAACACAAAAATTTTTTACTAGTCTCAGAAAAATTATTTTTTTCTGCTATTTTAACTATAACATTTTCTTTATCATCTTTTATTACTGCAGGACTTAAAATCATTTCTTTAAACTCAGGACTATCATTTAATAATTTTTTAAGACTTTCTATTTCATCTTCAATCTTATCAAGCTCGGAGTTTTCTTTTGCTATCTCGTAAAGAGCTAAAGCATAGCTTTTTGATGTAGAATTAGAAAATGTAGATTTTGAACTCAATTTTTGCTCCTAAAAGACTAGTTTTGTATGAGATTATTTGAATAAATTCAACATTTTCTATTGTATCTTTTTGACCACTTGGTGCAATAAATACTGCTATTAACTGAAATTAATTGGATCTACATCAACCTCTAGTTTTATTCCAGGCACTTTTTTTATTTTATCTAAAGAATTTACCAAATACTTCTGTATAAACAAATCTTTTGGGTACCTTACTAAAATTCTACATCTATATTTTTTTCTCAATTTTGTTATAGGTGCTAAAACAGGACCTAAAACATCAACATCATCCATCTGAGGAAGTTTAAACTTAATATTTGAAGCAAATTTCATAATTTCGTATTCGTTTTTTCCAGAAATGATTAACGATATTAGTCGATGAAAGGGAGGAAGTTTTTTTTCTTTTCTCAGTAAAAGTTCTTTTTGCAAAAATGCATAAGGATCATTTTTTGCTATATTAATTAAAATTTCATCTTCAGGTGTGTAGGTTTGAAAATAAATTGTAGAAATATCTCCTTCTCTTCCTGCGCGCCCAGTCAATTGATAATATAGCTGAATATTTTTTTCTGTAGATCGTAGATCATATCCATGAGATGAAAAATCGCAATCTACAACTACTATGCAATTTAATCTGGGAAAATGAAATCCTTTTGATAGTAATTGTGTCCCTACCAAAATATCAATTTTGTTTTTTTCAATATCTTTTAAAATTATATTTGTTGAATTATTTTTTCTCATAGTATCGCTTGAAAATATTTCTATTTTTTTATCAGGATATATTTTTTTTAATTCTTGAAAAATTCTTTCTACTCCAGGTCCACAAAATGAAAAATTACATTTTTTATTATCTTTACAAATTCGAGATAATATTGATTTATAACCGCAGTAATGACAAAGTAACTTATTTAATTTTTGATGATAATTTAAATTTACAGCACAGTTAGGACACTCAAATTTAAAACTACATTTTTTACAAATTACGAAAGGAGCATAGCCTCTTCGATTTAAAAAAAATAATATTTGATCTCCCTTTTCCAAATATTTGTTAACTTTAATCAAAGTTTTTTTTGCTATCCAAGAATTTTTTTCAAGGATTTCAGAATTTAAATTTATAATCTCGATATTTGGAAAAGATGCTTCTTTATATCTTTTTTTTAATTTAGTTGAATTATATTTATTGTTAACAATATTATTATACGTTTCTACAGATGGAATTGAAGTTACTAAGTTGATTGGTATATTTTCTAATGAAGCCCTGGTAATTGCCATATCTCTTGCATTGTAAGAAATTCCCTCATCTTGCTTATATGAAGCATCATGTTCTTCATCCACAATAATTATTCCTAATTTTTTAAATGGTAAAAAAAGAGATGATCTAGCCCCTATAACTATTTTAATTTTTCCCTGAACTATGCCCTTCCAAATAATTGACTTATTTTTTTTTCCTAAACCTGAATGCCAAAGAGCAGGTTCTACTCCAAAAAATTCTTTAAATCTTCTACTGAACTGATTTGTTAAAGCAATTTCTGGAAGTAATATTAGCGCCTGGAAACCGTTGTCGACTAATTCTTGAATTCTTTTAAAATAAACTAAAGTTTTTCCAGAGCCCGTAACTCCCTCTAGAACGGTAACATTATAATTTTCGCCAAAACTTTTTATTAGTTTTAAAGATTCTTTTTGTTCTTTATTTAATAAAAAGTTATTTATATTTTTTTTTATTTTAAATTTTACAAATTCTTTATCAAAATTCTTTTCAACTACATCTTTGTTTAATAAACACATTTTAAGTGACATTCCTAAAGGAACAAGGTTATATTTTGAGAACCAAGATATAAATTTAATCATATTTGGGTTAAGATTGTTCACATTTATTTTTTTTGAAATTTTTTTTAATTTAAATTCCTTTTTAGTTTTTTGTTCTTTTGGCCAAACTACTCCAGTTATTTCTGTAGAACCGAATGGTGCCTTAACAAAGTCACCTGGCTTTAACTTTTGTTGTATTCCACTTTCATATGTAAAAGGGTAATTAAAAATTTTTGGAAAAAGTATAGGAACCTTCATTTATTTATAATTTTTTTTCTAACTACCTTTGGTATATTTTTATCAAGATTTTTTTTTAATTCAGAAAAGACTTCCGTTGCCATTCTAGATTCCAATAACTTCCATGCATGTGGAATTAACTTTAAGTACTTATCTTTTTTATCTCTCACGTAAAGTCTAGAAAAGATACCAATTATTTTCAAACTCCGCTGAACTGAAAGTATATTAAAATTTAAAAAAAAATCATCTTTATTAATTTTAGAGTTTTTTTTTATATAATATTTGTAAATTTGATTTTTTAATTTTCCTGTAGTTTTAATTCTTACATCATCAATTAAAGATGCTAAATCATAGGCAGGGTTTCCAATTAAAGCATCTTGGGTGTCTATTAAACCTATTCTATTTCCAACTTTCATTAAATTTTGAACATGAAAATCTTTGTGAACAAAACACTTATTGGAATTTATTAACTTTTTATATAATTTTATTAAATTTTTTTTTATGTTTTTTTTTATCTCCTTAACTTTTTGCTTCTTAAAAAATAAGGGTAAGTACCAATCAAAGAATAAATCTGATTCTTTGTGCAGATAATCATTTGAATAATTTTTTATTGCATGAGGTTTATTAATTATACTTTTAATCTTTGACTTAGGTTTTATTTTTTGTATCTTTATAAGTAAATCTACTATTTTTTTATAAGTTTTTATTTTATTTTTTTTATTTGTTAAAATTTTATAAAAAGATGTTTTGCCAAAATCTTCAATAACAATTATTCCATTTTTTAAATCATGATTAAATAGTTTGGGACTTAATATTTTATTTTTTCTTAAATGATTGTTTACGGCACAATATGCAACTAAATTTTTATATTTCTCTCTTCTTGAAATAACTATAATTCTCTTTTTTTTATTTAGTAAAAGTCTGTAAAAACTTCTAAACGAAGCATCGGCAATTACTGGTTGAATTTTAAAACTCATTAAAATTATAATCCTTCCACTTTCCAAAACCTAAAAATTTAGCTTGTCTTGATTTCATTGACTTAGAATATTGAAAAAAAATATCAATTCGATTTTTTGGTTTTATTTTAATTAATTCTGGCCATTCAACTATTTTAATAGAATCTGTGGAATTATCAAACATTCCTAATTCTAAAATATCTTTATAATTTTTAAGCCTATATAAATCATAATGCTGAATTTTTATTTTTTTAATTTTGTAATCATAAACTATATTGAATGTAGGGCTTAATACATCGCTTTTTCTTATTCTGTTTTTAATCTCTAGATTATTAATTAAAAAACGTACAAATGTAGTTTTTCCTACTCCAATTTTTCCATAAAGAAAAATTATGTCTCCTGGTTTCAAGATTTCTGAAATTTTTTTTGAAAGATTTTTTGTATCTTTTATTAAACTCAATTCCATTTAACTACTTTTTTTAGTAGCGATAGGTATCTTGTTTGAATGGACCTTTAACATCAACGTTTATATAGTCAGCCTGTTCTTTTGTTAACTTTGTAAGTTTAGCTCCTACTTTTTCTAAATGTAATGTAGCTACTTTTTCATCTAAATGTTTTGGTAAAACATAAACTTTTTTTTCATATTTATCTGGGTTATTCCAAAGTTCTATTTGAGCAATAGTTTGGTTAGTAAAAGATGCACTCATAACAAAACTTGGATGACCTGTTGCGCATCCTAAGTTAACTAATCTTCCTTCAGCTAATAAAATAATTCTTTTTTTATCAGGAAATTCTATTTCATGAACCTGAGGTTTAATTTCTGACCATTTATAATTTTTTAAAGCCTCTACCTGAATCTCGTTATCAAAATGTCCTATATTACAAAGAATTGCTCTATCTTTCATTTTTCTCATATGATCTGCATTAACAATATCTTTATTTCCAGTTGCCGTAACTACTATATCTGCGTCTTTAATAGCTTCATCCATTAATACTACCTCATACCCTTCCATAGCAGCCTGCAGCGCGCATATCGGATCTGTTTCTGTTACCATCACTCTTGCTCCACTTTGTCTTAAAGATGCCGCGCTACCTTTTCCTACATCTCCAAACCCAGCTACAATAGCAACCTTTCCGGACATCATAACATCAGTTGCCCTTTTAATTCCATCAACCAAACTTTCTCTGCACCCATACAAATTATCAAATTTAGACTTTGTTACAGAGTCGTTTACATTAATTGCAGGAACTAACAATGTTTTTTGAGCCTCCATTTTCTTAAGAGCTAAAACCCCAGTTGTTGTTTCTTCGGATACGCCCTTAATTGATTTTAACATTTCTTTATAATCTTTATGCATCAAAGCAGTAAGGTCTCCTCCATCGTCAAGGATCATATTTGCTTTCCAATCTTTTTTGCCTTCGATTGTTTGTTTGACACACCACCAATATTCTTCTTCTGTTTCACCTTTCCAAGCAAATACAGGTATTCCTGCTTTTGCAATGGCTGCAGCAGCATGATCTTGTGTAGAAAAAATGTTACAAGATGACCATCTAACTTCCGCTCCTAGGTTAACAAGTGTTTCGATAAGAACAGCTGTTTGAATTGTCATATGAAGACACCCAAGGATCTTAGCTCCTTTAAGAGGAAACTGCCCTTTATATTCCTTCCTTAGTGCCATCAAGCCTGGCATTTCAGTTTCTGCAATTGATATTTCTTTTCTACCAAAATCAGCTAAATTAATGTCTTTTACTTTAAAGTCTTGTGCCATGATTATTTACGTCTATTTATCAACTTAATATAAAATTATCAACTTTTTGGTTAAATTAATTAATTATAAATGGGTAAAAGTACTTCGATTCTAGCACCTTTATTAAGACCTAACAGATTTGAGGCGATAATTGATCCTCCATGCTGTTCTATAATGTTTTTTACAATATTTAATCCTAAACCTGAATGTTCTCCAAAATTTTCTGGTCTATTGCTATAAAACCTATTAAAAATCTTATCAATATTATTTTCATTGAAACCTGGACCTTGATCTTCAATAACAAACTGCGCTTTATTTTTTTTGATCCCACATTGAATAAGTATTTGACTGTTGGGTGGGCTAAATGAAATTGCATTATCTAAAAGGTTTGCTAGAATTTGTTCAAGTTTGCTTTCAACTCCTAAAACATTAAGTTTAGAACTATTAAGATTTGTTTGCTTAATATTTATTTTTATATTTTTATTCGAGTTTAATAAATCAATATTAAAATCCTCTACCACAGAACTAATCACGCTTGAAAGATCAATTTTTTCCATTTTTGCTCTTGATAATGATGCTTCGTCTTTCAGCATTTGTGAATAATCTGTAATAAGTCTTTCAATTCTTTCTACGTCGTGGCTGATAATCTTAATTAATTTTTTTCTTTTTTCATTGTCATTTGTTCCTTCTAGAACTTCTGAAGCGCCTTTTAGGGAGGTTAAAGGATTTCTTATTTCATGAGCTAAATCTGATGAAAATGTTTCAGCTATGTTTATTCTTTTATAAAGATCTGCTGTCATTTCATTTAAAGATCTAGATAATTGCCCAATCTCATCCTTTCTAAGTAAATATTTTTCATGTTTATCAAGTTTAACATCTTTTTCTTTAATAGCTTTAGTATAAAGAACTAAAGACCTTATAGGCTTTAAAATATATTTATTTAAAAAAACTGAAAAAATAAAAATAACAAGCACGACTGAAAGAACTGTTCTTAAAATAAAATTTTTTCTTTCATCTACTGCTACTAATATTTCATCAGCAATTTCAGAAACAACGATATATCCTTTCTTTACTCCATTTATTTCAAAAGAATTTATAGTTATAACATAAAAATTGTTATTAATCGTTTCGCTTATGACTAACTTTTTGTTAATATTTTTTTGCTGAGAATATTCTTTGATATAATTTTTTGTATTAAAAGCTGCGCTCTTTGAAAACTCAGTACTTTCATTTTTATTTATACTTTCGCTCAATTTATCAATTGAACTTTCTTGTACATTTTTACTCTTAACGAAAATATCTTGAGCCAAATCTAAAGTATCTGTATCTCCTAATAAATTGGAATCAAGATCATATAGTTGTACTCTATCCAAATTTTGAAATAAAAATCTTGTAGACAATAAAAAATCAACTACCCTTTCTTTAGTAAATTCAATATTTAATCTGTTAATATGTTCTGATGTATTTTTGATAATATTTTCATGTTGAATTGATCTATTTTTAACTAAATTAGGTTTTATTTTATTAAGATACAAAATTGTAACGATACCTAATATAAAAAAAACAATTAAATTAAAGATTATAAACTTTTTTAGAATTGAGCTTGTGGTAAAAAGATTTAGCTTCATCAACTTATATTCCACCTATATCCACTTCCGTATCTTGTTTCTATTGCTGAAAAATTTTGATCTACTTTTTTAAATTTTTTTCTAATTCTTTTAACATGGCTATCTATTGTTCTATCCTCTATGTCATTATTGTCTTTATATGCTATATCCATTAATTGGGCTCTCTCCTTAATTATTCCTGGCCTTTTAGCGAGCTCTTTGACAATTAAAAACTCTGTTGTTGTTAACTTTTCTGGAAGAGATTTTCCATTCCATTCACATTCAAGTTGAGAAGGATCTAAAACTAACTTTCCATGTTTGATAAGATTTTTATTATCTTCTATATTATTCGTTTTTTTCCTTAACTGAACTCTTATTCTTTCTATAAGAACTTTAATAGAAAACCCTCCAGATTTTTTAATAAAATCATCTGCACCAAGTTTTAATCCTAGTAATTCATCAACCTCTTCATCTTTTGATGTTAAAAATAATATTGGGATAGTTGTTTTTTTTCTTAATCTTTTAAGCAATTCTTCTCCGTCCATTCTTGGCATTTTAATATCTATGACTGCTAAATCTGGAGGATTCCTACTGATACCAACTAATGCGTTTTCGGCATCAATATATGTTTGTACTTTAAAACCTTCGTTTTCTAACGCCATACTTATACTGGTAAGTTTATTTCTGTCGTCATCTACTAGTGCAATTGTATGACTCATAATTAAAAATATGTCTTATATAAAAATACTAAATTGTCACAAATTGGGCAAGTATTAGAAACTTTAATGTGCTTCTCCCCAATTATATCCAGAACTTATGTTAACCTCAAGTGGAATTGAAAACATATGATATTCAGAGCTTGAGATCGATGTCATGGCTTCTTTAATAATTTTTTTAACGTACTCTTTGTTTTTTTCTAAACATTCAAATATAAGTTCATCATGAATTTGCAATAACATCTTAGTTTGCATTTTTTTATCATTTTCAATTAATTTGTTTATTTTAATCATTGCCAGTCTAATTATATCTGCAGCAGAACCTTGAATTGGAGCGTTAATAGCTGCTCTCTCTTGAAAACTTCTAATACTAAAATTTTTATCATTAATACCCCTTAGATGAATTCTTCTACCAAAAATATTATTTACATAACCCTGTTTTCGACATGAATTAATTGTTGAATTCATATACTCTTTGATTTCAGGAAACTTTTTAAAATAAGAATTTATAAAATCCAAAGCTTCTTGGTTTGAAACAGAAATTTGTTTTGCTAAACCATATTGGGTAATTCCATAAATAATTCCAAAATTAATTGTTTTAGCTTTTCTTCTAAGATCATCATTTACCTGATTAATTGGAATATCAAATACTTGACTTGCGGTTAAACTATGGATGTCTTCATTGTTTTTAAAAGCCTTTTTTAATTCTTTTACATCAGCCATATCTGCTAAAATTCTCATCTCTATTTGATTATAATCTGCAGAGATTAAAATATTTTTCTTATCTGCTACAAAGGCTTTTCTAATTTCTTTTCCTTCTTCAGATTTAATTGGAATATTTTGTAAATTTGGGTCGCTAGAAGCAAGCCTACCTGTATTCGTGGCAGCTAGTAAAAAAGAAGTATGTACTCTTTTTGTTTTTTTATTTATATGATCTTGTAAGGCATCCGAATAGGTGTTTTTAAGCTTTGAAATTTGTCTCCATTCTAATATTAGTTTAGGAAATTTATGGCCTGTCAGAGCAAGATCCTCAAGTATATTAGCATTGGTAGCAAGACTTCCTTTCTTGGTTTTCTTTATCTTAGCAATTTTAAGTTCATTATAAATGATTTCACCAAGTTGTTTTGGCGAACCAATATTAAACTCTTTACCTGCTATTGAATATATTTCTTTTTCTATTTTTTTTAATTTTAAATCAAAATTTTTAGATAGTTTTTTGAGATATATATCATCTACCTTAATGCCATTAAATTCTAGTTGAGACAATAGTTTTACCATTGGCTTTTCAAAAATTTCATAAATTTTGCTTAATTTTTCTTTATCAAGTCTTTCTTTTAAATGATTATAAAGTCTTAAAGTTATGTCTGCATCCTCAGCTGCATACTCTGTAGCTTTATCTATTGTTATATCAGAAAAGTTTAATTTATTTTTTCCAGTACCTACTAATTCTTTATAAGATATAGTTTTATGATTTAAATGAATTTGAGACAGAGTATCTAAATTATGTCTATTAGTTCCCGCATCTAAAGTATATGAAATTAACATTGTGTCCTCTATAGGATTAACTTCAATGCCATTTTGTTTCAAAACAATAAAATCAAATTTAATATTTTGACCAACTTTTTTTATACTAGAATCTTCCAATATTGTTTTAATTTTTTTTAGTACCAACTCCTTTTTTAATCCTTTGATATTTTTGTGTGCTAAAGGTATGTAGCAAGCTTTATTTGTTCCACAACTAAATGAAACACCAACTAAATCAGCTTCTAATGGATTTAAAGAAGAAGTTTCAGTATCAACAGAAATAACTGATTTTTCATTTAAAATTTTTATCCATTTATCTAAATCTTTTTCATTAGTAATACTCTCATAATCTTTAATATTAACTTTAGATAAGTTTTTTTTTAAAGTGCTTGATTCATTATTTGATTTTGTGGTTTGACCATAAAAACTTATAGCCTGACTCAATAGTCTATTAAACTCCATCTCTCTTAAAAAATTGTAAAGTTTTTCTTTTTGAACTTCTTTTAAAACAAAACTTTCAAGACCATCCTTAATTGGAACATCATCTTTAAGGGTAACTAATTTTTTACTTAAAAGAGCCTTATCTTTGTTCGCTAATAAAGTTTCTCTTCTTTTATTTTGAGTTATTTCACCTGCTTTTTTTAATAATATATCTAGAGTTTTATATTTTTTTATAAGTTCAGAGGCTGTTTTTATTCCAATCCCTGGGACACCTGGAATATTGTCCGAAGAATCTCCAGCTAATGCCTGAACATCTATAACTTGATTAGGCTTTACTCCAAATTTTTCAAAAACTTCTTTCTCACCCAAAACTTTACTTTTCATTGGATCGTACAGTCTGACGTCATCAGAAACTAATTGCATTAAATCTTTGTCTGATGAAATAATAGTTACCTTAGCTCCTTCTTTAATAATTTTTTTTGCATAAGTTGCTATCAAATCGTCAGCTTCGTAATTAAGTAGTTCTATTGATGGTAAATTAAATGCTTTAACAGATTTTCTAATATATTCAAATTGAGGAGCCAAATCCTCTGGTGCTTCTGTTCTATTAGCTTTATATTCTTTGTAAATATCATTCCTAAAATTTTTTCTAGCTGAGTCAAATATAACAGCAAAGTGTGTTGGCTTGTGAATCGTGTCGTCTGACCTTGAATCTTCCAGTAGTTTAAACAACATAGAACAAAATCCATTTACTGCTCCTGTGGGCAATCCATCACTTTTTCTTGAGAGTGGTGGCAGAGCATAATAAGCTCTAAAAATATACCCTGACCCATCAATAAGGTAAAAATGATCTGTTTTTTTTATGGAATTCATAGATTAATATTAACCTATTTTAAATATTGTTAAGGATATATAAAAGCTTAATTATTATGAATAAAAAAAATGCATTAAAAGTAGAAAAATTAACTAAAATTTATTCAAAAAAATCATCAAATCATATTAAAGCTTTAAATAATTTAAACTTAGAGGTGAAAGAAGGCGAAATTTTTGGTTTGCTTGGACCTAACGGGGCTGGAAAAACTACCTTTTTAAATATTTTGGCAGGAACTGTTATAAAAAATTCTGGAGAAGTTAATGTCTGGGGTTATGATTTAGATACAAATCCTCGTCAGGTAAGAGCTTCTATTGGAATTGTCCCTCAAGAAATAAACCTTGATGCTTTTTTCAGCCCAAAAAAACTATTGGAATTGCAAGCAGGATTATATGGAATTCCAAAAAAAGATAGAATTACAGATACAATACTAAAATTAGTTTCTCTTGAAAAACAAGCAAATGCATATGCGAGAAGCTTATCAGGTGGAATGAAAAGAAGATTGCTAATTGGTAAAGCAATGGTGCATAGACCTCCTATTTTAGTTTTAGATGAACCGACGGCTGGAGTTGATGTGGAGTTGCGTGAAAACTTGTGGAATAACGTAAAATCACTTAATAAAAAAGGAGTTACAATAATCTTAACTACTCACCTCATGTATGAGGCGCAACAAATGTGTAATAGAATAGCAATTTTAAATAAAGGAAATTTAGTTAAATTAGATACAACAGACAATTTATTAGATACCATAAAAACAAAAAAAATTATTTTTAAAGTAAAAAAAATAATTAAAATTAATTCTGAAAATTTAAATGGAATAAAAATCTCTTATACGAATAATAATGAAATAATAGTTCTATATGAAAAAAGAAAACATAGTATAGATGAAATAATAAATAAAATTAGAAGTTCAGGAATTGAGATTTATGATATTTCAACTGAGGAAGGTAGTTTAGAAGATGTATTTATCGGCGCAACAAAGAGCTAGATTTAAACAAAAAAAGTAGTATTGTATCTAAAATGGAAGCAATCAGAAAAATAGAAATAAATAAAACTGCCAAAATTATTCTATTAGCAATATTAGGTAGTTTACTTTTAACAATTTCGGCTAAAATTAAAATTCCTTTTTATCCAGTTCCAATGACAATGCAAACATTTGTGGTTTTATTTATTGGAATAACATTAGGAGCTAAAATTGGAATGCTTTCAGTAAGCATATATCTTTTGGAAGGAATTTTTGGTCTTCCTGTATTTGCTGGAACGCCAGAAAAAGGAATTGGTTTAATATATTTCACTGGTCCAACAATGGGATATTTAATTGGATTTATATTAGCTATCTATGTTTCTGGTTTTTTTAAATATGATAAAAGAGTTTTAATCAATTTTTTAAAGTTAGTTTTTTCTGTAAGTTTTATTTATATTCTCGGCTTGTTGTGGCTAGGAAATCTGATTGGATGGGAAAAACCAATATTTATATTAGGAGCTCAACCATTTTTATTAGCAGAAATTTTTAAAATGTTACTATTATCTTTTTTAATTCCTAATCTTTTAAAAATAAAAAAATCAATAAAAATTACTTAGGAGACCTTTTGGAGAGAATTCTTTGTAGCGTTCTTCTATGCATTTTTAATCTCCGAGCTGTTTCTGAGACGTTTCTATTACACAACTCAAAAATTCTATGAATATGCTCCCATTTGACTCTATCAGCTGACATTGGGTTTTCTGGTGGAGCAGCTTTATCATTTGGTAAAGCTAAAAGAGCATTTTCCACATCGTCTGCATCAGCAGGTTTTGGAATGTAATCTATAGCTCCAGCTTTAACTGCCGCAACTGCCGTTGGTATATTTCCATACCCTGTAAGCATCACTACTCTACTATCCTCTCTTTGCTTTCGAATCTCTTTAATCACTTCAAGCCCGTTTCCATCATTCAGTCGTAAATCTACAACAGCAAACGCTGAAGGTGTATTTTTAGCACTCTTTACTCCTTGAACCACACTTTCGGCTTGTATCACCTTAAATCCTTTTTTTTCCATAGCTCGGGCTAATCTTTCTCTAAGAGGGTTGTCATCATCCACAATAAGCAACGATTTATCAGCAAAATCGCTGATTTTTTGAATAATTTTTTTTTCTCGTTCTATTTTCATATTTTTTCTAATCTAATCTGTACTAGATGTAGGTTCAAAAAATAAATTTTCAAGAGAATAAATTTGACCCTTTTTTCCCTGATATTATTTGTTGACATCACTTATCATTTCTATAAAACGAAATTTAAGAACTTTTTTTAAATTTTTTTATTTTTTTAATAAAAAGGGGATTGATGAGATGCAAAAATTTAATTCGGTTGACCAGCTGGTTAACGATATTCGACCAGTAGACCCAATTTATTGCATAAGACCTAATTCAATAAAATCAGCCTGCAATTGGTTTAAAGCAAATTTTCCTGGAGAAATACTTTACGCTGTAAAAACTAATCCAATTGGAAAGGTTATTAAGTGTATTGCTGAAAATGGGATAAGTAACTTTGATGTAGCATCAATTAATGAAATTAAACTAATTAAAAAAATATTACCAAATGCAAGATCTTATTATATGAATACTGTAAAAAGCCGTGAACATATAAAAGAAGCTTACTATAATTATAATATCCGTGATTTTGCTTTAGACACAAAAGAAGAACTTCAAAAAATTATTGAAACTACTAATGGAGCAAAAGATTTAACACTTTATGTAAGAGTTTCAATTTCAAATGAACATGCAGAAATTGATTTATCTCAAAAATTTGGTGCTCTCCCTAGTGAAGCTCTAGGCTTGTTAAGGCTAGCTAAAGCGCATGCAAAAAAAGTTGGATTAAGTTTCCATGTGGGATCACAGTGTATGCACCCAATTTCTTACGCTAAAGGAATTAGAGAAGTTGGAAACATAATTAAGAAAACAAAAATAGTCCCTGATATTATAAATGTTGGTGGAGGTTTTCCTTCTATTTATCCTGATTTAAATCCACAACCACTACAAAGTTATATACAAGAAATTAAAAAAGCTTTTGATAATTTAAAATTAGAAAATAAACCTAAATTATTATGTGAACCAGGCAGAGCGCTAGTTGCTGAAAGTGGATCTTCAATTGTCAAAGTTGTTCTTAGAAAAAAACAAAAAATTTATATTAATGATGGAACTTATGGAAGTTTATTTGATGCAGGCGTTTTAAACTTTGTTCTTCCTACAAGAATGATATCTAATGGAAGAATGACTTCAAAAAAACTAACTTCTTTTAGCTTGTATGGTCCAACTTGTGATAGTGCTGATTTTATGAAAGGTCCTTTTGTTTTACCTAATAATTTAAAAGAAGGTGATTATATAGAAATTGGACAGCTTGGCGCCTACTCATTAACTTTTAGAACTAAATTTAATGGTTTTTATTCTGACAAAATATATGAAGTGCATGATAAACCAATAATGTCTATGTATGAAAAGGATAATTCCTCTAGTTATCTAGTTGCTTAAATGAATAACCCAAAAAATCCAAAGTTAGGTCATAACAAAAAGACCTTTTTAGAAAAACCTGTTGAACATATTGATATTACCTCTTTTGACTCTAGACAGATTATAGAGTCTATGGATAAAATGTCTTTTACATCAAGGGACACTGCTAAGGCTTCACGAATATTTAACGAGATGCTATCTGATAAAAATTGTACAACTTTTCTTACACTTGCTGGCTCAACATCGGCTGCAGGATGTATGAAAATATATTCTGATATGATTAAATATAATATGATTGATGTAATAGTTGCTACAGGGGCGTCAATTATCGATATGGATTTTTTTGAAGCATTAGGATTTAGACATTATCAAGGATCACAATTTCAAGATGACAAACAGTTAAGGGAAAATTATATAGATCGCATATATGATACTTATATAGACGAAGAAGAGCTACAGGCATGTGATAAAACTATTTGTGATATAGCTGACACATTGGAAACTCGACCTTACACATCAAGAGAATTTATAAAAGAAATAGGAAAATATTTAAAAACTAATTCAAAGAAAAAAGGTTCATTAATTGAAACTGCCTTTGATAATAATGTTCCTATTTTTTGCCCAGCTTTTACTGACTCAAGCGCAGGATTTGGTTTAGTAATGCATCAAGAAAAAAATCCAAATAAATGTCTAACTATAGATTCTATTAGGGAGTTCAGAGAATTAACTGAAATAAAAATTAAATCCAAATCTTCGGGTCTTTTAATGATTGGTGGAGGAGTGCCAAAAAACTTTGTACAAGATACTGTAGTATGTGCAGAACTTTTGGGTAAAGAAGTTGATATGCACAAATATGCAATACAGATTACTGTAGCGGATGCAAGAGATGGGGCGTGCAGCAGCTCTACTCTTAAAGAAGCAAGCTCGTGGGGAAAAGTTGATGTTGCAAAAGAGCAAATGGTTTTTGCAGAAGCAACTAGTGTTCTTCCCTTAATCGTTAGCGACGCTTACCACCGCAAGCATTGGGAGCAAAGAAAACCTAAGAACTTTTCAAATATATTTGGATAAAAAGTGAAATATTTTCCAAATAAAAAAGGTTTTCTTGGTATTGATAATAAGTTTAATTTAAAAGAAAAAGTAGTTGTTGTTCCTTTCGGTCTAGAAAAAACTGTTAGTTACGGAGGTGGAACTAAAAATGGTCCAAAAGAAATAATTAAGGCTTCCCATCAGGTGGAATTATTTGATGAAGAACTAAATTGTGAACCATATAAAAAAATTGGAATTAAAACATTAAAGTCATTTAAAATTGATAAAAATATTAAAAAAGCATTAAAAACAATATCTGATATTAACGAAAAAATTTTAAATAAAAAAATTTTTCCTATGACGCTAGGCGGTGAACATTCAATTACACCAGGATGCATTGCCCCGTTCGTAAAAAAATACCAAAAACTTTGCTTATTACATTTTGATGCACATGCAGATTTACGGGAAAGTTATAATGGTGAAAAATTCTCTCATGCGTCTGCAATTAAAAGATGTCTAGACTACAAAAATGTTTCTGTAATTTCTTTTGGAATAAGAAATATTTCTAAAAGTGAGATTTCTTATTTAAGAAAAAACTCTTCTAGGATCAAAATTTTTTGGGCAAAAGATAAATTGAAGTGGAATTTAAACAAGTTTAAGAATTTAATTAAAAATAAAAATGTTTATTTAACATTTGATGTTGATGGTTTAGACTCTAGCATAATGCCAGCCACTGGTACTCCTGAGCCAGGGGGGTTATTATGGGATGAAACTCTAAATATAATTAAAATAGCTGCAAAAAATTCTAATATTGTTGGGGCGGACATAAACGAACTTTCGCCAATAAAAGGATTTAATTCTTATAATTTTTTAGCAGCTAAATTGGCATATAAGATAATTTCTTATTCTTTTGAATATAAAAATTTTAAATAGAAAGCAAATTCTTTGTTTTCCATTCAATCGTAACCATTGCACCTTTAATATAATTACTCTTTCCAAAAGAAACATTTGCTTTCATTCTTTCTAAAAGAGTTTTTCCAATAAATGTTCCTAAGCCTAATCCTGATTTAGAATCTATTTTTTTATCCTTGCTATGAATATACGGTTCACCTAAAAATTCTTTAATATCATTTGGGAATCCGGGCCCATCATCACAAACGCTGATTTTAGTTAGCTCATCATTACTTTCTAAATTAATTTCTACTTTAGTATCACTAAATTTTGAAGCATTACCTATAAAATTTCTTAAACCGTATGTAATTTCAGCTTTTCTTTTAATAGTAGGATCTAAAATATTAGACTCTAATTTAATTGAAAATTTTTTATCTGAAATCTCTTCAAATGAATTTGTAATTTCTACCAATAAATCTTTTAATTTTACGTTTTCAAAAAATTCATCCCTTTTTAAAGGTGTCATTGAAAGTTTTTTTAGTATTTCTCCACACCTTAAAGATTGGTTGTACAGTAATTTAATATCTTTAGAGTACTTTTTGTTGTGACCTATTTCCTTTTCTAGCTCTTTTGAAACTAATTTTATAGTAGATAGTGGAGTGCTTAGTGAATGTGCTGCAGCTGCAGCCTGCACGCCAATTGTTTTGAGTTCATGTTCTTTTGCTAAAACTAACTCAAGTTTATTCAAAGCTTCTAATCTTTTTCTAATTACAAACCCAAATCTAACCCCAAAATAGCATAAAAAAATTAATCCTATACTTATTGCAACTTTCACTCCAAAAAAATAATAGTTTGGTACATTAAAATGTAGATCTCCTTTGTTAGATATAGGATAATAATAAACAGATAACAACATTAACGATATTACTGTTAAAATAGATAAATTAATAACACTCCTCAAAGAAAGAAAAGCGGATGATACTACGGCTGGTATTACCAATAATATGATAAAGGGATTGGTTATACCTCCTGTAAAAAATATAAGAGTTGAAAATTGTATCAAGTCGTAAACTAAATATATTGCTGAGTTTAAAGTACTTATTAAATTTTTTTTAACTTTAAATTGTAAATAGCAGTTTGTTAAAGCACCTAAAAGAATAACTAAACAACAATAATAATAAGGAAAACTAAATTTGAGAACAAAATAAACAAAATTTATAGTAAAAAATTGACCAGCAATTGCGATCCATCTAAGTGTAACTAAAGTTTTTTTATCTAATTGAATATTATCTGTTGATTTAAATAAATCCAAAAATTTCATTTAAAGTATTATATATCTAAATTTGAAACCTCTAGGGCTCGATTGACAATAAATTCTTTTCTTGGAGCAACTTCATCTCCCATCAGTATTTGTATTAATTCTTGATCATTTTTAGACTTTATTTTAGTGCCTTTTGAATACTGTACTAATAATAAATTACGCGCTTCAGGATTTAAAGTAGTTTGCCATAATTCTTCTGGGTTCATTTCTCCCAGACCCTTAAATCTTTGAATACTTGCCTTTTCTTTTTCTTTTTCAATAAACTTATTAAATTCTTTGATATTTTTTTTAATTTCATTTTTTGATTTACCTGAAGATTGAATTAAAAAATTTTCTAGCTCTTTGTCGTTTTTAACATATGAAATTTTTGATCCTTTGCTAACTTTATAAAGAGGAGGTTGTGCAAGGTATAAATGATTTTTTTCTATTAATTCATTAAATGGATAGTTGTTAAATAAAGTTAATAAAAGAGTTCTTATATGCGATCCATCAACGTCAGCATCTGTCATAATAATAATTTTTTCATATCTTAAATTATCTATATTAAAATCTTTTGAACCTGTTCCTAAAGCATTAATTAATGTTACTATTTCATTAGATGACATCATTTTTGATAAAGCTTTAGTTTGTAAGTCTTGACCGTTTCCGTTTCTATTCTTTGATCCATTAGTATCTATAAATGTGTTAAGTATTTTTCCTCTTAAAGGTAGAACCGCTTGAAACTCTCTGTTTCGTCCTTGCTTAGCAGAACCTCCCGCTGAATCTCCCTCTACTATAAACAGTTCTGTTCCTTCAGCTTTCCCAATTTGGCAGTCAGCAAGTTTACCTGGAAGCCCCGACAATTCTAAAGAACCTTTTCTTCTAACACCTTCTCTTGCTTTTCTCGCAACATCTCTGGCTAGGGCAGCCTGAACTATCTTTAATAATACTACCTTTTTAATTCCTGGATTTTGGTCGAACCATATTGATAGTTTATCGCTAACTATGGACTCAACTATAAACCTTACCTCTGATGAAACTAATTTATCTTTAGTTTGGGAAGAAAATTTTGGGTCAGGTATCTTTATTGATAATACTCCTGTTAAACCTTCTCTAGTATCATCTCCTGTTAGAGTAATTTTATTTTTTTTTAAAAGATTACCATCTGCTGCGTACTTATTAATTACTCTTGTCAGCGCGCTTCTGAAACCTAATAAATGAGTACCTCCATCTTTCTGATGAATATTATTAGCAAATGGTAACATTTCTTCCGAATATCCTGCGTTCCATTTCAAAGAACATTCTACCTCGATGTTATCTTTAATTCCTGAAATATAAATTGGTTTTTTGAATAAATTAAGTTCATTTTTATTAACTAATATTTCTTTATTTTTATCTAAAAAATCAACAAATTCTTGAATACCGCCCTCATATTTATTTTTATATTCTTTTTCTTTTTTTCCAGTTTTATCTACAAGATTTATAAACAGCCCTTTATTCAAAAAAGCTAATTCTCTCATTCTTTTCTGCAAAATTGTCGAACTAAATTTGGTATCAGAAAACACTTCCCTGGATGGTAGAAAATTTATAAGAGTTCCAGTTTTATTTGTTTTACCTTTAGCTTTTAAAGGAGATAATGCTTTACCATCTTTAAATTCAATAAAATATTCTTTCTTTTCTCTGAATATTGTTAATGTTAGCTTTTCTGATAATGCGTTAACTACTGAAACACCCACCCCATGTAATCCACCAGAAACCTTATAGGAATCATGATCAAACTTACCTCCTGCATGTAGTTGTGTCATTATAACTTCTGCTGCAGATTTTTTTTCACCCTTGTGCAAATCGACAGGTATTCCTCTTCCATCATCTTCTACTGAAACTGAATGATTAGAATTAATTGTAACTTTAATATTTTTACAATGGCCCGCTAATGCTTCATCAATAGCATTATCTACAACCTCATAGACCATGTGGTGTAATCCAGTGCCATCATCGGTATCACCAATATACATTCCAGGTCTTTTTCTTACAGCCTCTAAACCTTTTAGTACTTTAATGGAATCTGCACCATAATTAGGTATTTTTTCTTCTTTTTTCTTGATCATATTTATGAAATTTTTTCTTATTTTAGCATTTTTTTCTATCGAATTAAATATGTGACAAACTTATCTCTTAAATTATCGTTGGTATTAAATGATTACTTAACGAAAAATATTAAAATAATCTATTATTGTTTTTAAACAAAATAAATCAAATTTTCATAGGCATTACTACGTGAAAGCTATTTTTGTCAGATAAATCTTTAATTAGAACAGGCGAGCCAGGGTCTTTTAAATTAATAACAATATAATCATTTTCAATTTCAGAAGTAATATCAATGAGATATTTGCTATTAAAGCTAATATTCATATTTTCTGAATTAAATTTTACATTAACATTTTCAATTCCATCGCCACTATTAGGACTGCTAACAGATAGTTGTAATGAATCTTTTGATATATCCATTTTTAAACCTTCTTTACGATCAGATGAAACTGTAGTAACCCTTGCTATTGAATTTTTAAAATCATTTAGTTTTATTTGCAATATTTTATCGTTATTTTTAGGAATAACTTTAGTATAATCTGGAAATCTACCATCTATAACCTTGGAAATTAGTATACTTTTACCTAGTTCAAATTTTATTTTTGACTTATTGTTTGATATTTTAATATTTCCAGGGCTTTGGTCTAATAGAGATATTAGTTGAAAAATAGTTTTTTTCGGAAGTATTATTGGCTCAAAATCTGCTTTTGTATCAATTTCCAAACTACTAGAAGAAAGCCTGTGGCTATCAGTTGCCACTCCAGTTAATAATAATTTATCATCTAAATTTACCTTATGTAAATAAATTCCATTAAGATAATGTCTAGTTTCATCATTTGATACAGAAATTTTAGCTTTATTTAAAAGCTTCAACAATTTGGACGAGGCAACTTCAAAAGATGTTTTTTTAATATCTTCATCCGCTAATGGAAAATTATCAGGAGAAAGGCATAATAAATTAAATTTAGAATTGCCAGAAGTCAGCTTTAGTTTAGTTAAGCTCTGTTGAGAAAAATTAACTTGTGCGTTAGGTTCTAGTTTTCTAAGAATATCATAGAGTATAATGGCAGATGTAGTGGTTGAGCCTTCTTTTTTTATTTCATTAAGAGAAATTTCTTCAGAATAAATTATATCAAGATCAGTAGCTGTAATCTTAATTTTT
>Ga0208764_10000435_pt1 | contig 26753 bp, 17 predicted proteins | sample ETNtaG_18_FD_185762 | JGI IMG/M metagenome (GOLD analysis project Ga0208764, IMG submission 185762) | Marine microbial and viral communities from oxygen minimum zone, Eastern Pacific Ocean - ETNP201302SV91 (SPAdes) (version 2) | ecosystem: Environmental > Aquatic > Marine > Oceanic ... | reverse complement strand
TTTATTTTCTCCTGGATCGGGCAATATAAACAATGGATGTAGATCTAAATCATCTAAATTGGATGAGCCAGTACTTACTTGTTTTAATAAATCTGTTCTACCAATTATTTCATTTAATGATTTAAACCCTAGGTTTGCTAATATTTCTCTCACTTCTTTAGCAATAAAGGTGAAAAGATTAACAACTTTATCAGGTGTGCCACTAAATTTTTCTCTCAGTTTCTCATCCTGAGTACACACTCCAACTGGACAAGTATTTGAATGACACTGTCTCACCATAATACAACCCATGGCTACTAATGCAGTTGTTGCAACTCCATATTCTTCTGCACCCATCATTGCAGCAATTACTACATCTCTTCCAGTCTTAATTCCTCCATCTGTTCTTAAGGTAACACTATGCCTTAAATTGTTTAGTGTTAGTACTTGATTTACTTCTGTTAATCCCATTTCCCATGGTATTCCAACATACTTAACACTTGATTGTGGTGTTGCTCCTGTTCCACCATTATGGCCTGATATAAGTATTATATCAGCTTTAGCTTTTGCAACTCCTGCAGCTATCGTTCCAATACCTGATGAAGCTACCAATTTAACTCCTACCCTTGCATTAGGATTAACTTGTTTTAAATCATAAATTAACTGAGCTAAATCTTCTATTGAATATATATCATGGTGAGGTGGAGGAGATATTAACGTAACTCCAGGAGTGGAATGTCGAAGTTTAGCAATCTCATTAGTAACTTTAAAACCGGGCAACTGACCTCCTTCTCCAGGCTTGGCTCCTTGGGCTATTTTAATTTCTATTTCATTACAATTATTTAAATAATTTATTGTTACACCAAATCTAGCTGAAGCAATTTGTTTTACCCTTGAGTTTGAAGTATCTTTGTTTGACATTAAATTAAATCTTTTTTCATCTTCGCCGCCTTCGCCACTGCAAGATGCTCCTTTTATCCTGTTCATTCCTATAGCTAAAGTTTCATGAGCCTCTTTTGACAAAGCACCATGTGACATGCTTCCACTTCCAAATCTTTTTAAAATTTCTGACACAGGTTCAACTTTTGAAATATCTATAGAAGCTTTTAAATATCTCTGCCTAAAATCGATTAAATCTCTTAGGTTTATTGGTGGAAGATCATAAATACCTTTTGCATATTTTCTATAAAGTTCTATGGAATTATTTGTTACAGCGCTTTGTAGTAAGTGAATTAATTTCCCCTGATATTGGTGTGTTTCTCCTTTTTTTCTATATTTATATATTCCTCCAATAGGCAAAACACTATCATTTCCATAAAATGCATCTTTATGAATATTTTTTATTTTTTTCTCTATACCAATTAATCCTATACCAGAAATTTTTGAAGTTATTCCGTGGAAGTATTTTGAAACTATGCTTCTACTTAAGCCAAGTGATTCAAAATTACAGCCGCCCCTATAAGAACTCAAAACAGATATTCCCATTTTAGACATTATTTTTAAGAGGCCTGCATTTACTGATTTAATATATCTTTCGATACATTCTTCGTAATTATATTTTCCAAAAAGATTTTTTTTGTAACGTTGGTATATACTATCTAAAGCTAAATATGGATTTACAGTAGTTGCCCCTACTCCAATTAGAGTAGCAAATGAGTGGGTGTCTAAAGCATCTCCAGTTTGTACATTTATAGAAATATACCCTCTCAACTTATTTTTTATTAAATGCTTATTAACTGCTCCTACGCATAAAAGCATTGGTATTGCTATCTTTTTTTCAGATAAAGCTTTATCTGATAAAATCAGCTGTGTAGCACCTTCTCTTACAGCAATTAAAGATTCTTCTAAAATATTGTCTAAACTTTCTTTAAGAGATTTTTCGTAAGAAAAAGTACAATCAATTGTTTTTGATTTTTTATCAAATAAATTAATAAATTTTTGAAATTGTGAATTTGATAAAATAGGGCTTTCTAAAACATATATGCTATTTTTAGTTAATTTATCAAAGTTTAAAATATTCCCCAAATTTCCAAATCTTGTTTTTAAACTCATCACTTTATTTTCTCTTAACGAATCTATTGGTGGATTAGTAACTTGACTAAAATTTTGTCTAAAAAAGTGATATAACGGCCTATAGTAATCAGATAAAACTGCAAGAGGAGTATCGTCTCCCATTGAGCCAACTGCTTCTTTAGCTTCCTCGACCATAGGATGTAAAATTAGTTCTAAATCTTCAATGCTTAAACCGAAAGAATGCTGTCTTTTTCTTAATTCAGACCCACTAAAAATAATTTTTTCTTTATTAATTTTAATTTTTTTATCAAGATCTATAATTTGATTGTTAAAATGTTTATATTCCTTTGCTAGATAATCTTTAATTTGATTATTTGTATAAACTTTTCCTTTTTTAATCCTAACGCCTAAAATATCACCTGGTCCTAGTCTTCCCTTTGAAATAATTTTTTTTTCATTTAAATGAATCATTCCTGTCTCTGAGCCAGCAAATAATAAATTATCATTTGTTAAGATATATCTTAATGGTCTAAGACCATTTCTATCATTTGCAACAATTGCCCACTCATTATCTGTGGCAGCTATTGCAGCAGGGCCATCCCATGGTTCCATAGTACTATTTAAGAAATTAAATAATTTTTGATGATCTCTTGGTAATGTTTTACTTTTTTTAGACCATGCGTCTGGAATTAACATTAATTTTGCTAAAGGAGCAGGTTGTCCAGAAATATTTAATAATTCAAAAACATTATCTAAAGCAGCCGAGTCTGACGATCCTGGTTGAATTACTGGTTTTAAATTTTCTATATTTTCAAATAATGTGCTTTCCATTTCATTTTCATGCACTTTCATCCAATTGCAGTTTCCTTTAAAAGTATTTATTTCTCCATTGTGTGCTATTGCTCTAAAAGGCTGTGCCAAATCCCAACTTGGAAATGTGTTTGTAGAAAATCTTTGATGAAATATTGCGTATCTAGAAACAAATCGTTGATCATTTAAATCAGTATAAAAATCAGACAAGGCTTCTGCTAAAAACATGCCTTTATAAATTATCGATTTAGCACTTAAAGAACAGATATAAAAACCATCTAAATTATTTTTAATTACTTCATTTTCAATTTTTCTTCTAATCTCATACAATTTTCTTTCTAAATCTATATCTGTTAAATTCTTATTATTAGGTTTAAATATGACTTGAGTAATTTCAGGTCTATTATTGTTCGCTTTTTCACCCAAGACTTTTGTATTTATTGGAACTTGTCTCCATCCATAAATTTTAAAATTTGAATTAGTAAGTTCTTTTTCAAAAATAGTTTTACAAGTTTCTTGAGCATTAAAATTGTCTCTTGGTAAAAAAACCATACCAACACATATTTCTGAGCCATCATGCTTGTGTCCTTTGGTTTTTATTTTTTCAACAAAAAAATCATAAGGAATTTCGATATGTAGACCTGCACCATCTCCAGTTTTGCCATCTGCATCAACGGCTCCTCTGTGCCAAACAGCTTTTAATGCTTTAATTCCATACTCAACAACTTTTCTTGATTTTTTTCCCTCTGTAGAAGCTACAAGTCCTACACCACATGCATCGTGCTCTTGATTTTCAAAATAGATATGATTTTTTTTCAGTAGTTTTAAATTTTTTAATCTTAAATTTTTCATGCAACCCTTTGTTCTTTTTTTATTTTATTTTCTAAATATTTATTTATTGAAATAGCTGCTTCTCTTCCATCTTTTATAGCCCACACAACTAAAGAAGCTCCACGAACTATATCACCTGCACCAAACACGCCAGGAATATTTGTTTCTAAGGTATCAAAATTAATTTTTATCGTTCCCCATTTTGTTACTTTTAGCTCTTCTTCATCAAATAATTTTGGTAATTCTTCTGGATCAAAACCAAGTGCTTTTATTATCATATCTGCTTGTAATTCAAACTCTGATCCATTTTGAATGATTGGTTTTCTTCTCCCACTATCATCGGGCTCTCCTAGTTTAATCTTATTTGCAATTAAACTTTTTATAAAATTTTTTCCTATAAATTCTTTTGGACTAGATAACCATAAAAACTTAACTCCTTCATCTTCTGCATTGTGCACCTCTCTTGCAGAGCCAGGCATATTTTCCCTGTCTCTTCTATATAAGCATTTAACTGATTTAGCATTTTGTCTTATGCATGTTCTCACACAATCCATAGCAGTATCTCCACCTCCGATTACTACTACATTTTTGTCTTTCGCATTCAGTGTGCCGTTATCAAATAGTTCAACTTTATCTCCTAGGCCCTTTTTATTTGAAGCAGTCAAAAAATCCATTGCTGGAAATATATTTTTTAATTCACTTCCTGGTAAATCAATTTCTCGTGCTTTGTATACCCCGGTAGCAATTAGTATTGCATCATGTTTTTTTCTAAGTTTATTGAGTTTTATTTTTTTTCCTATCTCAATATTTTGAACAAATTTAATTCCACTTTCTTTTAAAAGGTTTGTTCTTCTTTCAACTACATATTTTTCTAATTTGAAATTAGGTATCCCATAAATTAAAAGTCCACCAGGTCGATCATATCTATCATATATCGTTATATGATAACCTTTTTTTCTCAACTCTTCAGCGCAGGCTAGTCCTGCTGGGCCTGCTCCTATAATTCCTATGCTTTGATTTTTATTATTTGATATTTTTAGTGGTTTAATCCACCCATTTTCCCATGCATTTTCGGTAATAAATTTTTCTATTGAACCAATCGTAACTGTTCCGTGTCCTGATTGTTCAATAACACAATTTCCTTCACATAGTCTATCTTGGGGACATATTCTTCCACAAACTTCTGGCATATTATTAGTGCTCTGAGACAAATGGTAAGCTTCTTCTAGTCTTCCCTCTGCTGTTAGTTTTAACCAATCTGGAATATTATTGCTTAACGGACAATGAACTTGGCAAAATGGAACTCCACATTGTGAACATCTGCTAGATTGTTCTTCAGCTTTTTTATTAATAAATTCCTTATAAATTTCAGCAAAATCCTCCGTTCTTTCATTGACAGATCTTTTATGCGGAGATTGCTGATCTAAATCAACAAATTTTAGCATTTTTTCTTTCATATTTGGCTAGAGTTATATCAATTAATTCGCTACTTAAAGATAATTTAGGTCATATATACTTACCTAAATATTATTAAAACGTTATATTTTATAGCTTTTTTGCATTATGCACATTGCTAATATGCAAACATGTAATTGCTTTATTTTGATATTAATTTCTTTAGGAAGGAATAATTCTAATGATTTCTAATTATATTGAGACTTTTATTTTATCAATTGTTCAAGGAATTTCCGAATTTATTCCAGTTAGTTCTTCTGCGCACCTAATTTTAATATCTGAGCTTAGTAATTTTTCCTCTAGCTCCTTGGTATTAGATGTAGGTTTACATCTTGGGTCACTATTAGCAATAATAGTTTTTTTCAGAAAAGATCTAATAAATTTTTTTAATAATAAAAGTTTATCATTGCTAATAATAATTGGTTCACTTCCAATAATAGTCATTGGATATCTATTATATACTAGTGGCTTAATATACTATTTTAGAAATATAGAAGTAATAGCTTGGTCTACTCTATTTTTCGGAATACTTTTGTATTTTGCAGATAATTTTAAAATTACAAAAAAATTTAATGAAAACCTAAATATTAAAAATATATTAATTATAGGATTGTTTCAAATTCTTGCATTAATACCCGGAGTTAGCAGATCTGGAATTGTAATTACTGCTGGGAGGTTTTTAAATTTTAATAGATATGATTCTTCAAAAATTTCATTTTACTTATCTATTCCAGTTCTTGCAGGTGCAAGTATATTAGGACTGAAAGATATTATTAATCAAAATTTGCAATTTAATATTTTAACAATATTTGCAGTATTTCTATCTTTCTTTTTCTCTTATATAACTATTAAATATTTTCTAGCTTTTACAAAAAAATTTTCTTTAAAAATATTTGTTTACTATAGAATTATTTTAGCTGGATTGTTATTTGTTATTATATACTCTTAGTTTGTTTTCAAAATTAGGTAACAACTGAGAAAATATAACACCAAATAAAATAAATGCACATCCAAGAATATTACTAAAACTTAATATTTGGTTTAATATAATCCAAGCTGCAATAGCAGCAAAAACGCCTTCTAATGAAAAAATTATTGCAGCTGGTGAGGGAGTAATATTTTTTTGCGCATAGATTTGTAAAACAAAAGCAAATCCTCCAGATAAAATTCCAGCATATAAAATCTGTAGTTTGTGAGATAGAATATTAGATATTATAAATTCTTCAAAAATTAAACTTAATACTATTGAGCATGTTGAAACAACTAATGTTTGTATTAAACCAATTAAAATGGGTGTATTAAACTCTTCAATAATTTTACCAATAAATATTATATGTAATGCCCAAAAAACAGCACTTATCACAACAAGGGAATCTCCCAATCTAATTGTAGCATCTTGAAAATTAGTTAATAAATAACCACCAATTACGCAAAATATTGCGGAAGGCCAAACACTCCAATGAATAGTTTTTTTAAAAAGAAAAAAAACAATTATTGGTACCATTGGTACATAAAATATTGTAACAAATGCAGCATTAGCAACATCTGTATAAATCAATGCTACTTGTTGAAAAACAGAAGCTAAAAATAAAAAAATTCCAATCAATACCGAAAGATAAATAAATTTTATTTTATTCTTTGAAATTATTTTTTTAGTATTCGTTTTTTCTAAAATTAGATAAAATGGGATTAAAGCAATAAAGCCAACAAAAAATCTTACAGCGTTAAAGGTATATGGTCCTATTTTTTCCATGCCTGTTTCTTGCGCAATGAAAGTGGTTCCCCAGATTAATGTACAAACTAAAGCACTAATAATTGAAACTGGCTTAGACATAATTATAGTGCCAATTTATAAGCAAAGTTTTTTCCAAGATTATCTTTTAATTCATTAGAAAATCTAGCAGCTTCTGCTCCATCTATAATTCTGTGATCGTAGGACAATGATAATGGAAGTATAATTCTTTTTTGAAATTCGTTATCAATTAAAACTTGCTTATAATAAGTTCTTCCAACCCCCAAGATTGCTACTTCTGGATAGTTAATAATTGGTGTAAAAAATGATCCTCCTATTCCACCTAAACTAGTTATTGTCATTGATCCTCCAAAAAATTCTTTTTTATCAATTTTAAGTTTTCGACATTTTTCGCTTACTTCTTTCAATTCTAAAGATATTTGGTTAAGATTTTTTTTATTTACATCTCTAATTTTTGGCACCATTAATCCGTGTTCGGTATCAACTGCAATACCAATATGAAAGTATTTTTTTAATGTCATTTTTCCTTCATTTATTTCATCTATAGACGAGTTAAAACTAGGGTATTTTTTCATTGTTGTTACTAAAGATTTGATTATAAAAACTAAAGGTGACATCTTTTTCTTTTCGCCTGTATTAATATCAGTAAGTGATGCTCGAAATTCTTCAAGCTCTGTTATATCTGCCTCATCATGGTGAGTAACATGTGGAATAGTTTGCCAAGAGTTTACAAGATGAGGAGCAGCTATTTTTTTTACTCTTGGTATTTCTTTTATTTCAACTTCTCCAAATTCTGAATGTTTAAACTCCATTTTTATTTTATTTGGTTTTTTATTTTCATTTAATTGATTATTTATAAAATTTTTTACATCTTCATGACTTACTCTCCCTTTTCTTTGAGTTCCTTTTATCTCATTTATATTTGCTCCCAATTCTCTTGCAAATTTTCTTACATTAGGAGTGGTAAATATTTTTTTGTCTTCTGGCATTTTTTATAATTTTGTAGGAATCGGTTTTTCTGGATCAATATTATATTTTTTTATAGCATCTTGAGCATATTTAGATGGTATTAATTGTTCTTTAGCTAATACACTTAATGAATATGTAACAATATGTTCTTTATCTACTTCAAAAAATTTTCTTAGGTTTTTTCTTGTATCACTTCTACCATATCCATCTGTTCCAAAAGAGTAAAAGCTTTTTCTTACAAAAGGTCTAATTTGATCAGAATTTAATCTCACATAATCAGAGGCAGATACTACTGGACCTTCTGTTGTAGATAAACATTCTTCAATGTAATTTTGTTTTGGTTTTTTGTCTGGATTTAAGAGATTATATCTTTCTACTTCTATAGCTTCTTTTCTAAGTTCATTAAAACTTGTGACGCTCCATACATTGCTATCTATTCTATAATCTTTTTGTAAAATTTCAGCTGCTGCAATCATTTCTCTTAATACTGTTCCTGAACCTAATAATTGAATTTTAGTTTTCTTATATTTGTTAAATTCCTTAAATAAATACATTCCTTTTAATATTCCTGCTTCAACATTTTTATCTTTTGGCATTGATGGATGGGGATAATTTTCGTTCATAGTAGTAATGTAATAAAAAATATTTTCCTGTTTTTCATACATTCTTCTAAGCCCTTCTCTAAATATTGTAGCTAATTCATATCCAAAAGTTGGATCATATGATTTACAATTAGGTATAACTGAAGACATTATATGACTATGTCCATCACCGTGTTGTAAGCCTTCTCCTGCAAGAGTAGTCCTTCCTGCGGTTGCGCCTATTAAAAAACCTCTCGTTTGATTATCTCCGGCTGCCCAGGCAAAATCGCCTGTTCTCTGAAATCCAAACATCGAATAAAATATATAAATTGGAATCATTGAGATATCATGATTTGAATATGAAGTTCCAGCTGCTATCCATGATGACATGGCACCTGCTTCATTAATACCTTCTTCTAAAACTTGTCCCTTAATGTCTTCTCTATATGAACTTAACTGTTCAGAATCTACGGGTTCATATTTTTGACCTTCATGTGCGTAAATTCCAATTTTTTGAAAAAATCCTTCCATTCCAAATGTACGTGCTTCATCAGGAATAATTGGAACTAAGCGAGGAGCTACATTTTTGTCTCTTAATAAACTTGTTAACATTCTAACTAAAATCATTGTCGTGGACATTTCTTTTGTTCCAGTTGATTCTTTCATAGCGCTAAAAATGTCTACTGGAGGAGTTTTAATAGATTTTGCAAAAGATGTTCTTTCAGGCAAGTTACCTCCTAATTTTAATCTACATTCTTTTAAATATTTAATTTCTGCAGAATTTGGTGAAGGTCTATAATATTCAACATTTTTTACTTGTTCGTCAGTTAATGGCAAATCGAATCTGTCTCTATAATATAAAAGATCTTCTTCTCCTAATTTTTTTTGTTGATGTGTGGTGTTCATACTTTCTCCTGATTTGCCCATTCCGTATCCTTTAATTGTTTTTGCAAGTATAACTGTCGGAGTTCCTTTGTTTTGCATTGCAGATTTATATGCGGCATAAACTTTGTGAGGATCGTGACCTCCTCTATTTAATTTCCATATATCCTTATCTGTCATCTGAGAAACCATATCTAATAGTTCTGGATATTTGCCAAAAAATTTTTCTCTTACATAGGCGCCACCTTTAGCTTTGAACGCCTGGTACTCTCCATCAACTGCTTCGTCCATTCTTTTTATTAATAACCCCGTTTTATCTTTTGCTAGTAATGAGTCCCAATAAGATCCCCAGATCACTTTAATTACATTCCATCCCGCTCCTCTAAATATTCCTTCTAATTCTTGAATTATTTTTCCATTACCTCTTACTGGCCCATCCAGTCTTTGAAGATTGCAGTTAACAACAAAAATTAAATTATCTAATTTTTCTCTAGCCGCTAAGCCTATTGCTCCTAAAGATTCAGGTTCATCAGTTTCACCATCGCCTAAAAAACACCAAATTTTTCTTCCTTCATCTTTTAGTAAACCTCTATTTATCAAATATTTATTAAATCGTGCTTGATAAATTGACATAATTGGACCAAGGCCCATTGAAACAGTTGGGAACTGCCAAAACTCTGGCATCAGCCATGGATGTGGATATGATGACAGTCCTCCTGGATTTACTTCTTGTCTAAATCTATCTAACTGCTTTTCACTTAGTCTTCCTTCTAAAAATGCTCTCGCATATACACCTGGTGCACTATGTCCCTGAAAATATATTAAATCTCCACCAAATTTGTTATTTTTTGCTCTCCAAAAATGATTCATGCCAACATCATAGAGAGTGGCCGCAGATGCAAATGTTCCTATATGACCACCAAGCTCAGGATTTTTTTTATTTGCTCTTACTACCATTGCAGCTGCATTCCATCTAATCAAAGATCTAATTTTTCTTTCTATGTTTTGATCACCAGAAGATTTTATTTCTTCTTCTGGAGAAATTGTATTTATGTAGGGTGTATTTCTCGATAAAACTAAATCAGAGCCTTCTTTATAAGAATGTTCTATTAATTTCTTTATCAAAAACTGAGCTCTATTTTTTCCATCATTTTCTAGAACTGATGAAAGAGATTCTATCCATTCTCTTGTCTCCGTAGGATCAATATCTTCTTTTCCTGAAGTCTCAATTTTTTCTTTTCTTTTTATTTTTTTTTCACTTTCTTTCACTTCTTCTTTTAAAACTAAGGTATCCTCTGCTTCTTTAATAATATTTTCAGTATGAGGAGGTATCTTTTCTTCTGTGTTTTTTTTTGAACTATACTCTGATTTTTTTTCGCTGCTTAAAGTTATAATCAAATCCCCTTTTGATACTTTGTCTCCTATTTTTACATCAATGGATTCAACTGTTCCTTCGTAAATTGATGGGACTTCAACACTAGACTTATCACTTTCTAAGGTAACTACTGAGTCATTTTTTTTAATATTATCTCCGGTTTTTACTAATATTTCTATAATTTCTACTTTTTCGAAGTCTCCAATATCAGGAACTAAAAGTTTATTTTTCATAAAAAATTAATTTCTTTCAACACACATGGAAATTCCCATGCCTCCTCCAATGCATAAAGTGGCTAAACCTTTTTTTTCATTTCTTTTAATCATTTCATGTATTAATGTAACTATTATTCTAGAACCCGATGCGCCTATGGGGTGACCAAGTGCAATTGCGCCTCCATTAACATTTACTATTTCTTGAGGAATTTTTAATTCTTTAACTACGGCAATACTTTGCGCAGCAAAAGCTTCGTTAGATTCTACTAAATCTAAATCCTTAACACTCCATCCTGCTCTGTCTAATGCTTTTTTTGATGCTGGAATTGGACCGGATCCCATTAATGCAGGATCTACACCACATGTAGCCCAAGATGTTATTTTTGCTAGTGGAGTCAAGCCTCTTTTTTCAGCTTCTTCACGCGCCATTAGCAATACTGCTGCAGCACCATCATTTATTCCAGATGAATTTCCTGGGGTAACTGTTCCATCTTTTTTAAATGCTGGTTTAAGTTTTGATAATCCTTCTAGAGTAATATCCTTTCTTGGGTGTTCATCCTCTAGCAATGAACCTTCAATTATTTCATCTACAAATTTTTTATTTTTTATTGCATCTTGTGCTTTTGACTGAGAAGAAACTGCAAAAACATCTTGATCCTTCCTAGATATGTTCCATTTTTTAGCAACATTTTCTGCTGTTATGCCCATATGATAATTATTATATGCATCAATTAAACCATCTTTTAGCATTAGTTCTTCTTTTGAATTGCTCATACTTTCCTGACCTCCTGAGATAATAATTTTAGCATCCCCTGATAAAATTGATTGATATCCGGCAACTATAGATCTTAAACCTGAACCACATACTTGATTAATCACATAGCCAGTTTTATTATCTGGGATTCCTGCACCAATAGCAGCCTGCCTTGCTGGATTTTGACCAGTTCCTCCGGTTAAAACTTGACCCATAACTACTTCATCAACGTCATTTGCTTTAATTTTTGATTGATGTAAAATTTTTTTAATTACTATTTTTCCCAAGTCGTGCGCTTGAATCTCCTTTAAAGAACCTTTGTACTTTCCTATCGCAGTTCTAAAAGCAGAAGTAAAAACTATATCTTTAGAATTTTTTGCCATATAAATTCAATAATTGCTAATATGGTATAATACATTAAAAAATGTAATAATATAAGACAATGTTGCGCCTGTAGCTCAATTGGATAGAGCGCTTGGCTACGGACCAGGAGGTTCTGGGTTCAACTCCTAGCAGGCGCGCCAAATATGAAATTGTTATGAAAATATCTTTACAAAAATCAGTCATTTATTTCTTTGCCATAGTAATTGTAGTATTAATTATAATTACTTTGCTAGTATAGAATATATGTCAGAAAATTTTGAACAGTTAAGTCTCAAACCAGGTTTCATGAAACATAATGGTGGGCTTCTATTTAAAGAAATTTCAAAAACTGAATATGAGTTTAAAACAACTGTTAAAGAAATTCATTTAAATGCCTCTGGAATTACCCATGGTGGATATATTGCTTCTATAATAGATGCGGGAGCAGGTACGGCTGCTCACAGAGCTGCTGATAATATTCCCTGCGTAACTATATCATTAGATATAAAATTTATAGCACCAACTAAATTAAACGATGAAATTATAGGTTTTGCAAAAATTCAAAAAAAAACTAAGACGTTAGTATTTCTAATTTGTCATCTACAATCGAGTGGAAAAATTATTGCTTCTGCATCTGGTGTTTGGAAAGTACTAAATACCAATCCAATTCCTAAGTCTGGTTTTGGTGGTTAATTGTTTTTCTTTTGAAGTTTAAGTATCCAAATATTAAAAGTAATATTAGAGCAATTGGATAAACAATTGATTTGTTGGGTCTGCTTAAATTTTCAATTTTAAATTCACTAATTATATCTCCCATTTCCATTCCATTTTTCTTAGCTAATCCATTCCATTTTAAAGTATCAACTACAATTTTATTATTATTTTTAGTTAAATTAATTCCGTATTCTTCTAATTTAAAATTTTTTTCAAAAGAATTTTTGTTAATTACAAACAGTTTATATCGTTCACCATATTCACTCGGACGAGTAACTTTTAAATGAACTTCTTTATTTTTATCTAGGTTTATTGAATGGATAGTATTTAAATCTTTATAGTCATATTTTGGATAAAATTTATTTAATACAAATTCTGGTGACAAAAAAGATATTGAAATAAATAAAAAAACTATAATTTCATACCATTTAAGTCTATTAAAAAACCATCTTTGAGTGGCAGCAGTAAATACTAATATTCCAATTAATGAAGTGACAATCACTAACAAACCATGCCAAATATTTTCAATCCCAATTAAAAGCAATTCATGATTGAATAAAAAAACAATCGGAAGAATTCCTGTTCTTAAGCTATACCAAAATGCTTGTACTCCTGTTTTAAGAGGATCTCCTCCAGAAATACCTGCTGCCGCATAAGATGCTAAACCTACAGGTGGAGTTACATCTGCCATTAATCCAAAATAAAATACAAAGAGATGAACGGCTATTAATGGAAATATGAAGCCTGAAGCATTACCTACATCTACTAAAACCATGGACATTAGTGATGCTACAACTACATAATTTGCTGTCGTTGGCAATCCCATACCAAGTAATAAGCATAAAACTATAGTCAGTAATATTAAAATTATTACGTTATCTCTGGCAACTGACTCTATTACTATAATTAAATTTGTACTTAGTCCTGTAGAACCAACTGCTCCAACTATTATTCCTGCAGTTGCAATAGCAATACCAACTGCAACCATATTTATAGCACCTTTCTCAAAACCAACGACTGTTTGATTAAACCAATTTTTAAATCCATCTTTCAAATTTGGTTCTTTTATTAGTTTGTTTATTAAATTAACTAAAATTAATGAAATTGTTGCATAAAATATAGAATAAGAAGCTGTTAATCTTAGAAAAACTAATAAATAAATTAATACAAAAATAGGAATTAAAAAATGTAAACCGGCAAAAAATGTTTTTTTTAATATTGGTACATCTTTTTCTTCCATTCCTTTAAGGTTTAATTTTAAGGCTTCAAGATGAGAAATATAAAACAAAGCTATATAAGATATTATTGCAGGCAAAAAAGCATGCTTAACAATTTCAAAATATGTAACTCCAATAAAACTTGCCATAACAAAAGCTGCAGCTCCCATAACGGGTGGCATTATTTGTCCATTAACAGATGAAGATACTTCTATCGCTCCAGCTTTTTCTTTTGAAAATCCAGTTTTTTTCATAATAGGAATTGTAAAAGTTCCCGTAGTAACCGTATTTGCAACCGATGAACCGGATATCATGCCTGTCATTCCTGACCCTAAAATGGCTGCTTTAGCTGGACCTCCTCTCATTTTTCCAACCATTGCAAAAGCTAAATTTAAAAAATATTGTCCGCCTCCAGCAGTTTCTAAAAGGGCACCAAATAAAACAAACAAAAATATAAAATCTACTGAAACACCAATTGGAATTCCAAAAATAGCTTCTTGGTCAAACCATTGAAAACCGACAAGTCTCTTTAGGGAAAGTCCTCCGTGTGAAATTATTTCAGGTGCATATTTTCCAAAATATGAAAATAATAAAAAACATACTGCTATAATTACTAATGGTATTCCAATTACCCTTCTTGTTGCTTCAAGTAAAATTAAAATTCCAGTTGCTCCAATAATCAGTTCAACTGGTATAATATATTTGCCTAGTGTAATTTTAAGAAGAATACCTCCTCTATCTACTAATTGATCGTAAAAAAAATAAATATATAAACAACAAAAAGTTGCGATTATGCTAATTAAAATATCAATTATTGAAATTTTTTTTGATTTAGAAAAAGGAAAAATCAAAAAAGCTAGTAGTAAAGCAAATCCTAAATGAATTGCTCTAGCTGGTAAACCTTTAAACATTCCAATATTAAACCAAAAAGGAAATGGAGATGCGTACCAAAGTTGAAACAAGGACCAAATAATTGCTATTCCTGCAACAATTTTTAAATGAATTCCTGAAAGATTCCTAGTTGGAGATAAATCTTCACTAATTTTACTTTCAATTTTTGTATCAATGTTTTGATTCATTTATTAAATACTTTACTATAAAAAAAAGGCCCAATAAATATATTGGGCCTTTTAAATTTAATTAAGTATTGTGATTATTACATTAATCCAGCTTCTTTATAGTATTTAATAGCTCCTGGATGTAATGGAGCTGATAAACCATCAGCTATCATGTTTTTCTTTTCTAATGGTCCGAATGCAGGATGTTGTTTTCTGAAATCATCAAAATTTTCAAAAACAGCTTTTGTCACTAAATAAACTAGTTCCTCAGAAACATCAGCACTAGTCACAACAGTAGCTTTAACACCAAAAGTAGTAACATCTTTCTTTTGTCCTGTATAAGTTCCTGCAGGTATTGTTGCTGCTGCATAATAAGGCGCACCATCTATTAAACCTTGAACTGCTGAACCCGTAAGATTAATTGGCAATGCTTTTGCTGCACAAGTAGCTGCTTGTTCCATTGCACCATTTGGAAATCCTACAGAATATCCATAAGCGTCAATTTTACCATCACATAGCGCTTTAACTTGCTCAGAAGAAGTTAGCTCAGTTACTCCTTTGAAGTAACTATTATCAACTCCCATTGCTTGCATAAGGACTTCCATTGTTCCTCTTTGGCCTGAGCCTGGGTTACCTATGTTAACAGTTTTACCTTTAAGACCTTTAAAGTCTTTTACTTTTGCTTTTTTTCTTGCCCAAATTTGGAATGGTTCATTGTGAACTGAAAAAACAGCTCTTAAATTACCAAACTTTTTTCCTTCCCATTTGCTTGATCCATTATAAGCATGAAATTGCCAGTCAGACTGAGCTACACCAAATTGAAACTCACCATCTTTGATTTGACCTATATTGTAGTTTGATCCTCCAGTTGAAGGGGCAGTACATCTATATGCTTTTGCTATACCTTTTTTTCTTCCATGATCTTTACTAATTGCAGATTTATGCAACATTTTACAAATAGCGTTTCCAGTTTGGAAATAAACTCCAGTTGGTCCGCCAGTTCCTATCGTGAAAAACTCTGCTGATTTTGCAACTGTTGTAAATGACAACGATGCTGCAAAAATTAAAAGAGCACTCGATAAGGAAGTAATTATTTTTCTCATTATTTCTCCTCCGCTTTTATTATTTAGAACAATTCTAATCAAAACTTTACTGATGAGTCTATAAAAAAATTAATTTGATTCAACCCAGGCTTTTAATCTTTTTGTACCTTCGACTATTTTGGGCGCAAATTTTTCAACTAAGCTATTTTCTAATTTCGTTTGCTCAGACAAATTATTCATAAATTCCTTTCCATTAAAATCTGTAAAGCTTAATCGTGCAATAAGTTTATCTTTTGAAAATCCAAAGTCTGATCCCGGCAACAACACTACGCCTGTATCTGTCAATAAACTAGAGCACATTTCTTGAGAATTTTTATATTTCATATCTAAAAATTCTGGCATTAAATAAAATCCTCCTTGTGGTTTATTGATTAAAATTTTATTAGACTTTAAATTGTTGTAAACATACTCTCCAACCAACTTAAGGATTTTTCTAGATTTATTAATATAATTTATATGATCATTTTGATGAGCTGCGATTGCTGCATATTGAATTGGTGCACTTACAGATGAAAAAGTTTCACTAGCAAGGACTTTTAATGAATTTTTTAACCTTGTTAATTCATTTGGAATAACAAAATATCCAAGCCTCCAACCTCCTGCTCCACACCATTTGCTAAGTCCGGTACTAATTATTGTGTTTTCAGGACAGTAATTTGAAATTGATTTATAGTTATCATCAAAGGATAATTCTGAATAAATTTCATCTGATAAAACTAAAATATTGTATTTCTTTACCGTTTTACTGATTTCATCTAAATTTCCACAAATTTGTCCGGAAGGATTGTTTGGAGAATTTAAAAACAATAAATAATTTGTTTTCTTATTTATTGAAACAACTTTTTCTATATCACTTGAAGTTGGAAACCAATTGTTTTCTCTACGAGTTTCTATCCAATGAACTTTATTTCTGCCTAAAATTGCCTGAGGCTCATATGATACCCAGCTAGGGGTCGGAAGTATAACTTCGCCGTCGAAAAGCATTTGTAATAAAAACATAAGCTCCTTAGTACCAGGCCCGATTAAAATATTTTCTGCTTTATAATTGTAATTTTTGTTAGAAGATATGTAATTTGCTACAGCCTCTCTAAGTTCTGGTAGGCCTTGCATTGGTAAATATTTATTTTGAAAAGCATTATTTTTTAGTTCATTAATAACATCTTCTGGTATCTTAAAAGGTGATTGTCCAAATCCAAATTTAAAAACTTCTTTGCCCTTGGATTCAATTTCTTTTGATATTTCATTTATTCTTAAAGTAGATGATATTTCTAAATTCTTTACAATATCCTTGATCATTTATATTTTTAACTCTTTCAAATTTTTATACTCTTGTAAAACTTCTGAGTTTGCTAATGCTTGAATATTTTTTATTTTATTTCCTTCAATTATATTTTTTACAGCTAATTCTACAATCTTTCCGTTTTTAGTTCTAGGTATATCACTAACTTTTATTATCTTTGAAGGGACGTGCCTGGGTGATGCTTCAATTCTAATTCTTTTTTTAATTTTTTCTATTAAACTTTGTTCAAGTTTGTAGTTTTTATTAAGAACGATGAATAATACTATTCTAATATCATTATCCCATGATTGGCCAACAACAATTGACTCTTTTATTTCTTTAAATTTTTCGACAACTGAATAGATTTCTGAGGTTCCAAGTCTTACGCCACCTGGATTTAATGTAGCATCTGATCTTCCATAAATTATATAACCATTTGAATTTTTTCTTTCGGCATAGTCACCATGGTGCCAAATATTTTTAAATTTATTAAAATAGGCTTTTTTATATTTAATGTTTTTTTTATCATTCCAGAACTTTTTTGGCATAGATGGGAATGCAGATTTACATACAAGTTCACCTTTTTTGTTTTTTATTGATTTTCCATTTTCGTCAAAAACATCAACATCCATACCTAGCCCATTATTTTGGATTTGGCCTGAAATTACTGGGCTATAAATATTACCTAGTATAAAACAAGAAACTATATCTGTTCCTCCTGATATTGAAGCTAAGTGAATATTTTTTTTTATTTTTTTATAAATATAATTAAAACTATCTTCAGAAAGTGGTGAACCAGTTGAACAAATAGTTTTTAGTTTTTTTAGTCTATATTTTAATTTTGGGTATAAATTTAATTTTCTTATTGAGTCTATATATTTTGCACTTATACCAAAAAGAGTAATATTTTCTGTTTCTGCAATTTTTAATAATAAGTCATTTTTTTTGTACATTGGAAACCCGTCAAAAAGAACTATTGAAGCTTTTGAAGATAATGAGCTTACTAACCAATTCCACATCATCCACCCACAAGTTGTAAAGTAAAAAACGTTATCACCTGGTCTTATTTCACAATGCAATTGATGCTCTTTTAAATGTTGCAGTAAAACACCACCTGCTCTATGACAAATACATTTTGGTTTACCTGTTGTGCCGCTTGAATACAAAATTGCAAGTTCATGATCAAAATCAAATTTATTAAATACAATTTGTTTCGGTCTTAATCTTTTAATATCTTTCCAATAAAAAATTTTTACATTATTAAAGTATTTAAACTTTATGAAAGGTTTTCCGGGATAATTAATTATAATTACTTTTTTTATAGATTTTATTTTCTTTAAAATAGTTGGAAGTCTTTCTAAAACATTAATTTCTTTACCATTATAATAATATCTATCTGAAATAATTAATAATTTAGGTTTTATTTGACTAAATCTTTCTATTACTCCATTTATTCCAAAATCAGGAGAGCAGGAAGACCAGATTGCACCAACACTAACAGTTGCTAGAAAATTTTCAACTGTCTCAATTGTATTTGCAAGATAGGCTGCTACTCTATCATTTTTTTTTATTTTATTTATTTTAAAAAACTCAATTATTTTACTTGTATTACTATTTAGCTGACTCCATGTTCTAATCTCTTTATATCCATTTTCGCTTATAAATGTGATTGCTTTTGTGTTATCATTTTTTGATAATAGATTTTCTGCAAAATTCAATTTTGAGTCCATTAAAAACCTACTGTTAATTAAATTTTTTGAATATCTAAATTTAAAATTTTTTTTACCTTTGGTTTTTGTAAAATCCCATATTGAGCTCCAAAAATTATTTGGATTATCTATACTCCATTTTAATAATTTATGATATTTTTGTGAAATATTATAATTATAATTTTGAGCTAAAAATTTTTCATATCTAAATAAATTAGATTTATTTTTTATAGCTTTCGAAGCTTCCCATAATTTTTTATTCATAATTAAATAAAATATATTGAATTATTGTAATTTATGTTACTCTCAATCTAACAAATTTTTCAAAATGAGAACTTTTCCCCTAATGATTCGGACATGTTTTAGACTATTTTTGTTCTTTTGGGGTAACAATATATAGTAGTAGAAAAAAAAAGCATACCAAAGATTGAAATGAAAAAAAATAAAATTACTGCTGTTCTTGGCCCAACGAATACAGGTAAAACCTTTTTAGCTATAGAGACAATGCTTTCATTCGACTCCGGTATGATCGGGTTTCCGCTTAGATTATTAGCTCGAGAAGTTTATGACAAAATTATCAAAAAAGTTGATTCAAGTAAGGTTGCTCTCATTACAGGAGAGGAAAAGATTATACCATCAAATTCAAAATATTATCTTTGCACCGTTGAGTCTATGCCAATTGATAAGAAATTAGAATTTGTTGGTATTGATGAAATACAAATGTGTTCTGATCATGAGCGAGGCCATATATTTACAGAAAGATTATTAAATTTAAGAGGCGAAAAATTAACAATGTTTATGGGTTCAAGCACTATTAAAAATATAATATCTAAACTAGATGAAGATATAGAATTTATAAATAAAAAAAGATTATCTAAATTAAGTTATGCAGGTCACAAAAAAATTTCAAGAATAGAGAGAAAAAGTGCAATTATAGCTTTTTCGTCTGAAGATGTATATGCGATTGCAGAATTGATTAGAAGACAAAAAGGTGGTGCTGCAATAGTTATGGGTTCTCTAAGTCCAAAAACAAGAAATTCACAAGTGGAATTATACCAATCGGGTGATGTTGATTATCTTGTTGCTACAGATGCAATTGGAATGGGTATTAATATGGACTTAAACAATGTTTTTTTTTCTAATTTAAAAAAATATGATGGTAAAAAATTAAGAAATTTAAATTTATCTGAAATAGGACAAATATCAGGTAGAGCTGGCAGATATTTAAATGATGGTACTTTTGGAATTACTGGAGAATGCAAAGAAATTAACTCGGAAGAAATAGAACTATTAGAAAATCATAAGTTTGAAGAAATAAACTCACTTTTTTGGAGAAATTCTAATTTAAATTTTACCAACCAATCAAGTTTGCTGAAATCATTAGATGAAAAACCACAAAAAAATTGGTTAAGAAGAATACATGAATGTGAAGATGAAAAATTATTAAAAGTTTTATTAAAAGAAAACTCTAATTTGATAGAAAAAAAAAATGAAAATGAACTAAAATTATTATGGGAATGTTGTCAAATTCCAGATTTTGTCAAAAAAACTTATGGACATCATATAGAAGTGGTAACTAAAGTTTTTAAATTTTTAAATAGCAAAATAGGAAAAATATCAAATAATTATATAAAACAACAATTATCAAGTCTGGATAAGTTAGATGGTAATGTAGATTCCATTTCGAATAGAATTGCGAATGTTAGAACATGGTCATATGTTTCGAATAAATCTTTTTGGGTAGAAAATCAGGATTACTGGATTGAAAGAACTAAGTCTCTCGAAGATAAGTTATCTGAAAGACTTCATCAAGAATTAACAAAAAGTTTTATTGATAAGAGAGCCAGCGTATTAGTTCGAAGTTTAAAACAAGATCAAACTTTCGAAACTGAAATTGTCGATCAAAAAAAAGTTATGATAGACAATCAGTTTATCGGGGAACTAAAAGGATTAAAACTAGAGCTAGATCACAAAATAGGTGCGCTTGATACTGATATAAAATCTTTAAAAAAAGCAGCAAGACAAAATGTCAGCCCTGAAATTTTAAAAAGAATAAATGAAATTATTAATACTAAAATTCTTGAAATTAAAGATGATCTAAAAATTTACTGGAAAAAGTTTCCTATTGCATACCTGGTCCCTGGAAAAACATACTTAGATCCTGAAATTAATTTAATAATAGATGATATGATTGAGAATGAGGATAAAATTAAATTACAAACTTGTATAAAGAATTGGTTAAATAGTAAAATTAATGAAGAATTAGAAAATTTAATTAATTTAAAAAATATAAAAAACCAAAACTCACTAATTAGAGCATTATCTTATCAACTTTATGAAGGTAATGGAGTACTTTTGAGAGAAAATTTAAACGGTCTTGTACAAAAAATAAAACAAGAAGATAGAAAAATTCTAAGAAATTTAGGAGTAAAATTTGGAAGATACCATATATTTTTATTTAAATTATTTAAGCCAAGTGCTGTATTTTTAAGAATATTATTATGGAAAAACTTCCACCAAAAATATCATGAATTAAAACCTCCTCAATTTGGACTAAATTTTTTAGAGGACAAAAATAAATTAAATAAAAATTTTATGCTTTTATGTGGATTTGAAAAATTTGGTAATTTCTTTGTAAGAATTGATATACTTGAAAGGTTATTTTTAATAATAATTAATTCAAATATTAAAAATGAAATTAAATTAACTCCAGAAATACTTAATTTGTTAGGATGTAGCAAAGAAAATTTTTTAAAACTAATAAATTATATGGGTTATAAGTCATTTGAAAGAGATAATGAGACATTTTTCAAGTATACTTCTAAGAGAAAAATATTTAAAAACACTAAAACAAATAAATTAAAATCGGATAATGTTTTTGGAGTATTAAAAAATATAAATTTTAAATAAAATGTTTAAATTTTTAAATAAAGATAAAAAAAATGATTCTGATGATGAAATTTTTATTAAAACTGCTGCTTTATTAGTACATGCGGCTAAAATTGATCAAAGCTATCAATTAGAAGAGAGAAATATTATAAAAAGAACAATAATTAGCCTAGGTGTTTCAGAAGAAAATTCTGACAATTTAATTTCTAAAGCTGAGGAATATGAAAGCAATGAAAATCAAATCTTAGAATTTACTAAAGAAATTAAAAAAACTAGTCAAAATTTTAAAATTAAAATAATTGAATGTTTGTGGCATATAATTTATTCAGATGGTAATGCAGATATGTACGAAAATAGTTTAATGAGAAGATTATCGGGCTTGATCTATTTAGATGACAAAATTGTAAGTGAAATTAAAAAAAAAATTAAATCTAATTAATTATTAATGACTTATATTGTTAATGAAAAATGCATTAAATGTAAATTAATGGATTGTGTTGACGTCTGTCCAGTCGATTGTTTTTATGAAGGAAAAAATATGCTTGTAATTAAGCCAGATGAGTGTATAGATTGTGGCGTTTGTGAACCAGAGTGTCCAATCGATGCTATAGTTCCAGATACAGAACCCGGTAACGAAAAATGGTTAGAAATAAACAAAAAATATTCCGAACTTTGGCCAAACATAAATCAAAAAAAAGATCCACCAGAAGATAACGAAAAGTATAAGAATGAAAAAAATAAGTACGAAAAATATTTTAAAGAAAATTTTTAAAAAAAATAATAGTAAAATAAAACTCAAAAAATCAAAGAAAATTAACAAAGTATTAAAATCAAAAAAAAAGAACTTAATAAAAAATAAAAAAATAGCAAAATCAAACAAAAAATTATCTAAAAAAATTCTTTCTTCAAAATCAGATGAAAGCCAAAATTATAATTTAAAAACATCAAAATCTTCAGATCAAAAACCTGAAATAATTAAAATAAAAAAACAGGCTACGGAAAAAAAAATTTACAAAGTTAAAGATTACGTTGTTTACCCTAAACATGGAGTTGGTCAAATAACTGAATTTAAAAAAATAAATATAGGAGGAATAGAAGTTGAAACATATATTTTAAAATTCGAAAAAGATAAAGCTAATGGCATGGTCCCAGTAAATAAACAGTCAAACCTAAGACCTTTGGCAACAGTAAATCAAATTAATAAGTGTGTGAGCATTTTAAAGGGTACTCCTAAAATAAAGAGAACAATGTGGAGCAGAAGAGCTCAAGAATATGAAGCAAAAATCTCATCTGGAAAAATATATGAATTAGCTGAAGTTGTCAGAGATCTCAATAAAGGTGATGATCTAATGATAGATCAATCATACAGTGAGAGACAACTATTTGAAAAAGCATACGATAGATTGCTTACTGAATTTCAAATAGTGTTAAATACTTCTTTAGAAGATACACAGAAAAAATTTGACAAAGCTTTAAAAAGAAATTTAGAAATACAAAAATCAAAAATTGAAAAAAAATTAGAAACAGAAACAAAAAACGAAACTAATAAAATAAATGATGAAGTTGTTTCAGAACAAACTGTTTAAAAAAAAACGCTTCTCACAACCAAAGTTACGAGAAGCGTTTTAAGTTAAAAAGAATACTAAACTATCTTCTTCTTCTTCTTTTCTTAGCTTTCTTTTTAGCTTTTTTCTTAGCTTTTTTTCTTCTTTTAGCCATCTTTAGCTCCCTTTTTATTTTACGAATCATTTGATTCGTCTAGTTTCCTTTTTTTATTTTTTTTAAATAGTTATGTCAATTGTTTAATTTTAGATATCAAATTAAAAAAAATATTTTTTATTTTTTTTCGAAAACATTTTAAATAAGTTAAGTAAATAGCGATTAATAAACTGTTTTTAAAAACAAAATTAATAAAGATTTTCTAATTGTTTTTTATATTTTTCTGTAACTTTTTTTCTTTTTACTTTCATAGTTGGTGTTAATAAACCGTTTTCTATAGAAAAGTTTTCGTTTATTAATTGAATTTTTTTTATTTTTTCAACGAGAGTTAATTTCTTATTTATTTTTTCAATAATTTTATTAATTTTTTCTTTTTCGTTTAAAAAATCTTTATTAGGAACAATTAATGCAACCAGATAATTTTTTTTATCACCATAGACCATACATTGATCAATTTCTAATTCATTTGTAATCATATTTTCAATTTTTGCTGGAGATATATTGTCTCCTCCAGCACTAACTATAATGTCTTTTTTCCTATCAGTTATTTTTAAATAACCATCCTCAGGATTTATTTCTCCGATATCACCTGTATGCAGCCATCCATTAATTATAACTTTTTCTGTTTCTTCTTTTTTATTCCAGTATCCCAGCATTACATTTTCACCCTTAACTAATATTTCTCCATCTTCAGCAATTTTAACCTGGTTACCTTTGAAAGGCGGTCCTACAGTTTCAACTTTTATATTGTTTATAGGGTTACAACTAACTACTGGAGAAGTTTCCGTTAATCCATATCCTTGAAGAGTAGGCAGTCCTATAGAGTTAAGAAATTCTCCTATTTCTTTATCTAAAGCACCCCCTCCAGAAACAAATGCTTTTAGGTTTCCACCAAACTGTTTTTTTATTTTTTTTCTCACTAATAGCTCTGCTAGCAAGTTCAACAGTTTTTCAGAAAAAGTCATTTTTTCACTCTTTAATTTTTTCTTCCCCAGTCTAATTGTGGCTTCAATTAATTTAGCCTTAAAACCACTTTGTTTTTTCATGTTGATATTAATTTTGTTATATAAATTTTGATAAAATCTTGGAACAGCAGTCATGATTGTTGGTTTAGCCTCAGATATATTTTCCAAAAGTTTTTCTATTTTTTCAGCATAAAAAACTTTAGCACCAACAGCTATTTGTACAAACTGCACACAATGTTCGTAGGAATGTGAAAGAGGCAGCCAAGTCAAAAATGTTGCCCTCTTGTCTATTATAGGTTTTAAAATTTCACACGCGCCATTTATATTGTTTAAAATACCTCCATGACTTAAAACTACACCTTTTGGATTGCCACCCGTTCCAGATGTATAAATTATGCAAGCTGGTGAGGATCTTTTTAGACTAGTTTTTTGTATTTGCTCTGTTTCTAATAATTCGTTTTCAACTATAGAATAAAAATCGATAAATTTTTCTTTATTACTTATTTCAAAATTATTAGTAACTTCGTTCACTTTATCTAATGTAATGATTTTTTTTATAAACTTTTTTTCTTTAATTGTTGAGTTTAATTTTTTTAACATATCATTATTAGAAACAATAATAAGTGATGGTTCACAATCTTCGATTAAATATTTATAATCATCTTTAGTATAAGTTGTATATGCTGGAACAGTAATACCACCTGACAACATGATGGCTAAATCACAAATAAACCATTCAGGTCTATTTTCAGAAACTAAAAGACACCTATCTCCTTCATGAATATTTTCTCTTATTGCTTTTGAAAGTTTAAGTATATTTTTTTTTGTATCTCCCCATGTAAAGATTTGTTTATTATTTGGGTTTAACCACTGTAGTAAAATACTTTTAGGATTTTGTTTTTCTGCTTGATAAAAAAATAATTCAATTAAATTATTAAAATTATCTAAATTCATATTTCATTGGTGGGCAAAGAGAGACTCGAACTCTCACAGTATTACTACCATTGGATTTTGAGTCCAACGCGTCTACCAGTTCCGCCATTCGCCCGGTATATTTATTAAAATTGGACTTATATTCTTATTGGAATTTAAAGCATTTATATAAATCATAAATAAATAGTATAAGAAGAATTATTGTAATAAAACTAAAAAATGCTTAAAGAATTGTATTATAAATCATTAAAACTTGCTTCTCATAAAAGTTCCAAATATTTTCTAGGATTTATTTCTTTCATTGAAAGTTTTATTTTTCCAATACCTCCAGATGTTTTAATTATACCTATGACAATTGCTAAACGTCAAGAATGGATAAAGATAGCAACCATAGCAACCATTGGGTCTATAGCTGGAGCATGCTTGGGATATTTTATTGGATATGTATTTTTTAATGAAGTTGGATTAAAAATTTTTGAACTTTACGGCGTGGATAATACATCTTTTCTTAAAGATAAAGTATCATCAGAAGGAGGAATTGTTGCATGGATTACATTGCTTGCAATAGCCGGGTTTACTCCAGTTCCATTTAAGTTATTGACCATAACAAGTGGGTTTGTGCATTTTAATATAATTTATTTTATTGCTATTGCTACTGTAACCAGAGGATTAAGATTTTTTTTGATTGCTTTTCTAATTGGAAATTTTGGTCCAGCAATGAAAAAAATAATTGAAAAAAAATTACTTACGTTATCTATAATGTTCACTATAGTTATAATTGTATTGGCTTATTTCATTTATAATTTTTTGATTAATTTTACTAATTAAAATGCAAAGACTATTAGAAATTAAAAAATTTTATTTATTAATTTTCTTTATATGTTTAATTTCTCTAATTAGTGCAGTTTATATAGAATACATAATGGAACAGAAACCTTGTATGCTTTGTATATATCAAAGAATACCTTATCTTGTTTCAATATTTATTTGCTTTTTTGGATATAATTATTCTAAAAATTCTTTATGGTTATATTTATTAACATTAACTTTTGTTTTGAGCTCTATATTATCTGGATATCATCTTGGTATTGAAAACAATTTTTTTAGTGAATTTTCTGGATGTACAAATAATAGTTTGGACATCACAGATAAATCAAAAATATTAGAATCATTAAATAAAAATATGC
>Ga0208764_10000434_pt1 | contig 26765 bp, 21 predicted proteins | sample ETNtaG_18_FD_185762 | JGI IMG/M metagenome (GOLD analysis project Ga0208764, IMG submission 185762) | Marine microbial and viral communities from oxygen minimum zone, Eastern Pacific Ocean - ETNP201302SV91 (SPAdes) (version 2) | ecosystem: Environmental > Aquatic > Marine > Oceanic ... | reverse complement strand
CTAAACTCCAGCAATCGCTCCGCTCGAAATGCAACTGCCCGCAGTTCAGCGCCTGGCTTGCTTGCTGCCAACAGCCGTTTGTAGTGCGTTTCAGTCAGTTTCTTTTCGCCCAAAGCCACCAGTAAATCGCCTGCTGAAATTCCGCTTGCATGCGCTGGGCTGCCGTTGATCACCTGTTTTACCAACATGCCTTCGGCTTTGAATTGGCCGTGTAAGCCGAGGTAAATCTGCTCATCATTTTGGGTTTGGTTGAGTGTAAAACCATAAGTCTTTAACGCATCGCCCAGTGGCAGTTCTTCCGTGCTCTGTGTCCACTGCGAAATTTCCTGTCCAAGGTCAACTCCGGTGGCTTCAAGCACCAAACCTGGAAATTCGTTTTCCTGTAATCCCTCTCCGCTTAATCCCTTTCTTTGCCACATCAATCGCATCACGTCGTCCAGGTTTTTTTGTCCGCTGGTTCGCTGTCGAAGGGCGGAATCAATACACAAGGCCACCAGCGCGCCTTTGGTGTAATAACTCACAATGGCGTTGGGTGCGTTTTCGTCCTGCCGGTAGTATTTGGTCCAGGCATCGAAAGAACTGTCGGCCACGCTTTGGTTCAAGCGGCCAGGTCCCTTCATCACCTGCGCAATGTTTCTACCTACGCTTTTCAGGTAAGCCTCTTCACTCAATTTGCCGGCGCGTGCCAGCATCACATCGTCGTAATAGGAAGTGAAGCCTTCAAAAATCCAAAGTAGTCGAGTGTAGTTTTCCCGGGTCAAGTCGTAGGGAACAAATGCGGCTGGCTTCATCCGCTTCACGTTCCAGGAATGAAAGTACTCATGGCTGCAAAGCCCCAGAAAGCCTTCGTACCCTTTGGGCGCTTTTTCAACGCCGCGTTGTGGCAACTCTCCCGCGTTAAAAAGCAGGGCGGTGCTGTTTCTGTGTTCCAGTCCACCATAGCCGTTGTCGGTCGCATGCAGCATAAACACATAGCGTTCAAATGGCGCTTGCCTGGTTTCTGGCTCGAACAGGGCAATTTGCGCTTCGCACACCGGTTTCATGTCATTGCAAATGCGCTGCAAGTCCAGGTCTGTATCGGCACCATACACGGCGAATACATGTTCAACGCCGAAGGCCGAGAAACTTTCAACCTGCAATTCACCCATTTCCACAGGGTGATCAATCAAGCTGTCAAAGTCGTTCGCCTTAAACCTGACTGAGCCTCCCGCCCGCAGCACCGGGCAGCCATGTGGATCTTTCAGGGTTCCAGGCTGGCTGGGCAAGCCACAGGCAATCAGCCAATCCCGCAAATACTCCCCAGGTCTTGAAATGGTTAATTCAACAGCTTCTTGTTCAAATCCCTTTGGGCACAAAAACAAGCTGGTCCCGTTGAAAAAACCATGAGAATCATCCAGGTGTGCACCGCGCACTGACAAATCCCAGGCGTACACTCGCCATTCGCACTGAACCAACAGTGATTGCGAAGCCGGCACAAGTTGCGCGGCATCCACGTGAACACGCCAAGTGTCCTTTCTTTCCCGGGTGCATGCAGTTTCAACCGATCCCACACTCGCTCGCACATACAGCACGTTCCGTGAAAATTCCCGAATCAGGTAGCTACCCGGAATCCAGGTGGGCAAGCTCAAATCAATCCAGCGCTTGTCCTCAGGGCCTTGTAGTTGTTGCGGTGCAATTTCGAATTGCAGCTGAACATCGAAATAGTGGCCTTTCGGGTCTGCCACCGTGATTTGGTAATGCAACATGTCAATTGTCTGTAGATTAAATTTTGATCAACACTCGGCCAGTGTTTGTTCCCGCCATAATTTCCGCGGCAGCCTCAATCGCGCCCTCCAATGAAAGGGTGCGGGTCAAATCATTCAGCTTGTTCAAATCGAGGTCTGAAGCCAGTCTGCGCCATGCCTCTTCACGTACCGCAAGCGGCGCCATCACTGAATCAATCCCTTTCAAGGCGACTCCTCTCAAAATGAACGGCGCCACTGAAGAGGGCAAATCCATGCCTTGAGCCAACCCACAAGCGGTCACTGTGCCGCCGTATTTTGTTTGTGCACAAGCATTGGCCAAAGTGTGCGAACCCACACAGTCCACTACACCAGCCCAGCGCTCCCGTTGCAAGGGTTTCCCGGGTTCACTCAACAACTTGCGGTCCAATACCTCGCTGGCACCCAAGCCTTTCAAAAACTCGGTTTGCTCAGGTTTCCCACTCGTGGCAACCACGGTGTATCCGAGTTTGCGCAACAGCACAATCGCAATGCTGCCGACACCACCGGTCGCACCCGTCACCAAAACTTCTCCATTCTCCGGTTTCACACCGCTTTTCTCCAGGCCCAGCACACACAACATAGCCGTGTAGCCCGCAGTGCCAATTGCCATCGCCTGCGCCGCACTCAGGCCCTCGGGTCGTTTGATCAGCCAGTCACCTTTCAATTTGGCTTTTTCTGCCAAGCAGCCCCAATGCGTTTCACCCACACCGAACCCATTCAGAATCACTTCATCTCCAGGCTTGAACCCTGAGTGGGCGCTTTCCAAAACAGTACCCGCGCCGTCGATACCCGCCACCATGGGCCACTGGCGCACCACGGGCGACTTGTTGCAAATAGCCAGGCCGTCTTTGTAATTGAGCGTAGAGTGGGAAATTTGAACCAGCACATCGCCAGATCCAGGTAGCTGACTCTCGTCCAGCTCTTGAACACTGGCCTTGAATTCGCCTTGTTCGTTTTTCTGAAGAAATACAGCCTTGAACATACTTTTTCCATCCTTGCTTCTGATCAGTCTTGATTCAAGACTACACCATTAGGCAAAGCAGGCGGTCACCAGCAATCCAAGAATTGCACCCAAAGTCAGGTGGTTTCTCAAGCGCAGGTAAGCATCAAACGCTTTCATGGGTTTTAAAAAGCGCTGGTCAACTAGCCACACCAAAACCAGAATCAGTACAAGAATCCACAGGGTGAACTGGGGTGGTGAAAATGCGCCTGCCAACCAGGCCAACAGCGAGGGCGTCACACCCCAGATAAAACTTCGAGTTTCAAATTCCGCTTGGTCCAACCCTGCTAGGTAAGTGGCTTGGTCCTGGCTACTCAGCGAAATGGCCAATCCCCAATGCACAGCACCCAGAAACGAAACAATGCACAAGGCATAAATCAGGTTGTAGTTGGCCAGTTGGTCGGCAGTCTCCGTGCCGGTGTAAATCCCGGTCAGTACGGCCAAACCCAAAAAAGGAATCAAGCCTGCGTAACCAAGAGCATTCATCCAGTGCGTTTTCAATGCCTGTGTCATTTGTCAATCCACCAAAATGCCGCCATGTATCGCCTCTTCTAGGCTACCTGCCATCAAGGTGGCTTCTCTGTAAAAGCGCGAAAAACTCTGTTGAAAGCGGGTCGGGTTTGGTAGGAGCTTGTCCTCTAGCGCCCATCGCACCGGAAAGCATCGCCCCATCATCAAGTAGCCTGAATTCAATGTTTCTCTTAATTCAAACTCGGCACCGGTTTTCATGAAGCCAGCCAGCATGCTTGTGCAGTGTCCAATGTCATCCGTGTTCACAACCCAGATCTGGTCGCAGCCCGTTTCCATGGCGTTCAACACAAAATCCCATCGCTGTTTATTCCACGGGTGCGCTTTGTGAAACGCACAGTCAATCAGTCCCACGCGCAACTCCCCGTTTTGCGTCAAATCAAAACAAGCTTTCAGATCCCAAGGGTGAACCAAATTGATCTTCTTGAAGTTGCTCATCAGTGCGCTGCACGAGTCAACACCAGCCTGCTGGCGAAGATCCACCGTCTTGCGCTTTAGCGTGTCGCTCAATAGCTCAAGATCGAAGCGGTGGCTAGTCGGCTCAGCGACTCCAACGGGTGGCGCATTTCTCTCGCGCCCCACATCGCGCTTGCTCCGAGCGATCGATTCAAGGTCTTCATAGTCGGTGTCGATCGCAGTACCACTACAATCCCATTTCGGAGCGTATTTCTTCACATTGTCCGAGTTAAACACGTACGGTTTGTGGCTGAAGGTACCCGCCACCCACTGCCAGCTCAAATGGTTGGAAGCCAGGTCCCCATCCAGCAAATGGGTATACATCCAGTCAGCGCCCACTTTCCAGTGCACCTTGCGCATGTGTACTACGTACGAGGCAATCCACATCCGCACATGGTTGTGCAAATAGCCAGTCTCGTAAAGCAAGGCCACTCCGGCATCGATTGCTTCAACCCCGGTTCGGCCTTCCCGGATATCGTCCGGCAACTGTTGGTTATACCTGCCCGACCAAACGGGTCTGCGTACATCACTCAGAATCCCATTGCCTAATTCAGCATGCGCATGTTTGAAGAACTCTCGCCAAGCGAATTCAAAAATCAGCTTGTCCTCAAAACTCAGGCGATATTTCTCCATCAGCACTTGGGTGGCCTCCCGAACGCTCAAGTAACCATGGGTAATCCATGGCGACAGGCCGGTCACTGCTCCGTCCAGAAAATTTCGGGTGCGGCTATAAAGTGTCGGGTCTACCTTTGCCAATGCATCCAATGCGGCATGGCGGCTCGGTTCAAATTTGTTGGGTGTCTGGTACTGCATGGCTAGCCCTTCTGTCAATCGGATGGGGTTTACTTCACAAGAGGGCGGATATTTCGGAATCCCCCATCGATATTCAATACGGCGCCGGTCATCCTGCTAGAGCCCTCGCTCAGCAGCCAATGCATCGCTTGTGCAACTTCAGCTGGGGTGTTGACGCCCTGCAGTGGGTATTGCTTGGCACTTGCTGCCCGCATCATGTCACTTTTCAGGAACGCCGAAGCAATGGGTGAGTCGGTCAAACCCGGTGCAACCACATTAATCCGAATATTGTCAGCCGCATGTGTGGCTGCTGCCGATTTGGCCAAGCCCTCTACGCCAGCCTTCGCTGCTGCAATCGCCTCGTGATTGGGAACACCAATCCCGGTTGCGCAAGTCGACACAAGCACCGCGGAGCCACCCTGGCCTTGTGCCTTCGCCTGTTTCAAAAATGCCCTCAAGCCATACATGACCGAAAGCAGATTAACCTGCATCACGCTGTCAAGTTGAGCGTCGCTGGTTTTGACAAGCGGGGCCACCAAAATGGAACCCACGCAATGTGCATAGCCATCAATCTGTCGGCCTTCAGCAACCACAGCCTGAAATGCCGCATCTACTGAACTGGAGTCACAAGCCTGAACTTCTACTATATGTACGCCCGACGTGCTGCCGTACAAGGCCTCAAGTACCGCAGTGTTTCGTCCCGCAGCAATCACCTCCTGGCCCGAATTCACGCACAACCGAATCAATTCCTGGGCGATTGCACTGTTGGCGCCCATTACAAATATGCACTTTGTCATTCTTTACTGCCTGTTTTGTCCAAAGTGCCCCTATTTTGTCCTAGACAGAAAATAAAGTCACGTCTTCCTTCAAAACTCTTTTCAGTCGTCAATTCCTCGAATTTGAACGGTTAGACTTTCTCCATCCCTATTAATTAATAAGCAGGAGACTGAACATGACCTATGAAACCATCCTTGTAGAAACCCTCGGCAAGGTGGGCTTGGTGCGCTTGAACCGCCCCCAAGTGCTGAATGCGCTGAACGACCAGTTGATGACGGAGTTGGGCCAGGCTTTGATGGACTTCGATTCCGATGACAACATCGGTGCCATGGTCATCACTGGCAACGACAAGGCCTTTGCAGCTGGGGCCGACATTGGCGCCATGGCCACATTTACTTACATGGATGTCTATAAAAGCGAATACATCACTCGCAACTGGGAAACCATCCGCAATATTCGCAAACCAGTGATTGCCGCTGTCCGTGGTTTTGCTTTGGGCGGTGGTTGCGAGTTGGCCATGATGACCGATTTCATTATTTGTGCCGACACTGCCAAATTTGGTCAACCTGAAATCAAACTCGGTATTATTCCCGGCGCTGGCGGAACCCAACGTTTGCCACGTGCAATCAGCAAAGCCAAAGCCATGGACCTCTGTTTGACTGGTCGCCTCATGGATGCCGCAGAAGCCGAGCGTGCAGGCCTGGTTTCCCGTGTTGTCCCCGCTGACAAGTGCCTGGACGAGGCCATTGAGGCGGCCACGGTGATTGCCGCCTATTCAAATCCCTCTGTAATGATGGCCAAGGAAAGCATCAATCGGGCATTTGAAGGGTCTTTGTCCGAAGGAATGCTTTTTGAGCGCCGCATGTTCCACAGTTTGTTTGCTACTGAAGATCAAAAAGAGGGCATGGCGGCCTTCGTTGAGAAGCGGAAGCCCGACTTCAAGAACAAATAAGACCGAATTTTCCAAATTAATTTGAATTAAATTGGAATTAAATGGGTTCAAAGCTCTTTTTAAAGGGCTTGGGCGTCAAAAAAATGAAATATTTTCAGGGCTCCTCCGGGAGCCTGTTTTTTGTGCAACTCTGAAAAAAATCCTTGTGCTTCAGAGGCTTGTTTTCGTCGTCTTGTGGGGTGGTTGGAACACACTTTTGCTGTGTTGCAGAAAAATACAAATTTCTTCACAAAAGTGTTTGACAGGTGGAAAGATGATGTGCATAATCTCGTTTCTCTGCTGCACGACAAGCAGCACGAAACGAAGCAAACAAGCGGTTCTCCAAGGTTTTAAGTAAGCTTGAAGAGCAGCAAGGTTAGCAGAAATTTCGAAGCGATCTTTAACAAGTTAACAGCCGATAAGTGTGGGCACTGACCAGATGGGTTTAAGGTTTGTTCTTTTCTCAAAAAGAATGACTTTGAATCACGATTCAGAGTTAGTGCTCACGGAATAAAGTAAATGAATGTGAAAGCTGTCAAGGCTTTTATAAACATCTACTCCGTCGAGTTTAGTAAATTTTGCAGAGATTAAACTGAAGAGTTTGATCCTGGCTCAGATTGAACGCTGGCGGCATGCCTTACACATGCAAGTCGAACGGTAACAGGTCTTCGGATGCTGACGAGTGGCGAACGGGTGAGTAATACATCGGAACGTGCCCAGTAATGGGGGATAGCTCGGCGAAAGCCGGATTAATACCGCATACGCCCTGAGGGGGAAAGTGGGGGATCGCAAGACCTCACGTTATTGGAGCGGCCGATGGCTGATTAGCTAGTTGGTAGGGTAAAGGCCTACCAAGGCGACGATCAGTAGCTGGTCTGAGAGGACGATCAGCCACACTGGGACTGAGACACGGCCCAGACTCCTACGGGAGGCAGCAGTGGGGAATTTTGGACAATGGGGGAAACCCTGATCCAGCAATGCCGCGTGTGCGAAGAAGGCCTTCGGGTTGTAAAGCACTTTTGTCAGGGAAGAAATCCTTTGGGCTAATACCCTAGGGGGATGACGGTACCTGAAGAATAAGCACCGGCTAACTACGTGCCAGCAGCCGCGGTAATACGTAGGGTGCAAGCGTTAATCGGAATTACTGGGCGTAAAGCGTGCGCAGGCGGTTGTGTAAGACAGGTGTGAAATCCCCGGGCTTAACCTGGGAATTGCATTTGTGACTGCACGACTAGAGTGTGTCAGAGGGGGGTGGAATTCCACGTGTAGCAGTGAAATGCGTAGATATGTGGAGGAACACCAATGGCGAAGGCAGCCCCCTGGGATAACACTGACGCTCATGCACGAAAGCGTGGGGAGCAAACAGGATTAGATACCCTGGTAGTCCACGCCCTAAACGATGTCAACTAGTTGTTGGGGATTTACTTCCTTGGTAACGTAGCTAACGCGTGAAGTTGACCGCCTGGGGAGTACGGCCGCAAGGTTAAAACTCAAAGGAATTGACGGGGACCCGCACAAGCGGTGGATGATGTGGATTAATTCGATGCAACGCGAAAAACCTTACCTACCCTTGACATGGCAGGAACTTTCCAGAGATGGATTGGTGCTCGAAAGAGAACCTGCACACAGGTGCTGCATGGCTGTCGTCAGCTCGTGTCGTGAGATGTTGGGTTAAGTCCCGCAACGAGCGCAACCCTTGTCATTAGTTGCTACGAAAGGGCACTCTAATGAGACTGCCGGTGACAAACCGGAGGAAGGTGGGGATGACGTCAAGTCCTCATGGCCCTTATGGGTAGGGCTTCACACGTCATACAATGGTCGGTACAGAGGGTTGCCAAGCCGCGAGGTGGAGCCAATCCCAGAAAACCGATCGTAGTCCGGATCGCAGTCTGCAACTCGACTGCGTGAAGTCGGAATCGCTAGTAATCGCGGATCAGAATGCCGCGGTGAATACGTTCCCGGGTCTTGTACACACCGCCCGTCACACCATGGGAGTGGGTTCTACCAGAAGTGGCTAGTCTAACCGCAAGGAGGACGGTCACCACGGTAGGATTCATGACTGGGGTGAAGTCGTAACAAGGTAGCCGTATCGGAAGGTGCGGCTGGATCACCTCCTTTCTAGAGAAAGAGAAGTAGATTCAAGTCTTGAATTTGTTTGGTTTTAGTGCTCACACTTATCGGTTTGTTTAGACGCGAAGATACAAGCAGCAAGAAGAGAGGGCCTTTAAGTGCGGAACGAAAGAACTGTCTAGAGGTCAGGGCCCTGGGGCTGAAAAGTTTACGGGGTCTGTAGCTCAGTTGGTTAGAGCACCGTCTTGATAAGGCGGGGGTCGATGGTTCGAGCCCATCCAGACCCACCATTGGTTTGAAGTTGTTGTAAAACACCTGGGGGTGTAGCTCAGCTGGGAGAGCACCTGCTTTGCAAGCAGGGGGTCATCGGTTCGATCCCGTTCACCTCCACCAAGTTTTAGTGCTGCAAGAAACGTGAAGTTTGTATCGAGTGTTTGAATAAATGGTCTTTGAATAAAAGATTGGCTGTTAGCGGTTAGGCAAGGGATGCAGGAGTTTGCATCGGTTTGCGGTCAAATGAATAAGCGCGTGGTGCGGAGCACTGGGGTGTTTATTCATTTGGCTGTAAGAGTCGCCAGGTCTTCAGGATCTGGACTTGTTCTTTAACAATTTGGAAATGATGAGATATCGAGATAGATACTCCTTTTAACGAAGGTGTAGATATTTTGATTGATGCGATTGCATCATCGTTCTTCTCAAGAAGTGGGTGTGTATTGTTCCTAATACGCACCGGCGCTTGAAATTTAGAATACACACAAACTACTTTGCTTTTTATGGTGATTACAGTGTTGTTCTTGTGAATAACTTGAGCAGGGCTTAACGCTATAGAGTCAAGCGAATAAGTGCACATGGTGGATGCCTTGGCAGTCATAGGCGATGAAGGACGTGGTAGCCTGCGAAAAGCTACGGGGAGCTGGCAAACAAGCTTTGAGCCGTAGATGTCCGAATGGGGAAACCCACCCTTTTAGGGGTATCGCACAGTGAATACATAGCTGTGCGAGGCGAACCTGGAGAACTGAAACATCTAAGTACCCAGAGGAAAAGAAATCAACCGAGATTCCGAGAGTAGTGGCGAGCGAAATTGGATCAGCCTGTACGATTTAGCATTTGAGTTAACAAAACGGTCTTGAAAGTCCGGCCATAGAAGGTGATAGCCCTGTATGTGAAAACTCGATTGTGGAACTAGGCGTACGACAAGTAGGGCGGGGCACGAGAAACCCTGTCTGAACATGGGGGGACCATCCTCCAAGGCTAAATACTCATGACTGACCGATAGTGAACTAGTACCGTGAGGGAAAGGCGAAAAGAACCCCGGGAGGGGAGTGAAATAGATCCTGAAACCGTGTGCATACAAACAGTCGGAGCGGACTTGTTCCGTGACGGCGTACCTTTTGTATAATGGGTCAGCGACTTACATTCAGTGGCAAGCTTAACCGAGTAGGGAAGGCGTAGCGAAAGCGAGTCCGAATAGGGCGTCTAGTCGCTGGGTGTAGACCCGAAACCAGATGATCTATCCATGGCCAGGTTGAAGGTTGGGTAACACCAACTGGAGGACCGAACCCACTAACGTTGAAAAGTTAGGGGATGAGCTGTGGATAGGGGTGAAAGGCTAAACAAATCTGGAAATAGCTGGTTCTCCCCGAAAACTATTTAGGTAGTGCCTCGAGTCTCACTACAGGGGGTAGAGCACTGTTATGGCTAGGGGGTCATCGCGACTTACCAAACCATGGCAAACTCCGAATACCTGTAAGTGCAATCTCGGGAGACAGACATCGGGTGCTAACGTCCGGTGTCAAGAGGGAAACAACCCAGACCGCCAGCTAAGGTCCCTAATATCTGCTAAGTGGAAAACGAAGTGGGAAGGCTAAAACAGTCAGGAGGTTGGCTTAGAAGCAGCCACCCTTTAAAGAAAGCGTAATAGCTCACTGATCGAGTCGTCCTGCGCGGAAGATGTAACGGGGCTAAGCAGATAACCGAAGCTGCGGATGTACACGTAAGTGTATGTGGTAGGGGAGCGTTCTGTAAGCCTGCGAAGGTGTGTTGTAAAGCATGCTGGAGGTATCAGAAGTGCGAATGCTGACATGAGTAGCGATAAACAGAGTGAAAGGCTCTGTCGCCGTAAGCCCAAGGTTTCCTACGCAACGTTCATCGGCGTAGGGTTAGTCGGCCCCTAAGGCGAGGCAGAAATGCGTAGTCGATGGGAAGCAGGTTAATATTCCTGCACCGACGTGTAATGCGATGGGGGGACGGATCGTGGAAAGTGGTCCAGGTGTTGGATATCCTGGTCCCTGCATCATAGAGGACAGTTAGGCAAATCCGGCTGTCATATACTCAAGGGTGTGGGGGGAAGTAGCTACGGCTACGAACCCATTGGAAGTGGTCCCAAGAAAAGCCTCTAAGCTTCAGTTACACGTTGACCGTACCGCAAACCGACACAGGTGGGCGGGATGAGTATTCTAAGGCGCTTGAGAGAACTCAGGAGAAGGAACTCGGCAAATTGGTACCGTAACTTCGGGAGAAGGTACGCCCTTGTAGTTTGACCATGAACAATGGAAGGACGAAGGGGTTGCAATAAAATGGTGGCTGCGACTGTTTAATAAAAACACAGCTCTCTGCAAACACGAAAGTGGACGTATAGGGAGTGACGCCTGCCCGGTGCTGGAAGATTAAATGATGGGGTGCAAGCTCTTGACTGAAGTCCCAGTAAACGGCGGCCGTAACTATAACGGTCCTAAGGTAGCGAAATTCCTTGTCGGGTAAGTTCCGACCTGCACGAATGGCGTAACGATGGCCACACTGTCTCCTCCTGAGACTCAGCGAAGTTGAAGTGTTTGTGATGATGCAATCTCCCCGCGGCTAGACGGAAAGACCCCATGAACCTTTACTGTAGCTTTGCATTGGACTTTGAACCGGTTTGTGTAGGATAGGTGGGAGGCTTTGAAGTGGGAACGCCAGTTCTCATGGAGCCATCCTTGAAATACCACCCTGATCTGTTTGAGGTTCTAACCTTGACCCATTATCTGGGTCGGGGACCGTGCATGGTGGGCAGTTTGACTGGGGCGGTCTCCTCCTAAAGAGTAACGGAGGAGCTCGAAGGTACGCTAAGTACGGTCGGACATCGTACTGATAGTGCAATGGCATAAGCGTGCTTGACTGCGAGACTGACAAGTCGAGCAGGTGCGAAAGCAGGACATAGTGATCCGGTGGTTCTGTATGGAAGGGCCATCGCTCAACGGATAAAAGGTACTCTGGGGATAACAGGCTGATACCGCCCAAGAGTTCACATCGACGGCGGTGTTTGGCACCTCGATGTCGGCTCATCTCATCCTGGGGCTGTAGCCGGTCCCAAGGGTATGGCTGTTCGCCATTTAAAGAGGTACGTGAGCTGGGTTTAAAACGTCGTGAGACAGTTTGGTCCCTATCTGCCGTGGGCGTTGGAAATTTGAAGGGGGCTGTTCCTAGTACGAGAGGACCGGAATGGACGTATCTCTGGTGTACCGGTTGTCACGCCAGTGGCATTGCCGGGTAGCTAAATACGGAAGAGATAAACGCTGAAAGCATCTAAGCGTGAAACTTGCCTTAAGATAAGATTTCCCTGAGGACTTGATCCTCCTGAAGGGCCGTTGAAGACCACGACGTTGATAGGCTGGGTGTGGAAGTGCAGTAATGCATTAAGCTAACCAGTACTAATTGCCCGTGCGGCTTGGCTCTATAGCATTGAGCCTTGCTTAAAAGATACGCACATGAAACAACACAGTAAATCTACCCGGGGCTAGACCTTAGCCTCAATGAAAACCAAGGTAGTTTGTTTGAAATAGATATACCCGCAACACGCATCAACAAGATAGCAGCGCTGTCTCAAAGATAACTCATCAGTTCCAAATCGAGCCAATCAGCCGCAACGCTGGTTAGCTAACAAGTAAGTGCAATCAAGGCACCGCACTTACAGCCAACCCTCTTTGCCTGACGACCATAGCAAGGTGGTACCACCCCTTCCCATCCCGAACAGGACCGTGAAACGCCTTAGCGCCGATGATAGTGTGCATTCGCATGTGAAAGTAGGACATCGTCAGGCTCTCCAATTCCAAAAAACCCCGCTCTCAATACCTGAGGCGGGGTTTTTTTATTTCAGATCAATACGGTGCTCCACTGCGATTCAACCGTGTCTAACGGCGTCTGCACAATTTTCAGAACGAAGCTTTTTCAGAACGAAGCTGCTTGGTCCCAATTGGTGTTCGTTTCATGTGATTTTGCATTTATTCCTATATCTTCGTTGCTTTCTGTTTGTTTATCTTGGAATTGAAGTTGAAGTATCTTCTTGATCATCGGTCACGGTATATTTTTGGCCTATTGGTTCTTCTTATCCCGTTTGCCGTTTGCGCTGATAAAGGCGTTTCTCGATACCAGCAACTAAATACCCACTTTCACCAAATATTGGCTACGCATGAAACACGGCTAGAATCAAAATTTCATTCCTTACTTTCGGTTGCTGAAACGGATGAAGAGAGGGCCTGGTTGGTCTACCGGTGGGTCACTTATCATTTTAAACATGACGCGGGTTTGGCCAACAGGATTGGAGATCCGTCACAACATTCACTTGAGAAACTGCACAAGCTTGCGGGCGGTAGTTGTGCGGTTTATGCCGATGTAACTCATCGTTTGATGCAAATGGCAGGCCTTGAGGTAAAGACAATTTATGGTTTGGTGAAAGGTGGTCCTGCAACATCGCACCGCAATGGCAAGCCAGTTAATCATGTGTGGAATGCAGTCAAAGTCGATGGTGTTTGGAAGGTAGTGGATTCCACCTGGGGGGCTGGTTTTGTTGGTCTACAAGGGTTTCAATCGTTGCACAGTGATCTGTTTTTTCTTCTTCCGCCAGAAAAAGCGATCTTAAGTCATTATGACGGCGCTGATGAATTGGGGTATCAACGGGCATTTGCTGTTAACCAGTCGTTGTTTGCCAAATTGCCCGACGATGCCTTGTATGCAGCTGCGGTGGGGCTGGATCCAAAATTAATAGTCGATGCTGCGCGAAGGGAGCCCCGTTTTAATCTGGTGTCGACCTTTGATTTACCTCCAGATGCTTTACGAGTGATGTCGGCGCCCGTAAGTGGTGTGCTTGAACGCAGGGAACACCGTTTTGTTCTCGAGTCTGCAATTTTTGAAGAATTGATGATTGTTCAGGGAAAGTCATGGAGACCACTGAAGAAAAGTGGCAAGGTTCATTCCCTGATTCTTGTTCCGAGTCAGGGAGAGTTGCTGGTCATGGGGCGACGTCCAAAACAACATGAGTTTGAGGCTTTGTTGGGTTATCGAGTCAAGTAATTCAAGTGCCCTCGAGAAAGGCGTGCGTTATTGCCAGCCATGCCTTAACACCAAGCGGAAGTATTTTGTCATTGAAGTCATAGCTTGGGTTGTGCAGCGTGCAGGGCCCAATGCCATGTCCGTGAGTGCGATGACCCCCATCGCCATTGCCTATCCAAAGATATGCCCCAGGTTTGTGTTGAAGCATGAATGCAAAGTCTTCCGCGCCCATGGTCGGAGGAAGGTTGGTGTGAACTGCAGTTACTTCAGGCACTCGCTTCAAGGCATTCTTTGCCAGTTCGGCCATTTCCGCCGAATTGATGGTGGGCGGATACTTGCGTTCAAACTCCATTTCAGCAGTTGCACCAAAGGCTGCGCAAAGCTCGGTGCTGAGCTTGCTCATGTGCTGTTCAATCAAATCCAGCGTTTCAATGCTGAAGGTACGAACAGTACCCTGCAATATCGCATGGTCGGGTATCACATTGATTGCTTCGCCAGCCTGAATCTGGGTCACTGACAATACTGCAGGTTCCACAGGTTTGCAGTTTCTGCTGACAATGGTTTGAAACGCGAGAATGAGTTGTGCAGCAATGACCACCGGATCAATGCCAAGGTCAGGCATGGCAGCATGAGCGCCTTTGGCTTGAATTTTGACTGAAAATTCATTGCTCGATGCCATGACCGCACCCGTGTGTGCAGCAAACTCGCCTTCCTGCAAGCCGGGCCAGTTGTGCATGGCAAACACCGCATCAACTGGGTAGCGCTGAAACAGGCCGTCGTCAATCATGCGTTGGGCACCAGCTCCGCCTTCTTCTGCAGGCTGGAAAATAAGGGCAACACTGCCTTTGAAGTTACGGTTTTCTGCGATTTCCTGCGCGGCTCCCAGCAGCATGGCCACATGGCCATCGTGACCACAGGCATGCATTTTCCCGGGGTGGCGGGAGGCGTGCGGAAACTGATTGCGTTCCTGGATGGGGAGCGCGTCCATGTCGGCTCGCAGGCCGATCATTTTGCCTGGCCCTTGGGTTCCGCGAATAAGGCCAACCACGCCAGTACGTCCAATCCCGGTTTCCACTGTGTATCCAAGTTCAGCAAGCCGCTTGGCGACGATATCAGCGGTACGGTTTTCTTCGTAACGCAATTCAGGGTGGGCGTGGATGTCTCGACGGGTATTGACCCAGGATTCAATTTTGCTCGGATTCACAACAAACTTCGCTGGTTGGTACAAGCATTAAGAATCGCAGGTTTTGCTCACTGTGGCAATCGCTGTGCTTTACTATGAAAGTTCTTCATCCAAGGTAGGGCAGGAATGATTCGGCGCAGTATGTTGTCAGGCTTGTTGTTGGTGAGCGCTGTTCTATTGAATGCTTGCAGCACGGGTTCTTATTTTTGGCAGGCCACCACGGGTCACCTGCGTGTTCTTGGGGCTGCAGAGAACATTGATGAGGTGTTGTTGCGTCCTGATCTTTCGGGCAAGTTGCGCACTCAATTGCAATATGTCCAGGAAATACGGGAGTTTTCTGTGGTGCAGCTGGGGCTTCCTGACAATCGGAGTTACCGCACTTACGCTGACTTGAATCGCGCCTATGCGGTGTGGAATGTGGTCGCTTCCCAGCCAGACAGTTTGACTTTGGAAACCTGGTGTTTCCCTTTAATCGGTTGTATTTCTTACAAGGGTTTTTATTCGGAGTCTCGCGCAGCGGCCCTTGCGGATGACCTTCGTAAACAGGGCTTGGATGTGGCGGTGCTGGGTGTGCCTGCGTACTCAACCTTGGGTTTTACGCCCGACCCGGTTTTGAATACTTTTGTGAATTATCCGGCAGGTGAATTGGCCAGGCTGGTTTTTCATGAGCTAGCGCACCAGGTGGTTTACATTGCCGACGACACAATGTTCAACGAGAGCTTTGCGACGGCGGTTGAGGAATTGGGGGTGATTGCCTGGCTTGCCCAACCTGGGCGGGAGGTGCTAAAGGCGCAGTATGATCTATTCGATTCACGCAGAAATGCTTTCAGGCTTATGTTGGCGCGTGCTCGCGATGATCTGGAGCAGATTTATGAGAACAGCAATAGGCTGGACACGCCGCAGGTGTTGAGATTGAAAGAGCAGCGTTTCAATCAGTTGCTGGTTGATTACGATGCATTAAAGGAGTCTTGGGGCGGATGGGCTGGTTATGACCGGTTTATGGCCGAAGATTTGAACAACGCGAAGTTGGGTGTGTCTGGTTTGTACACCCAATATGTGCCTGCCTTCAAGGCTTTGCACAACCTCTGTGATCAAAGCTTTCAACGTTTTTATGCAGCCACCGAAATGTTGGGTGAATTCTCGCGTCAACAGCGTGAAACGCTGTTGACGGAGTTGGAGCATCGCGAGCCTTTGTCTTTTGGCTTCAAATGTTTATAAAAGCAGGCTGTGACCGTTCTTCAGCACGGGCCGGCCGTCTTCGAACACCAGAAAGGATTGCGGCTCGAAGGGTGTCCATACCTCGTCGTTCGTGAGCGCCGAGGTTGCAATTACCGCAACCCGATCGTTCTGTGTGGTTACGGCACCAAAGTCGACTTGAATGTCGCAATCAACCAAATGCGCGGCTTTGAAAGGATGTGCGCGAACGATGTACTCGAGTTTGGTAGAGCAATGCGTGTACATCGCTTGCCCGTTGGACAGCAGCATGTTGAAGGTACCGTGTTCAGCGATCTTCGAACACACCGGGCGAAGCACCTCATCGACTTCTGCCACGCTGGGGCGGTTGCCGGCGGTACGGTAACCAAATTCGTTTTTCAGGGTTTGCAGCAATAGGCAGAACGCGAGTTCGCTGTCAGTTTCTCCAATGGGCAAAAAGTCGCCTTGAAGACTTGGGTTGAAATCTTTTAAATCACCGTTGTGCGCAAACACCCAAGCCTGTCCCCAGAGTTCTCGAATGAATGGATGGCAATTTTGAAGTTTGACCTGCCCAACTGTGGCTTTGCGGATGTGGGATATCACATTGTAAGACCGGATGGGGTAATTCCGGATTAATTCCGCCACTGGGGAATCAGAGGCAGGGCGGTGATCGATAAAACATCTTGCCGCGGAGCCTTCGAAAAATGCGATACCCCAGCCGTCTGCATGTTCATCGGTCAAGCCGCCTCTTTTGGCAAAGCCCTCAAATGAAAATTGAATGTCGGTTGGCGTGTTGCAGTTCATGCCGAGCAATTGACACATGGTTTAATTGGTAAATTGTTGATTAATTGATTTTTATTTTAAGAGACTTTTCATGTCTGAGAAGGATGATTTTTACAAAGACCTTTTAACTGAGGTTTTTGATGTGGGTGTTTTGGCGGCCCAGCCCGAGCAAGCCTTGAAGGAGGCTTGGCATGAGCAAATCATGCCTTGGTTGAGCCAGTTGGCCCCGGAGCGCGAGCGCGTGTGGGTTTTTGGCGCAGGCAAGGCGGCCGCATCCATGGCCAAAGCCCTGGAGGGTGTGGCCGGTTCGTCAGAAAAACTGCAAGGGTTTGTTGTAACCCGGCGCGGACATGAGGTGAAAACTTCAACGATCGAGGTGGTTCAGGCTGCGCACCCTGTGCCGGATGAAGATGGACAGCGTGCTGCGCGCAGACTACACAAAGCCGTTTCGGAAGTGCCTTCCAATGACGCTGTAATCGCGCTTGTGTCGGGCGGCGGTTCAAGTTTGCTCAGCGTGCCTGTGCGCGATATTCCCTTTGTTGATTTGCAGCAGTTAAACCGTGCCTTGTTGGCCTGCGGTGCGCCGATCGACGAAATGAACATCGTGCGCAAGCATGTGACACAAACGTTGGGGGGGCAGTTGGCGCAAGTTTGTCGTGCCCCGGTGTTTCAGTTGTTGATATCGGATGTACCGGGAGATGATCCTTCCTCAATTGCTTCAGGCCCATTTAGTCCGGATGAGAGTACTTTTCACGACGCCATGGAGGTGATCAAGCGTTGGGCGGTGCAAGTGCCACACTCAATTGCCAGGTATCTCGAGAAAGGGATAAAGGGTGCGGTGCCTGATACACCCAAGCGGAGTTCGCTGGTTTTTCGCAAAGTGAAAACCCATTTGCTGGCCAGCAATTTGAAGTCGTTGAATGCTGTAACCCAACACCTTGAGGTCAAGGGATACAAGGTTTTGAACCTTGGCGATACTTTGGAGGGTGAGGCGCGAGATGTGGCGCAGGTGCATGCAGCTATTGCCAGGCAAGCAGCCATGGGACAAGGGGGCTGGCCTGCTGCTCCGCTGGCGATTATCAGTGGCGGCGAATGTACTGTAACCCTGAATGACACGCAGTTGAGGCAAGCGCGGGGTGGGCGCAATTCCGAGTTTTTGTTGGCTTTGGCTTTTTACCTTCGGGATATGAGCGCACCTGTTGAGGTTGCAGCTATTGCGGCAGACACGGACGGGATTGACGGTATTGGCGGGCATGCTGGTGCGTTGATGTTGCCCGGCGACAGGCAGCGCTGCAAGGCTGCCAAGCTTGCGCCTCAGTTGCACTTGGATCAACACACCAGTTACGACTACTTTAAACGCCTGGATCGATTGTTGATGACGGGGCCCACGATGACCAATGTGAATGACCTGAGGATTATTCTGATCGGCAAGCCCTGAGAAAGTTCGGGCAATCTGCGTGAGGTAAAATACAGATCGTTCCAAACTTTATCTGGCCCTCATGATTCAGACCATTCAAATTGCTCCGCCCGATGATTGGCATTTGCACCTTCGCGACGGCGAGGCCCTGGAGCATGTAGTTGCGGCCACGGCGTTGAATTTCCGGCGTGCGATTGTGATGCCCAATTTGAAGCCGCCTGTGACCACGGTGGATCAAGCCGTGGCTTATCGTCAGCGGATTCTGGATGCCGTAGAGAAAGCTTGTCGCACGGGCGATTATTCCGCGGAGGAACAGGCCGTCATGCGTCTGTTTGAACCCTTGATGGTGCTGTACCTGACCGGTGCGACGAGCCCTCAGGAAATTGAAAAAGCGGCCAACAGTGGTGTAGTGCGAGCAGTGAAGTTGTACCCAGCTGGCGCGACCACAAATTCTGAAGCTGGTGTTTCCGATTTGCTGGGCCAATGCGGCGCCGTGTTGCAGGCCATGGAGCTTCATGGTTTGCCTTTGCTGGTACATGGTGAAGTGACGGATGCGGATGTGGATGTGTTTGATCGCGAAGCCGCATTTGTAGAGACGGTGATGAAGCCTTTGCGTCGGCAGTTTCCGAATTTGCGGGTAGTTTTTGAACACATCACCACTGAGCAAGCGGCCACGTTTGTCACAGAGAATTCGGGGCGTGACGCGCAGGGCAGGTTGCTGCTGGCTGCAACCATTACACCTCAGCATTTGCTTTATAACCGCAACGCTTTGTTCAAGGGTGGTTTACAGCCACATTGGTATTGCCTGCCAGTGTTGAAGCGCGAAGTGCATCGCAAGGCACTGTTGAAAGCGGCAACCAGTGGTTTACCGCAGTTTTTCCTGGGTACAGACAGTGCTCCGCACGCCAGGCATTTGAAAGAAATGTCATGTGGTTGTGCCGGTTGTTATTCTGCACCCTACGCCATGGCCATGTACGCTGAAGCTTTTGAGCAGATGGGGGCATTGGAAAGCGTTGAGCTGTTTGAAAAGTTTTGTAGTTTGAATGGCCCTGCATTTTATGGTGTGCCTGTAAACGAAGGTGTGTTTGAGCTACAGCGCAAGTCTTTTGAAGTGCCGCAACGGCTGCCCTTTGTGACCGAGAGTGGGATTGTGCCTTTGAGGGCAGGAGAGGTGCTGGATTGGACTGTTACCCGTCTTCGGTGAGCGGTGGTGGCAGATTCAGCAGTTAGCCCCTGGCTATCGCCCTATGGTGAAAACCGTGCCCGTTTTGATTCTCGATTTGATCATGAGGGCGCTGTTTCCCATCGGTTGAATGATCTGCGTGGTGAGCTGGTTGAGGCCACCCCCGTTTTTTTGCATTCAACCGAAAATTTGGGGGCGCTCGAATATGAGCGCCTTGTGCAAACTGGCCAGATCCCGACTCGAGATCTTTCTCACGATTGGTACAATGGCCAAGTTTGGTTGGCCTTTCCCAAAGTAAAGCAGCTGATCAATGCACTTCATGTACAGGACGCCTGTTGCTCTGCGGACCAAAGTGGAAGTTTGTCTGGCAATGGTCGAAGTCGCTTGCGCGATGCCCTGACTTTGTTCGATGAAAGCGGCGCGCTTCTTTTGACCACGGAGTGGTCGCTCTGCACGGCCTTGTTACAGCACGACTGGAAAACCTTGCTGCTTGATCAGCGAGAAAGCTGGAGTACCCGTGCCAGGGTTTTATTGTTGGGGCACGGTTTGCTCGATAGCATGAGCAAAGCTCACAAAGGTTTGTGTGCAAAGGTGGTGCCCGTACAGGTACCTTCGCTTGACATGGAATTGCCTGAGTTGCAGCGATTGATGTTGTTGGTGGTTGAACAACTTCGCGCCCCCGGTAACTTAAGCCCCCTGCCGGTGATGGGGGTTCCCGGCTGGTTTCGCGATTCCGAGACCCCCGGCTTTTATGAAGACTCTGCTGTTTATCGCGCGAAGCCAACACGTCGGGTTTCTTCATCTGATGAAAGATTGGCTTTTGTTTGGGATGGGTCTACACTTGGTTCCGGAAAGTGCGTCGGACAATCGCTGCCTGAATTTCAGGGGGAGGAAAGTCCGGACTCCAGTGAGCACGGTGCTGGTTAACGACCAGGCGCTACAAGGTTTTGGAAACAAAACTCAAGGCGACGGAAAGTGCAACAGAAAACACACCGCCGATGGAAAGGCAACTTTCACAGGCAAGGGCGAACCGGAGGTGTAAGAGACCCCCGCAGGCTTGGCAACAAGGCTGGCTAGGTAAACCCCACTTGGAGCAACACCAAATAGGCGCGCAGGCGCTTTAAGCGCCAACGGCGCTCCCCGAGCGCGCGGGTAGGTGGCTTGAGCTGAAGAGTAATTTTCAGCCTAGAGGAATGATTGTCACTTTGGCTGCAAGGCCATTGAACAGAATCCGGCTTACAGGCGCGCTTTCTACTTCCCCTCATCAGGTTTTAATTCCCCAGCTATTTCTTAAGACATTACTTTCAGTGTTGTCTTTATGCTCTTATTTTTTCAGTCATTTTTTCTTGATTAATTTCTTCAAAGTGCTTCTAAGTCCTTGGTTGTAAAGCGTTTTCTCGAGAGAACTGCTTGACCACCCATTTCATAATGCGTAAAGTGGTGATTCGTGGGGATTTGTGTGATTTTGTGGGAATTTAATTCGCGTGTATCAAGGCAGTTCTTCCTTATCAATGGATGCAAAAGGGCGCATGAATGTGCCACAGAAGCATCGTGACGCGCTGCAAATGCAGTGCGAGGGAGCCTTGACGCTTACAAAACACCCCAACGGCTGTTTATTGATGTTTCCGCGCCCTGTTTGGGAGCAGCATCGAGAAAAAATTGCCGCTTGGCCCATGTCCGCCCGCCCTTGGCAGCGTATTTTTCTTGGCTTTGCAACAGATGTTGAAATCGATTCTGCAGGTCGTATTCTGGTGTCCCCAGAATTGCGGGAAGCAGCTTCGTTGAGCAAGGAAGTGATGTTGTTGGGCATGGGTAGTCATTTTGAGATCTGGGATTCCACGCTGTTGAAGGTGGAAGAGGAAAAGGCAATTGCTGCGGGCATGCCTGAATCACTGAACGAATTCAGTTTCTGAAGGTGAGTGCCGATGAACACATCCCCGTGCTTCTTCAACCCACGGTTGACGCCCTGTTGCACACGCCCGATGGACTTTATCTGGACTGCACCTTTGGCAGGGGCGGACACAGCCGTGCTTTGCTCGAAAAGCTTTCGGCGAAGGGGCAACTCGTGGCCCTTGATCGCGACCCTCAAGCAGTTCAGGCCATGGGTGAAATCAAAGACTCCCGTTTTCGGGGTGTTCGCAGTGCGTTCGCCGATCTTGAGTCGGCGCTTGATTTGCTGGGTATCGATCAAGTGGATGGCGTGTTGATGGATATTGGCGTCTCTTCACCCCAAATCGATCAGGCTGAGCGGGGATTCAGTTTCCGCCGGAATGGTCCACTGGACATGCGCATGGATCCGCAGGCTGGAGAGTCAGCGGCCGATTTTCTTGCTCGGGCAGAGGCCCGGGAAATCAAAGAGGTGATAAAGAATTATGGGGAAGAACGGTTTGCTGTTCAGATTGCAACAGCGATTGTTGCTCGCCGCGCGGAGCGGCCGATCACTACAACACTCGACCTTGCCCAGATCGTGGCAGGGGCAGTTCGCACGCGGGAGCCGGGCCAGGACCCTGCAACGCGCACCTTTCAGGCTTTACGGATTCACGTCAACCAGGAGCTTGCGCAGCTCGAACAAGGTTTAACTGCGGCCTTCAAAAGATTGAAGGTGGGTGGAAGGCTGGCGGTGATCAGCTTTCATTCACTTGAAGATCGAATTACCAAGCAATTTATTGAGAAGCTGGCGAATCCAAAATCGCAACAGGATGCCCGTTTGCGCAAACTACCGCTGCCCGAGCCCACGCCGTTGATGAGAAAGCTGGATCGCATCAAGCCGAGCAAAGAAGAGTGTGAGTTGAACCCCCGTTCACGTTCATCTGTGTTGCGCGTGGCTGAGAAGCTGGCCGAGTGGCCGGCTGGTCCTTCGGTAGGGGGGAACGCATGGGGCGCTTGAATATTCTGTTGCTTGCTTTGGTGATTTTTTGCGCCATGTTGGTGGTTGAGCAGCAACACGCTGCGAGAACCTTGTTTGTTGCATTGGGCCAGGAGCAACAGGCTGAGCACCAGATTGAAGTGGCGTTTACCCGTTTGCAATTGCAGCAAGTGGCCTTGGCCAAAGGTGAGCGTGTGGATGAAGTTGCGCGCACCCGACTGGATATGAATCCTCCGGCCCCGGGCTCGGTGGTTTTCATGCAGCTGGAGGGGGGCTTTCAACGTGAGTAAAGCTGTTCGTTTCGGCGGATCAGAATTGTTGGAAATGCGATTGCCAGCCTGGCGATCGCGTTTTGTTTTGGTGTGCATCTTTCTGGCATTTGGTGGCTTGATCGCGCGCGCTGCCTACTTGCAGGTTATTTCCAATGACTTCTTGCAGGAACAGGGCGCCAAACGCCTAGAGCGTACGCTTCCACTGCAGGCGAGTCGAGGCAGTTTGCTGGATCGCAACATGGTGGTGTTGGCGCAAAGTGTTCCGGCCCAGGCTGTGTGGTATGACGGCCGTCGAATTGTAGATGCCAAGGATGAAGATTTGCGAAAGCTTGCGGCTGTGCTTGGTTTAAAGCCCGACCGGATGATTGCCCAGATGCGTAAAGATTCCAAGCGCGCATTTGTTTACCTGGACCGTCAGGTCGATTCCGATGTTGCAGCAAAAGCCAAGGCCTTGAAAATTCCTGGCTTGGGGTTTGTGACCGAGAGCAAGCGCTATTACCCCCAAGGCGAGACCATGGCGCATTTGGTGGGTTTTACCAGCATTGAAGACAAAGGCCAGGAAGGCGTCGAGCTTGCTTTCAATGACCGGCTTACAGGTGAAGACGGCGAACGAAATGTATTACGCGATCGCCTGGGCAATGTGATTGAAGACATTCGGGAGCTGCGCCCGCCCGTGAATGGACAGGATTTGGTGTTGTCCGTGGATGCAGATGTGCAGTACATCGTTTTGTCGGAGCTGAAGAAAGCGGTTGAGCAGCACAAGGCCAAGGCTGCCGCTGCCGTGGTGCTGGATGCGAAAACTGGTGAATTGCTGGCCATGGCCAATATTCCCACCTACGACCCCAACAACAGGGGGCAGTTGCATGGCGAGAAGTTACGCAACCGCGTATTCACTGACATGTTCGAACCCGGTTCAACCTTAAAGCCATTTGGTGTGGCCTTGGCGATGGATCAAGGCAAGGTAAAAGCCAGTACGAAAATTGACACCGGCAATGGTCGCATGTCGATCGGGCCGGCCACAATCAGTGACACAAAGCCGCATGGTGTCATGACTGTTGAGGAAATCATTCAGAAGTCCAGCAACGTCGGTACCTCAAAAATTGTGCTGGAGCTTGAGCGAAAGGATTTGTGGGATTTTTTCAATTTGCTGGGTTTTGGACAAACTCCCTCGATTGCATTCCCCGGCTCAGTGGCTGGTCGTGTGCGCCCCTGGAATAAATGGCGTCCGATTGAACAAGCGACCATGTCGTATGGGCATGGTATTTCTGTGTCCCTGATTCAGTTGGCGCAGTCGTATACCATCTTTGCAAACAAGGGACACTTCGTTCCGGCCTCCTTGATCAAGCGTGGGCCGCAGGACCCTGTTGTGTCCCACCGGGTGATTGGCGAGAAGGTTGCAGATAGCATGTTGCACATGCTTGAGCTGGCCTCCGGGCCGGAAGGTACAGCGATCAAGGCGCAGGTGCAGGGCTACCGGGTTGCTGGCAAAACCGGTACAGCACACAAGCAGGAAGGTGGACGTTACGTGAACAAGTACGTTTCCTCTTATGTTGGCCTGGCACCTGTTTCTGATCCTCGTGTCATCGTCGCCATTATGGTGGATGAGCCCAAGGGGGGGGTGTACTACGGTGGTTTGGTTGCTGCGCCAGTGTTCTCGACCATTACCAAAAGCGTGTTGACTCGTTTGAATGTGCAGCCTGATGCAATCGAGTCCACAGAGCAGTTGCGCAAGTTTGTTGCCGCACCGAGCGCAGCAGGGAGTCGCCTATGATCAGCGCTTACTTGCATTCTGTGTCCGAGGTGTTGGCTGAGCTTCATGAGCGCGGCTTCTACGCCGATTGCTCGGGCTTGGTGACAGATCACCGTCGCTTGACAGGTCCTCGGGATGTGTTTCTTGCCGTGCCTGGTGAAAAGTTTGATCCGCGAAATTTGGCCGATGATCTGTTGATCGAGCAGCGGTGTGGTCTTGTACTGGTCGATTATGACGACCAGCGCGCCTACCAAAGCGCCAGTGTGTTGCCCGTACTGCATTTGAAAACCATGTTAGCCGACCTGGCTTTTGGTTATTACGAAACCCCCAGCGATGCGATGACCATTATTGCGGTGACGGGCACCAATGGGAAAACCACTGTTACCCGCTGGTTGGCGCAGGCACTCAATCATCTTGGCAAGAAAGCCGCTGTGATCGGCACTTTGGGTTATGGCGAGCCGGATCAATTGAAGGCTCACACCGGTTTGACCACTCCAGATGTGGTGGGCGTTCATCACCTGCTGCATGAATTGCGTCAACACCAGTTCGACACGGTTTGCATTGAAGCTTCGTCGATCGGGCTTGAGCAGCGTCGGCTGGCCTGTGTCAGCATCGATGTCGCCCTCTTTACCAATTTATCTCAGGATCACCTGGACTATCACGGGGACATGGCAGCATATGGCCGTTCCAAAATGATTCTGGCCAGCTGGCCGACTTTGCGGTTGGCGGTGGTCAATGCGGATGATTCTTTCGGCATGGAGTTTTTGGTCAATGTGCAGCGCAGAAATATTGATTGCTCCGCTGTAGGGCGCGCAGACAGTGCTGAGTGCCAAATTCTGAGTGTTGCCCATCAAGAAAACGGCCAACGCATTGAATTGAAAATCAACGGTGCAAGCACCCAGATCGACACGTCCATTATTGGCGAATTCAATGCTGACAATATGGCATTGGTGTTTGCGACTTTGATAAGACTTGGGTACGACGCAAGCCAGGTGAAGAGCGCTTTGGCAGAGGTTACTCCAGCACCTGGACGCATGCAGCACATTGAAGGCGAACCGGCGGTGGTTGTTGATTACGCGCACACCCCAGATGCACTGGAAAAAACACTACTGGCGCTTCGGCCATTTGCCAACAAACGCCAAGGCAAGCTGTGGGTGGTGTTTGGTTGTGGTGGCGATCGGGATCGCAGCAAACGCCCTTTGATGGGAGCTGCGGCAGCTGACAAAGCCGATTTCGTGGTGGTTACCTCAGACAACCCACGCAGTGAAAAACCAGAAAACATTCTGCAAGAGATAGTGGATGGAATCGACAAGGCCCGGCAGGACAAACTTCATGTCGAGGTTGATCGCGTGCGGGCCATTGAATTTGCCGTTGCCAAAGCGAGCGCCAAAGATGTCGTGTTATTGGCTGGCAAGGGGCACGAAAGTACTCAAACGATTGGTGCACAAGTAATTGCGCATTCAGATGTGCAGTGCGCGATGAGCGCGCTGGGCAAGCGAGGTGCGCATGCTTGAGTTGAACTGGGCCTTTGAACACGTTGCGACTGCTTTGAGTAAGCAGTTGAAACAGGATGCGCCAGAGGTGCCAGGTGCTGTGCGCCTGATTCAAACAGACAGTCGTTTGGTTGAAAAGGGTGATCTGTTCGTGTGTTTGATTGGTGAACGATTTGATGCCCATGATTTTGCAGAGCAGGTGATGCAGTCGGGTGCTGCTGCTTTGGTGACTAGTCGCGAACTCGATTTGCCGATTGCCCAGTTTGTGGTGAATGACACTCGTCTTGCCTTGGGTGCCTTGGCCAGTGCCTGGCGGCAACAGTTTGATTTGAAGGTGTTGGCTGTAGTGGGCAGCAATGGCAAAACAACCAGCAAAGAAATGTTGGGCAGCATCTGCAAGGCGCAATGTGGCAACGATCAAGTGCTGGTGACTGCGGGTAACCTGAACAACGACATCGGCGTGCCACAAACATTGTTGAAACTGCGACCTCAGCACCAGATGGCCGTGATTGAGATGGGCATGAATCACCCCGGGGAGATTGATTACCTCGCCGGGTTGGTAAAACCTGATGTTGTGCTACTGACCAATGCACAGCGAGAGCACCAGGAATTCATGAAAACCGTGTTGGCTGTCGCCAAAGAAAACGGCAGTGCATTCACTCATTTGCCGCGCAATGGTTGTGCGGTATTTCCGGTGAGTGAAGAGTTCGATGCTTGTTGGCAAGCGCTGTCAACCGGCAAAAGCACCTTGCGTTTTGGATGCGGTGCGGATTTCGATATTTTGCCAGCACGGCGTGATTCTGAACAATCCACTGTGATGTTAAGCGCTCTGGGTAAGCACATTGAATTGCACCCGAATTTTATTGGTGAACACAACTACGCCAACGCAGCTGGAGCGGCAGCTGCGGCCCATGCAGCGGGTTGTACTCATGAAGCAATTCAAAAAGGTTTGAATGCATTTCAACCAGTGAGTGGACGCCTGCAAATTGCCTTGAACACGCCA
>Ga0208764_10000433_pt1 | contig 26773 bp, 26 predicted proteins | sample ETNtaG_18_FD_185762 | JGI IMG/M metagenome (GOLD analysis project Ga0208764, IMG submission 185762) | Marine microbial and viral communities from oxygen minimum zone, Eastern Pacific Ocean - ETNP201302SV91 (SPAdes) (version 2) | ecosystem: Environmental > Aquatic > Marine > Oceanic ... | reverse complement strand
CAGACTGATGGATTGGTGCGTGGTTTTCAATTGTGGTTAAATCTTCCAAAAGAAAAGAAAATGATTGAACCCACATATTATGATATTCAAGCGGATCAAATTCCATCTGTACCTTTAAAAGATGGTCAAGTAAAGGTGATATCTGGAGAATATAATTCTACAGTAGGTCCTGGCAAGCCACATACTGGGGTACTCTATCTTGATGTGCATCTAGATAAAAAGAGTAATATTACTATTCCCATTGAAAATGGTTGGAATGCATTCATCTATGTATATGAAGGTGATATTAGCGCTAATATAGATGTTGCTAAAGGGACCTTAGCAGTTATTGAAACAGATGGTTCATTTGAATGTGAAACTACAACTGATAACACTAAATTTATTTTAGTTGCTGGTGACCCAATTGGTGAACCTGTCGCCCGAGGAGGGCCATTTGTCATGAACACTAGAGGAGAGGTTATGCAAGCATTCGATGATTATCATTCTGGGAAACTTAGTTAAGTTTTATAATTATCTAATTTATATCAAAAGAGCTAAATCATATAAAAAATTGTGTTAATATTTTTTATTAAATAAAGTATGTGAAATAATGATTAAACCAAAAAAAATCCTTTTAATTTGTTTTTTATCAGTTGTTATTGCAAATAACCCATTAAGAGTAGATCATAAACGACTAAATAATAATTTTATTATACTTTCAAAAATAAGCAGTGTTGAATTTGGTAACTTAAGTAGAGTTGCCTATACTGACGCTGATATAGATGGACGCAAATATGTAATGCAATTAATGAAATCTGCTGGGATGGATGTTTATATAGATGAAGGTGGAAACATTATAGGGAGATTGAAAGGAAAAGATAATGATCTCCCACCAATTGCTATAGGCTCTCATATTGATTCAGTTCCTGAAGGAGGGAGCTATGATGGGAATGTTGGATCTTTGTCAGCGATCGAAGTAGCCCATACAATTCAGGAAAATAATTATACATTAAATCATCCGCTCATTGTTGTGATCTTCCAAAACGAAGAAGGTGGGCTTTTTGGTAGCAAGGTCATGACAACGGGGTTGACCGATCAAGAACTTGGACTTAGATCATCTAGCGGATTTACAATAAAAGAAGGAATTAAAAGGATCGGCGGGAATCTTAATAAGCTTCAAGATGCGAAGTTAAAGAGGAATGAATGGACTGCTTATATTGAACTACATATCGAGCAAGGAGCTTTCCTTTATGATGAGAATTTAGAAATTGGAATAGTAGAAGGTATTGTTGGAATCAAGCAATGGGAAGTGGTTATAAATGGTTTCGCGAATCATGCTGGTACAACACCAATGGATAAACGTAGTGATGCATTATATGCTGCGTCACTATATGTTCAATCAGTTCATGAAATAGGGAAAAATACACCTGGCAATCAAGTTGCTACAGTCGGGATGATCAAACCATTTCCAGGTGCACCAAATGTGATTCCAGGGAAGGTAAATGCAAGCCTTGAGATCAGAGATCTAGATGAGAAAAAAATTGATTCTATTTATAAAAAAATTAAACGCTCAACAAAAAAGATTGCTAAAAAAACAGGAACAACATTTCAATTTCAACAAACAATAAATATCATTCCAGAGCCTACTAATGACTTAATTAGTAAAGCCATATTTGAAGCGTCAAATGATCTCAAATTAAAAAGTAAATTTATGCCAAGTGGTGCTGGGCATGATGCGCAAGAAATGGTGCAGATATGTCCAATTGGTATGATATTTGTTCCAAGTAAAAATGGCATCAGTCATTCTCCCAAAGAATATTCAACACCAAATGATATTTCAAATGGAGCGAATGTTCTACTGCATACTGTGTTGAAAATAGATGAACGATCTGATCAATAGTATTAATTAAATAAGGAGTTAATTATTAAAAGTCAAAATTTATTTTTATTACTTTTTTCTACTTTATTTCTTTTTTCTTGCAATCCTAATTCAGGATCTGATACGGTCATAACATGGGACACGTATGGTGTACCTCACATAATAGCATATAATAAGGAAGACCTATTCTTTGCTCAAGGGTGGGCACTAATGAAGAACCATGCGAATAAGGTTCTTGAACTTTATGGAAAATCACGAGGGAAGAGTTCAGAGTATTGGGGTGAGAAATATCTCCAAAATGATATGCTTGTTCACACGTTAGGTTTTGAACGACTTGCAGACGAATGGGAATTACAGCAAGATCCAGAATTGAAACTGATCTTATCTAATTTTGTTGATGGGATGAATGCTTATTTAGAAAATAATCCTGATCAAATAGATGAAAAAAATAAAGTTGTTCTGCCAGTTTCAACTAAAGATGTCAATATGCATGGCATGTTTGTTGCTTTTACACGATTTATAGGAGGGGATGACTTGGGTTTGGTTCAGCGATGGCCGGATATGGGTTCCAATACTTATGCCATTGGGCCAGAAAGGTCTGCATCAGGCAACACAATGCTTGTACAGAATCCTCACTTACCTTGGCTCAATGAATTTCTCTTTACCGAGTATCATTTTAATCTAAAAGGTAGAAATATGTATGGAGCTAGCATCATTGGTATACCTGGGATTTTAATAGGCTTCAATGAAAGTTTAGGTTGGAGTCATACCGATAATACAATTGATAACTCAGATACTTATGAGCTAAAGCTTATAGAAGATGGATATGAATTAGATGGAAAGAAAAAAGATTTTACGATATTTACCAAGACTTTAAAGATCAAGCAAGAAGATGGGAGCTTAAAGAAAAAAGAAATCACAATCCTAAATACTCTCCATGGACCAGTAGTAAGAAAAATGAATGACAAAGTTCTTGCTATTAGGCTAGCAGGAACTGATAGATCAAACACCCTCTTGCAGTGGTGGCGAATGTTAAATAGTAAGAATTTTAAAGAATTTGAATCTGCTCTTAAAATGGCACAGATACCATTTTGGAATGTCATGTATGCAGATAAATACGGAGATATTTTTTATCTATTTAATGGTCTGGTACCTAAACGTAAACAAGATACTTGGGAATATTGGAACCGTATCATTCCCGATGGTAAATCTGAAGATATCTGGACAGAATATCATCCCTATAAAGATCTCCCTAAGTTAAAAAATCCTAAATCAGGATGGTTGCAAAACGCTAATGACCCTCCTTGGACATCAACTATCCCCATTGAATTGTATCCTGAAAATTATCCAGGATATATGGCTCCAAAGAGAATGGATTTTCGTCCACAAAGATCTGCCAAAATGGTTATTGAGGATAACTCTATTACATTTGATGAATTGGTAGATTTTAAACTTTCTACACGTGTAGAGTTTGCAGATCGTATTTTAGATGACCTATTTAAAGCTATTGATGCTTTTGGATCTAAAAAAGCAAAAGAGGCCAAGGCTGTTCTTGAAAGATGGGACCGAAATGCTGACGTTGATAGCAAAGGGATGGTATTGTTTTATCATTGGGCAAGTAAGTTTAGTGTATCAAAAAATTCAACTTATAACACCGCTTGGGATATCAATAACCCAATCACTACTCCTGATGGCTTATCTGACCCAAAACAAGCTGCTATGTTTTTTGAAGATGCAGTCAGTGAGATTAATAAAAAGTTTGGAAAACTAGATGTGCCATGGGGCGAATATTATCGAATAAATTATAATGGAGTCAATTTACCTGCTAATGGTGCTCATGGTAGATTAGGTGTTTTTCGTGTTGCTTGGCCTGCCCGTTCCGATAAAAAGAATATGTATGTCGGGGGAGGTGACTCTTGGGTGGCTGTCATTGAATTTGGTAATAAAATAAGAGCAAAAGCGCTTCTAAGCTATGGAAATTCAACTGAGAAAGATTCTCCTTATAATGGAGACCAATTAGAGCTTTTTTCCAAAAAAGAGCTGCGTGATGTATGGTTATATGAAGATGATATTGATATGAACACTGCCAAGATAGAGAAAAAAGTTGGCAATAAATTTTTTGTTCAATAATAGATTAATTCTTTTCCCACGAGACATCTTTTGCTCCTCTTATCCAAAGTTGTTTTGGATGGAACTCAATACTCGCTGGAGTTTGCATACATGGCTCGCCATCAACATTTATTGGTAGTGCGGGATCATGTGCAATATCAACAGGCTCATTCTCCTGATTAACAGATTTAATTTCTAGTTTTCTGCATTTATCAAGAGTAATTCCCCATTTACCAACATGTTTCCCTTTTCTTAAAGGACCCATTAATAATAACATTTGTAATTTACTTAGATTCCAAGCTTTACATAGATAGGCATGGTCTGTAATTGGTGAAGCACCGGGTGCAACCCAATACCCGCCTCCAAAAAATTCAGATAGTGTAAAAACAAATAATGAAAAATTAATTATGACTGGTTCATTATCATCAATTTTAACCCAGGCATTTCTTTTCTTCCATTTCAATATCTCAGTAATTCCTAAATATGTATATTTTAGATTACCTTTTATCCACTTACCCCTTTTAAGCTTTGCTCGAGAGACTAGAGAAGTAATTCCTGAATCTGATTCATGAAAAATCCAACGTACTATTCTATTTTTTCCCTTTGCTACACCATTCCATTGTGAATCAGCGGTGGGGGCAGGATAGTTTTCTTCTTCCGGCATTGGCTCAGCTTCAATACGCAAAGCTCCAACGTTCCTATCTACTCCATTTATTATAATATCTGTAATTTTATCTAAATCATCTAAACTATACCCATGTACTCGAGCGACATCATTTCCAGTCCCTGCTGGGATAATTGCTAGCGGTATATTGCTACCTCTTAATCCAGAAGCTACTTCATGTATAGTGCCATCACCGCCACAAGCAACTATTATTTTTATATCTGACCTGTCTTTTAGTGTATAAGCTATTTCTGAAGCATGTCCAACTTTTTCTGTTAAATGTAGTTCTGTTGTTAATCCTTCATCCTCAAATTTACTTTTTGCTGTCTCCCATATCTTCAATGATAGACCATCTCGGGCAGCAGGATTGATTATACAAGAAATTATTGTCGGAGGATTATTAACTGCGGGATTAGAATGATCAGTTTCCATTTACTGATAACTCTTTAATTGAAATAAAAGAATTTTTATTAACTATATTTCTCGGGTTTATAATAAAATTGTTTTCCTTTAGTGCCTGGTTCAAGAATCATTTGCAAATACGGGACGCTTACTTCATCAAATAATTCTAGTCCCTTCAAAAAAGGATGATTATTGATTATTCCTACTTCACCCTGCTCTTGATGCTCGAAAAGAGCAGCCTTTAAATATAGATCTGCTATATATACGTCATCACCTTTGGATACAAAAGCTTGGAAATAACGTTCATGATCAAGATAATCTCCAATAGTTTCGCAACAATTATTCATCGTTAAGATAGAACCATCATTATCACCAAAATCCGCCTCATTTTTTTCATGACTTATCTTACCATATTCAAGTTTATCATATGATGGCAATTTATAATAATCAGCACTGTGGTCGAGGTGTTCTTGGTTTGTACTCCCAAGAGAGAATACATACATTGCAAACTTTGGCACTCCTCTGGATAAATCAGGAGCAACTACAATCGCAGCAATCAATTCTTGAAAGTTTGGAAGATGACCAAGTCCTCCTTCAGGGAAATTAAATGCAGTAATATTTAATAGTGAAACTCCAGGTACGATTTCCATTGGGCTTAATTCTCTCGGTAATAATGAAGTGATTAGATTAGTATCCACTTCATAGAAAGTGGTCATGGCATAATCAAACTCCCAAGTTATTAAGTTATCACCTGGAATATGTTCTGTCATAATAGCAACCTCAAATTATAAATTAAAATTAAATTCTTTCGAAGCATCAATTAATGCTTCCGCGCATCCATCAAGTTGTTCTTTTGTATGCTCTGAAGTAACAAAAGCACGAATAATTGATTTATTTTTCTTTACTGCAGGAAACATCATAATAGAAAAATCAAATCCTAATCTCATCAAATAATCACCAAGTGGAAGAGATTTACGTTCATCACCAAAAATAATTGGAATTACCCAAGATTGAGAAGTCCCGATATCTACTTTATCTTTCAATAAAGATCTTAGATAATCTGCATTCTTGATGATTCTTTTACGTTTTTGATCGCCATCAGACCCAGCAGCTAATTCAAGAGCCTTGATAATTCCTCCAGTAACAGCAGGATCTAATGCGCAAGAGAACATCCTTGATCTAGCATAATAATTCATATAATTAATCAATTCTTTTTTTGCATAGACACATCCACCAACCCCACCAAAAGATTTACTAAATGTTCCAATAAGAAGATCAACCTCAGATAAAACATCAAATTCCTCAACGGCTCCTTTACCTGTTTTTCCTGCAACTAATAAAGAATGTGCTTCATCAACAAGAATCGAAGCGCCGTATTTTTTTGATACAGTTACAATATCTCTTAAGTTTCCATAATCACCATCAGTGCTATATACACCTTCAACACATACCAATATTCTTCTGTTTTCTTTAGAAATTCTTTTTAAGATTTTTTCAAGAAACTCAGCATCATTATGTCTAAATAATTTGACTGTGCCTTGAGACATAACTGCGCCATCAATTAATGATGCATGAGACGAATGATCTAGGACAACATAATCTCCTTTATGAATATAACTGGAGACCACGCCAATGTTTGCTCCGTACCCAGAGGAAAATAGTGAAATGCCATGTCCCTCTTGACCAAAGAAATTTGTAAGAGAATCTTCTAATTTTTTATGGATATCAAAAGTGCCGTTTAATACTGGACTACCTGTTGCGCCTAGTCCAAAAGTATCTAGTGCTTCTTTGGCTGATTGAATTACTTCGGGGTTATTTGCATAACCAAGATAATTATAACTTGAAAAATTAATGAGATCATGCTCATCGCCATGAATTCTTCGAACACTTATTTCTGGATCTTGAGGAGTCAGATGTGGTGTTTCAAAAGTGTATTTGTCTGCTTCAATTATTTCATCACGCCATTGGTTGAATTGCTTTATTTCTGAATGACTTCTACCTGAGCTACGGGAAAACATATCCAAAGTAAATTCAGTAAATAATGGGCGTTTCTTTTTAGTCTCTTTTTTTGACATAATTATTATTTTTTATAATGTACTCGCACTGAATACGAGCGCAAATATTATGGAATATAAAATCAAACACCAATCAAATTAATTCTTTAATATGGTAACACTTTTATTGTTATGAAAAAACTTTATTAAAATACCTTGAGAGAAATTTATAAATATTAAATGTTTCATGAAATTTCCTTATAAAAGGAATTTTATTCGAAATTTCTCTATGCTCAAATAATCTCGTTATCAGTAAGTCACTGTTTTGTAATTTTTTATCTAATTTTACTGATTCAGTATAAGGGGATAATGAATCATTTGTTCCATGAAGAATGAAGACATTATTGGTAATATTATCGCACCAAAATTTAGGTGAAAAAAATTCAAGTTGATCTGAGCAGTCTTTCAAAATAATACTCATTATTCTTTTAATCTCATCTGAGACATTTAAGCTAGCAATATCATTTATTAAGCTTTTCTGAGGATCATTTAGCTTATTTATTAAATCTTTTAGCTTATCATCATCCTGATGGATTAAATAACTCAATCCATTTTGTATCTCTTTAGTTTCATAGCCGATGTCTATTTGATATAAATAATTATGAAATAAAACTATTATGCTCCATGGATCAGGTTTTATCTTGACTGTTTTCCCATTATGTTTGACTTCTCCACTATACATGAATTTCATACTAGTTGACACATCATATGATGTACCAAAGACAAGAATAGATTTTGGTTTGTTTTTAATTAAAAAAGGATCTAGACAAGCTTTCAATACTATAACTCCTCCGAAACTTACTCCTGCTAGATTAATCGGATTATTATTAGCAAAATTATTAAATACCCATTTATAGAAATGTACAGTCCAAGGAAAAATTTCTTTTGATAATTGCAAATCAATTAAAGGTGGAATTCTAGGTAGAAACACTTTAACACCATTTACGGCTAAAGAACGGGCTAAAGTTATCATTTTAGGGTGAGCCTCTCCTTTGACTGTAGCGCCAGGGTAGAGTATTAGTATGGAGCTGTATGGTTTACTTGGATTAAATATTTTTAAAGGAATATTCTCATTATTTAATCCTGGATAGAAACTATCTTCCTCTTGAATGGATGAGGGAGATAAATCTTGATATTTTTTTAAACCGTAAATTGTTCTAGATACTGATTGAATACGATTTATTGCATTCATTTAATTATATGTCACTGAATTTATTCGCCTAAATCAGCACGATTTTTACAAAAAGCTGTAACCCCAGTTACTCTTGCAAACCAATTGCCAAAATTTGGGAACAATGCATTGATAGCTAGCAACGGTCTTAGAGGGCCAGAGTTGACTATGACTTCAGGCTTATTTTTTTTGATTGCTTTTAGTACAGCTTTAGCAACTTTTTTTGAGGGTATTGTTCCTAAAATTAAAGGGGCTTTGACTTGACTGTCAGAAAACATTCCTACGTCTTTAACTAAACCTGGGAATAATGCCGAAACACCGACTTTTGTACCATGCAACTCTTGTCTTAATGCATCTGTGAATAGAGCTAAACCACCTTTTGTTGAAGAATAGGTAGCATTAAAACTTTCACCTTTTTTCGCAGCTAAAGAACAAATATTAACTATATGACCACCATTTTGGATCAATTCAGGTAAATATTGTCTTGTGATTTCCATAGGAGCAATCAGATTAACTGAAGTTATTTTTTGAATATATTCTAAGGTATAGTTTTGAAAATAATTGTACTCTTCAATACCTGCATTATTAACTAATATATCTATCTTTCCAATCAGGTTCTCAACTTCAGATTTCAATTGTGATAAGTTTGACGTATCTGATACATCAAATGAGATGCTATGAAATTTCCCACCCGCAGCTTCAATATCTGTTTTGGTATTATTCAAACCTGTTTCGGAACGAGCTACTCCAACAATTTCCACGCCTTCACTTGATAAAGCTTTTGCAATTACAGCGCCAATGCCAGATGATGCGCCTGTAAGAAGGGCTATCTTATTATCTAATTTTTTCATTAAATCAAATTCAATTATAAACCAATTAGATGATAATCTAATCACTTTTGTAATTAATTCCATCTTATTGCCTTATGATTTTCTCGTATGGATTCTATTAAATTGAAAAAAAGACTATAGAATTGTTATTATCAGTTTTTTTTAATTATTATTATTTATAATATGATTTTATCTTAAAAGACTTTGAAACTTATTTTAATTGAATTAGAAAAAGTTATTTCACTTAAATCTGCATAAAGGATCTATCGAATGTTCTACGATGATGATATTAATATCACTAAACGAAAAACTATAACAAATGGAAAACCCTACGATTTTTTTATTTATGATCTTATGCCCATTGAAAAGGAGTTTGATGAGACTAAAAAATTTGGGAAGGGTGACACGGTAATTAGTAAATGCAAAGAATTTACTCTTCTCGATTATGAAACAGGGAAAAAACTAGAAGTAAAAATACGTTGTTCAAAAAGGCTTGATGATGCCATGGAGGGCCTAGATCCAAAATACAGCAGGAAAATATTTAGGCAATGTTTGAAAGAACTAGAAGAAAGAGGATTAACTAGAGCTAAGAAATGAAAAGATTAATAATGTTAATTCTTTCATTCTCCTTATAGTATAAAGTAATGCTCAATTTTTTATACGATCTTCTTTCTCAACTTTTTTTAGGATTTATTGATGGTGGATTATTAGCAGGCTTATTTTTTATTAGTTCCTTGCTTTATGGATTAATACTTAAAAGATATAGACCTTTACCAAAGAAGTTTTTAGAGGATGGTATAATTGTTCTCCTCATTACCATGGTGGTATTTAGATTATTACTTGTATTAAAAGTTTACATGTTCAACTCTCAAGACTTTGTCTTGTTCTTTGATTTACCTGATTCATTAATCCTAGATTCGTTTTATTATAGATAAATAGCAATCAGTCTTAAACGATTGATGATTTCAATCAATTTGCTACTTTTACATGTTAATATAGATTTTTACAAATTTATTACTTCGTAAATTTTTATTTAATAAAGTAGGAGCTTATTAATGAAACAATATGCAATTGGTTTTTTGGCAGGAGTGATAATTTCAATGATTTTTTTTCTTTATTCTTCCTTTCAAACAACTACACAAGATAAAGATTTGATAAGAAGACTTAACTATATTGAATCCAAGGTAAATGATATTCATGACGATTGTAACTAACTGATATTATTTATTATTCCATTACTAAATGACTAGAATAAATATTGTTGATCCATCTGAATTAACTGATCAACATCTTATTGCAGAATATAGAGAAATTTTTATGGTTGCTGGATCTCTTCGAAGAACTTTATTAAGCAAATCAGGATATGATGAGACTAAAGTTCCAAAGAGGTATACTCTTAATAAAGGTCATGTGTATTTTTTCTATAACAAAGGAAAATATTTACATAAAAGATATCAAAAACTGATTTCAGAATTGATAAAGAGGGGATTTAAACCCGCAAAAAATAGGTTTTTTCCTAAGGAAATTTTTATTACTAATAAATTATATAATGATTGGGTACCTTCTTTAAGTGATTATAAAATCATAAGAAAAAGGATCAGTAAGAAAATTTCATTAAAACCTGAGTGGTATAGATTAACCAAAAAATGATTCGAAAATTTATAAATCCAATACTAGCTATTTTATTTTTCTCTTGTTCAGTTAAAGAGGAAATAGATGAATATTCATCAATAGTTTGGGAAAGCCCTAATGGTGGATTTATTAATTACCGATATCGCTCTCCAGAGAAACTGGAAAAAGATAAAAAATATCCCATCTTATTATTCTTACATGGTGCAGGTGGTCGCGGTGCTGATAATAAAGGACAACTATTAGATGCAAATAGCATTAATGCATTCAAATTACAGAGGTTATTTTCAAATTATAATTCCTATGTTTTTGCTGGCCAAGTACCCGAGAGTGAAAGATGGGTAAATGTTAATTGGGCTTCTAATAATCATCAAATGCCTGAAATATCTAATTCTATGAAGAGAGTATTGGAGGCCTTTGATGAATTTATTGAAGATGAAAAGAATCAAATCGATGTTAATCGTATATATGTTATGGGTCTATCAATGGGTGGCTATGGAACATGGGATGCAATTCAAAGAAGACCAAATTTTTTCGCAGCAGCAGTGCCAATTTGCGGTGGTGGAGATAAATCTATGAGTAAACTTCTCACAAAAATCCCAATATGGTCATGGCACGGAGATCAAGACCAAGTTATTAATGTCATGAGATCAAGAGATATGGATAATGCGATTAGGAAATCAGGAGGGTCTCCAAAATATACTGAGGTTCAAGGACGTGGTCATGACGTCTGGTTAGATGTGTGGGATTCCGATGACCTTTGGGAATGGCTTTATTCACAATCAAAAAAATATTAACTATAATAAAGGACTAGAAAATGAATGGACTAAAAAATATTTTTATTAAAAGATACTCTTTCAAACTAATTCTGTTATTATTAGGGCAATTAGTGTTCTCGCAATCTTTGCAAGATATAATAGATGGGGATCATCGTTCAGAGAAAAATAAAGCGCGTGATAAATATAGGCATCCTATTGAAACGCTTGAATTTTTTGGAATAAAAAATACGATGACCGTAGTAGAAATATCTCCCGGTGGTGGCTGGTATCAAGAAATAATTGCACCATTTTTGAATAAAAATGGCCAATATATTAGTGCAACCTATAATCCAAAATCAGATGTTAAGCGAGATCGAGATCGATATAAATCTGAGAAGAAAAGATTAGCAGCGAGAAAAGATTTATATGGGAATGCCAAAATGGCATCCATGGTGGGTGGTATTTATGGAGATAAAGAATCCGCTGATATGATTTTAAGTTTTAGAAATTATCATAACTGGGTTGGAAATTCTGAATTTGAAAAGCTACGGGCCATGTATAATACTCTGAAACCTGGGGGGGTGTTAGGTATTACTGACCATCGTAGTAATACAACTGTTGATAATAATGGATATACTTGTGAACCCTGTATGATTAGAGATGCTGAGGCTGTTGGTTTTGTTTATGTAGCTTCTTCTCAAATAAATGCCAATCCAAAAGATCCTAAAGATCACCCTGGAGGAGTATGGAATTTGCCTCCTACTTTGTCGAAAAATGGTTTAGATGAAAAAAAATTGAAAAAAATTCAAACTCAATTAAAAACAATAGGTGAAAGTGATCGCTATACATTAAAATTTGTTAAACCAGCAAAAAATAATTAATAAAACTTATTTGAAAAATAGGGTTAAACATGTTTACAATTAATCAAATAAAAAGGTTTATAAAATGAAAACAAAATGGTTCATGTTATTATTATTTCTTTCCTCTATTATTATAGCAGAGGGTTTGGGTAATAAAGACGAAAAAATTACATGTGTTGTATCAGGAGATGAAATTGATAAAGAAGAATCCTCTAATTATAGAGAGGGGATGGTATATTTCTGTTGTGGAGGTTGTAAAATGGATTTTGATGAATCTCCTCAAAAATTTTCAGAATCCGCCAATTTTCAATTGGTTGCAACTGGTCAGTATGAACAAACTGGTTGTCCTGTTACTGGAAAAAGCCCAGGTCATAATCATCATACAAAGAAAGACTTAAAAAAAGTTGAAGTTAAAGGTCTATCTGTTGAGTTATGTTGTGCAGGCTGCTTGAAAAAAGTTAATAAGTCGAAAGATAAATTTTCTATGCTTTTTTCAGACAAAGCATATGATAAAGGGTTTTCAAAAAAAGAAGTTAAGACAAAAGAAAAATCCGCTAATTCTAAGAATACTAAAAAATAATCATTTAGTTATTCATATTGAATTTATTGAAGCCTCTTTATAGAGGCTTCTTATTATAAAAAATATTTAGACTTACTTTATGCCTAAAGCAAAAAAAGAAATGAGTATGCTCAAAAGATTCACCATAAAATATTCTTTTGAGTTTGTTGTAATCATCTTAGGTATTTTGATTTCATTATTATTAGAACAAAAACGTCAAAATGAAATCGAAATAAATCGAAAAAATAATACTATTAAACAATTGATTAATGTTATTGATGAAGATATAAATCAGATTCAAGGATTTATATATTTACAGAACTATTCCTTAAATAGTTGCAATTTAATTTTTGATAATTTGAATAATAAGAATACAATGGAAGAGGATAGTATTATTTATCATTTATCATCAGTTGGACGGGCTCTTCGCTCTTTTTTCCCTCAAGAAGGTATTTTTAACCAATTAGTTAATTCGGATCTTATTAAAATGATTAAATCAGACGAATTAAAAACAACATTGTTTAAACTATACAATGAAGATTTAAAACGTCATGAAGTCCATACAAAAGAATATGATAAGTTCTTTTTAGATTATAATTACCGATTATCAGAAAATTTTTATTTACAAGATACATGGTCAACATCTCCAACTGATAATAATCCAATTGTTATTGCAGGATATCGTTATAATGAAAGCTTTTATAGAAGTAGTAAAATTTTTGCAGATATTATTGAATCTAAATCATCTATTGAGCAATATATAAAAGAATTAAATAATTTAAATTATGCTTTTAATGAATTAAGGTCTCTTTGTCTAAAGGAGCTCGATTAGGGAGTATAGTTTTGAAGAAAGTTCTTATCATACTGTCAATTATTACACTATGTTTTCTATCAGCAATATCATTAGGTGAATTTTATTTTACTACTCAATCAGGCCAATCTGAATATTACTTATTTATTACAAGTATATTGTGTTTCTGTATGGGAAGTGCTCTTTTCTGGCTAGTCCTTAACAAGGCTAAATAACAAATTATAATAGTTTAATTTATGCCTGAACTTCCTGAAGTCCAGTCTGCTGCAAATTATATTAAACCATTTTTGTTGCATCAAACTATTACAACTATAAAACCATTAAATAATTTCACCAAAGTTTTTGATACCCATTCATATGATAAAATAAATGAATTAGTAGAAGGACAACGCATCATTAATGTTTCACGTCGAGGCAAATATATTATTATTGATCTAGATAAAGGTTTTATATGTATACACTTAAGAATGACAGGGCAATTACAAACTCAATTAACTGATCAAGATAATAAAAAACATTTTACAGCAAAAATAAGTTTGCAAAACGGTCAAAAATTATATTTTAAGGATTATAGAAAATTTGGACGCTTTTACTATTATAAATCATTAGATATTCTCGAAAATAAACTAGGGCGCGAACCTCTATCATCATCGTTTGATTTAGTATATCTTTTAAATGGATTAAAAAAATCACGTGGAATGATTAAGCCAAAGTTACTAGATCAATCATTTATTGCAGGATTAGGCAATATCTATGTGGATGAATCCTTGTGGAAAGCAAAAATTCATCCTTGTAAAATTTCTATGAATATTAGCAGTCAAAAGATAAAAATATTGTGGAAGACAATTCCAATTATTCTTCAAAGTGCAATTGATTATAATGGTACAACAATTATCAATTTTTCCTATGGTAATAAGATACCAGGTGGATATAAAAAATATTTAAATGTTTTTGGTAAACAAGGAAGCCCGTGTCCTCGATGTAGTGCGGAATTAAGAAAAATATTTGTAGGACAGAGAGGAAGCCATTACTGTCCAAAATGTCAAAGGAAATAATTCAAGCATTTAATGACTTCAAAGAGTTATGGCCTTTTTTTTTATTTCGCTTATTTCCTTTGTAAATTGGTTGTTAGGAGGTGATCATGAATAAAGGAATGACAAGAAGAGAATGGATTAACCGTAGCGCGAAACTATTTAGTGGTTCAGTGTTTGGTGCGGTAGCAGGTATACATTCAATAAATGCTACTACCATTAATTCGTTATCAAATGAACCAGTTCGAATGATGTTTAACGAAAATCCTTATGGACCTTCCCAAATAGCGCGAAGGGCGATGAGGAAAGCTTTCGGTGAATCAAATTTATACTCTATGCGAGTTGCTAAAGCTGAATTTAAAGAATTGATGGCAAAGTTAAATGGCGTTACACCAGATCACATTGCTGTCGGATTTGGATCGGGTGAAATATTAAAAAAAGCAGCCTTAATGAATGGAATTGACAAGGGTGAATTATTATCGCCGTCTCTAACATTTGAAACAATAAATAGATATGCGAAAACTATGAAATCAAATGTTAAACGTATTCCTATGAAAAATGATATTGGTATTGACTTAGATCGTATGAATGAAAATATCAATAGTCGAACAAAGATGATATATCTTTGTAATCCGAATAATCCCACAGGTTTACTGATGAACACAGAGGCCTTAGAATCATTTTGTATAAAAGTCTCAAAAAAAGCGATAGTTTTTGTAGATGAAGCTTACCATGAGTATGTAACTAATAAAAAATATAGATCAATGATTGATCTTGTAAAGTCTGGTAATAATGTGATTATTTCTAGAACTGCTTCTAAAGTACATGGGTTAGCAGGACTTAGAGTTGGTTTCGCAATTAGTACTCCTGAAATTGTAAAACGATTAGAATCTTATTTAACAGATTCACTCAACATTGTAGGTTTAAGAGCGGCCATTGCTTCTTATCAAGATAAAAGATTTCAAGCTCATAGTATTGATATGAATAATAAGGCAAAAAAAATAGTTGCTGATTACTTAGATACTAAAGGAATTCAATATTTAGATTCCCAAACTAACTTCATGTTTATTAAAACTGATATTGAAATCAGCGATTTTCAACCTAAGATGGAAAACCATGGAGTATTAGTTGGTAGACCATTCCCACCATATACAGATTGGTGTCGATTAAGTATGGCTAAACCAGAAGAAATGCAAAAATTCAATGATGGATTTGATAAGGTTCTAGGCTAATGAAAATTATTAAACAAACTATTACATGGCTGCTCTCTATATTGTTCATTTCAGGGCAGAGTTACAATAATTATGAAGATTTACATGAACTTTTTTTTGAATGGCGGAAATTTGAAAATCCACCATTACTAAATGGTGCACCAGATTATACTAAATCACAGTTTAGAAAACGACAAAAGTCATATAAAACTATCGAGAAGCAATTGTCAGATATAGATACTACTGGATGGTTGAAAACTCAGCAAGTAGACTGGCAGCTTTTGAGAGCAGAAATGAATGGGTATGACTTTAATCGAAGAGTGCTTAAATCATGGGAACGAGACCCTGCTTTTTATCAGACAATATGGATGTATCAAAGCGATGTCCCAGCACATGAAGGTCCCGTAAATCACGCCTTATTAGAATATTGGCAGTATTCTTTTCCATTAAAGGGAAAAGCTAAAATTAAATTTTTAGATGAATTAAAAATCATTCCTTCATTGCTAATACAAGCGGAAAGTAATTTAACAGGAAATGCAAAGGATCTTTGGGTTGCTGGTATTAGAAATATTCGTGATCAAGGTGAAGATTTAAAGACTATTGAGCAGAATCTTTTACAATATCATGATTCAAGAAAAGATGCTGAGCTATTTGTAGCCTTGGTTAAAGCAAAAAAAGCTAATGAAGACTTTATTAAATGGTTGGAAAAAGAATCTCCTAGAAAAAATGGACCATCTGGTATTGGAAAAGATAATTATACCTGGTACCAAAAGAACGTGCATTTAGTTTCACTAAGTTGGGAAGAGGAAGTTCAACTTCTTAAAAGAGAATTAGATCGTGCATGGTCATCACTAAAGTTAGAAGAGCACAGAAACAAGGATCTTCCTCCAATGAAATCAGCTGATACACCAGAAGAATTCGCTGATTTAACAATCAAAGCAGTTAATAAAATGATGAAGTTCTTGGAAGAAAAAGAAGTAATGTATATTAAGCCCAATATGAGGCCAGCCTTACGTGAGCATATGGGAAAATTTGTTCCAAAGAACCAACGGAATTTTTTTGCTATTGGAATGCATTATGATCCGCTGCCACTATATTCTCATTTTTATCATTGGTTTGATTTGGCGCAAGTGAGAGATGAGCCACATGAGAATCCAATACGCCGTGCTGCACCATTGTATAATATGTATGATTCCAAAAATGAAGGGATAGCCACTGCCGTTGAAGAAATGTTTATGCATGCTGGTTTATATGAAAACAGCCCTCGTTCAAGGGAAATCGTTTGGATAATGCTAGCTCAGCGAGCTGCTCGAGGTTTGGGATCCTTATATGCCCATGCAAATATGATGACTATGGCTGAAGCAAGCCAAGTTCATGTAAAATGGACACCACGCGGTTGGATGGAACGTGAACCCCACCTCTTAGAATTTGAACAGCATCTTTATTTGCGACAACCTGGTTATGGAACTTGTTATGTGACAGGAAAATATCTCATTGAAAACCTTATGACTCAATATGCAGAAAAACTTGAGAGTGAAGGCAAGCCTTTTGTATTAAGAGAATTTTTAGATCGATTTAACTCTAAAGGAAATATTCCAGTGGAACTTATTCGACAAGAAATGATAGCAAACTGATTTTTGGAGAACTGAATGAAAAAAATAATCTTTATACTTATAAGTGGTCTTTTATTTTCTCAGAAACAATATGAAGTAGATTGGGAAACTGTCGCTAAAATACGTGAAGAGGGTTTTCAGCGGTCTGAGATTGCAAATACTTTATCTTATATGACAGATGTACTGGGTGCCCGCCTAACAAATTCAGATGATATGCGTCACGCTCAGGATTGGGCAATTAAAGAGATGAAACGTATTGGTTTAAAAAATACTAAAATAGAACCCTTTATGGATTATGGTGTTAGTTGGGATAATGAATATTTTTCTCTTCATCTCTTAGAACCAGATCGTCAGGTAATGGTTGGTTACCCGATAGCACATACTCCAGGAATAGATGGCAGAAAAAAATTATCAGTTGTTCTTACGGAAATAAAAACCAAGTCTGATTTAAAAAAGTATAATGGTAAGCTAAGAGGAAAAGCTGTCTTAGCAACACCACCACCTAAAATTAATTTAGAGAGATATAGGAACGGTACACCACGTTATACTGATAGTGAATTATTTGAGATTTCACAAAAACCATTGCCAAAAGAGCCAAGAGGACCCCGTCCTCCATCTAATCCTGATTTAGTTTCAGCGATTGAAAGAAATGCATTTTTTAAAGATGAAGGTGTAATAGCAATATTAGAATCGCGTAGTGGATGGATTGCAGCTGTTCGAGGATTTGCGCGTCCTGGCGCTAAACAAGATAAATGGGGTCGTGATGAAACTTTAGATCATTTACCTATTGTTGCAGTTACACCAGAACACTATAATAGGATGGTACGCATTGCAAAAAGAGATATTAAAATTAAAATAGAGTTAGAGATAAAAAATAAAATTGGTAAAAATCGTAGAAAAGCACGCAATACGATTGGTGAGATCCCAGGTACAGACCTTAAAGATGAAGTGGTTATGTTAGGTGCTCATTTTGATACATGGCACGCTAGTCCAAATGCTAGTGATAATACTTCAGGTGTAGCTGTAATGTTAGAGGCAATGCGTATTTTAAAAGCAATTAATATAAAACCCAGAAGAACAATTCGCATCGCACTCTGGTCAGGTGAAGAACAGGGACTTCACGGGTCTAGGGAATATGTAAATAAGCATTTTGGAAATCCAAATGATCAAGCTGTTGGTAAAAAAGGAGATTATGATAAATTTTCTGCTTACTTTAATCAAGATTATGGGCCTGGACAGTATCGTGGAATTTATCTTCAAGATAATGAGCATGTTCGGCAAGCATTTACAGCTTGGATGTCCCCTTTTAAAGATCTTGGGATGACCACTATTGGATCACAAAGCGTAGGAAGTACTGATCATATTCCATTTGATCGAGCTGGCCTGCCAGCTTTCCAATTTTTACAAGACAGAGTAGGAGGTACGGGTGGACATACCAATCTTGACTTTTATGATACTATTCCAATAGAAGATATAAAAAAGAATGCTGTGATTGTTGCTTCATTTGTATATCATACTGCAATGTTAGATCATCGATTGCCTCGAAAAAATAATTAATAATTAGAAGCCTCATGACTAACGTTACTACGACCGCTCCTTATAAAAAGATCTCTCCAAAATATATGTTATTACTTTTGATCTTTGTCATCGCTCTTGCATTTATTTATTATAGTATTGCCTTGGTTTTTAATTCCAACCCAATGTCTTTATTTGATTATGTTGTTTTTACGTGTGTTCTTGCAATAATTATGACAGGTGCATATCAGTTATTTTTTTGGGTTCAAAACAATAATTACTTTTTTAAAACAAGATGCCTTGCTACCAAACTTGATGAATTAATTCCTTTCTGGCCCATATGGGTTTGGCCTTACACTTTTCTATACTATATAATGATTGGGATGGTGGTAATTGAAATTCACACTATACAAGAAGGTGTGTACATAGTATTTGGTGGGCTCTTGCTCTTATTAGTACAATGTTTTTGTTTTCTGCTCTTCCCTTGCAAAGTTCCAAATCATTACAAAGATTATGAGGTAAAAGGTTTATCAACACGTTATTTGCACTTTATTCAAAAAGTAGATAATGGACGTAATTGTTTTCCTAGTATGCATAATTCAGTAGCTACTTTTGTTGGTCTATTGTTAATGTCCTCTATTGGTGTTTGGAGTTATGTTTTTATTGCTACAATTGCGATCGCGACTTTATTTGTTAAACAACATACAATTGCGGATGGGATGTCAGGCATACTTTTGGGTTGGGGCATATATAATTTTTTAGGGATTTGATTATAAAGAGGTAACATATGTTAAAAGGTATTCAAAGAAGTTTATTTTTATTGATTCTATTGTTAACAATTACAATAGCTAGTGACGATTGGACAAAAAATAAAAAAGCTATTGATGCATCAATAAAAAAACATGAGAAAGCTCTAATTAAGATTAGCGATGAAATTTGGAAAAATGCGGAATTAGCACTGGAGGAACATAAGTCATCAAAAATATTAGCAGATTATGCTGAAAAAAATGGATTTAGTTTAGAACGTGGAGTTGCAGGTATGCCCACTGCTTTTATTGCAACTTACGGTTCTGGTCGTCCAAGAATTGGAATTTTGGGTGAGTTTGATGCTAATGCTGGGATTTCTCAGAAAGCCCAATCAACAAAAGAAGCCTTAATTGAAGGTGCACCTGGGCATGGTTGTGGTCATAACTTATATGGAACGGGAAGTCTAGGAGCTGCAATCGCAATAAAAGAGTTAATTGAGCAGGGTAAGATAAAAGGGACAATAGTTTATTATGGTACTCCAGCTGAAGAAACTATTTTTGGAAAAGTATGGTTTGCACGAGCTGGTTTATTTAATGATCTTGATGTTTGTATGGATTGGCATCCAGGTGATGATATGGAAGCTGCGACGCAGAGTAGTAAAGCATTAATTGATTTTCGTGTTAAATTTTCTGGAAAAGCTTCACATGCTTCTGCGGATCCTTGGAATGGTTTTAGCGCAGTAGATGCTATGGAACTTTTCACAACAGGAATTAATTACTACCGCGAGCATATTAAACCAACTGCAAGAATTCATTATCAAATCGAAAAAGCTGGTGATGTAGTTAATGTTGTTCCTGAGAATGCCCAAATATGGGTTAGAGTGAGAGAGAATGATAGGGAAAGTTTAAATGTAGTCTATGAACGTGTAAAAAAAATGGCTGCAGCAGGGGCTTTGATGGCAGAAGTAAATCATGAAGTTTCATTAATCTCTGGGATATATGAGATTCTTCCAAATCGAAGTGGAGCAAGGGTTGTTCAATCAAACTTTGAATTATTAGGTCCAATAAAATACTCAAAAAAGGAAATGAATTATGCAAAAGCCATTCAAAAGGAAACTGGAAAAAAACAAATTGGAATGGATGGCAATATATATCCTCTAAAAGATACTATGCCTGCTCAAGGTGGGTCTACTGACGTTGGTGATGTAAGTCAACTTATACCTGTTGTAAGGCTATCTACTCCAGCTGCCCCTAAAGATGCGCCCTGGCATTCCTGGGCAGTTGTTGCTTGTACAGGTATGTCCATTGGCCATAAGGGAATGCTACAGGCCTCGAGGGCTCTTGGGATGACTATGGTAGATCTTTTTGAAGATCCGAAATTGATTAAAGAAGTGAAAGCTGAGTTTAATGAGAGAAAGGGTAAAAGCAAGTATAAAGCTATGATTCCTGCAGGCCCTCCTCCAGTTCCAACAAAATAATTTAAGACCATGAATTTTTCTGCAATTCAAATATTCTGGATCATTCTATTAGTAATTTCAGTTTCAAGTATTATAAGAATCTTTCGTGAAAAAGGATGGTCCATAAAAAACTTTATAAGAATAGAAAATGTAGATGATGAAGAATAGAATTACTATCCTATTGATTGGGCTATTGCTTATATCCTGTGTTTGGTTGGATGAGAAACTTGAAGGTGATAACCCTGAGTTAATATTTTATATTGTTCCAGAATTAGAAGTGAATAGTACAGGATATTATCTCTTACCTTTAAACAGTAAAAATACAAATATAACTTCCCAAGCAGTCTATGCCTATGTTGGGTACAAGGATTTTGAGAATTTTGATTTTGTTGATGCTGAAGGTGCTGTTGTTGAATGGTATTCTAATCTTTATTACTCTAGTAGTGATACTGTAGGATACTATAGAAAGCAATATGGAGATATTGATACATATACATATTATAGCTTAGATACAACTTTCATTTATTCTGGAGATTTGACTCAATTGAAGTCAACTGTGGATTTCTCATCTAAATCTGATACAAAGGGTATGGCTAAAACTAATGTTAACGTTTTAACACAAATGATTGGTGATACTCTTGTACTATCGGCTTCCACTAAAGATAATTATGATAATTGCATCACTGATTCATGTTGGGTGTCAATGCCATTTATCATTACTAAATAATCAATTTTTTCTTTCTTTATTTATTTGTAAATATAGTTACACATACCATCTGATTAATTCCAGCCAGGATTTTTTATTGTAATAAAATTATAAAAAAAAGGAAGAATCATGTTAAAACGTATAATAGGAATTTTTATTCCATTAATGATATGTGCTAGTCTGTTCGCACAGAGTAATGCAAATATATATAGAGTGAGCTACCTGAAACCAAAATCAGGAAGCATGTCTCAGTTATTGTCAGGAATAAAAGAACATAATAAAAAACATCACAAAAAAGGAATCATGAGAGTTAGAACATACAGGGTAGTATCTGGTGCAAAAGCTGGTTGGTTGGTTCGAACATATGGTCCAATGACCTGGGCGCAAGTAGATGAATTTGTTGCGGATAGCGAATCAAAAGCTCACGCTGATAATGGTGCTAAACACCTTAGGCCTTATATTGAAGAAGGAGTAGGCCCCATGTATTGGACACCGGTGGAAGATCTTCATTATAACCCAAGTACCTCAGATAAACCTTCAAAGATGACAAGGGTCCAATTCACTCATTTAAACCCTGGTATGAGCGGTGAATACTATGACTTAAGACAGCAATATAATGAAGTTCACCAAAAAACAAAGAGTGATGCTTCATTTTCTATGGGTCATTTGATCCATGGTGGTGAAAGACACGCTATCTATGCTACATTCAGTGGAATGGATAGTTGGGCTGACATGGCTCCTTCAGCCGGCTCAAGCTTTTCTTCGAGATACAACGAAGTACATGGACATGGCTCCTGGGGTAGGTTTTTGAATCAGGTTTCAAAAATTATCAAAAAGAGTCATGATGAAATGCGAGTCTATTTGAAGGACCATAGTACTCGATAATTTTATTAAATAATTAATTTAAAGGAGGAATAATAATGATTAGACGATTCATCGGGATAGTCATCCCGTTATTAATGTCTGCCACTCTTATTAGTCAGGATTACGTTATGTTTAATACTGGCTATTTAGAGTTAAGAAAAGGTGAGCATGCAGCATTTCAAGAGGGTGTAAAAAAGCATAATGCCAAATTTCATGATGGCCAAAAAGCTCCAAAAGCATACCTTTGGTATGTTCATACTGGACCGAATGCTGGACAGTACAGTTGGTCTACAGGTCCAATAAAATATTCTCATAATGATGCACCACTTTCTAAAGCACATATGAAAGATTGGGAAAATAATGTCGCAAAGTACGCCAGGGAGCATTCTTGGATGTTCATGATGCGAGATGAGGATATGACCTATAATCCGAAAAATGAAACGGTGGGTGAAAATATTTTGCTTAAACGAATCCCAATAAAAAATGGGCAAAAACATGTTGAAGCAGTTGAGGAGACAGTTCAAAAAATTGCTAGAGCACTTAGAAGAACTAGATCAAATATTGCGCGACGAGTCTACCGAGATGCTTTTCCCAGTGGAAACCAAGAAATTATGTTGGTATATCCTTTTTCAAGTTGGACAGAGTTTGAAGGAGGTGTAAGGGGATTACCGGATGGTTTTCAAGACAGTTATGAAAAAATTTATGGAAAGGGAAGCTTTAGAAAAGAAGTAATGGATGTGCTTTCAACTCATTCTGAAGGTGTAACCCATGAAGTAATGATGATGGTGAAATAATTCAATTGGTCACTAATTAATTAAAAAGCCCCGTTATATAGCGGGGCTTTTTTGTTTAACATAAAGAGTTTATTTTTTAGCATGAAAAATGATTCACAATACTTAAAAACTTTATTTCAACTTGACCCGCAAATCACTTTTCTCAATCATGGCTCATATGGTTCCTGCCCAATTCCTGTATTTGAAAATTATCAAAAATGGCAATATATGATTGAGGAACATCCTGTAAAATTTATGCAAGAGGATGTGTATAAATATTTAGACGATTCAAGGGATGCTTTAGGTAAATATATTAATTGTGATAAAAATGATCTCATTTATGTACCTAATCCTACCCATGCAGTTGCAAATGTTATAAATAATGTAAGTCTTAATAAAGGGGACGAAGTTTTAACAACTGATCTTGAATATGGCTCTTGTGATAGGATGTGGTTTTATGAAGCTGAACAAAAAAGTTTTTCTTACATAAGAAGTAAGGTTTCATTGCCTGTTATAGATAATGAATCATTTTGTAAAGAATTCTGGGATAATGCGACTGAAAGAACAAAATATATTTTTATTAGTCAAATTACTAGTAGTACTGGTATGATTTTGCCAATTCCAGAAATTGTTGTTGAAGCTAAGAAAAGAGGAATTCAAACAATTATTGATGGTGCGCATGTCCCAGCTCATATTGATTTAGATATTAAAGAGCTAGATCCTGATTATTATGTTGGAGCTTGTCACAAATGGTTATGTTGCCCTAAAGGAGTTTCGTTTTTATATGTCAAAAAAGAATTTCAAAAAAACATACAACCTCAAATTATGAGCTGGGGTTGGGGTGAAGAGTATGATGAATTTAAAGATTCAACTCAATTAAATAGTTCGAGTAGATTTGTAAATGTCTTTCAATGGCAAGGCACAAGAGATATGAGCGCTTTTTTAACTGTACCCTCAGCGATTGAATTTCAAAATAAATTTGATTGGGAATCAGTTAGAGATAGATGCAAAAAAATGATTATAAAGGCTCGGGATGAAATAACAGAATTAACCTCTCTTCCTAAAATTTGCCCAGACGATTGGTTAGGTCAAATGGCGACTGTTCTTTTCCCTATAGATGATGTTGTCGAGTTCAAAAATACTTTATATAATGATTATCAAATTGAAATTCCAACTATGTCCCCCGATAATCATTCTGGGTTTAGAATATCACTGCAAGGGTACAATTCAGAATTAGATGTAGAATATTTTATTCAAACCCTGAAAAAATTTCTTTAATTATTTTTCATATAAAAAAAGTCGATAGGATTTAAACTTTACAAAATTAGCGCCTGTAAGTTCATTAGATAACCAAACTTTTCTTATTTTATCAAATCTATTGCGAAATTTCCACTTCATAAATTTTGTCAATTTTGGATATTTATATTTCATATAACTATGTGACATATCAGATATTGGAATTGCCACTTCATTTAAAAATTGATTTAAGAAATCCCAGGTAGGTGCTGTTTCTAAAGTAATATCGATGTCAGTGTTTTTGATTAATTCAGTTTTTTCAATTTCATTTTCAAAGAGATCCAAACGGTGCCCCCCTCGCATTGGACTAATGCCAGAAACGTTTTTATGGAAAACATCACAGATCAATAGATAACCATTTTTATCTAATATAGATAAAATTTTATTGATTGATCTATCTAATTGTACATACTGAAAACTCTCACTAAATAAAATCAAATCATATTTGTCAGATATTTCCAATTCTTCAAATTTGCTAGTATATATTTTTGAAGATGGGTCTACATTTTCTTGAATCTTTTCAGCTAAGAATTCACTTGGGATAACGCAATCAACTTGATAACCTAAGGCAGTCAATTTTTTTGCTAAACTACCTGAACCACTACCAACATCTAAAATATGTTTAACTGTTTCAGGGATATTATCGATAATTAATTGTGAATGTCGATCTTGAGCCTGGGAAAAATTCTGGGCAGTTACAGTTTTATCATCAGGCCAGTATCCGTAGTGTAATTCTTCTGTGTCCATAAAAAACTTCCCGATAAGAAGACCAACATCAAGTCCTATAGCTTTTGAATTAAATTTATCTGTCATTTTTATTATTATTTTTATAAAAGCAGCCTTTTCCTAAAATTGCTAGAGTTGGTGCGATTATCAAATTGATTAATGACAATAATTGCCAGTTCCAATATTGGCCATATGATACACCTAAAGTGGTCGTAAGGAAAATTGCTGTTGCATGCCATGGAACAAGACTCTCGAACATTGTTCCATAATCTTCGATTGATCTGGATAGAACTTTTCGAGATATCCCATTTTCATCGTAACGTTTTGCGAAGGCATCTCCAATAATAAAACTAGTTGCTGATTGGTTGGATGTGATGCCATTTGTGAATGCTGTAGCAAATAATGATGATATGATAATCGAAGACCTAGTTTTTATGAAACCAAAGGTTCGATCTACAATTGAAGGCATGGCATCAATTAGGTCAATGGTGCCAATGAAGACAAAAACCATTATTGAAAAGATAATTGCCTCATTTAGTTCGTATAAACCACCTCTATTAAATAAAATATGAATATTATCAGGTAAACTTTGTGCCCAGTACGCCATTTTGACTTCAAACCCTTTATGGATTGTTGCCATGATATCAGCAGATGAATAAGGTTGAAACAATAGCGCTATTGCTGCAGCAGAAAACGATGAAGTCAGAAGTGTTGGGAGTGTGGCTATTTTCTTTATTGAGCCCAGCAGTACAATTAATGGTGGGACCAAAAGCCATATATTAAAATTAAAAATTGATGCAATAGCATTTAGCGTAACATCTACTTGTTGAGCATCTACCTTAGAAATAGTAGGTGGGTAAATAAATCCTAAAATAAAATAAATGATTGCAGCAATCACGGCAGATGGTAGAGTAGTTACCATCATTGATTGAATATGATCATAGAGATCCACTTCTGTAGCCATGGCTGCAATATTTGTAGTATCTGATAATGGAGAAAGTTTATCACCAAAAAAAGCACCCCCTACAATTGCACCAGCTGTTATTCCCAAATTTGCATCGATGACAGCTGCTACCCCAATAATTACTACTCCTATGGTTCCTATAGACCCCCAAGATGTTCCTGTAAGC
>Ga0208764_10000431_pt1 | contig 26933 bp, 29 predicted proteins | sample ETNtaG_18_FD_185762 | JGI IMG/M metagenome (GOLD analysis project Ga0208764, IMG submission 185762) | Marine microbial and viral communities from oxygen minimum zone, Eastern Pacific Ocean - ETNP201302SV91 (SPAdes) (version 2) | ecosystem: Environmental > Aquatic > Marine > Oceanic ... | reverse complement strand
TATAGTACGAAAATTTGACTATTTTAACTTATCAAGTCAAGATATTCTAATAACTATAGTAGTATGGGAAATTATCACCAAACGAATTATTTAACAAGGAGTTCCAGAAAATTATCTGCTCAAATATAACGCAAAAGTTGGCAACCGATTAATAATTGTAATTTAATATGTTTGTAACGTACAAACTTTCAGACAAATCGTTCTTCAAACTTCAGAAAAAAGGTCTCAGTGAGGCGGCATTGAATGATCTTGCTGAATTGAAGAACAAGATTTTTAAAAGTCCTGAACCCTTTTTGAACAGAGTGCGCAAACTTCCTCAAGCAGAAGAAATTCTGAAAAAAGAGGATGATCTTTTGAAAATCGCCAAGGGATTTTTGCGTCTTGATTATGTGATTCCGAACCGTACTATCAGGGAATGGGTCGAGGCTTTGATTTTTGCAGTTGTTGTTGCAACTGTTGTACGCACCTATTTGTTCGCGCCTTTCCAAATTCCGTCAGGCTCTATGTTGCCTACAATTCAGATTGGGGACCACATTTTTGCTAGCATGTATACTTATGGTTCGCCAGTTCCATTTACAGACATTAAGCTATTTGAGAAATCTGTTCGCAGGGGTGACATCATAATTTTCCCATATCCGCGCGATCCCTCAATTGATTACATAAAACGCGCGGTGGGACTTCCTGGAGAAACATTGGAAATTCTTAATGACAAAGTATTTATCAACGGAGAACTGTTGGATGAGCCTTACGCTTATTTTGAACCAAATGAAAAGAAGTCACGTCAGTCTCAGGGGTTATTGTCATCATCTCCGGTCAGCAATTTTGGTCCAGTAGCAATTCCAGATGGAAAAATTTTCGCGATGGGTGACAATCGTTATAACAGTGCTGACAGTCGTTATTGGGGTTTTGTGGAAATGGGAACTATTTTCGGGAAAGGACAGATTATATATTGGTCGCATGATCCAGGACAAAGTTTAGTCAGCGGTTATAAATTTGGCCGTATTTTTGATTTTTTGAAATGACAATACGCATAGTAGTTTTGGGAGTAAAAGTATGAAAACCGCTGCAAATATAATTTCCAGGAATGCACCTTGTTGGTGTGGAAGTGGGAAAAAATATAAAAAATGTCACCTGTTGATTGATCAAAAAGAGGTTTCAGCTTTTGTGGAAAAACCTAAACCAAAGCGGAGAGATCGCAGTATTATCATTAAAACAGAAGAGCAAGTAGATGGTATCCGCAAAAGTTCTCAAATGACGAAAGATTTACTGGACATGGTAGAGGAACGGATCAGCGTGGGAGTGACAACCAACGAAATTGATGAATGGGTTCATCGAGAAACTTTATCCAGGGGAGCTGTTCCGGCACCGCTTAATTATGGACGTGGACAGGGTAGAAATGGGATTCCTTTCCCTAAAAGTATTTGCACATCACCGAATGAAGTTATCTGCCATGGCATACCAAATAATTGTGCATTGCAAAACGGAGATATTTTGAACGTAGACGTAACTTGTGATTATCATGGATATTTTGGTGATGCCAGCAGGATGTTTATAATTGGTGAAGTTCCAGAGAGGACCAGAGAATTGGTTGAGGTTACACTTGAATGTTTAAATCTTGGGATTGAACAGGTGCGACCAAATAACCAACTTGGAGACATTGGTCATACCATTCAGAAGCATGCAGAAAATCAAGGTTTTTCCGTTGTGAGAGATTTTGCCGGACACGGAGTAGGTGTCGAGTTTCACGAAGCACCTCAGGTGTTGCATTATGGTGAGCCGGGCATGGGTGAGATTTTGCGTGAGAACATGATTTTTACTATCGAACCGATGATCAACATCGGTGGTTATGAATGTGAAGTTTTAGACGATGGCTGGACTGCAGTTACCAAGGATGGTTCACTGTCTGCCCAGTGGGAGCACACTCTTCTTGTTACCTCGAGTGGTGTTGAAGTTTTGACTGCATAATTAATCCAGCAAATAATTAAGTAAGTACTTAAATTTTTTTGTTTGTCTGATGCAGAAAACTTTTAGTACTTGTATATTATTGGGGTTTCTAATAGCATTAAGGTTTAACTTTTTGGATCTTACATTAAACGGATTAGCATGGGTACCTGGAACAAACCACCAAATAAATCGCCTTGGGAAAAAGGTCCGCAACCACCGGATATAGACGAGTTGCTCAGCAATCTTCAGGATAAATTTAAGATTGGATTGCCAAAAAAAGGAGGCATGACTTTCTTAATAATAATAGCAATTGTTATATGGCTTTCAACAGGTATTTTCATAGTTGATCCTGAAGAGCAGGCAGTGATCAAGCGTTTTGGAGAAGTTACGGACGTGGTTGGTCCTGGGCCACATTATCATTTACCCTCTCCAATCGAAACTGTTCAGATTGCTCCTGTTACATCAGTCCGCAGGCTTGAGATAGGATTTAGGACGATTCAGATTGGACCTCCTGCGAAGTATAGACGAGTCCTAAAAGAGTCATTAATGCTGACCGGTGATGAGAATATTATTGATGTGCAGTTCATAGTCCAGTATCGAATTTCTGAATTGGAAAATTATCTTTATAGTCTGACTAATCCTGATGAAACAGTGAAATCGGCTGCTGAATCAGCTATGAGAGAGGTTGTAGGAGACACAACAGTCACCAAAGCACTGACTGCCGGTAAAGGGATTATTGAAGATACAACAGCACAATTGCTTCAGCAAACAGTTAATAGTTACAAAGCCGGAATAAAGATTGAGAATGTGAAATTGCAGGACGTTCATCCTCCAGATGCAGTAAAAGAAGCTTTTAAGGATGTTGTAAGTGCTCGTGAGGATCGCGAAAAAATGATTAATGACGCTGAGGGTTACAGAAATAATCTTGTTCCAAAGTCTAGAGGAGAAGCAGCACAGATTATCAACGAAGCTAAGGCTTATGCCAAGGAAAAGGTGTTGGTTGCTTTAGGTGAAACTGAACGCTTTAACATGGTCTATGAAGAATACAGAAAGGCTAAGGATATAACACGTGAGCGGATTCTGCTTGAGACGATGGCAAGTATACTACCCAAAGTAAATAAAGTGATTGCTGACAAAGAAGTTGGCGGGAATGTTTTACCTTTTTTACCACTCGGACAAACAATGGATCAGCTGAATAAATAATTCAGCCGGTAAAATTTTGTTCACTGTTAGGCTGAAAAGTATTATTGACAGTTTGTACATTGTTTTTTAACTCGGATTCTATTTTTTCATAGTTTTTACAATTCATAAAAGGAATAAATGATTAAAGTAGGTACAGAAGCTCCTGATTTCAAACTAGACAGTCAGTTTGGAAGAGAGTATTCCTTGAGTCAGTTCAAGGGACAAAAAAACGTAATGCTGGTTTTTTATCCACTGGACTGGACACCTACTTGAACTAGAGAAATACCCAAAATTGAATCAATGATAGACCGATTCAATGAGGCAGACACTCAGGTGCTGGGTGTGAGTATTGACAGTAAACATTCACATAAAAATTGGGCTGAATCCCTTGGTGGAGTGTCATATCCTCTCTTGCAGGATTTTCATCCTAAAGGCTATATGGCGGCCTCTTACGGGACTTATTTGGAGGATAAAGGATTTACAACTCGATCAACGGTTATAGTAGACAAACAAGGCTTGGTTCAATATTCAGTTTTGGCAAATGGAGAGCGTGTAATTTCTGAGCTTTTAGCTGAATGTAAAAAAATAAACGAATAATTATTTTTAAAATTGCTGTTTTTGATGGCGGTTTCTTCGGGGACCGCCTTTTTTTTGTAAAATCTGGTTGTGATGCAGATCATGGAACTATATTTCTATGAAGATTGTGAATATTCGCAGATTGTAATTCATACGATTTCTAAGCTAAAAATACTGGATAAAATTACCTTTAAGGATATCCGCCTGAATCCTGATTATGCTAAAGAACTTGAAGATCTCACAGGGAATATTACTGTACCCTGCTTGTTAAAAGAGGAGGGTTTTATTAAAGAAGCAAAAGAAATCCGAAAATACCTTGTTTCAAATTTTATGTGAAACTTCTCAAGTATCCTCAAGAAATATTTCTCTTCCAATTTCAGTCTCAATCAAACTGAAGTGACTAGTTAGAATAGTACTATCCTTTTACAAATCCTCTGAAAGTGCCTGTTTTTGTTCAGATGTTAGAGAAGTTTCTTCTTCAAATAATGGATGATCTGAACCAATTGCTACAGGTACTTCCCCTTTCGTATTGAACTTAATGTACTGAACGGAAGACAGTCGGCTATCACTTATTTGTCTTTCGTCAAAATTTGCCATTATACGCGTTTCATCTTCTAATTTTAGATAAAGATGCATTGGTAAATCTACCCACTTTGTCAGCTTAGAATCTCTTTCTACAGGATCATCAATTTCTATCAAAAGCGTACATCCAAACTCTCCGTTTTTACCAAGGATTTCATTATAGGTTTTTATTTCATGGAGTATATCTTCCTCTTTTACAATACGTTCCACCCTCATCATTTCCTGAATTTGGTAAAGAACAGTATCTTTGTTTTCAAAAAGGAATGACAAAATACCACCAACATTAATTCTCCGGACTTCCTTTATTTTCATAATTTTATCACGAACTTCATTTCGATGATCTTCGTAAGTTACATAGTCTAGGATCTCTTCTCTTCTGACATTTTTCATTCTGACCCTCCTTGTAATTATGAGGAATTGTTAGTTGTTAATAATTTTATGATTTTCTGTATCTACAGAACGATAAGCCTCTGCAAGGATGGACATGGGGTGTTTAGGTTTAACTCCTGCATGTTGTTTAAATTGCAGCGCTGCCAGTGGACAATCGGTAACCCAAACTTCAGATTCTCCGTTTTTCATCCCATCAAATGATTTTTGACCAATTCGTTTGGAAGCATCAAAGCTCTCAACTTTCATGGCAAAAGTCCCATCGTGTCCGCAGCATTCCATGACAGTTTTGATTTTTGATCCTATCACTTTTTTTATTAAGTCACGTCCCTTAAAGCCAATTCCTTGAGCTCTTAAATGGCAAGGTGCATGATAGCTGATGTCTTCTGTTTGTATATTATGCGTGGCCTTATTAAACCTGTCTTCATTACGAATGTTCCATAAAAATTCTGAAGGGTCGTTTATTGCTTCAGACAATTTCTTAGCTCTTTCGCGATCCTCTCCTTCCAAGAGTTCCTGGTATTCTCTTCTCATCATCATTGCACAGGTTGGGTTGATAGCGATGACTCTGCTGCCCTCTTCCACAAACGGCATTAGGATATCTAGATTGTGTTTTGCATTGGCACGTAATGTTTCCAAGTCTCCCTGCTCCCATGAAGGCATCCCGCAGCACTTCAACCCTTTTACACAAGCACAGTCTACCTTGTTTTTTCCAAGAACTTCTATAGTGTCTTTGCCAATTTGCGGCTCATTGTGCTGAACATAACATGTTTGAAATAAAACCGTTTCAGCTATGTTATTTTTTCGAATCAGTTGCTTTTTAGTTGCCCATTTTTCAAATGTAGAGAAACTGAAATCAGGTAGCAATTTTTCTCGATGGATACCCAACAATTTTTCCATAAACCATCTATGCGCTCCAACCCGGTTCATTAAATTTGCAATTCCGAAACTCGCGCGAGCCATACCAGCTGATTTGTCCGGGTTTCCTAATATTTTATCACGCAAATTTCGGGGTTTTTCCTTGGAGTGGATTGCTTTGTGACGATGAACTAGTTTGGGGAAATCGAGCTTAAACTCGTGTCCATCTCTAACAGTATAAGGACACTGAACTTCGCACAATTTACACTGAAAACAAGCGTCTATGATCTGTCGTGTTTCCTGTGGTTTAATCTTTTTTACATCACCTTCATATTTTTTATCCAGAAAATTAAAAAGTGTAGGAAAGGAGTCACAATATTTGAAACACATTCTGCAACCATGGCAAATTTCAAATGTTCTCTCAATTTCTTTCTGTAACTCATTCTCATTCCAATACTTTGAATCACTGGGGTCATAAGTTAAACCTTCTGTTGGTAAATAAGATATTCTAGATGGATTTTCTTCCATGAGTTTTAGTAGGTGAGTTTCTAGGAAAAAAGGCAGTAAACGCCTCAAAAATATTCGATTCGAGGCGTTTTATGGACTGATCAAGAAACGCTATCTGCCATTTGCTGAAATCGACCTGCATGCGATTTTTCTGCTTTTGCAAGTGTTTCAAACCAATCAGCAATTTCAGCAAAACCGTCCTCTCTTGCTGTTTTTGCCATGCCGGGATACATATCTGTATATTCATGTGTTTCACCAGCTACTGCCGCTTTTAAGTTATCCAGAGTTTCACCAATAGGTAAGCCTGTTGCGGGATCACCGACCTCTTTCAAATAATCTAAATGCCCATGAGCGTGTCCAGTTTCTCCTTCTGCAGTTTCTCGAAAATTACTAGCTATCTCAGGATATCCCTCAATGTCAGCAACTTTTGCAAAATACAAATAGCGTCTATTTGCTTGAGATTCGCCAGCAAATGCCGCTTTGAGGTTTTCGTGAGTTTTTGTTCCATTCAAATTACTCATACTGTTCTCCTTTTTTGTAGATTCAAATACTAGGTTTGTTTTTAAAACTCCCCTTGAGTTTAAAATGAACTCCAGACAATTATTAAATATTTTAATTGATATGTCTAATCGTTTATTATTATCATATTGATAGCTATAAACTATATATTGTAATTTAACCATTGTTTCATGGAGTAAATATATGAATTTGAGAGATTTAGAATATCTTGCAGCAGTGGGGGAATTAAAAAATTTTCGAAAAGCTGCTGAAAAATGTTTTGTAAGTCAACCTACTTTAAGTGGACAACTGAAAAAATTAGAAACCCATCTGGGTGTTAAGCTGGTTGAAAGAAACACAAGGAATGTTTTTTTAACGCCAATTGGGGGAAAGATCTTAAAGACAGCACGTACAATTTTGGCTGACGCGGCTTCCATTGAAAATATGGCTGCAGCATATTCAGATCCGATGTGCGGAACACTCAATATAGGACTAATCCCAACAATAGCACCTTATCTTTTGCCCATGATTGTGCAGCCAATAAATGAGGCATATCCTAAATTAGAAATTATTTTACATGAAGTTCAAACAGATGTCATGTTGGAAAAACTGAATAAAGGGATACTGGATGCTGGAATTTTAGCTGTTCCATTAGAAATGAAAGGGCTTGATGAAATAATTCTATACACGGAACCTTTTTATGTGGCTGCAAACTATCAACACCGGTTTGCTGCACAATCATTAATCAAAATTGAGGATTTGAAGGATGAAACTTTATTATTACTTGAGGAAGGTCATTGTTTAAGGGGGCAGGTTATGGATGTTTGCTCTCAAACCATGACTAAAGAAAGAAAAGATTTTCAAGGAACAAGTCTGGAAACAATCAGACATATGGTTTCCACAGGCATTGGTATTACTCTAATTCCGCAGACTGCAATTGATTATAAAAATTTAATTCAAAATTCTTCAATAAAGTATATCCCATTTAAAAAGCCTGCTCCGGCCAGAAGAGTTGGATTATTATTTAGAAAAACTTCCAGTAGAAAAGAGTGTTTTGAAAGAATAGCGACTTCTATTCAAGTTATTATTGAAAAAGAATATTCAGTTGAAGAAGTTGTAGAGGTCCTTTCAGTAAAAATGAAGAGATAGACCTTTATCAAAAATTGGATAGAACAAAGTGTTATGGTTATCAAGTTTCGGCTATTCCACGCTTCATGATCAATTTTCCGGAACGTACCATTTCCGAAAGTCCCATTGGCCCCAGTAGTTTCTCAAGAGCATCAATTTTTGAAGAGTCACCTGTTGTTTCGATTACCAGTGACTGATCTGTGATATCGACTGTTTTTGCACGAAAAACTTCAACTATCTGAAAGATTTCTGCTCGCTTTTTAGTATCCACATTTACTTTAAATAATGCCATTTCCCGGTCAACAACGTCAGTCGATTCGTGACTGGCAGCATGCACAACATCAACTAATTTATTCAACTGGCGAAGAATTTGGTTGTAGGTACTGGGCTCACCCTGGACAACTACTGTAATACGTGAAAAATCGGTATTGTGTGCAGCAGAAACGACCAGCGAGTCTATGTTGTAACCCCGCCGCGCGAAAGTTTGCGTAAGTCTGACAAGCACTCCTGGCTTGTTGCAAACGTAAATACTAATGGCGAATTTTTCTTCCATAAATGATTGATTTTGATTAATTTTAATCGGCTCTTTATCGGAGCAGTAAAAATATATTTGGATTTCTAATTATTATCAAAGAGCCATTTTTCCAGCTTTTTTGCTGATTAGGTACTGCCTTCGGGTTTTTTCAGTTTTCTGGTCTCATGTGGTTCATCAATTAACATCTCACTAACAGGAGCTCCTGCGGGAATCATCGGAAAAACATTATCTGCCTTGGTCACTTCTGCTTCGATAATGCAAGGCCCTTCATTATAGGCCAATGCTTTTTTTAAGACCTTGGTCACGTCACCTGCCCGGCGCAGATGAAAACCTTTGATACCGTATGCTTCACCTATTTTTACAAAATCTGGATTCCCTTCCATGTCTACACCACTTTCACGGTTATCAAAAAATAGTTGTTGCCATTGCCGAACCATTCCGAGATAACGGTTGTTGATGATCAGAATTTTAATCGGTAGCTTATGAATTGCCGCGGTTGCCAGCTCTGACATCGTCATTTGAAATCCACCGTCTCCAACGACTGCTATTACAACTTCTTTTGGATTTCCCAACTGTGCGCCGATTGCTGCAGGGAATCCGTACCCCATTGTTCCTGCACCCCCACTGGAGAGCCACTGACGCCCTCTGATTGATTTGCAAAATTGCGCAGCCCACATCTGATGTTGTCCAACATCGGTTGAAATAACTGCCTTTGAAGCTGTTAAACGGTCAAGTTCAGCTAAAACATGCTGGGCTCGTAACCCTCCGCGTTTTGGAAATTTTAAGGGGTACTTCTTTTTCCATACGTCAATAGTCTTCAGCCAATCTTTGGTATTTAATTTTTTAATCTGAGGAATTAGCTCCTCTAATACAGCGCTAACATCGCCGTTTACACTTACATCAGGTTGTATGATTTTGCCAAATTCTGCAGGATCTATATCGATATGTATTTTTGTTGCATTTGTGCAGAATTCACTGACTTTACCAGTGATTCGGTCGTCCCAGCGTGCACCGACTGCCATAATAAGATCACAGTCAACAACCGTTTTATTTGCATAAGCAGTACCGTGCATTCCTAGCATGCCTACTGAGAGTGGGTGTATTTCTGAGAATGCGCCTTTGCCGAGCAAAGTAGTGGTTACAGGTGCTTGAAGTGTTTCAGCAAGTTTTAAAACTTGTTTTGCTGACCCTGAAATTACTGCACCGGCTCCTACATAAAGTAAAGGACGTTTAGATTTAGAGAGCATTTCGGCCACTTTCTTAATGTTTTCTGAATTTCCCTTGGACTGTACCTGATATCCAGGCAAATCCAATTCTGCCCTGAAGTCCTCAGTCCATTCTTCAGAAACTACATCTTTGGGCAAATCAACCAGAACAGGTCCCGGACGACCTGACGAGGCGAGGTGGAATGCTTCTTTAATAATTCTTGATAAATCTTTAACATCTCTTACAAGATAGCTGTGTTTGACCACCGGCATTGTTACACCAAATACATCTGCCTCCTGAAACGCATCTTTCCCTAAGTTGGGAGTGATTGTCTGACCCGTTAACACCACCAGTGGGACTGAGTCCATATGAGCTGTAAGTATCCCGGTTACAGTGTTAGTCGCGCCCGGCCCTGAAGTCACCAGGACAACACCTGTTTTTCCGGTTGACCTCGCATAGCCATCTGCCATGTGTGTTGCACCCTGTTCGTGACGCACCAAAATTATTTTTAACTCAGGTGCATCTACGAGTGCATCAAAAATCGGCATACATGCACCTCCGGGATATCCAAAAATGTACTCAACACCTTGTTTTTTTAAAACTTCAACTACAATCTGTGCACCGTTCATTTTTTTATTTTTGCTATTAATGGATTGTCTAGTTTTGGTTATAATGTAGCAGTACCTGACTTACTTTACAAGATTAATGCAGATATTGTATAAATTTTTTTAATTATCTTAGTTCTTCTCAAAATAACATGTCAATTGTTATACACAAATGCGATTTATAATGTATTGATTATGAAAATATAGTCAACATTATGAATGAAATCTAAAATAGATACGTTTTTTAGAACCACAAATAAAAATTTAAAATATGAGCTATAAAGCATTTAGACAAAAAACTTCACTGGGAGACGAATTTTATTGATTTTTTGGCAGTATTTGGTAGAACTAAAGTTAAAAATATTTAGACCTCACATAATAAAAAGAGATTAAAATTGTTTTCTAAAGACATCCAGACTCAGGTGGACAAACTTTTGAGTCATTATCCCATCAAGCAAAATGCCTTAATTCCAATTTTACATTTAGCTCAGAATGAAAACGAAGGTTGGTTAACAGAGGCGTGGATGCAGCATGTCGCGGATATTTGCGAAGTACCACTGACACATGTCGAGGGTGTGGTAACGTTTTACACCATGTTCCGTTTGAAGCCTCCCGGGAAATATCATTTGCAGGTCTGCACTTGTGTTCCTTGCTGTCTTGTAGGCGGTACAGAGTTACTGGAGCATACTGAAAAAAAATTGGGTATCCATGCGGGTCATACGACAGATGACGGCATTTTCAGCATTGAAGAAATGGAGTGCATTGGAGCATGTAGTTTTGCACCTGCAGTTATAGTCAACGAGGACTATCATGAACAGGTAACTCCAGAATCTATGGATAAGATGATTGATAAGCTTAGGAAGTAAAAAATGGCAGAAGAAACTCTAGTTCTTTTTAAAAATATTCGGAATCCAAAATATGACAAGTCTCTGTCTGCTTATAAAAAGTCGGGTGGTTTCAAGTCTTTGAAAAAAGTGTTCGGCATGAAACCGGATGAAGTTGTCCAGGAAGTCAAAGAATCTGGAATACGCGGTAGAGGCGGTGCTGGTTTTCCGACAGGACTTAAATGGAGCTTCATGGCCAAAGGAACCGGGAAACCTAGTTATCTGGTCGCTAATGCAGATGAATCCGAACCTGGTACCTGCAAGGATCGGGAGCTTATGCTCAAAGACCCACACATGTTCTTGGAAGGCTTGATGATTGGCTGTTATGCGATCGGCTGTCATCATGGCTATGTCTATGTTCGTGGTGAGTATTTCCCTTCAATCAAATCCCTTAATGAGGCAGTTGATGAATTGTACGCGGATGGACTACTAGGACCTGATCCGATGGGCAGTGGTTTTAATTTGGACATCACAATTCATACAGGAGCAGGCGCATATATTTGCGGGGAAGAATCCGCACTGCTGGATTCTTTAGAAGGTAAACGCGGTCACCCCCGAGTAAAACCCCCTTTCCCTGCGGTTTCAGGATTCAACGGTTGTCCTACTAGTGTGAACAATGTTGAAACACTGGCCTGTATGCCTTTTATTCTTGGTGATAACGGTGTAGAAGATTTTAAAAATTTTGGTCCACAAAATAATTCAGGTACTCATTTAGTAAGCTTAAGCGGACACGTCAATCGTCCAGGAGTTTATGAGTTGAGGATGGACGTAAATATGAAGGATATTATTTACGAATTCGGCGGAGGTATCCGCAATGGTAAGAAGCTTAAAGGTGTAATCCCAGGGGGTTCTTCTTCACCGGTCATGACTGCAGACGAAGTTGATGTGCTGTATAATTTTGATGATTTGGCAAAAAAGGGGACGATGATGGGTTCTTCTGCGATGATGGTCTTTGATGAGGACACTGATGTAGTAAAGTTATTGCATCGCATAACACGTTTTTATGCTCACGAGTCCTGTGGTCAATGTACTCCGTGCCGGGAAGGCACACACTGGTCACGTCAAATTATCCGAGACTTTCTCAGCGGAAATGGAAGTGACGAAAAATTACAGCGCCTTAACCGGGTCGGCGGCAACATGATGGGTACAACTCTTTGCGCTTTGGGAGACGCTGCCGCAATGCCGATTCAAAGTTTTGTCAAAAAATTTCCGGAAGAGTTCCGGAAATATTATGCCACTGTTTAAAGGATTTAACATGCCTGTATTTGATATTGATGGAGAGCCGGTAGAGTATGAGCCGGGTGAAAAAATTCTTTCCGCGGCTTTGCGTTGCGGAAAGATAATTCCGCATTATTGCTATCATCCAGGTATGTCTGTAGTTGCTACTTGTCGGATGTGCCTGGTTGACATTGTTGATATGGGTAATGGGCGCCCTGCTCCAAAACTGCAAACCGCCTGCTCAATGGATGCCACTGAAGGCATGAAGGTCGAAACGCTTAATCCAAAAGTCGAAGAGGGGCGGAAACTTGTCAATGAATTCTTACTAGTGAATCACCCGCTGGATTGTCCAATTTGTGACCAGTCTGGAGAATGTACTCTGCAAGATTATGCCTTTGAGTATGGTTCCGGAAAGTCCGAAATGGATTATTCTAAAAGGGTTAGCGGATGGCGTGATATTGGATCTTTTGTAGCATTGGAACGCAATCGCTGTATTCAATGTTCCCGCTGTGATCGTTTTACCAGGGAAATAACTGGCACGAATGAATTTGGTATGTTTAACCGCGGGCACGAATTGACGGTTGACACATACGCCGACAGGCCCATGACCAATAAATTTCAGGGCAATATGGCGGATATCTGTCCAGTGGGAGCCATCACCGAGAAGGAATTCCGTTTCAAACGGCGTGCATGGAAATTGAAGAAAAACCGTTCAATTTGCACAGGTTGTTCTACAGGCTGCAATGTTACGATTGAGCATGATCGCAACGAAATTTTTCGACTTAAACCGCACGAAAATCAAAGTGTTAATAAATGGTGGCTATGTGATGAAGGCCGTTTAACTTATCGTATTATGAACGAACGTAAAACCAGGGTCCATCAGCCTTTAGGGCGTGTCCAAGGGAAATTGGAAGGTATTTCTTGGGAAGAAGCCTACTCGGCAATTGCCGAGCGGGTTGGTGATTTGTCAGCATTGCCAGAGGAAGTACTTGCACTGACCGACACTCACGCGAGCAATGAGGAATTATTTTTGTTACAAAAACTTCTAAAAGACATTTTTTCTTCCGATAATATCTTCTGCCCCTTGCCGACTTGGGAACAAAGTGAAAGTGAATTTTTCATCAATACCCTTATCACGACGGACAATACGCCTAATCGTGCAGGTGCACTTGCTCTAAAAATAAAAGGTGATGCAAAATCTACAAAACTTAAAAAAGCAATTGAAAATGAGCTGAAGGTCGTCTTTGTCCTTGGGAATCCTTTTGAAGCAGAAGTGGAAGTTCAGGAAAAAATAAAAAGAGCGCAGTTGGTGGTGCATCTTGGAACATTCCACAATTCATGGAGTGAAATTGCGGATGTTGTACTTTCGGGACAGTATTACTCTGAGAAAGAGGGTACCTTTACCAATAAAGATCAGCGTGTTCAGGCGACCGAAATTGCTGTTAAGGCCTTGAGAAGAACACGTCCTGAGTGGCGGATCCTAATGGACTTGTCAGCATCGCTCGGACATGGAAACTCATACAGTAGTTCTGCAGATGTTTTTAATGCAATGACTGAACAGGTAAAATCATTCGCAGATCTCAGTTATGCAGAGATTCGCTTATTTGGCAAAGAACTTACTCATAAAACAAAAGACTCTGGAATGAAAGTAGTCAAAGCACATACATAGTTTTGTGTGATCTCGTAATTTTTTCGTAAACGAAAGATGTTAATAATTTTCTACATTTTTGCGGCGCTGAGTATTTTAGGTGGATTGGGTGTCCTTTTCCTGAGAAATCCAATTCATTGTGCGCTATCTCTGGTGGGCACATTTTTTTGTTTAGGATCAATCTATGTGATGCTGAACGCTGAATTTGTCGCAGTCATTCAGGTTTTGGTTTATGCCGGTGCCATCATGGTTCTTTTCCTTTTTGTATTGATGCTTCTCTCCTCAAAGACTTCGGATCAGAATACTAACAAATGGCCGATTGGAAAGATTCTGGCGGGACTTCTTTCTTTTGGAATTTTTGTAAAAATTGCCAGTCTCTTCAGTATGGGGGATCTGCAACTTGGACCAAAGGGAGCATATCCGCTAGAGGTTGTAGAAGAAGTTGGTTCTATTTCATTGATAGGCCGGTTACTATTTACAGATTACATATTGTCATTTGAAATTATTGCAATTCTGCTGCTTGTAGCCGTCATCGGCGCGGTAGTCATTGCAAAGCGTCGTTTTCATTGAGGTTTTTTATGATTCCGGTTGAACATATTTTGTTGTTAAGCGCAGTTCTTTTTACAATAGGTGTTCTGGGTGTAATGCTGAGGCGCAATGTGATTGTTATTTTCATGAGTATTGAACTGATGCTCAACGCAGTAAACTTATCGTTCGTAACCTTTTCGCGAGGCATGGATTCCATGACAGGTGTGATCTTCATATTTTTCATCATAGTTGTTGCTGCAGCAGAAGCGGTTGTAGGGCTTTCGATAATTCTTTCAATTTTTCGGACGCGTAAAACGTTGAACATTGACGAATTTAATTTTTTAAAGTGGTAGCTATGTCGCAAATTTGGCTTGTACCCGCATTCCCTTTGCTGGGCTTTTTACTGAATGGATTTTTAGGTAAGCGTTTCGGTACCCGATTCGTTACTTTTATAGGTCCATTGGCAATTGCCCTGTCCTTCGCTCAGTCTTTGGTATTGTTTTTTCAGATGCTTGAGATAGAAGGAAACGTTCTTAACGAACACCTTTACACATGGATATCAAGCGGCAGTTTTGAGGCTGGAATTAATTTTCAGGTAGACCAGCTCTCTGGGCTTTATCTACTGGTGATCACCGGGGTTGGATTTTTAATTCATGTTTATTCTGTTGGATACATGCATGGTGAATCAGGTTACTACCGTTTTTTTGCCTATTTGAACTTGTTTGTGTTTTTCATGCTGATTTTGGTTTTGGGTGACAGTTTTCTATTGATGTTCGTTGGTTGGGAGGGTGTAGGCCTCTGCTCATACCTTCTGATAGGTTACTATTTTGAAAAAGATTCTGCCGCTGAAGCAGCTAAAAAAGCCTTTCTTTTTAACCGTGTAGGCGACTTTGGTGTGCTTTCGGCAGTCCTACTGATCTTTTTAACATTTGGTTCAATTGAGTTTGGGACAATCAATAATGAAGCAGTATCAAGGCTTGAATATGGTGGTGGCCTAGTAACAGCAATAACCTTGCTGCTTTTTTTAGGAGCTACAGGTAAATCTGCCCAGATTCCTCTTTATGTCTGGCTACCAGACGCAATGGAAGGTCCGACACCTGTTTCTGCTTTGATCCATGCAGCTACGATGGTAACAGCTGGTTTGTACATGGTTGCGCGATTGAGTCACTTGTTCGTTCTGGCACCCTTCACTATGAATGTCATCGCAGTTGTGGGAACTGTCACTGCCCTTCTGGCAGCAACAGTTGCTATTACGCAGACTGATATCAAACGGGTTTTAGCTTATTCAACAGTAAGTCAACTGGGTTACATGTTTCTGGCAATGGGCGTTGGTGCTTTTGGCGCAGGAGTTTTCCACGTCATGACACATGCATTTTTTAAGGCACTTCTTTTTTTAGGTTCTGGATCGGTCATTCTGGCAGTTCATCATGAGCAGGATATGCGTAAAATGGGTGCGCTTAAAAATAAACTGCCTATCACCTATATCACAATGCTGCTCGGTACCCTTGCGATTTCTGGGATTCCTTTTTTCTCAGGATTTTTTAGTAAAGACGAAATCCTCTGGAAAGCGTACAGTTCACCTTTAGGCAATCCTTGGCTTTGGGGGGTTGGTTTCCTGACTGCAGGTTTAACAGCATTTTACATGTTCAGGATGATTTATTTGACATTTCACGGAGAGTCGCGGGTTGATTCACATACTGCTGAACACGTACATGAGTCACCTTTATCAATGACCATTCCCCTGATGATACTGGCTTTACTTGCAGTAACAGGTGGATTTTTTGGGGTACCACATGTTTTTCATTTAATTCCGAATGGGATGGAAAATTACTTCCAAGGTTTTTTTACGGAGATTCCAAGTGGTCACGGTGCGGTTTCAACAGAGTGGACACTAATGGGATTTTCTGTTGCTTTTGCCTTGCTGGCCTGGTTTGTAGCTGGCAGGCTTTATCACTCCGGATTTGACCTTGCCTCTAGGTTACGTAGCAAATGTGAACCCCTATATCAGCTTTCGCTAAACAAATGGTATGTTGATGAATTCTATAACTCCGTAATTATTCAACCGGGACGTCTCTTCTCTACTCACATACTCTGGCGTCTATTTGATCAAAATGTGATTGACCGTGCAGTCAACACAACCGCGGATGTTGCGCGTATGGTCGGGAATTCAATCCGACCCTTACAGAACGGGTTAACCCAGAATTATGCTCTCATCTTCACTCTTGGAGCTTTCCTCATTCTGTGGTTAGTAACCTAAAGCTGAATTGTTGAATTTTTTCTCTTAATGCTAGTAAAGATTAATTAAGCCAAAAAAAGTCATGAAACATTTCTTGCCCATAGTGCTGACAGCACTATTTTACCTGAGTTCCCCTGTATTTGCGATGGAGATTGGTGTCGTCGATTTGAATGAGGCCCTCAATCAGTCAGAAGCAGGTATTAGATCAAAAAATATTTTAGAACGACGAGGTCGTCAAAAACAGCAGGAGTTCAAGCTGGAAGAGTCGGAACTCCGCAAACTAGCGGATGATTTACGCAACAATCCTTTGCTGACTTCAAAAGCAAAAGCATCCAAAGAGAAGGAGTTGATTGCACGGCAGCAGCAACTGAGAGAACAGGTTAGAAAAGTGGAACAGGAAATGAGGGCAGAAGAAAGACGCCTTACCGAGGTTATTTTCCAGGAGCTAAAAACTGTTATTCGCAGTATTTCCATCAAGGAAAAATTGGACCTGGTACTTGAAAAAAATGCTGCACAAATCATTTTGTATATGAAACAGGATACGACTGATATGACGCAGAAAGTGATTGATGCCTATAATTCACTTAAACAAACCGGAGGGGATTGATGATGAATTTAGAGGAAATAAAAAAAATACTACCGCACCGTTACCCTTTCTTGCTGTTGGACCGTGTACTGGAGGTACGTCCAGGTGAATTCTGTAAGGCCTTAAAAAACATTTCCGGAAATGAAGCAGTTTTTCAAGGACATTTCCCGCAGCAGGCTGTTTTTCCGGGTGTGATGATTGTCGAAGCATTGGCCCAAACCGCGGGGATTGTAATTGACTCTGGAAAGGGTGCTGCTGAATCTGGAAGTATTGTCTTCTTTGCAGGAATTAATAATGCTAAATTCAGAGTGCCTGTTGTTCCTGGAGATCAGCTTATCCTAGAAACTACATTGAGTAATCAGCGTCGCAATTTTTGGGTTTTTGAAGGTAGGGCAAGTGTAGATGGGAAACTGGCGGCTCAGGCAGAAATCAAATTAATGCTGCAACCGTCATGACAACCAGCTTAAGCATAGATGAAGTTCGCAAGATAGCGAGACTTTCATCATTGGAATTGACTGACAATGAAGCAGAAGTTTTTGCGGAACAGTTTTCGACCATTCTGGATTATTTTGAATTGTTGAAAACAGTTGATATTCCAGAAACAGTAACAGACGTTGATGAAAGTGATTTAAGTGGAATTCGTGATGATAAGATGGAGGAATCTCCAGTTTCTCCGGAACAGTTTAGTGCGTATCTGGAAAACGGTTTTTTCAAAGTCCCGCGGGTGATTGATCAGGGGGATTGATAATGACAGGAAGACAAAAAAGACATTTGCGCTCATTGGCGCACCCTCTTAAACCTATAGTGAATCTGGGGAAACAAGGGCTTTCTCGTGAAACAAGGCGTGAGATTGAATCCCAGTTGCTTGATCATGAGTTAATCAAGTGCAAAGTGCTAGACAGTTGCCCTTTGTCGAAAAAAGAATGTGCTGAAGAAATTTCCACAATGAAGGAGATTGAGGTAGTTCAGATTATTGGAAAAACACTAATACTTTTCAGCCCGCACCCCGAAGATCCAAAAATTAAATTTACCTGTGCCTGATCCACCTTTGATGACGCAAAGTACTCTTGCCCGGAAATAGTGAAAAAATCTTTTTTTAGACTTTTCTTAAAAGGTCCAATATAGCCTCAACTAGAATGAACGATATATTTTACATTAGCACTCCAATTTACTACGTCAATAGCCATCCACATATTGGACATGCTTACACGACAGTTGCAACAGATGTATTAAATCGCTTCAGAAAATTGTTTGGTTCAGATACTTATTTTTTAACTGGAACAGATGAACATGGGCAAAAAATTGTAGAATCGGCGCTAAAATCTGGGATTGGTCCGCAGGAGTTTGTAGATAAGATCAGTCAGGAATTTCAAGATATGTGGCCACATCTGCATATTGAAAATGATCAGTTTATACGTACAACCGATCCTTTACACAAAGCTTGTGTTCAGCAGATTTTACAAAACATTTACGATCAAGGTGAGATTTATCTGAAAGAATACGAAGGCCTTTATTGTGTAGGATGCGAACGTTTCTTAGATGAGAGCGAATTAGTGGAAGGTAATTGTCCGGATCATCAAAATCCTCCTCAACTCTATAAGGAGCAAAATTATTTTTTCAGGATGAGTGCTTATCAGGGATGGTTGGAAAAAGAGTTAGCGCAAAATGAGAACTGGGTTTATCCAGGACGTTATCGAAATGAACTGATCCAGTTTCTAAAGGCGCCACTTCAGGATTTGTGTATTTCACGACCAAAAAGCCGTCTAAAATGGGGAATTGAACTGCCTTTTGATAAAAACTATGTTACATATGTTTGGTTTGATGCACTTCTAAATTATGCGAGTGCGCTTGGTTGGCCAGATGGTGAAAAGTATAAAAAGTATTGGCCACATGTACATCATATGATTGGCAAGGATATTCTGAAAACACATGGAATATACTGGCCGTGTATGCTCAAAGCCGCGGGGTTGCCTGTTTTTAAAAAACTAGTGGTTCACGGTCACTGGGTGGTAGGAGGCAGCAAAATGAGCAAATCTCTTGGAAATGTAGTTGATCCATTAGCCATGAAGGATCAACTGGGAGTAGATTCTTTGCGTTATTTTTTATTACGTGACATGAGTTTCGGGGAGGATGCTAATTTTACTGAAGAGTTGGCTGTTAACCGTTATAATGGAGATTTAGCTAATAATTTTGGTAACCTGCTCAACCGCTCAATCAGTATGAGCCGCAATAATTTTGAGGGTTGCGTACCACCTCTAGGTGAAGCTGGCGAGGTTGAAGAAAATCTGCGTAATTCATTTATTGAGGGTGTGAAAAAATTCCAGGAACATATTCTCGCTTTTCAACCGCATCGTGCACTGGAGCATGTGGCGTGGCTCAGTAGTCAGGTCAACAAATATATAGACATTTGTAAACCGTGGACTTTGGCCAAGCAGTTGGAAGATCGAGAACGTCTCGGGACCGTGCTTTATACTGCGCTGGATATGACAAGAATTCTGGTTGGTCTGCTTGATCCTGTGATGCCGGAAAAGATGAGTGAGGCACGAAAATCTCTTGGACTTGGAACAGGAAAGATAGCATTTGAAAAACTCACTCCAGGATTATTGGAAGCAGGCACTAAGATGCCTGAACCAAAACCGTTATTTCCTAAAATGAAGCTTTCGGCTGAGGAAAAAATCTCTTCAGAAGTAACGCAAAATGGAATAAAATTAAATACAGCTGATGAGAATAAAGAATGGTTTGCCTTTGATGATTTTCAGAAAATGGAATTGAAGGTCGGTCAGATCAAAGCATGCCGGAAACTTGAGAAGTCAGCAAAGCTATTATGTTCTGAGGTGGATTTGGGTGAGGGACGTCTTCGTTCGATTGTTTCCGGAGCAGCGGAGTTTTATACACCTGAAGAATTAACTAACCGACGTGTTCTGGTTGTTGCAAACCTTAAACCGGTCAAATTGATGGGCGAAATTTCTGAGGGTATGATTCTATTTTCAGATGATAAAGGGAAACTGGTTTTGATAGAGGCCCCCGATCATGTAAATCCTGGAGTGACGGTACGCTGAAAATAATTGAAATGAATTCACAAAATAAGTTTTGAATGGAATAATTATTTTGAGTGGACACTTTTTTAGCTAACAAAGAGATTTTTTAAGAATAAAATTTTTATGTCAATTGCATCCGGTTATCTACCTATTTTGATTATGATTATTCTAGGCGTTATTCTTGCTGGAGCCTTCAGCTGTATCGGACTTTTTTTGGGGCCGAAATTGAGAGGTGAGACTAAGAAGACTCCTTTCGAATCAGGCTTCCTGATAGATGGGATGGAAGGGCATCGATATGACGTCAAGTTCTACATGACTGCATTGGTCTTTCTCATTTTTGATGTTGAAGTTGTATTTCTTTATCCTTGGGCAGTGCAGATCCGTGAATTAGGCTGGTTTGGTTTCTTAGCCACCTCAGTCTTTCTGGGTATACTGGTTCTGGGTCTGGCTTACGATTGGAAAAAAGGCGCTCTGGAATGGGAATAACTCATTCTAATAGTCTTCTTTATAAGCATTTTAGTTTAGTTACCTTAGGGCATTGTTTGAGGAGAACTTTACTTTTGGAAACTACTAAATTAGGAGTGGATCTAGTAAGCAGGTATTCCCATAGGTTCAGCTAAAGAAGGACCGTAATTTTTGACTTAGAGGAAATTTAATTGAAAAAATTACATCAATTATTTTGCCAAGTCTGCGGAACTAAGTAGTTGATAGAGGTCCATATTTTTTTAAAAATAGGCAAAATATTTTGCAAAACACTTAATTAAAACAGACTAAAAAAAATTGAAAGAGGAGGAAAATGGATTCAGATTATGGTGGTTTTAAAACAACGAAGTTTGACAGTGTGGTCAACTGGTCTAGAAAGTTTTCCCTTTTTCAATATCCTTTTGTGACAGCTTGCTGCGGAATGGAGTACATGGCGGCAGCCTGTTCCCATTATGATATTTCCCGTTTTGGTGCGGAAATCCCCAGATTTTCTCCTCGACAGGCTGATGTTCTCTGGGTGGTAGGAACTATTACGCACAAGATGTCACCTATTCTGAAAACAATTTACGATCAAATGGCAGATCCTAAATGGGTGATTGCTTTTGGCGCATGTGCTTCTTCGGGAGGTTTTTATCAAAATTATACTGTCTTGCAGGGAATTGATCGCTTGATTCCGGTTGATCTCTATATCGCAGGATGTCCTCCACGTCCTGAAGCAGTGCTCGACGGGCTCATAGAGCTGCAAAACAGTATTCAATATGATGGGCCTAAGGCAAACGGTATAACTCCAACTGCAATCCGTCACAAAGATAAGAAAGTGGATCAGCTAAATCGATATTTTGAAATTCCAAAAAAAGAAATTTTTGAGAATCAGCAGAATCCCAAAAGTAATCATCTTAGCAAACCTGGATTCAGCTATTCTAAAGATTTTATCAATGTCAATCCGCATGTTGGTTATGATTCTCCAAAAATGCAGAAAGAGAAAGCTACTCTTAAAGAAGAATAACAATTATTTATTATTAATATTAAAACTTTAAAAAAATTATGAGCGAAGGAAGCTCAAAAAAGGATATGGAAGAGTCTACAGAAGCTGGTGAATTAACGAATCTACTGCAGAGGGAGTTTCCGAATGCCGTTACCGGTTTTCATTCTCATCGGGGAGATGAAACTGTCGTGATTGAAAGGGATGCGTTCGAGTCAGTCTGCAGCTTTTTGCGAGACGATTCCCGTTGTTCGTTCGAGATTATGATGGATTTGACCGCAGTTGATCGTCTTGAAATGGAAGTGACTCCACGATTCGAAATGGTTTATCATTTTAAGTCCTTGACTCACGCCCGGCGTTTAAGGTTGAAAGTCCATTTAGCAGAAGATGATTGTAAGATTGCGTCAATCCATCATTTGTGGAAAGCAGTAGACTGGTATGAACGGGAATGCTATGACATGTTCGGTATTCAGTTTGAGGGACATCCCGACTTGAGGCGCATTTTGATGTACGAAGAGTTTGAAGGTCATCCACTGCGGAAAGACTATCCAATAGATAAACAGCAACCTTTGCTGGAACTTAAAGAAGTCGAAGAACGTCACACATACGGGAGAGACTCATGACGGAAATGAACACACTCGAGTCTCCGATCAAGGGGATTAAATCCGGAGAAGATTATTCTGCTTCAGTGATGAGTATTGAAATTGGTCCTGCTCATCCAGCCATGCACGGCATTGTTCGTTTCACTACTCATTTGGATGGTGAAGTGATTGTCGGGATGGATCCGGAAATCGGATACCTACATCGCGGTTTTGAAAAAGAGTCTGAAAATTCCAAATGGATTCAAGTTATTCCTTATACCGACCGACTTAACTATGTTTCTCCATTGCTGAATAATATTGGCTATTCGATGGCGGTGGAAAAACTCTATGGAATCGAAGCCCCCAGACGAGCTGAATTCACGAGAGTTATTATGGGTGAAATATCTCGGATTACAGATCATTTGACCTGTCTTGGCGCAGTGGCAATGGAAATTGGAGCATTTACTTTTTTTCTCTGGTTCATAAAAGCGCGTGAATATCTTTGGGAACTGGTTGAGGAAATGTCAGGGGCGCGCCTGACAACAAACTGGACACGCTTCGGCGGAAATGCGAACGATCTTCCAGATGGCTTTTTGAATGATCTCTCTGACCGTTTGGCAAAGTTGAAAGATGTCATGAGCGAATGTGACAAGCTGCTTACTCGCAATAAAATATTCATTGATCGAGTTAAGGGTGTCGGCTCTTTCAGCAAAGAAGACGCTTTATCATTTGGATTCACAGGGCCGTTGCTGCGGGCCTGCGGAATTCCTTATGACGTTCGTAGAGCAGATCCTTATTCAGTTTATGATGAGCTTGATTTCGAAATTCCTGTAGGAAGCGTAGGAGATTGTTTTGACCGTTTTTTGGTAAGGATGGAGGAAATTAGACAAAGTATACACATCATCGAGCAGGCAGCAGATAAAATGCCGGAGGGTCCTTTTATGACTGATGAAAGGATGCTTCACTATCCTGACAAGAAAGATGTCTATGGCAATATTGAAGGACTGATCGATCACTTCAAACTTGTGATGGAAGGTCACCAGCCGCCGGCCGGTGAGATCTACATGCCAATTGAAGGTGGTAACGGTGAGCTAGGATTTTATCTTGTTTCAGACGGGGGCGGTGATCCTGTTAGAGTACGCTTGCGACCTCCTTGTTTTAATCTAGTTTCAGCCATGCCTGCAATGACAATTGGACATTATGTTGCGGACATCGTGCCTATTTTTGGGTCAGTCAACATGATCGGTGGAGAAATGGACCGTTAAGTTCATTTTCTTGGTAATAGCTATGTATAGATGATAATGGAAATTATACTGGAAATAATCATGATTCCGACAGTGCTCGCCATCTTGAAAATTATGGTGATAATACTGTTGTTTGCAATGCCGTTGGGTACAGTTTTGACGCTGATGGAACGCAAGTGGTCCGCTATGATACAGGATAGGGTAGGACCCAACAGAGCCAACATTGGTAAATTTACCGGGCACGGAGCTTTGCATATTGCTGCGGATGGTCTGAAATCGATCTTCAAGGAAGATACAATACCTAAAGGTGCAGATGGTTTTTTATATTTAATTGCCCCATTTTTTGGCTTGATTGCCGGAGTTGCAACTTTTGCAATCATACCACTTGCTGGCCCTATAGGTGATTTTACTTTTCAAGTTACAGATATAGAACCCGGATTGCTCTTCATTTTTGCCATCACTTCACTTAGTGTTTATGGAGCAGTTCTGGCCGGAACAAGTTCCAACAGTAAATTTGCTTTACTAGGAGGAACCCGTGCTTCAGCACAAATGATTTCCTATGAAGTCTTCATGGGTCTAGCATTGATGGGTGTTTTTATGGTTTATGGCACAACGCGCGTGAGCGGGATTGTTGAAGGACAAAATGAATACTGGTTTGGAAATATAATACCAATGTGGGGTGTTTTTACGCAGCCTCTCGGATTTGTGTTATTTTTTACGGCATTAGTAGCGGAAACTAAACGAGCTCCTTTTGATGCACCTGAGGGGGAATCAGAAATTGTTGCTGGGTATTTTCTTGAATATTCTGGAATGCGCTGGTCAGCTTTTATGCTCGCGGAATATGTAGCACTCGTCGGTGTTGCTTCCTTAATCACCACGCTATTTTTCGGCGGTTATCATGTCCCATGGTTGCACCTCTGGGAGGATGCGCCACAATGGATCGTGACAATTATGCAATTAATAAAGTTTTCTATTTTTACAGTATTTTTTTGTTGGTTTCAAATTCAGTTACGCTGGACAGTTCCAAAATTTCGCTTTGATCAGACAATGGCACTCGGCTGGAAAAAACTGCTACCACTGTCTCTGGTTAACGTGTTTGTTACAGCGTTTGTGATTCTTGCTTTTGGATGATACATTGAGGAAAAAAGGTTTAAGAGTAATTAATGGACTTAACTTTTATGCGTCAGGGTTATGAGAACCGTGGACTGACTAAAAAACAGTTAAATACTGATCCTTTTCTGCAGTTTGAAGCATGGTTTGACGAAGCAAACACCAAAGAACCGATTCCAAATGCTATGAGCCTGGCCACTGTTGGAAAGTCGGGCAAACCGATGTTGAGAACAGTTCTACTAAAGCTGTTTGATGAAAATGGATTCGTTTTTTTTACCAATTTTAAAAGTAGGAAAGCAGCTCAAATTGAGGAAAACCCAAATGTGGCAATTCTTTTTAATTGGGTAGCAATGGAACGTCAGGTAAGCATAATCGGAGTCGCGGAAAAAATTAAGACAAGTGAGTCCCTAAAGTATTTTATGAGCCGTCCCCATGGAAGTCAACTAGGAGCATGGGTTTCAGATCAAAGTTCAGTATTATCCTCAAGAAAAATTTTGGAAATGAAGCTTGAGGAAATTAAGCGTAAATTTGGAAAAGGTAAAATTCCATTACCAGATTTTTGGGGAGGTTACAGGATTAAACCAGAAAATTTCGAATTTTGGCAGGGATGTCCTGACAGGCTACATGACCGGTTTTTGTATACAAAAACTGCTGACGAATGGGGCATCGAACGTTTAGCACCATAATAAAATATTGATTATAATGTTAAGAAAAAAAATATATTGTTTTTGGAGGATTAATGGAATTAAAGGTCAAACAAGTTAAAAGACATGACGGAGTAAGGGAGGCATTATATTTTCCTGCACTTTTTGTAGGATTTAGACTTACAGTTAAGCATTTTTGGCGTAATCTTTTTGGTTCAAGAGATGTAGTGACAATCAATTATCCTGAAGAAAAACGTCATGTTTCTGCGCGTTGGCGTGGGCGTCACCGTCTGACGCGACGTGATAATGGTTTTTTGAGTTGTGTTGCCTGCTACATGTGTGAAACTGTTTGTCCGTCAAAATGTATTCACATAGAAGCCGGCGAGCATCCTGACCTTTCGGTTGAAAAATATCCTGTAGTTTTTAATATTGATGAACTGCGCTGTGTTTTCTGTGGACTCTGCGTTGAGGCATGTCCAAAAGACGCGATTAGAATGGACACAGGTGTTATCTCAATGGCCTATACATCACGACAAATGTTTGATTTTACAAGAGATTTACTTAGTGATAATTATGATCCAAAAGATCACTCTAATCCAAAGTATGGAGACCATGACCTCCCGACCCCCACCAATCAGCAGGAAGCTTTACCCAACTCCCAAGGGGTGCCTGCGAGATAAATCATTTCATGGAATTCTCTAACGAAGTTTTCACGCCTGAAGAAAAGAAAATACTTTCTTTTTATGTTAGCAATACAGACCGTTCCGTTTTTGTGCTCACCAATCTCCCAGAAGTGATCAAGGGCGCACTATTTTCCCGTTATTCCCGCTCAACACTGGGACTTCGTTCATTACTGCTCAGAGATTTTATTCAGGAGAAAAATTCAAAATTTTCGGAAATTCAAGCCGGTACAGAAAATCCTGATTCTGCAAGAAACTCTAAACTCGCCATTGAATCTGCACAAAAATTTTATGACAGAATTCTTGATGGATATGGAGATGATTCAATTGGTGAACTGGGGGGCGCACATTTGGCACTGGAAAACATTTCTATACTAGCAACTAAAACAGTCCAGGACTCTCGCATTGGAGGTTCCCCTTTGGAAAAATCAACACGCTATGTTAGTTTCGCTGATAAAATAGGGATAACACCAGGGGAGTCAGAATTCCGTTTTTATCAGGAACCAACTTTACTGGATTCTGTCCATAGAGACTTGTATCTTGAGAATTGCCGAAATTTGTTTGACACCTATATCCGTTTTACTGAACCTATACGTAAACACGTACGGAAATTAATGCCCCGTGAACCGCAAATAAGTCAGGCTGCCTACGAACGTTCTGTGGTTGCACGTGCATATGACATTCTACGTGGTCTTTTACCAGCATCAACAATGACTAACATGGGTGTTTTCGGAAACGGTCGTTTTTTTGAAACTCTGATTACAAAATTAAGATCGGAACCATTTAGTGAGTTGAATCAAATTGCCCAATTTACCTTCGAAGAACTTTCAAAAGTTATCCCTTCGTTTATCCGACGAGCTGACGCGGAACATCGTTCTTTTCAGGATTATCGTAATTTTAATCTGGCACAGCAACAACTCGTTCGAAATTTTGCATCAGCTCATCTGGGAGAGTTAACAGCAGAGTTAGCAGAATCTGTGTGTTTAGTCGATTATGATCGGGAAGCAGAAACCAAACTGCTGGCAGCATTACTTTACAGCCAGTCTGGATTGACTTTGCAGCA
>Ga0208764_10000430_pt1 | contig 26958 bp, 19 predicted proteins | sample ETNtaG_18_FD_185762 | JGI IMG/M metagenome (GOLD analysis project Ga0208764, IMG submission 185762) | Marine microbial and viral communities from oxygen minimum zone, Eastern Pacific Ocean - ETNP201302SV91 (SPAdes) (version 2) | ecosystem: Environmental > Aquatic > Marine > Oceanic ... | reverse complement strand
TAGGAATAGAATATGAATTCGGAATTACTCCAAATTTATTTGGATTAGCTCAAAACTATCCAAATCCATTTAATGCGGTCACTAGCATTCAAATTTCATTGGTTAAAGATTCCAAAATTACAATTAAGGTTTACGACTTTTTGGGTAAAGAAGTTAATTCCTTAATTATTAATCAATCATTGCAAAAAGGTAGCCATAGATTTATTTGGAAGGGAGAAGATGATAATGGATATCAACTACCATCAGGTGTATATTTATATAGACTTGAATTAAATTCAATGAATGGAAGAGAACTATACCAAAACACTAAAAAGATGATAATGTTAAAATGATCAAAAAATTATTATTAATTACAATTTGTATTACTTCTTTTGCTTTTACGCAAAAAGAATTTGGGAAGGTGACATTGCCTCTTGGCCGTGTCCAGGTTCAAAAAGGGGGAACTGGCGCTTTTAAAAAGGCAATGCCTCGCATGCCGATTCATGAAAAGGATATCGTAAAAACTTTGGCTAAATCTCGCTGTGAGATTACTTTAGTTGGTGGAGGGAAATTACGGATTGGTCAGAACTCAGAGCTTGAAATAACAGAAGCAAATGTAAAGCCTATGGAAAAGAATTTTGGTGCAACACTAAAGAAGGGCGATGTTTGGGTTGCTGCAAAAGCAGCTTTTGGTGAAAAGAAAAATGTCGCCGTTCGAACACCAACAGCTGTAGCTGCTATTCGAGGAACTAAGTATCGAGCTAAGGCAGGAGAAGATGAAAGTTCTGTATTAGTATATGATGGCAAAGTAGATGTCAATGCAGCTAAAAATGTAATTGATGCACGTAATCAGCAGATGAGGCAGGGTGGGCCACAAGGAGGAGCAGCTCCCAAATTTAAATTAGGTCCGGTTACTGAGATTCAAGCACCAACTCAAGTTGCTGGTCCATATGAAGTTTCGTTAGAAGATTGGGTAAGCTTAGTTGAGGGTATGCAGATCAATGTCCGAAAAGATGGAAAATATTCCATGTTCAAATTTGACCAAGATACAGATGCTGGTTTGGATTTTGTCAAATGGAATAAAGAGCAGGATGCTAAAGATGGAAATTAAGATTTGAAAAAAATATTAGATAATATAGAGGACTTAAGTGTTGAGTCCTCTTTTAATTTATTGACGGATTTCCTTAAGCGTGTTGGGGCAGGTATAATTATTGGACTTTTTATGTCTATACTTTTTGGATGGGCATCTTATAATCTTTCATTTTTGAAAGAGCTTTTTGATCGCTATGAATATGTATCTTATGATAGTAGGATGCGATATAAGGTTGGAGATATCAGCGGAGAAATGGCAATCGATGATGTAGTGATTATTGATATTGAAACTAGCTCTGTTGCGCCAACAGAAGAGGGTGGACTAGGTCGTTATTTTAATTGGCCACATTCTTATCATGGTCAGCTGATTAATACAGTTTCATCCGGCAATCCAAAAGCAATTTTATTTGATATGATTGTAGATCCGGAGAATACATTTAATTACGATCTTGTAAATGCACTTCAATCTGAGAATAAGCCTAACCAAGCATTAGATGAAGTTACTCAACAGTATTTAGTGAGTAATGATCCAAGTAGGTTTGTAGAAGCAACATTTAATACGCAAAAAGCATATCATGGTCTTGAATTCGGATATGCTGATACTATGAATTTTTTATATCCTATGGATTCTGAACCCGAAGGATATTATTATGATAATCATATTATTAAAGGCGTATCTGAAGAAGCTAAAAAAAGATTGCCACCTGGTGAACGTTTTAATAATACTCATGTAGATTTACTTTCTGCTTCTGTTGGTGCAGGATCAGTTACATTTTTAGTTGATGAAGATGGAGTTATACGTCGAGCTCCAACAGCAATTTATTTTGAAGGCGCAGATCATGTTTATCCTAGCCTTGTATTGTCCGGAATCATTGATATCTTGGGTATAAAAAAAGATGGTGGCTTTGATTATGATTTTGAAAATAATGTATTAAATCTAATTGATACGACGGAAACAATTGTCCGTTCTATTCCTATTGATGATCGAGGTAGAATGTTTGTTAATTTCTATGGAGGGTTTCAAACATTTACTTATATACCCTATATGTACGCAATGGATCCTGAAATGCTTGACCCTACCTATTGGGAAAACAAGGTTGGTATAGTAGGTGCATCTTTAGCAGGACTATCTGATTTTAGAAATACTCCAGTAGCTGAAGCTTTTGTCGGAGTAGAAATCCATGCTAATGCAATGTATAGCATATTGCAAAATGAATTTATAAAAATAAAAAGCCAACCAGATAAATTTAAAACCATATTGATATTATCAGTATTAATGGGGATTTTTATTAGCTTTCCAAAGAAACCACTTTATGCACTTCCAATTCCAATTATTGGTATAATTTCGTGGATCATATTTACTCGCGTTCAATTTGGTGGTTCTTTAATAATGTGGGATGTAACACGGACCATACTTTCAATGATTGGGACTTTTGTTGGTATCTTTATGTACAACTATTTTGGTGCTGAAAAAGACAAAAGATTTTTAAAAAATACATTTAGTACATATATATCCCCTGAACTGATCGATCAAATGTATGATGCGAAAGAGCAACCCTCACTTGGTGGAGAAGAAGGCTATCACACTGCATTTTTTACAGATATTCAGAGCTTCTCAGCTTTTTCTGAAAAATTAACGGCCAGTGATTTAGTTGAATTGCTTAATGATTATCTTACAGAAATGACGGATATCCTTTTATCAAATAAAGGAACATTGGATAAATATATTGGTGATGCAATCGTAGCTTTTTATGGAGCTCCTGCACCAGTTGATGATCATGAATATTGGTCTTGTTTGACAGCAGTAAAAATGCAGGAACGATTAGCTGAACTTCGTGAAAAATGGCAAGAAGAAGGAGATAGGTGGCCGGAAATAGTTCATAATATGCAAAATAGAATTGGTATCAATACTGGGAAACTAGTGACGGGGAATATGGGTTCGACAATGAGAATGAATTATACAATGATGGGCGATACAGTTAATTTGGCAGCAAGACTCGAGGCATCTGCAAAACAATATGGGATTTATATTCAAGTTGCTAAAGAAACATATGAAGCATGTAAAGATAAATTTATCTGGCGTGACCTTGATTATGTTATTGTTATGGGCAAAACCGAACCAGCTCAAGTTTTTGAATTAATATCTGAAAAACAAAATATGCCTCCTGGCTATGAAAAACTTTTACCTGCTTACAATGAAGCTTTAAAGCTTTACCGAAATCAAGACTGGGTTAAAGCAATTGATGCATTTAAGGCATCAGATGAGTTGGAAGATATGTTCCCAGGAAGAAAGACAAATCCAAGTAAAATATATATTCCAAGATGTGAGCATTACAGGGATAATCCACCAGGCGATGACTGGGACGGTTCTTGGGCCTTGACAAAAAAATAATTTATTAATTTGAATCTCCCTTATTATTCAAAAGAAGATATAGGATCTCTAGTATCTATGGGTGACGCAATCAATGCAATGAGTGATGCCTTTAGATCACTGAGTGATAATACTGCGATTGTACCTAGTCGGATTAATCTTCCAATAGAAGATCAAAATGCACTTCATCTTTCTATGCCTGCATATGTTAAAGGTGGAAAGTATATAATGATAAAATTAGTAAATGTGCATTATGATAATCCTAGGAATGACTTGCCTTTAATCAATGGAATAATACTATTAATGGATTCAATTAATGGTGTCCCACTTGCATTTATGGATGGGAAATCGATTACAGCTTTAAGAACTGGAGCTAGCTCAGGATTGGCTACTAAAATTCTTTCAAATCAAAATTCAAAGTCTGCAGTTGTAATTGGAGCTGGCGTTCAAGCCTTAAGTCAGATTGAAGCGATTCGAAATGTTAGAGAACTGGATTCAATAAAAGTAATTGGACGTAATATGAATAAGGTTGAAGAATTATGTTCAAAATTTGACAGTTTGGTTAAACCTGGAATTAATGATTCATTAAAAGATGCTGATATCATATGTACAGCGACAACATCTAAAGTTCCATTATTTAATTATGAAGATATAAAAAGTGGTGTACATATAAATGCTGTTGGCGCTCATCAATCTAATACTAGAGAACTTGATACAAAATTAATACAAAAAGCAAAAGTATATATTGATCATCTGGACCCAAGTAAAAATGAAGCAGGAGATATATTGATACCAATTAGTGAAGGAATTTATAGCTGGGAAAATATTCAGGGTGAATTAGGTGAATTGATTGAAGGCAAAATTAAAGGTAGGACAAGTGATTTGGATATTACGGTATTCAATTCTATTGGTAATGCTGTCCAGGATCTAGCAATAGCAAGCTTGATAATAGAAAAAAAAGGAAAAGAGTGATAAAATATATTTCATGTTTCAATAATTATTAAGAATTTCATCCATGGATATTTTAATTACGGCCACCTTTTTGTTTAAGGGTGGCCGTTTTTTTATTAAAACCTCAAGGGTTTCTAGCTAGTGACTTGGGGTCACTCATTTATTGACATGACCCATTTTATATTATTTTCATCATTTAGTTATATAACTATAAATGGATAAGCAACTAAAGCAAGCAGTATTGCTTTTAGCAGACGGACGTGAATTTCATGGGAATTCATTTGGTTATCATGGAGAAACTACTGGAGAAGTTTGTTTTAATACGGGGATGTCTGGTTACCAAGAAATTCTTACTGACCCATCTTATTGTAAACAAATAGTTACGATGACATCGCCTCACATTGGTAATTACGGTGTAAATAAAGATGATATTGAATCAAACAATATTCAAGTAGCTGGTTTTGCAATTAAAGAAGAATCTAACATCCCTTCCAATTGGAGATCAGAATTATCTATTGGAGAATATCTTGATCAACAAAAAATAGTGGGTATAAAAGATATTGATACAAGAGCATTAACACGTCATATCAGAGATAATGGAGCAATGAATGGAATTATATCATCTATTGATCATGATATAAAATCATTAAAATTAAAACTTGATAAAATACCATCCATGAATGGCCTAGATTTAGCAAAATTGGTTACAACAAAAGAATCGTATGAATGGTCAAATAATAATGGATTATATAAAGTAGCTGCTATTGATTATGGAATTAAACTAAATATTTTACGATTATTAGAAGAGCATGAATGTGATATTACTGTTTTCCCAGCTCAAACAACTGCTGATGAAATAATTAAATTTGATCCTGATGGTGTTTTTTTGAGCAATGGTCCAGGTGATCCAAGTGCAGTTACATATGGTATTGAAATGGTCAGATCTTTATTGGGCAAAAAACCAATCTTTGGTATTTGTTTGGGTCATCAGATTCTTTCTCTAGCTCTTGGAGCTAAAACATTTAAACTTAAATTTGGTCATCGTGGAATTAATCATCCAGTTAGAAATAATGATACAAGTACAGTTGAAATTACTAGTCAAAATCATGGTTTTGCAGTTGACTTAGATTCACTTCCAAAGAATGTAACCTCAACACATATAAATTTAAACGATAATACTTCTGCAGGAATAATGTGTAAAAATTCTTCTGCTTTTTCAGTTCAATATCACCCAGAATCAAGCCCCGGACCCCACGATAGTAGATATTTATTTAAGCAGTTTATAGATATGATGAGGAAATAAATGCCAAAACGAACTGATATAGAATCAATATTAATAATTGGTGCAGGTCCAATTATTATTGGTCAGGCTTGCGAATTTGATTATTCAGGTACTCAGGCAACACGAGCTCTCAAAGAAGAAGGCTACCGTATTATACTTATTAATTCTAATCCAGCAACAATAATGACGGATCCAAATTTAGCTGATGCAACATATATTGAACCTATTACATCAGAATATGTTGAAGAAATTATAAAAAAAGAAAAACCAGATGCTATACTGCCAACGGTTGGTGGACAAACCGCATTGAATTTATCTATGGAATTACACCGGAATGGTATACTGAAAAAATATGATGTTCAATTAATTGGGGCACAGGTTGAGGCAATTGATAAGGCGGAAGATCGTGAGCAATTTAAAATAGCTATGGATGAAGTTGGAATAGATACGGCTGTAGGTGGATTTGTTAATACATGGAAAGAAGCGGAAGCTTTATTAGATAAAATTGTTTTTCCAATAATAATTAGACCGTCATTTACTTTAGGTGGAACAGGAGGTTCAGTTGCTTACAACTTTGAGGAGTTCCAAGAGCTAGTTGAAAATGGATTGAATGCTAGTCCTATATCTGAAGTTTTGATAGAAGAATCATTGCTTGGCTGGAAAGAATTTGAATTAGAAGTGATTAGAGATAAAGCAGATAATGTAATCATTGTATGCTCAATTGAAAATATTGATCCTATGGGTGTGCACACTGGTGATTCAATTACGGTTGCGCCCGCAATGACTTTGTCGGATAAAGAATTTCAACAAATGCGTAATTGGTCTATTAAATGTTTAAGAACAATTGGAGTAGAAACTGGAGGTTCCAATGTTCAGTTTGCAGTAAATCCAGAAACGGGACGATGTATTATAATAGAAATGAATCCACGTGTAAGTCGCTCATCTGCCTTAGCATCAAAGGCAACGGGATTTCCTATTGCAAAAGTTGCAGCAAAACTTGCTGTAGGTTACAAATTAGATGAATTGCAAAATGATATAACAGGAAAAACATTGGCTGCTTTCGAACCTACCATAGACTATATAGTAACAAAAGTTCCCCGATTTGATTTTGAAAAATTTCCTTCTGCTAGTGGCCACCTAGGTGTCCAAATGCAAAGTGTTGGAGAAGTAATGTCAATTGGTAGAACATTTAGAGAGTCATTACAAAAGGCTTTCAGATCATTAGAAGTGGGATTAGATGGATTAACACCCAAATCAAGTTCTGAAGATGATTCTGATTTGACCAGATCTCGCGGATTAGATATGTCGACACTAAGTTATGCGACTTGTTTTCGATTATTAAAAGTTTGGCAAGCATTTCATGAAGGTGAATCATTGAAAAATATCTATAATCAAACAAAAATAGACCCGTGGTTTTTAAATCAGATAAAAATGATCGTTGATGTAAATCCAGATAAGTCATTAAGAGAATTAAAACATGAGGGATTTTCAGATAGTCAACTTGGTAGAATGTTGAATAAATCCGAATTGGAAATTCGTTCACAGAGAAAGAAAAAAAATATTCAACCATCCTATAAAGTTGTAGATACATGTGCAGCTGAGTTTATTGCACAAACTCCATATTGTTATTCAACCTATGATTCTGAAAATGAAATTATTCCACTTTCTGGTAAAAAAGTCATGATTTTGGGTGGAGGGCCAAACAGAATTGGACAAGGGATAGAGTTTGATTACTGTTGCGTTCAAGCTGTTTTTGGATTGAAAGATCAAAATTATAAAACAATAATGGTTAATTGTAATCCTGAAACAGTTAGTACAGATTTTGATCTTGTAGATAGACTTTATTTTGAACCAGTAACATTTGAAGATGTTTTAAACATTGTAGAATTTGAGAAACCCGATGGTGTTCTTGTTCAATTTGGAGGCCAGACGCCACTTAAAATAGCAAATGCACTATCATCTTCTGGGGTACCAATTATAGGAACTTCACCTGAAAATATCGATATAGCTGAAGATAGAGAGAAATTTGGGAAAATACTTGATAAGTTAAACGTTACATGTCCTAAATACGGTACAGGGAGAACATTAGAAGAAGTAATTAATGTAGCTAAAAAAATAGGATTCCCAGTCCTAGCTAGGCCAAGTTATGTGCTTGGTGGTAGAGCAATGGAGATTGTTTATTCTAATGACCAATTAATTAATTATATATCAAAAAATGCAGATGTAACAGCTGGGCATCCTATTTTGATTGATGAGTTTCTAGAAGATGCTTTTGAATTTGATGTTGATGCACTGTGTGATGGTGATGAAGTTCATATTGGAGCTATAATGCAACATATTGAAGAAGCTGGTATACACTCTGGTGATTCTGCTTGTGTTCTTCCACCATATAAGATAACTAGCGAGGCTTTAGTCGAAATCGAAAGAATAACAAAAGCATTAGCCCTTGAGTTAAATGTTATTGGACTAATAAACTTGCAATTTGCCTATAAAGATGGACAAGTCTATGTTCTCGAAGTTAATCCCCGAGCAAGTAGAACTGTTCCTTTTGTAAGTAAAGCAACTGATACACCATTAGCTCGAATTGCTTCCCAACTTGCTGTGGGTAAAAAACTTAAGCATTTTAAACTAAACAATTGGAATAAAAGCAATCATATTGCAGTTAAGGAAGCTGTTCTCCCATTTAATAAATTCCCAAAAGAATCTATTTATTTAAGCCCTGAAATGAAATCCACTGGTGAAGTTATGGGCATTTCTGATAGTATGGGGGAGGCCTTCAAAAAGGCATCGATAAGTGCAGGAAGTCATATTCCTAATGAAGGCACAATTTTTATTTCTGTAAATGATGCTGATAAATCAGATTTAATTCCAATTGCAAAAGATTTTATTAAATTAGGTTTTAATATTATTGCTACTTCAGGAACAGCTAATAAATTGAAAAAAAATGGTATTAAAGCTGACCCAATATTTAAAGTAGGTGAAGGGCGACCAAATGTAGTTGATGTGATAAAAAATGGAAAGATTAATTTGGTAATAAATACACCTATGGGTGCGCAAGCTCGGTATGATGAAGAATCAATTGGACGCGCATGTATTCAAAAAGGTATTCTGCCAATTACTACTTTATCAGCTGCTCACGCTGTTATTAAAGCTATACATCATAATGATGAATCAATTAATATTAAGTCAATTCAAGAATACCATAATTAATCTTGTTTCAATACAATATATAAATTAGTTTCAAGTATCTATGAAAATTATTACTCGCAATAATACACTAGAGCGGCGGCGGTCCATTATTTTTGGAGGGACTTAGGTATCTTATAATATGAAATCATATAAAAAATAGATTTATATAAAAGCCTACCGAAAGTCCGGTGGGCTTTTTTTATGAAAGGATTATAATGAAAAAAGAAAAAGTTGTTCTTGCTTATAGTGGTGGGCTAGATACATCGATTATATTAAAATGGTTAGTTAATAAAGGATTTGAAGTCATTTGTTTTGTTGGTGATGTTGGTCAAAGTGATGATTTTAATTTAGTGAAAGAAAAGGCTTTGAATCTTGGCGCTAAGGAAGTTCATATAAAAGATCTTCAAGAAGAATTTATTGTAGATTATATTTTCCCTGCACTGCAAGGAAATGCTTTATATGAAGGGCGTTATCTACTTGGTACTTCCCTAGCAAGGCCAGTACTTGCTAAAGCTCAAATTGAAGTTGCCAAAAAGGTAGGTGCTAAAATTGTCTCACATGGTTCAACAGGTAAAGGTAATGACCAAGTTAGATTTGAATTATCATATTATGCACTAGCTCCAGATATTGAGATATTAGCTCCATGGAAAAATACAGAATTTCTAAATCAATTTAAGGGTCGAGATGATTTGTTAGATTATGCAAGAGAGTGGAATATTCCAGTTTCTGCATCAAAAAGTAATCCATATAGTGAAGATGAAAACATTATGCATATTAGCCATGAAGCAGGTGATTTAGAAGACCCTGAAACTAGACCAGATGAAAGTGTTTTTAGTTTAACAAATAGCATTGCGGATTCTGATGAAAATGAATCATTAATAGAAGTTCATTTCAATAACGGGATACCTACGCAAGTAAAAAACATTGATGATGGGAAAACTATCTCCGGAAGTCTGAATTTATTTAGATATCTTAATGAATTAGGTAAGCGTCATGGTATTGGAAGAGTAGATATGGTTGAAAATAGATTTATTGGTATTAAGTCAAGAGGCATATATGAAACTCCTGGAGCCACCATTTTATGGGATGCTCATAGAGATCTTGAGGGAATTGCTATGGATAAAGAAGTAATGCATATTAGAGATATGTTAATACCAAAATTTTCAGAATTAATTTATAATGGTTTTTGGTTCTCTCCAGAAATGGATTTTCTGCTTACTGCAATAAATAAAAGCCAGGAAGCCGTTGATGGAAAAGTAAAAATTGCATTAATTAAAGGTAATGTAATTACAATCGGAAGGGAATCTCCTTCATCATTATATAACAAAGACTTATCTAGTATGAATGTTGAAGGTGGTTTTGATTCAACAGATTCAACAGGATTTATAAATATCAATGCAATTCGCTTAAAAGCGCATAACCTTATTATGAAAAAGATCAATCCATATAAATGGAGAAAGGATTAATAGCATGACTAAGTTGTGGGAAAAAGGAGTTGGGTTCGATAAAAAGATTGAAAGTTTTACTGTAGGCAATGATAATGATTTAGATCAGATTCTACTTCCTTACGATTGTGAAGCTTCAATTGCTCATGTAAAGATGTTAAATAAAATGAAATATTTAAATGATAATGAATCAGATAAATTAATTAAAGAACTAAATTTTATTTTGGAAGAAAGTAAAAGCGGTAATTTTAAAATAAAAAAATCTCATGAAGATTGTCATACTGCAATTGAAGACCACCTAGTAAATACATGTGGTGATTCTGGTAAGAAAATTCATACTGCACGATCCAGGAATGATCAAGTTCTAACTGCTCTTCGTTTATATTATAGAGAATCAATAGATGATGTGAAAAAACTATTAACTGATTTAATTAAATCATTAGAGTTGTTTTCAGATAAAAATGGTAAAATACAATTTCCAGGATATACTCATATGCAAAAAGCAATGCCATCATCAGTGGAGCTTTGGTCTAATGCATATATTGAATCAATGAATGATGATTTAAAATTATTACAAACTGCTTATGCATTAATTAATCAATCTCCGTTAGGTTCGGGAGCTGCTTTTGGAGTACCAATAAATATTGATCGCAAATTTTTAGCTAAGGAATTAAAGTTTGATTCAGTTCAAGACAATCCAATATATTGCCAATTAAGCCGTGGAAAGTTTGAATTATATATAATTAATATATTTACTCAAATTATGTTTAGTATAAATAAAATTGCATCTGATATAGTTCTTTTTTGTACTGATGAATTCAAATTTTTCTCGCTTCCTGATGAGTTTTGTTCAGGAAGTTCAATTATGCCTAATAAGAGAAACCCCGATGTTTTAGAATTATTACGAGGCAGTTATTCTATTCTTATTGGTTACCAGTCCCAAATTCAATCTCTATCTCAAAATCTTATATCAGGTTATAATCGTGATATTCAATTATCAAAAGAGCCAACTATGAGAAGTATTGATTTAATTAAAAATTGTTTGGATATAAATAGTCTTGTCATCTCTGGATTAATTGTTAATGAAGAAAACTGCAAAAAAGCGATGACAGATGAATTATTTGCAACAGAGCAGGCATATAATATGGTTAAAGAGGGGATACCTTTTCGCCAAGCTTATAGAAAAATTGCAGATGAGTTAATTAAAAAATAATATATATGAGTACGATACCAAAAAAAATTGCTTTCCATACTTTAGGTTGTAAGACCAATTATTCTGAAACCTCTTCTATCTCTAGGGACATAATTAAATCAGGATTTGAAAAAGTTAGTTATAAAGATTTAGCAGATATATATGTATTAAATACATGTTCAGTTACAGAAAATGCAAATAAAGATGCTAGAAAATTTGCAAGAAAGGCAAAAAGAAAGAATCCGAATGCAACTATTGTAGTAATTGGTTGTTATGCTCAATTAAAGCCTGACGAGATTGGGGAAATTGATGGTGTAGATATTGTCCTAGGTGCAAAAGAAAAATTCAATTTAATCAATCATCTCGATGAGCTTGACCTAAATAAAGGAACTATAATTCTCAATTCTAAAATTGAATGTGTAAGTGACTTCAAATCATCCTACTCACTTGGCGAAAGGACCAGATCATATTTAAAAGTCCAGGATGGCTGTAATTATAATTGTTCTTTTTGTACTATACCTTTAGCTAGAGGTAAGAGTAGAAATGATACAATTCAAAATACTATTCAAGTCGCAAAAAAAATTGCAACTACTGAAGTCAAAGAAATTGTCCTTACAGGAATAAATATTGGAGACTATGGAAACGGATCCGATGAGTCATTTTCTGATTTGATTAAGGAAATGGATTCTTTGAGTGGGATAGATAGGATTAGAATTTCATCTATTGAGCCTAATCTTCTTTCAAATGAAATAATTGAATTAAGTGCCAGTTCAAAAAAATTAATGCCTCATTTCCATATACCATTGCAATCAGGATCAGATAATATTTTAAAATCAATGAGAAGAAGGTATGATACTAATTTATACTCTGATCTAATTGCAAATATAAAAGTTAAAATTCCTGATGTAGCGATTGGTGTTGATGTTATGGTTGGATTTCCAGGTGAGACAGAAAATGATTTTATTTCAACTTATAATTTTATTAAACAATTAGATATTTCATATCTGCATGTATTTACTTACTCTGAGAGGCCCAATACTGATGCGCTTAATATTGATCAAATAGTATCAATTGAAAAAAGGAGAGAAAGAAGCAAAAAGCTTCACTTATTATCAGAACAGAAGCTATTAAAATTTTACGATCAATTTATTGGACAAAAGAGACCTGTACTTTTCGAGAGCATAAAAAATGGTCTACTTATAGGTCATTCTGATAATTATATCAAAATTAGATCACAGGGTAATCCTGATTTAATAAATACAATACAGAATGTTGAGCTATTATATAATGATGGACAGCATGTTTATGGAGCAGTTGCTTGATTAGATTCTATATCAGTTAAAATACCATCCCATAATTTAATTCTGGCAGCCATTGAGTTTTTCGCTGCTAAAGTTGCTTCATCCCATTTAGATTTATTATCTCCACAAAGTTCTTTAATCATTTTTAAAGCAAGCGGTGTATGCTCGTCTTCATCTAACCCTATATGGCGATCTAAATAGTGTATAAATGGTTTAAGATTACCTTTTAAATCTTTATTCATTTTTTTAATAATTAACCGAAACATATCAGGGATAACTTCTTCTCTCCCAAAAGTAAACATTGATGCTATAACATGATTTGGGGAGTCATTTAATTTATTAAAAGTATTCTCAACAAATTTTTTTGCATGATCTTGGACTCTTGATTTTTTTAATGCTTCAACAACATTTGATGATTCTAATTCTATTAAAAATTGATTAATAATATTTGTATTAGCACCAGCATGATTCATCGCATGGCAATACATTTCAAAGTGACTTACACATTCTCCATAGTTATCGATGTCGGATTCTTCTTCTAAAATTATTTCATTTACTAATCTAGTTAATGAGCCTCTTCCAGATGGAATCCAAGGGACTTCTACGCAGGTTAAAGTTTTCTGTAAAGATTTTATAATTGACATAAAATCCCAAACTGCAAAAACATGACTCTCCATAAAAATATGAAGATCATCTATTGTGTTAATGGAATTATAAATTTTATGATTTTGTAATGCATCTCGCTCTGGTTGAGTAGCATCTAATATTTTTAATATATCACTTTTTGGTATCCAGGACATTGATCATTCATATTCATCGATAGGAGGGCATGTGCAAATTAAATTACGATCTCCATGTGCATTATTTACTCTTCCAACAGAAGGCCAATATTTATAATCTTTATTATTTTGAGAAGGATAAGCAGCAATTTCTCTTGAATAACTTTTATCCCAATTATCATTTGTTACAACCATGGCAGTATGTGGTGCATTAATAAGGGGGTTATCATTTTTATTAAATTTTTCATTAATCACATTGTTAATTTCATTTTTTATAGAAATCATCGCATCACAAAATTTATCTAGCTCTTGTTTAGATTCACTTTCTGTTGGTTCAATCATCATTGTTCCAGTAACAGGCCAAGACATTGTTGGAGCATGAAATCCATAATCAATAAGTCTTTTTGCAATATCTTCTTCAGTTATCCCAGATTCTTCTTTAATGCCCCTAATATCAATAATGAATTCATGTGCACAGAAACCACTAATCCCTTTGTAAAGTATTGGATAATGCTTGGATAATCTTTTTGCCATGTAGTTTGCATTTAATATTGCAATTTCAGTTGCTGACCTCAACCCATGATCTCCTAGCATTAATATATAACCCCATGAGATAGGTAAGATATTTGCACTTCCTAATGGAGCAGAAGATATAGAATAAGTAAATTTTTCTGAATTTGATGCGTAACGATGTGTAGGCAAAAATGATTTAAGATGTTCAGCTACGCAAATTGGTCCCATCCCCGGTCCACCACCACCATGCGGTATAGAAAATGTTTTATGTAGATTTATATGACATACATCAGCACCAAATTCACCTAACTTAGATACTCCAACCATAGCATTTAAGTTTGCACCATCTAAATATACTTGACCGCCATTATTATGGACTATTTCACAAACTTCGTGAATTGATTCCTCATAAACACCATGTGTTGATGGGTAGGTAACCATTAAGGCTGCCAAATTTTTAGAATATTGCGTACTTTTTGTTTTCAAGTCATCAATATCGATATTACCGTTCTTATCACAATCAATTACAATTACTTCCATCCCAGCCATTACTGCACTTGCTGGATTAGTTCCATGGGCAGATGATGGTATAAGACATATATTTCTTTCTGAATTACCATTCTCTATATGATAGGCTCTAATTACAAGTAGTCCCGCATACTCTCCTTGAGCTCCAGAATTAGGTTGAAGTGAGCACCCTTTTAGTCCAGTAATTTTCATTAACCAATCTGATAAAGTAGAGGCTAATTCATTATAACCTTCAGTTTGCGATTTAGGTGCAAACGGATGTATTGAAGAAAATTCAGGCCATGAAATAGGTATCATTTCAGATGCCGCATTTAATTTCATTGTGCATGAGCCTAGCGCAATCATACTAGTATTCAATGCAAGATCCTTGGTTTCCAAACGATGTAAATATCGCATCATTTCAGTTTCTGAATGATATTTATTGAAGACAGAGTGAGTTAAAAATTCACTTTTTCTTTTGCTTCTTAATTCGAATTTTATATTATCATTCTTATCTGCATCGAATATAGATATTATATCGTTTATGTCGTCATCACTACAGGTTTCATCTATTGAAATCCCCACATCTTCATTTTGATAATATCTGAGATTAATTTTTAAGGACTCTGCACACTTCTTTAGTTTATCTAATGACGAATTTTCTAAAGAAATGCGGATAGTATCAAAAAACTGTTCATGAATAACTTTATATCCTTTGGTTTTCAATGAACTAGCCAATAAATTAGTTTTATTATGAATATTTTCTGCAATTTGCTTAATTCCTTTTTGTCCATGATAGACTGCATACATCCCAGCCATAACTGCTAATAGAACTTGAGCTGTGCAAATATTTGAAGTGGCTCTATCTCTTCTTATATGCTGCTCACGAGTTTGTAGCGCCATTCTTAATGCTTTATTTCCATTTTGATCAATTGATACTCCAATTATACGACCAGGCATTTTTCGTTTAAATTTTTCACTACATGAAATAAATGCTGCATGTGGACCTCCATATCCCATTGGAACACCAAATCTTTGTGAATTTCCAATTGCAATATCAGCGCCCATTTCACCTGGACTAGGCAGCATTGCTAAGCTTAGTAAATCTGTAGCAACTGCAACAAGCGCACCTGCCGCATGAGCTTTATTGCAAATTTCATCAAAAGTAAATACTTGTCCATCAGTAGCTGGATACTGAAATAAAACACCAAAAATCTCATTTGAAAATTCAAATTCACTAATTGGTATAATTTCTATTTTAACGCCTATTGGCTCTGCCCTAGTTTTTATCACATCAATTGTTTGAGGATGACAATTGTCAGCTACTAACATTGTATTTTTATCTTTAGTTGATTTTAACATCATCACCATTGCCTCAGCAGCAGCGGTTGCTTCATCTAATAATGAAGCGTTAGCAATGGGTAATCCAGTCATATCTGTAACCATTGTTTGGAAGTTAAGCAGTGCCTCTAGTCTACCTTGAGCAATTTCAGCTTGGTATGGTGTATAAGCAGTATACCAACCTGGATTCTCTAATATGTTTCTCTGAATTACTGTTGGTGTTATTGTTCCGTAATATCCATTCCCTATATATGAACGAAACACTTTATTTTTTTTTGAGAGGCTCTTTATTTTATTTAAATATGAAAATTCATTTAGACCCGGGCCAATACCAAGGTCAGATGTATCCTTGATTGATTTAGGAACTGCTTTTTCTATTAATTCATTAGTTGAGTTAAGTCCAAGTTCATTCAACATCTCATTAATTTCTTTTGTTGTTGGACCTATATGACGTTTTGAAAAATTGCTCATTAAATTTGTTTCATTTTAAAATTATAGTAAAAGAAAATTGAGATTAATATTTTTTTCTAACTATTAAATTTAGTTTGTTAAACAAGTTTTTAACTATGATAATTATTTTTCTAAAATATCTAAATAGTATTTATCAAATGCTGCCAATAAACTTTCCTGACCAGAGTATGGCGCTGGATTATATTTTGTTGATTGAATTCCAAGTTGTGACAATTCAGAAATTTGCCAATCTTGTTTATTAGTCATATCCCAAAAATCCACAGCATCATTCGGTGAATACTTTTTTGATTCAATAACATTTTTCTCAAATAACCACGAACAGGTAACATTGCATTTATCAACTCCATTTGGTGAAATGGTATGATACATTACATAATCAGGATGTAGACTTAATAGCATATTTGGAAAGATCGAATAATAGTATACTCTATTTATATCTTTTTTCTTTATACCCTCTAAAGGTGGACAACATAATTTTCCAGAAGAAGTGATACTTTCCTTATCAGAATTCAAATCCATATAACCACCTAAAAAAGGACCTTCATAAAGATCATTACGTCCACCCATATAATTATGTATTGCAGCCAATTGAGGATGTAAAGTTGGGCAATGATAGCATTCACAATAGTTTTGCACTACTAATTTCCAATTTCCATTAACAGAATAATTTTTAGTTTTAAATATTTCAAGATTTTCAATATTCCAATTTTTGAACCTATCAATTAAAGGAGAAAATTCTGAATGAAAATCATTTGGTTTATCAGATAAGTTTATAAAAATAAATCCTTCCCATTTTTTAATTTTTATAGAATGTAAAGGGTAGTCTTCCTTATTAAAACCATTAACATTTTCCATATGTGGAGCGCCAATTAAATCTCCATTAAGATTATAAGTCCATCCGTGATATCCGCATTGAATAGTTTTTGAGAAATGACCATTATCATGATTGCATATTCGAGTACCTCTATGTCTACAAACATTAAAATAAGCAGCTAACTCATTCTTTTCATTTTTAATAATAATAATACTTTCATGACCTATTTCAATTGTTTTGAAATCACCAGGATTTTTTAATTCTTCATCTCTGCCTATGCAAATCCAATTTTTTAGAAAGATTTTATTATACTCATTATCTAGAATTTCATCCTCAACGTAGTATTTACGCTTAAGAGTATGAGAATCTGCAATTAATGTTTCAGCTGTTTTTTTATATTTCATGATTTAAGAATTTCCTTAGCGGCATTATATCCATTTGCTCCATGAATTCCGCCTCCAGGATGTGTGCTAGATCCACAGATAAAAAGGTTTGGAATAGGAGAACTATATTGAGCTGATGATATAGTTGGCCGCATAAAAAAGAATTGGTCTAAGGTCATTTCACCATGATTAAAGCTACCTTCTTTTATACCAAAGCTTTTTTCAAAATCGAATGGTGAAACAACAAGGGAAGAATCAATTAAAGAATTTATTCTCGGTATATATTTCTCAAGTATAGAAACAATATTATCTTTTAATTCATTTTTAAGTGAATCTGACCATTTATTATTTCTTAGATGATAAGGAGTATATTGAATTGTAGCAGAAAGTATTTGCTTCCCATTACTAGATAGTTCCGGATTATTTATAGTTGGAAAACTAAACTCTAAAAATGGGTTTTTTGATAGTTCTCCATATTTACAAGCATCTGATGCACGCTCAAGATACTCAATGGATGGACTGATTGAAAAAAAAGTATTCATTTCATCATTCGAAACTCCCTTTATTTCTGGGAGCTCATTTAATTCAAGATGTATACGGGTAACACTACCGCGGTACTTAATATTTTGTAATTGCGTTAGAAAAGCTGGATTCAAGTTTTGAGTTCCTACAAAATTTTCAAATGTTGCACTGGGGTCTAGGCTTGAAACGACATATTCTGATATTATTTTTTCATCAGAATTAGTTGTAACTCCAGAGCATAAGCCTTTATTTAAATCAATTGAATTAATTTGGCATTTATTAATTATGTCAACACCATGAGATTTTGCAGCTTTTTCTAAGCATTTAGCAAAAGCACTAGTTCCACCTTTTATTAAAATTGAATTATTAATTATTCCATTTGCATAAACATGTTGATGTAAAAAATTATAACCAGTTGCAGCTGCAACTGGTCCTTGACTTAAGTGCCTTATCCCTGATGTAGAAATAGCCGCCCTAAGCAATTCTGTCTCGAACCACTCATCCATGATTTCAGGCATCATCATTGGTGCAATTTTTATAAAATCAGTTAATCCCTTAGTCCCATGTTTTCTTAAAGGAGATAGAATGGAACGCATTGATAAGGCATCTTTTAGATTAATATTTGGAAGTTTTGGTGGAGTTAATTGATAGATTTTTTCTAAAAAATTAGACATATTACTTATGTGGGAGCAAAAGTCTGGCCATTTTTTTGCATCTTCCAATGAATAATTTGATATAGAAGTTGAAGTCAATTCATTATCTGAATAAAACTTTAAATGCTTTCCATTTTTATCTAATGCAATCCTAAGTGTTTTCGGTGTATCAATTTCAAGCGCATAGTTATTTAATTCTAAATCTTTCATAACTCTTGGATCAATCCATTGAATTGCATCATAAACAGGATTAACCTTAGATCCTGAACTAAATTCCTGCATCGCGGTTAATCCACCGATTTGTTCTCTTTCATCAATTACTAAAACTTTTTTCCCAGATTTAGCTATCATTGTAGATGTGACTAATCCGTTAATATCAGATCCGATAACGATTACATCGTATTGATTCATCAAATCACCTTAAGAATTCTTTTTGCAGCCATTTCACCTGGTGATCCGGTAATTCCACCTCCAGGATGCGTACCAGATCCACATTGATAATAGTTTTTTATAGGAGTTGTATAATCAGCCCATTTGACAGCGGGACGCATCGCAAATAGTTGTTGTAGAGTCAGTTCACCATGAAAAATATTTCCTTCTGTCAAACCAAAAGTAGATTCAAGGTCGGCAGGTGTTAAAACCTGCCTGTGTAAAATTATATCTTTAATATTTGGTGCATATTTGGCTATAGTATTTATTACAGCATCACCAAATGATTCTCTTTTATCATCATTCCATCCACCTTTTATATTGTATGGTGCGTATTGCACAAAACATGACATAACATGTTTTCCTGGTGGCGCCATATCAGGATCTAAAACTGATGGAAGTATTATATCCATATAAGGCTCAGTTGAAAAATTTCCATACTTTGCATCATCATATGCTTTTTCAAGATGGTCATAACTTGGACTAATTGATATAGCTCCTCTAAGATGATGTCCATCCCCAGGTAAAGCACTAAAATTTGGTAGGGCATCTAAAGCAAGATTAACTTTTCCTGAAGATCCTCTAATGCGAAATTTTTTTATATCCTTAACAAAATCTGAAGGTAAATCTTTTTCATCTAATAAATTTAAAAAAGTCAATTTTGGATCAAGACCAGAAATAACAATATTTGAATTGTATTCATCTCCATTCTCCATTACTACACCTGATGCTTTTCCATTATTTACAATTACTTTGCTGACAGCTGCCTCTGTTAGAATTTCTGCACCAAAATATTCAGCAGATCTAGCTATTGCCATGCTGACTGCGCCAGTGCCACCTCTTTGAAATCCCCATGCGCGAAATGCGCCATCAATGTCACCCATATAATGATGTAACATCACATAAGCTGATCCAGGAGATCTTGGCCCCATAAATGTGCCAATTATCCCACTCGCAGACATTGTAGCTTTTAATGGTTCAAACTCAAACCATTCATCTAAAAAATCAGCTGAGCTCATTGTCATTAATTTTGTTAAATATTCAAATTGTTCACTTGATAAGGTTTTAATATGATTTAATAGTTTTTTTGCTGATGACAAATCTGACAAGGAAGGTCTTATTGCATTTGGAGCTACTGTTTCAAGAATAGGTCTAACAGCCATACCTATTTGTCCCATAAGTGGTCCAAAACGTGAATAGGTTTCAGCATCTTTTGGTGAATGTCTATAAATTTCTCTATAAGTTTCATCTGGATCTGCAGTCCTAAGAAGATAGTCATCTTCAAAAGGTGTAAAGGTACTTTCTAAGGGTAATAGTTCTAGACCAAAGCGAGGCAACATAAGTTCCCTAATAACATTTGCCTTTAGTAGACTAACAACATATGAACAAACTGAGAATTTGAAACCGGGGAATATTTCTTCAGTCACAGCTGCTCCGCCTAAAATATATCTTTTTTCTAATACCAAAACTTTTTTCCCAGCTCTCGACAAATAAGCGGCAGCAGTTAAACCATTATGTCCGCCGCCGATAACTATTGCATCATATTTTTTTATTGAGGGCATGATCTTTTTCTTTCAGGATTAAAGAATGGAGTTTGAACAACTTTTGCTGAAGTTAGTTTTCTAAAATGTTCAACCTTCAACTCAAAATCGAATTGAGTTCCTTCTTGACTATATTCTGATTTTACATGAGCTAATGCGATATATCTCTTCAATATTGGAGACCAAGTACTACTTGTGACGTAACCTATTTGGTTGTTATTACGAAATAATGGTGTGCTCATTCTTGAAGCAGTATGTGGTAGTCCCGGAGCAAGCCCAAATTTTTGATAATGTTTTTCTAAATTTTCCCAATCAATCTCAATTCCAACAAATTTCCATTTTGGTTTTTTAGATAATTCAAGTGCTCGTTTTCCAATAAAATCTTTTTTATTCATTTTGACTGTCCAACCTAATCCTAACTCATAGGGTGTTGATTTTCTACTATCAACTATTGCATGTCTAGTTGATATATAATCTACATCTAACAAAATTAGTCCTGCTTCAATTCTTGAAATATCTAATGCCTGAAGACCTGTAGGGGTTAATCCCAAAAGCTTCCCTTTATCTACAAGTATGTCCCAAACAGATAATGCATCCGCAGAATCAATCCAAATTTCGTATCCTAGATCACCAGTATATCCTGTACGTGAAATTGATACAGGAACATCTCCAATATTAGCATCCATCATCCAAAAAAACTTTAAATTATCTAGTGATTTAGAAGAAATAGAATTTAATATATCTCGAGAATTAGGACCTTGAATAGCAAGTGCTGCCGTTGTTGTAGAATCATCTTTAATAGAAAGATCCATATTTACAGCATTATGTTGTAACCATTGAAGGTTTGGTTCTGCACTTGTAATACGAAATTTTTGTTCAGATAATCGCTGTACAGTTCCATCATCGATTTGATGACCATCTTCATCGCACCAAGGTGTATACATTACTTGACCTACTTTACAAATATCAATATTTCTAGTAACCAATCTATTAAGAAAAAATTGAGCATCAGGTCCTTCAACTATATATTTTTTTAAAGGAGATATATCTAACAGAGCAGCTTTCGTTCTAATAGCAAAATATTCATTATCATGGTTTAATTCATAATTTGTTGCTGATAAATATCCAGCCCATCTACGCCATTCCTGAGATTCATTTAATTTCGAAGTGCGTTCAAAGAAAGGTGATACCTTTAATTGTGTTTCTGCTTCAAATTTATTTTGATATGTCATTATTTCATTCTTAATAATGGACGTGTTAAGCATGTTGGCCCACCTGTCCCTTTTACTGAAATTTCATTTCCAGGATATGTTAAAACTTTTATACCCTCAGATTCCAATCTGCTTTTAGTTATCGGATTTCCTTCAAGCATTATTGCAGTATTAGAATCTAACGCTAAAACGTTACAACCCATTGATTGATATTCTTCATCAGGTACATCTACTAATTTAATTTCTCTTTCATTTAAATATTTTATAAAAGGAACAGGTAGAAGTTTTGGATAAACTAAAAATAATCTTTTTCGAATAGGGCTAAGATTGCTCATAAGATGTAGACAATCTTTTGGGCCTGTCCAATGAGGTAAAGGTACAGAAATTATTTCTATTTTTTTATCAAGCAATTCTTTTAATTGTTCTATTGCATTGGAATTTGTTCGATAACCTTCACCAATAGCTATTGTACTTTCATCAATCCAAACAACGTCGCCTCCCTCTAAGGTCCCCGGATTTTTAATTTCACCAATAACAGGTATATTTATTGATTCAAGATATTTTGAAATAGCTATGGGTTCTTCTATCCGATCTTTCTTACCCATATTACAAATGATTGCACCTTTATCAGTTATAATAGAGGTATCACGAGTATAGATTGAATCAAGTGTTGTGTTATTACTTTTTGGAAGAAAATGTATTTCTGTTCCAAAAGAAATGAATATATCAATGAACTTATTGAAATCATTTATGGCGTCATCAAATTTTGGAGTTCCAAAATAATTTAACTTAGGTGATTGTTCATCCACATCTGATTGACTGACATAAGCATTCTCCGGATTTTTAACAATTACGCTACGTATCGGATCTGTCATATTTTGACAGCCAAATGACTTATTTAAAATATTTTTTTTCACTTATAAAATTTACTTTTTCCAATAATAATATAAAGGTACTCCAGACAAAATTATAATCATTCCAAATATTGCATCCCTTGGTGCTTCCAAAATAGTATTAATTGTAATTATTATAGCGAAGATAATAAATATTATTGGTATTATTGGATATAGTGGTGTTCGATATGGTCTTTCCATATCTGGTTTATTTTTTCTTAGTATAATTACTGCGCCGGCTGACATAGCATAAAATATCCAAGATGCAAAAATAATGTAGGTAATCAATTGATTGAATGTTCCACTAAAAGTCAATATTGATGCCCATATACATTGGATTATAAGTGCATTAGCAGGTGATTCAAATTTTGGATGAATTAAAGCTGCTTGTTGAAAAAATTGATTTTTTTTCGCCATAGCATAATTTATTCTTGCGCTCGTTAAAATAAATCCATTATTGGAACCAACAAGTGATATTAAAATTATTATAGTTACTACAGCTGCACCATTATTACCTAAAAATATAGATGCTGCATCAGACATAACTAAATTTGAAGTCATCATTTTTTCAAATCCAAGTGTGTAAACAAGAACATAGTTTATACTGATATAAATTGTCATAACAATGATTATGCAATAAAAAATTGATAAGGGAATATTCCTACCTGGATTTTTTATTTCGCCTGCAATATAGGTAACAAATATCCATCCGTCGAATGTCCACAGAACTGCTATCATTGCTAATCCTAGCGATCCTATCACTGATGAAAGAGATCCATCACTAGTTAACGGAGAAAAATTATTTAAGGTTCCACCTTCCATTGTAATCCCTAAAATAATTATACCAATTATTGCGGCAATTTTGGCCATCGTGAAAATATTTTGGAATCGAGCTCCAGATTTAACATCAATGATATTTATTATTGTAAGCAATATGATTGTTGAAACTGCAATACTCTTAATGATTAATGATGAGAATGGGAAGAAGTACCCAAAATACTCTGCAAAAGCAACTGCAATAGCAGCAATAGAGGCAGTATTAATTACAGTAATAGCAGACCACCCATATAAGAACCCCCATAATGGGCCATAGGCTTTATTTAGATACACATATTGTCCGCCAGCCTTGGGCATTGATGCTCCAAGCTCTGCAATTGATAGTGCTCCAAAAAGCGTAACTATCCCCCCTAAAACCCAAACAAGAAAAAATAATGAAGAGGATTGAGTATAAAGAGCGACTGTTGCAGGTACCATGAATATACCAGAGCCAATTATACCGCCAGCATTTATCATTGTGGCATCAGTTAAAGATAGTACTCGTTTTAAATTTTTCTGATTTTTCAATTAATTTATTTTTTATTCCAAAATTCTTCGAGATCAACTCCAAGTCCATCAGCAATTCGATTAACAAATGCATAGTATGCTACAATTTGATTTATATCTAATATAGATCTATCTTTAAATCCAACTTCTCTAAGTTTCTCAATATCGCGCTTAAATATGTCAGCAGGTCTTTCAGTCAGCTTTGCGGCGTAATTAAGCATAGCCATTTGTTTATTTGAAATATTAGCCAAAGTATAATCTGTTTTTAATTGATTAACGAGCGATTCATCTTTTGTTAGTTTAAGGAGACCCTCCCCATGATGGATAATTCAGTAATGGCATTGATTAATTGCAGAAACAACTACAGCAATCATTTCTCGATCTGTTCTCCTAAGAGGTGATTTCCCGTACATTAATGTTTTGTATAATTTTACATGTGCAGCAAGTGATTCAGGATTTAAGCTATGTATTTTTAATATATTATCTACACCACCCCAAGGTTCAATCAATTGTTCATATTGTTTTTTTAATGAACCATCTGCATTATCTTCATCAATTGTTTTAATCCAAGCCATTCTTTATTCTCTTCTTTTATACCATAATATAATGAAAGTTTGACGGTTTCTTGAAATACTTATCTAATAAATTGTATGGATTTACTATGAAAAAAATCTTTACTATATATAATGAAGCGCATAGTTTTATCATTAATTCTAATTGCACCTTTAGCTCTGCTTGTTCTTTTGATCATACTTGTATTAATGGGAAAAATCGGAGTTATACCAAAATATTAAATTGCTGAATGAAGTATATTTTATTCATACTTAACTTATTAATTATAAGTTGTGATAAAAATAAATCTATGGATGATGAATGTTATTTGTCACCTGATCGTGGACCATGTAAGGCAATGCTTCCAAGATATTTTTACAATAGTGAAAGTGGACAATGTGAGGAATTTATTTGGGGTGGATGTGATGGAGTTGTTCCCTTTGTTACTATGGAAGAATGTCAAAACGGATGTTCCAACCCATGATCTTAAAATCAAAGTATTCTATTAATACTAGACTTCTGTTCTTTATTATTAATTGTTAGATTAATACTCATGTCTAATGATCAGATTGTAATATCATTAATTATTATTAGTACTTTCGGTCTTTTTGTTTGGGGTCGTTTGAGGTATGATATCGTTTCTTTAGTAGCACTTTTTGTGCTTATTCTGATGGATAGGATTCTTGGAGGCGAAAGTTCTTTACTTATTGAAGATCCAGGTCAGGCTTTCCTTGGCTTTGGTCATCCAGCAGTAATAACAGTTGCAGCAGTCCTAATAATTAGCCGAGCTTTACGTAATTCTGGTGTTGTAGATCTCATAGCACGATATCTAAAACCATTTACAAATAAACAAACTACCCATATTAGTAGCCTAGGTAGTGTTATAGCGATTCTATCAGCATTCATGAATAATGTAGGAGCACTGGCTTTGATGTTGCCTGTTACACTCAAAACAGCCTGGAATCAAAAACGATCTCCCAGTATTTTATTAATGCCTATTGCTTTTGCTTCGATTCTGGGTGGAATGATCACTATGATTGGTACCCCACCAAATATTATTATTTCTAACTTTAGGAAGGAGCAACAACAACAAATTTTATCAAATGCTTTGTCTGATAGCTCATCTAAAGCAGCAGCCTATTTAGATCAAATAAATATTTTGAAAGAATCTTTTGAGCCCACACCTTTTGGTCTATTTGACTTCATGCCAGTGGGAGGTATTCTAGCAATTTTAGGTGTTCTTTTTGTCTCATTGTTGGGTTGGCGATTGGTTCCCAAGCAAAAACAAATAGAGCCAAGTTCTAGTTCACTCTTTTCATTAGAAGAATATGTCACAGAAATTCGTTTTCCGGAAGGGTGTACCTTAATTGGTGAATCCGCAGATAAAGTAAACAACATAACTGGAGATAAACTAAATCTGATTCGATATATTGATGATGGAGGTGAAGTAAAACCCTTGAATATGAATCATAAAATAGAAGCAGATAATCAGTTTTTGGCCATGGCCGACCCTGGTGATTTAAAGGAAATGATGGATGAACATGGTCTACGTCTTACTAAGGAAATGCGTTATCGTATTGATTCATTAAAGGATGAAGATACTTCTTTTATGGAAGTAGTCGTATCACCAGAATCTCCATTAGTAGGGAGAGGACGTAGCTACCTCCGAAGACGTTCATCGAACCAACTAGTTCTTATGGCGGTTGCACGACAAGATAAACCAATACATAGGCGTTTAGGCAAAGTACAATTTTCCGTAGGTGATGTACTGTTGTTGCAGGGCCGAGATGAAGAATTGAAGAACAATGTGATGGCTCTTGATTTGTTACCATTGGCTGAACGGGAAATAGAAGTGGGTATCTTCTCTAAAGTAAGTTATTCTTTATTGATTTTTGCTGTTGCAATTCTTTTGAGTATGCTATCCATCTTACCTATAACTATATCATTTATTGGCGCAATTTTAGTTTATGTTTTTTCAGGAATATTGCCCGCACGTGATTTATATAAAAATGTCGATTGGCCTATTATTGTATTATTGGGTGCTATGATACCTATAAGCAATGCCCTCCAAAGCACAGGTACAACAACATTAATTGCCGATCAAGTATCCATTATTACTAAAGGGTTGCCAAGTTGGTCAATAGTTGCTTTGATTATGATAATTACAATGAGCTTGTCAGATATTATTAATAATGCGGCCACAGCGCTGATTATGGCTCCAATA
>Ga0208764_10000427_pt1 | contig 27138 bp, 24 predicted proteins | sample ETNtaG_18_FD_185762 | JGI IMG/M metagenome (GOLD analysis project Ga0208764, IMG submission 185762) | Marine microbial and viral communities from oxygen minimum zone, Eastern Pacific Ocean - ETNP201302SV91 (SPAdes) (version 2) | ecosystem: Environmental > Aquatic > Marine > Oceanic ... | reverse complement strand
ATCTAGAAGATAATTAAGTAGATTCTTTATAAAAATTTTATCTATTCCTGCAATTGGAGATATTGATCCACTAGAATCACCATCCATAGTTGAATAACCTATGCTTGATTCACTTCTATTAGAAGTTGATAATAGAAGTAAGTTATTTGTATTAGCTATAAACCAGATAAATGGAGATCTTACTCTTGCTTGAATATTTTGGAGTGCTAAATTATCATTTTCCCATGAATACTTTTTTTTAGTACTTGAACTTATTTTACTAATTATACTTTCTACTTCATCATCAATTTCCCATTCGTAATGATTTGATCCAATAAATTCAGATAATAATTTTGCAGATTCTTGAGTTTTTGAAGAAGAGTTTATAGACTTTTGGTATGCAGTATGAAGTAAAATGTTTAGAATCAGTTTTATGTTTTTATTCTTATTATCAGTTAATTTAATATTTTGTAAATTCAATCTTTTAACTAGTTTATCACTTCCTTCTCTATCAATATATCTTTTAATCATCTCATAGATTAATATTGCAACGCATGAAGAGTCCAATCCACCACTTAATGATAATGCAAAACCCTTTAGTTTAGATTTTGAAAGATAATCTAAAAGCCCTACAGAAAAAGCATTTATAAATTCTTCATAATTATTAATTGATGTCTCTTTATATTTTTTATTATTTCCTTTTAGATCAATATTAAAATAGTTTATGATATAATCTTTAAAAGAAAATCTCTCTGAGATATCTATTAAATTCCCTTTTTGAGCTAAAATTGTATCTCCCTCAAATATTATTTTACCCGATTCATTTCCGAGTAAATTTACAGACAGATAGGTGCAATTAAATTTTTTAGAACTGTTGATAGTAAGGTTTTTTCTAAAATTAAATTTATTGAAAGCATAATGACTAGCTATTGGATTAAAAATTATAAGATGTTTATCAGTTTTGATGTAATTGGCAGGTCTCTCAATATCCCATGAATCTCTACATATCTCAAACCCTAAAGTGATTTTATCATTATATTCTAACTGGATTGACCCAATTGGGTATTCTATATTATTAAATTTTGTTTTTTCTATTTTACCAAATTTCCATGGATTAAACCATCTTTTTTCATAATGTATTCCATCATTTGGTAAATTGCTTTTAATAAAAAAACCTAAAATTTTTGAATTTCTAATTATGCAGCAAGCATTATATAATTTTTTTTTGTGTAAAATAGGATGTCCAATAATTACTGTAATTGACTTACATACTTTAGAAATTTCAATAAGTTTTTCATTTGATTTTTCGATAAACCATTTGCTGAAAAAAAGATCTTGACATCCATAACCAGTTATTGAGAGTTCTGGAAAACATAAGATTTTTACATTGTTTTTAATTGAAAGACTGATACTATCTTTAATGTTATTAATGTTTTTATTCCATGCAAGTGGAGTTTGATTCAAATTTGAACTAGCTAACTTAATTTTCATCTAAAATTATTACTTCAGTATGTATAAAAAATTTATTCTTTAAAGATCACTAAATTTAAATAATGATAAAAGATTATCTTAAAAGAAAATGTGCTTTGGTCAATTAAAATCCTAGATTAGCTTCTTATCTAAGTTAACTCAAGGAGTTAATTACTGGATTTCATTTTAGAATTAATAGATAATTTCATATAGATATAAAATATCAATGTAAAAATTAAGAAATAAAAAATCCAATTTGTATTTATAATTTCTGAATTTACTTTATAGTTTTCTATGCTATTAATTATAAAGAATAATACAGAGATACCTAGAAGTCCATTTTTAATATTTATCAAAGATTTTTTTAAATTAAACTTGTTAATTGGCTTTCTCCAGTTTTTAAAAGATGGAATTATTCTTGGTGTACTTGAGTAATATGACTTGTATTCTTCTTTAAATTTTTGTAGTAAAAAATTTTCTTCAACTAATATTATTTTATAATATAACATTGCAAAAAGAGAGGAGACTATTAAAGTAATTAATTTATTAGATAGTAAAAGAACAACTCCCAGCCAATTTAAATAATTTGCAAGATAAAGAGGGTTTCTTAGAAGAGAGTAGATACCTGAGGTATTGAGTTTTTCTGCAATTTGTTTTTTAGTATTTTTTCCTGAAGTTTTATGGTATGCAAATCCTATGGTAAACATTCTAATAAATAAACCAGAAACAGATATTGTTAAGCAAATAATATACTGATGATTAGAAATTGAATTAGAATTCAAATAATAAAATAAGATACATAGTAAAATTATTGGAATAGGTAAAACTCCTCTATATCTAAATAAAAAATTACCTTGATTTAATTGTCTGTCTGTTATCATCTATTTCACCAGAATATTGCATAAAGCATTGTGGTAATTATTAATACAGTAAATGCTGGGATATTAAATGATGGTTTTGTCTCAAATAATTTTCCTGATAATTTTATAGCTTTTGGGTCATCTTCATTTCCCTCAAGGTAACTTATGATGTAAATTATAAACATAGTAACCAAGAATGTTATGCCCATTTGGTGAAGAAAAGGAATTTCTCCAATAAATAATCCTTGAGAAAAACTAGGCATAAACTCTATCCATCCTTTTGGTACAACTTTAAAATACATAGCTACTGGTATAGAAAGTAATATTCCCCATATTGCTGCATTATTTGTTGCTTTTTTATAAAATAGTCCCATAATAAATACAGCAAGAATTCCAGGGCTTACTACTCCTGTATACTCCTGAATTGCTTGAAATACTTGTCCTAAATTACCAAACATTGGAGCTATAAGCATAGCTATAAAAAGTGAAACTATTACTACAAATCGTCCAACTTTCACTAATTCAGAATCTTTAGCTTTTTTATTAATTATTTCTTTATAAATGTCCATCGTGAAAATAGTTGATGTTGAATTTAGCATTGATGCAAGTGATGAAACAATGGCCGCTGCAAGAGCTGCTAGAATTAAACCCTTTATGCCCACAGGAATATAATTTTTAATCAACCAAGGAGCTGCATTATCATTCAATATTTTTCCATCTGAAGATGTAAAACCTTCTGGGAGAACTTTCATTAATTCTCCTGTTGCAGGATCAAGATTTATCACGTAAGCTATTATTCCTGGCAGTACAACAAAAATTGGAATTATCAATTTTAAAAAAGCTGCAAATGCGATTCCTTTTTGAGCCTCACCTAAATTTTTTGCTGCAAATGTTCTTTGAATTATATATTGATTAAAACCCCAGTAGTAAGTATTAGCTATCCACATTCCTCCTATAAGAACAGCTATTCCTGGTAAATCAAAATAAGCATCTCTTCCATCAGGAGTAATAATTTCTCCTTTTGATAAAATCATAGAAAATCTTTCTGGAACAGTATTGTACACATATGATAGACCATCAATTATACCACCGGATGGAGTAACATAAGATAATGCTATACCAGTCATTAGCATACCTCCAAAAATTAAAATCACGACTTGAACAACATCTGTCCAAGCTACAGCTGATAATCCTCCCCAAACAGAATATGTAAGAGCAAATAATCCAAGTCCAATAATACTAGTAGTTATTAAGCTACCATCTCCTGAACCAAAGATAGTATCCATTGCTTTTCCTCCTAGGTACATAACAGATGTTAGATTAACAAAAACAAATAAACTAATCCAAAATATTGCGAGTATAGTCTTTAGGTTTTTACTATATCTTTTTTTAACAAATTCAGGTATGGTATATATATTTTTTTTAATATATATTGGAAGAAAAAACTTACCTACAACAAGCAAAGTAATTGCAGCCATCCACTCATAAGTTGCAATTGCCAAACCTAGTGCAAATCCTGAGCCAGACATTCCAATAAATTGTTCTGCAGATATATTTGCTGCTATTAAAGATGCGCCTATAGTCCACCAAGGTAAAGATTTTCCAGCCAAAAAGTAATCTTCAGCACTCTTACCAGATCCACTTTTATCTCTTGAAACATATAAGCCAATTGTCAGTATAACTATACAGTAACTTATAAATACAATTATGTCAATATTTTCCATTAGTTTAGTTTAGTTTATTTAAGTTAATACTTAATATTTATTTGAACTAGACTAACTAATTAAATTTATGCCACATGATTAGCAGATTAATATTTTTATCAATTTTATCATTTTTGCCTTTTTTTTCTTTTACAAATGTGAATGATAAAACCATTAAGACTCAACTTGAAAACTTAACCTTGCCTGAAGGTTTCAAAATTCAATTATATGCCTCAGACGTTGAGAATGCTAGGTCAATGGCAATAAGTCCATTAGGCACAATATTTGTTGGAAATAGAAGATCAGATAATGTATTTGCTTTAAAGGATACTGATGGTGATAATGTAGTTGATAAGAAATATTTAATTACTGATAAACTTAAAAATATGCCTAATGGAGTTGCTTATTATAAAGGTGATCTATATGTAGCTGAGGTAAATAAAATATGGGTTTTTAGAGATATTGAGAACAATTTAGATTACATAGATAAATTTGGAGATTATCCAGAAGAACCTGAGCTATTATCTGACGATTATCCTTCTGATAGACATCACGGATGGAAATATATTTCATTTGGACCGGATGGTAAATTGTATGTTCCTGTTGGTGCACCTTGTAACATATGTGAGAGTAATGATGAGGTATATGCTTCTATTACTAGAATGGATCCAGATGGGTCTAATAAAGAAGTATATGTTAGTGGGGTAAGAAATACTGTTGGCTTCACATGGCATCCTGAAACGGGAGAGATGTGGTTTACTGACAATGGAAGAGATATGCTTGGAGATAATTACCCGCCTTGTGAGCTTAACAAGGTTCAAAAGCCTAAACAACATTTTGGTTATCCATATTGTCATGGTAATGATATATCAGATCCTGAATTTGGCAGTAAATATTCTTGTGAAGATTTTGTGAAACCAGTTCAGAATTTGGGTCCTCATGTAGCTCCTTTAGGGCTAAAATTTTATGATGGGGATATGTTCCCAAATGAATTTAAGGGTGATGTATTTATAGCTGAACATGGGTCGTGGAATAGGTCAAAAAAAATAGGATATAGAATTACTAGAGTAAAAATTGAAAATAATAAGTCAGTAGGGTATGAGCCTTTTATTTATGGATGGTTAAATGAAGAGGAACAAGAGGCTTGGGGTAGACCTGTAGATATTATAATTCTTAAAGATGGGTCTATGTTAATTTCAGATGATTATGCAAATGCAATTTATAGAGTTTATTATGATGGTTAGTTAAACTATATTAACTTCAGCTTCCAATTTTATATTGAATTTTTCCTTAACACTTTTAGATATTTCTTCTGATAGGTTTTTGATTTTATTTCCTGATTCTTCTCCATAATTTACTAATACGAGTGCGTGTTTTTTATAAACACCTATCTTTTCTAGAACTTTACCTTTCCAACCACATTTTTCTATTAACCAGGCAGCAGATATTTTTATGTTATTTTCTCCCATCATGTGTCCGGAAATATCAAGGTATTCTGATTTGATATCATTGTATAGGCTTTGTGAAATAATTGGATTTTTGAAAAAGCTGCCTGCATTACCTAATATTTTTGGATTAGGTAGTTTAGAATTTCTTATTTTGATTATCTCATCTCTCAATGATTTTAATGAAATTCTATCTTTATCTAAGTTTTTTAACTCTTTATAACTAAGAATATAGTTAGGCTTTTTATTTAAAATAAAATCTACATGTGTTATGAAATATTTATTTTTTTTATTTTTTTTAAAAATGCTATTTCTATATTCAAAGCAGCATGATTTTCTATTATATATCTTTTCCTTATTTTCTTCTAAATCATATACGATTACATTATCTATAAAATCTTTGATCTCAACACCATATGCTCCTATATTTTGAATAGGTGCAGCTCCAACTGACCCAGGTATTAACGATAAGTTTTCAACTCCGTAGTAACTATTTTCTACACAATATGAAACAAATTCATCCCAGTTTTCTCCAGAACCTACTTTTATTTTGACAATATTTTCATCTTCATAGAATTTATCAATACCCATTATTTTATTTACTAATACAATGCCATCAAAGTCTTTTGTGAATAAAATATTTGATCCACCTCCTATAATTAATTTTTTTTCATTTCTAATGTCTTTATTATTTATAACATTTGAAATGTCATCTCTATTTTCAATTTTAATTAAGTACTTTGATTTATGATTTACTCCAAAAGAATTAAAATTCAGTAAAGAAGAGTCTTGTAAAATATTCATTTAGGCAATATTTGTAAATACATATTGTACATCTTCATCATCCTCCATCTTGTCTAACATTTTTTCTATTTCAATAAGCTGATCTTCACCAAAATCAACTGGATTATTAGGTATTCGTTTTAATAATGATTTTGATGGTTTAATTTCAAGTTCATTTAAACCTTTGTTAATGGTTCCATATGAAGTGTAGTTGCCATAAATTATAATCTCATCATTATTTATTTCTATTTCGTCTAAACCATAGTCAATTAAAAAGAGTTCAAGCTCGTCTGGTTCTTGATTTAATTTATCAATATGGAAAACAGCTTTTCTCTCAAACATGAACTCTAATGATCCTGGAGATACAAGGTTTCCATCTGATTTATTAAAATATGATTTTATATTTGCAGTTGTTCTTGTAATATTATCAGTTGCTATTTCAACTATTACTAATACTCCATGTGGTCCTTTTCCTTCAAAAGTTTGTTCAATAAAATCTTTCAGTTCTTTATCAGAAGCTCTTTTTATTGCTGAATCAATATTATCCTTGGGCATATTTTCAGCTTTTGCATTTTGAATAGCAGCTCTTAACTTAAAATTCATTTCTGGATCAGTCCCTCCCTCTTTCGCGGCAACGGTTATTGCTTTTGATAATTTTGGGAAAAGTTTTGACATTTTATCCCATCTTTTTTCTTTTGCAGCTCGTCTATATTCAAATGCTCTTCCCATAGTATAATTGTATGTAGATTAATTCATTATTCTTAATAACTAAATTACAAAATATTGAATTAATTAGTCTATTATCAAACCTAAGTTTAATTTTACAAATGGAAGAAAAAATATTAATTCTAGATTTTGGTTCTCAGTATACTCAGTTGATAGCTAGAAGAATAAGGGAATTAAATATTTATTGTGAAATATTTCCTTACAATAAGATGCCTAAAATTACAAAAAATTATTTAGGAGTTATATTGTCAGGAAGTCCTTTTTCAGTCCACGATGATAACGCTCCCTTAATAGATTTTAATTTTTTAGAAAATGTGCCTGTACTAGGAATATGTTATGGTGCTCAATTAATAGCTGAAAATAATAATTGTGAAGTTACAAAGTCAAAAATTAGAGAATATGGTAGGGCTAAATTAAAATTTGTAGACTCAGAAAATATTCTTATGTCTGGAGTACAAGAGAACTCTGATGTTTGGATGAGCCATGGTGATTCAATAACAAATATTCCAGAATCATTTGATATTATTGCAAGTACTAAAGACGTTGAAATAACATCATATTATTTAAAAAATAATAATTACTATGGTTTACAGTTTCATCCAGAAGTTACACACAGTAAGCATGGTAAAATAATTTTAAAAAACTTTGCTATAAAAATTTGTGGTTGTTCACAGTCGTGGACCCCTGATAAATTTGTTGATTTTACAATTAAATCTATTAAAAAAACCGTCAAAGATGATAAAGTTATATTAGGACTCTCAGGTGGTGTTGACTCAAGTGTTGCTGCTATTTTAATTCATAAAGCAATCGGAAGGAACCTTTATTGTGTTTTTGTAGATAATGGTCTACTTAGAAAAAATGAATTTGATAATGTATTATTATCATATAAAAATTTAGGTTTAAATGTTATAGGAGTAAATTCCAAAAGTTTATTCTACCAAGGTCTTAAAGGAAAGTCGGATCCTGAGGATAAGAGAAGATCAATTGGAAATGATTTTATTAAAGTTTTTGAAGAAGAGGCAAAAAGAATTGGGGATATTAAGTGGTTAGCTCAAGGGACTATTTACCCAGATGTTATAGAGTCTGTATCTGTGAAAGGTCCTTCTGCAACTATAAAGTCTCATCATAATGTTGGTGGGTTGCCAGATAAAATGAATCTTAAGATAGTAGAACCCTTAAATTTGCTTTTTAAAGATGAGGTTAGAAGGGTTGGCAAATCTATTAATATGGATGAGTCTATTTTAAATAGACATCCTTTCCCAGGACCTGGTTTAGGCATAAGAATTATTGGTGAAGTGACAAAAGAAAAAGTTGAATTATTACAAGAAGCAGATGACATTTTTATATCTGCATTAATCAAAGAAAATTTATATAATGATGTATGGCAAGCTGCAACAATTCTGCTCCCAGTTAAATCGGTTGGTGTTATGGGAGATGAAAGAACTTATGAATTCACAGTCGTGTTAAGGGCAGTGACAAGTTTGGATGGAATGACTGCTGATTGGTCTAGATTACCAAATGACTTTTTAGCAAACGTATCAAACGAAATAATTAACAAAGTTAAAGGGATTAATAGGGTAGTTTATGATATCTCTTCTAAACCTCCTGCTACAATAGAATGGGAATGATATGAGACTAAAATTATTTTTTCTTTTTTTTATTTTATCTTCTTCTCTATTTGGTCAATCTGATTATACAAACTTTGTAAAAATTAAAAAGTTATTTATTGAAGAAAAGTACTCAGATGTTTTGAAATCAGATATAGATTTTAAAAAAAGTAGTGAATTTTATCCATACCTCTTATTTTACAAATCTGTTGCTGAGTACAGATTAAACTCAAAAGAAAAGGCATTAGATAGTTTCCAAAATATAGTTAAAATTTTCTCTAATTGGTCGCAGTTAAATGAAGTTTATTACTGGCTTGTAAGAATTAACTCAGAGAAAAATAATTTAGATGACGCATTGATCTATTTTTCTAAGGTATCAAATTTTTCAATTTTAGATGAATTATATCCTATTATTGATCCAATAATTGGAAATATAAGTTCATTCAATAGATTATCAGAATTTTATGAATTATATCCTGAAAACAAATCAATTGCAAAATATTATGGTAGATCTCTTCTTAGAGAATATTTAAATAAAGATGTTATTGATGAAATTAATGAAATATTAAAGATTGTTGAGAAAGAAGATCTCTTCGTTAGTGATAATAAAAAATTTAGAGTTGCAGTTCTTCTTCCTTTTATGTTTGATGGACTAGAAAACACATATTTTATTCAAAATAATGACTTTATCATGGATTTATTTTCTGGAATTATTCATGGTGTTGAAACGTACGATTCATTAAATTCATTAATAGATATTATAACATTTGATACTAGAAGAGATCCAAATAGAATTAAAGATCTTATTGATGAAGGTAGCTTTGATGAAATAGATCTAATTATAGGACCTCTTTACAATAAACCAATTAGTATTATAAAACAATATTGTTTAGAGAATAAAGTGCTTATGATTAATCCTCTGTCATCAAATAATGAGATTATTGATGATAATAATTATAGTTTTTTATTTAGACCATCAATAAAAACTATTGCTGAAAAGACTGCTGAGTTTTCTATTAAAAATTATACTGAAAACAAGAATGCTATTATTTTTTATGAAAAAAATTATCAAGACTCTTTAATAGCTGAAATTTATAATAACAAATTAGATTCTAATGGGTTCAATATTATTTATAAAAAATCTGTTAGCCTTGAAGATTCTCGTCTTATTTTAGACTCATTAGCAAGTACTTATGAATATATACTAAGTGATTCTTTATTTGATACACTAAAAAATGTTAGTAATATTCTAATAAAGGAGGGTAGAGGTATTAAAAATTTAGACACAACATATATGTATACTGAGAAGTTTTTTATTGAAAATGATAGTATTGGTCATGTTTTTGTTTCTTCAAAAAATTCACTATTCGCATCAAATATTATAAGTGCAATAGATATTAGGGAGGATACGATACCTGTTTTAGGATTTTCAGATTGGTTGAATTTTAATGTAATTTCTGTAAATCAGTTTGAGGAGTTAGATATTTCGTTAATTGATATTAATTTTTTTGATATGCAGACAGAAACCTATAATAATCTTAATAATTATTTTCAGAAAAATTATAGAAGAAAAATATCTGAAAATTTTTTAGTAGGTTTCGAATTAATGAATATTATAACGAAAATAACTAGAAGCTATGGTAAATATTTTCAATTTGGATTAAGAAATGAGATCAAAATCAAATCAGATATTTCTACTCATTCATATTATCTACATAATAATGATAATCAGAAGGTCCCAATAGTTAAAATTGAAAATTTTGAAATTAAGAGTATTTCTAATCAATTTTAAATTCCATTCTCATTTGGAAAGGATCATAAAACTCATTTTTGATCATACTTTCAATAAGCCAATTACTTTTTATAAATGGATCAAGTGTAATTTTAGTTTGTTGAAGAGAAGAAATTATTTTTTCAATTTCTGTTTTTTGTTTTGGATATTCAATTATTTGATAATCTTCAATATCTGCTAGTTTAGCTGCCAGATTAATAGCGTCTTTAAACTCACCAACAATATCAATAAGATTTAACTTTTTCCCTTCATTTCCATAATAAACTCTTCCTCTAGCAAGTTTATCAACTTCATCTGTACTCATTGATCTTCCATCAGCAACTATTGATAAAAAGTCAGTGTAAATTTGATTAACTCCTCTTTGAACTAACTTTTTTTCATCTTCTTCCAATGGTCTAAATGGATCAATTTCTCCAATATTTTTGTTAGTTCTTATCTGATCTGTTGTTATTTTAAGCTTATTATTTAAAAGGTCAGACATTTCAGGAAATAATCCGAAAACACCTATAGAACCTACTATAGAACCACTAGAAGCTATTAATGTATCTGCTGGCATTGAAATATAGTATCCACCTGATGCACATACATCTGACATATAAGCGATTAATGGTTTTTCATCGTTCAGTAATTCAAGTTCTCTAGCGATCAAGTCGGAAGCAAATGCACTACCTCCTCCAGAGTTAACATAAAGAATTACAGATTTGATATTTTTATTTTTCTTAATTTTCTTAATCTCTTTTATAATTGATTCTGAATAAATACCATCATCTCCAGTTCCTGGTAAAATACTTCCTATAGCATATAATACAGCTATTTTGTTTCTGTTGTACTTATTGCTTTCTAGAGTTTTTCGGTATTTAAGTAAGGAAATATTCTTGTAAGAACTATCTACTTTATTTTTAAGATAATTCACCATTTCATCTTCATATATTAAGCTATCAACTAATTTATTATTTAAGGCATCATTAGCAAGCTCAGTTTCAAAATTTTCTATCATACTAAAAAGATTATCTTTATCTATTGCTCTAGAAATAGAAATTTTATCTAAATAGTTTGACATTCTATAGTTTAATAAATTAAGATATTGTTCTTCATTTTCTTTACTAAAATCTGTTCTTACATAGGTTTCAGCTGCACCTTTATATTCACCAACTCTAAAAAGATTAATATTTATACCCAACTCATCTAACATATTTTTATAAAAAAATGAACTTACTCCAAAACCACTTACCGAGATAAATCCAGGTGGTGATATTGCCATAAAGTTTGCAACTGAAGAAATGAAATAAGCACCTTTAGTTTGTAAGTCAGCGTAAGAGTATATTGGTTTTTTCTTTTTAAACTCTTCAAGGATAACTCTTACTTTTTCAGCTTTATTGAAGCTAATACCCACATTGTCTACATTTAGATATATTCCTTTAATATTATCATCTTCTGCCGCTTTATTTATTATATTTTCAAATGTTATAAGACTTATTTTTTCTGTTTGGTTATTATCAAGAATAGGAAGAGGTAATGGAATATCAAAATTCAAATCTAATTCATCTGCCTTCGTATCTCTATCACCAATAACATTTAAATTATTTATATACAACAGACTGTTTTTAGAAACGGATATCTCTTCTTTTGAACTTGGAGAAAATAGAGCTCCTATTATACTAAAGAAAATCAATAGCATAATAAATGCTAATACAAGTGAAAGAATACCTTTTATTGCTCCTAAAAATATTTCTTTTAAAAAGTTCATTAGTTACTAGATTTAGTTTTTATAATTTTCCGCTAAGATAAGATCTTCTTTTGTATCTACACTAAAACTATCAGATTTAGTAATTTTAACTTTTATCTTAAAACCATTTTCTAACCACCTAAGTTGTTCTAAAGATTCACTTAACTCTAAACTAGATGGCGGCAATGAAATGAGTGCTTTTAGAGTTATAGGATCATAAGCATATATACATATATGTTTAAAATATTTTTTTTTGATATTTTGGTGAGGTATTAATGTTCTTGAAAAGTACATAGCTTCATTATTTTTATTTATTACAACCTTCATGATTGATTTTCGATCAAGAGCCTCAGAATATTTCTCTTCTTTAATTAATGTACATATTTGATTGGGTTTTTTACAGATTGATATTATATCTGATAATTGTTCTTTTTTTATAAATGGTTCATCTCCCTGAATATTAACAATAAAATCATATTCTCCATTTATTTTTTGATATGCTTCAAAAACTCTTTCAGTACCATTTAAAGGTTTATTAGAAGTCATTAAGACCTCTCCAAAATCATTTACATGGTCAAAAATATCCTTGTTTGGAGTTGCAACTAATACTTTATCAAATAATTTAGAATTTACAACAGATTCGTAAACTCTTTTGATCATTGTTTTTCCTCCTATTTCAATTAATGGCTTTCCTGGAAGCCTTGATGATTCCATTCTTGCAGGAATAATACCAATGATTTTCATCTACACTTTTTTTACTTTTAAGGATGATCCTTGATTACTAATAACAGCAATATTTTTGTTTTTTTCAATAAACTCTCCTGAGGTAGATGCATCATAAATTTTTTCTTGAATAATAACTTTTCCACTAGGTCTGAGAACCGAAAATGACTTGCCTTTCATTCCTACTAAATCATCAGGGTATTTTTGAGAAATAAAACCTTTATCAGTCTCTTGTGTTTCTTCTAAAGCAATTTTTTTAAATGTTTCTGAGTTAGTAAGTTTTATACCCCCAAAAAGTACTAATAATCCAAAACTAAAAACTGAAATGAAAACCGAAAGACTTGATGCAATTAAATCATTAGATAAAACAAAAGTAAAGTCTAACATATCATTGTTTAACATTATTAATATTAAAGAGCTTAATGATGTAAAAAGACCTGTAATTCCGAAGATACCAAAACCTGGTATAACAAATACCTCAAGAGCAATAAATATTATACCAATGAAAAATAATAAAATTTCCCAATTTTCTGCAACTCCAGTTAAGTAATATGGAACTAGATATAACACTAGAGCAGATATAGAAGCTATTATAGGGAAACCTACTCCTGGTGTCTGCATTTCAAAGTACAATCCACCAAGTATTAACAATATCAATACACTACTAACCACAGGATTAAGAAAAAAAGAGATAATATCTTCTGTTGAATCTAATTCATATTTTGTAATGCTATAAGTTTTAATACCTTGTCTTTCTAAAATTTCTTCAATTGAGTTTAATTCAGCATCACAAAAGCCAAATTTAATAGCTTCTTTAGTAGAAAAAGTAATTACTTTACCTTCTGTAGAAATACTATCAACTTCTATGTCTTCATCTACCATTGCTTCAGCAATTTTGGGGTCTCTTCCTTTAGCCTCAGCAGTAGATCTCATTATTGATCTCATATATGACTGGTATTTATCAGGAGCTTGAGTCCCATCTCCTGTAACGACAGTTGCTGCTCCTATGCTTGCTCCACTACTCATATAAATACTATCTGAAGCTATAGATATTAAAGCTCCTGCAGATGCAGCATCTTTGTTTATCCATACGTATATAGGTTTATCAAAATCTAAAATTCTTGTTCTAATATCATCTGCATCATTTACGGCTCCTCCATATGTGTCCATCTCTATGATTATTATATCAAAGTCTTTTTCACTGGCTTCATCAAGAAGTAACTTTGAATACCTATTAGTTCTTGGATCTATATTAGATTTAATTTCACCAACCAGCACCTTGGCTTCTTTATCATTTGCAGTAATAAAAAATAATGGTAAAAGAGAAAATAATAAAACCTTCAATATATTTGATTTCATAAAAAGTTTTAATTTGAAATTATGTCAATAAAGTTATTAAAATTTGGTTTAATATTTTTCTTTATTTCCTATAACAACTCTTTCTCTCAAGACAAAGAATATCATATTGTTGAAAAAGGCGAAACTTTTTACTCAATCTCAAAAAAATTTAATAAAACTATTGAAGAGCTAAAGAAGATGAATAATTTAAAAGGCAATGATTTATCAATTGGTCAATCAATTATTATTAATATTCTTGAAACAGAAGAAATAACAAAACCTAATAATGAAAACATAACAAATAGAGTGGAAGGTTTTGCTTCATCTATAGATGATTCTGAAAATTCTGATAAGTATTTAGCATTACATAAGACTGCGGAGACAGGAACTATAATTTTTGTAAAAAACCAAATGAATGAGAACATCGTTATAGTCAGAGTGATTGGAAAGTTACCTAAAACTGGTAATAACGATAAAATTGACATAAGATTATCCAGAGTAGCTTTCGAAAAATTAAACGCTAAGGACCAAATAATTCCTGTAGAATTAACTTATGTTGAAAAGAAATAAAATAATAGTAGATATTATAAAAAATATGAGATATATTGCGCTCTAATTTTAAATATTATGAGTACAGGTAAAGTAAAATTTTTTAACATTTCTAAAGGTTACGGATTCATTGTCGAAGATGGTAATGAAGCTGAACATTTTGTTCATTCAACTGGATTAATTGATCAAATCAATGAAGGTGATTCAGTAGAATTTGAATTAGTTGACGGTAAAAAAGGTAAAATAGCTGGAAACGTGAAAAGAATATCTTAATTGATATTTATTTCCATTCCCCAGGATTTTCTCTCCAAGATTTCAATTTAACAAGTTCTTTCTCGCTGATGTAGTTATTAGCTAGAGCAACTTCTAGTAGGTCGCTATAGTAAAATACGCTTTCAGCATTGCACTTGATATTATTGAAATTTTCTACTGATACATTAAAACCGTAGTTGAATATTGAGAGGACTGCTAGGACATTTGATCCAGCTCCTCTAATTGATTCTACGGCTTTTATTGAACTTCCACCAGTAGAAATTAAATCTTCTATAAGAACTACATTTTTATTTTTTTCTAGTCGTCCCTCAATTAAGTTTTTCATTCCATGTGCTTTTGGTTTCGACCTAACATACGAAAAGGGAAGTTTTAATTCATTTGATACTAGCGCACCTTGTGGTATTCCAGCTGTAGCAACACCTGCTATGCTATCAACATCCTTATAATTTTCATTAATTATTCCTATTAATCTTTCTGTTATTTCAGATCTGATTTCAGGGTATGATAATGAAATTCTATTATCAAAATAAATTGGAGATTTCCATCCTGAAGCCCAGTTAAAAGGCTTTTCAAGATTTATCTTTATTGAATTTATTTTTATTAAACTATTTAATAATTTTAGAGATTTCATATTTTAACAAAAGTAAGATTAATTTTAATATTATTTCATTCAAATTTACCTTTATATGAAAACTATATACGTAAATGATATTCCTATATTTTTTAAGCGTCTAAATAATTTAAAATTAAAAAAAGAAGACTTTGACACTTATATTGATGGATCTTCAGGTATAGTTCCTAAAAAATTATATTCTAGAGTTTTAATTTATGATAGCTCTATTAATACCATTGTTGACCTTCTTAAAAAAATGACTTCTTTTAAGTACAAAAAAATATATTCTATTACAATCACTCTAAAAGATTATAATTCAGTTCTCAAGCAAGTAAAAAAAATGTTTAAAATAGTTAAAGCAGCAGGCGGTGTTGTTAAAAATAAAAATGATGAAATTCTTTTTATTTATAGAATGAAAAAGTGGGATCTTCCTAAAGGAAAACTAGACAAGGGTGAGACAATTTTAGAATGTGCTAAGAGAGAAGTTCAAGAAGAAACTATGGTAGATGTTGAATGTAAAGATAAGATTGTTTCAACTTGGCACACATACACTAGAAATAAAAAATATGTATTAAAGAAAACAACATGGTTTAGGATGCTATGTTTAGATGACTCAAAAATGAAACCACAGAAAAAAGAGAAAATAGAGAAGGTAGAATGGATGAAAAAATCAACTATTGATGATATTTTATTAAATTCATACAAGACACTTAATTTTGTTATTAAAGAGTACTTTAATAAAAAGTCTAATTAAATCCCTGAAATAATTTTAATAGTATTTTCAATTTCTTCTTCATTATTATATACTGACACTCCTAATCTTGTTACTCCACCACGTTCCTCTAAACCTAGTTTTTGAATAGCTTTCATTGCATAAAAATGTCCGTCCCAAGCACAAATATTTTTTTTGCCAAGTAATTTACATACTTCATTTGCAGATTTACTTTTATGAACAAATGATACCGTTGGTGTTCTTAAAGTAGAAAAATCAGGCCCTATAACTTTAATATTATTAATTCTGGATAGGGAATTATATAGTTGTGATGCTAATTTATTTTCATGTTCTCCAAGTTTGTCATATGCGTCATCTATTTTATCTCTAAAGGTAATACCTGAACCTAGCGATGAAATAAAATCAATTGCCTTCTCAACTCCATGACATGCGGCATGGTTTAATGTACCTGTCTCAATTCTATATGGAGCATTCTGATCTTGAACTATAAGTCTGTCAGTCTCTAATTTATCTAATAAATTTAACTTACAATATAAAATTCCAATATGTGGTCCATAAAATTTATAGGCTGAACATAATAAAATATCACAACCAATTTTTCTTACATCTATAGGGAAATGTGGAGCATAATGTACAGCATCAAGTAAAAAAATTATGTCTTTATTTTCTATTAATTTCTTTATTTTAGAAAAGTTATTAACTGTACCAATTGCATTTGAAGACATACCCATTGCTATCATTACAGTGTTTTTGTTTATTTTATTCTCAAAATCATCATAATCTAAAATACCATTTTCTAAAACATTTATCCTTTTAATTTTAATGCCTTTTTCAGAGAGTGTTTTCCAGGGACCTCTATTTGCCTCATGGTCTAAATCAGTAATTATTACTTCATCTCCTTTCTTAAATAATTTAGAGAGACCTCTTGCTAAACTGAAATTTAGAGTAGTCATATTATGCCCTAATGAAATACATTTTTTATTTTCTGCTCCCAAAAAAATTGAGGCTTTATCTCTCAAAGAATTCATTAGAATATCAGTTTTCTTACTTGTGTTAAATTCTCCATGAGTGTTAGCATTAGATTTTTTGTAATAATTAGATATTCCTTCTATTACTGAGTTTGGTACCTGAGTGCCACCAGGACCATCTAAATAAATAATTGTATTTCCATTATCATCCTCTAAAGAGAGTGATGGAAATTGCTTTCTTATTTCACTTATATTAAGCATATTTTTTTTGATAAATATAAATAGGAATAGAAAAGGAAAGTAGAATTAAACCAGAAATTATTGACTCATATCCTATTCCATAAATTATCCAAACAATAAATAAAAACGTTGGAATTCCCGTTAATAATGATGTTTTTAGGTCTGATAAGGTTTTTTTTTCTTTAATTAAGATCATGAACTCTGAAATTGAGATAAATAAGTAAAGCATTAGGCTACAGAAAGTAGAGGTTAGAATTAAATAAGTAAAAATTTCTGTTAAGTTTTTTGAGAAATTCATAATTATTAAACAAGTAACAAGAAAAGTAGATAATATTAGACCTAAATAAGGAACGTCATTTTTATTTTTTTTCAGGAAAATTTTTCCCATTAGTTTTCTCTTTGCCAAAGACTTTGGTATTTCTATCTGTAATAATGTCCATCCATTTAAAGATCCTAGACCAGAAATTATAGCGAATATTGCAATAGCTTTTTTTATGTTATCTCCTAAGACTGTACCAATTGCATCTGCAAATGGTGCATTTGAATTAGCTATCTCATCTGTTGGAATTATTCCAATTAAGGCAATCATAGAGAGCAAATAAATAAAAATTGTAATAATGGTACCTATAATTGTAGCTCTAGGTATATTTTTTTTTGGGTTCTCAATTCTATCACCAGGTATCGTAGCAGATTCTATGCCCAGGAATGCAAAAAAAGTGAGGGTAGTAGTTATATTAATTACATTAAAATTTGATTCGTTAGATGAGTTAATTGGAAAAAAATTATTTATTTCAAAAACATAAAAACCAATTACTATAGTGACCAATAATGGTATAATTTTTATTAAAGAGGTAATTAGTTGAAAATTGCCAGCACTTTTAATTCCATAATAATTAATAATTGCAATACTAAATAATATCAAAATTGTAAAGATCATGGCGAAACTTGAGATATTAAGAAAATCAAAGAATACTGTAGAGTAGCTCGTTACGGCAATTGCTATACTTGCATTAACAAGTAATATAGATACCCAGTAACCCCATATCACAAAAAACCCAATAAATTCTCCAAAACTCTTTTCAGTGTAATGGAAAGGACCATTTTCTCCTGGAAAGTTTGAACTTAGTCTTCTGAATATAGAAGCTATAAATAGAGCCATAAATCCAGAGATTATCCATCCTAATATACTTATTGAACCGTACTGAGACAAGGATGCGGGTAACATAAATATTCCAACACCAATCATATTTCCTAACACAAGGCTAATAGATTGTCTTAAATTTAATTTGAGATTTTTTGAAGTACTCATAGATATTCCTAATATAATATTTTTAATTTTATAATTAGTCATATGAATTCATTAGAAAAAAAACATTCAATAGGTATCGATCTTGGAAGCTCCTCAGTTAAAATGACAATAATTAATCTTATTAATGGAGAAAGTATTGATACTGTTACCTTCCCTCAAAAAGAAATGAAGATAGAGACTCCAGAGAAAGATTGGGCAGAGCAAGATCCGGAATTATGGTGGAAATCTGTAAAAGAATGTTTTTATTTTCTTAAGAAAAGAAATGATTTGACATCTGTGATTTCTATAGGTGTTTCTTATCAGATGCATGGTCTTGTTGCCATAGACAAAGATGGTAATATTCTTTTTCCCTCTATAATATGGTGTGATTCCAGAGCTCTAAAAATAGGTGATGATGCTAATAAGAAGTTGAGTAAGTCATTAATATCTGATCATTTATTAAATTCTCCTGGAAATTTTACTGCATCTAAATTAAAATGGGTAATGGAAAATAATATAAATGCATACTCCTCAATATACAAATTTATGCTCCCTGGTGATTATATATTATACAAGCTAACAGGAGAATTGTCTACTACTAAAACTGGTTTATCAGAAGGAGTGTTATGGGATTTTGAGAATGAAAAAATATGTGAAGAATTAATGAAATTTTATGAGATAGATGAAGAAAAAGTTCCTAATGTGGTTGATTCTTTTGGTGATCAAGGAAAATTATTAAAAGATAATATTAATGATTTTGGTCTAAGTGAAAATGTAGTTGTTTCATATAGATGTGGTGACCAGCCAAATAATGCATTTTCATTAAATGTTTTAGATCCAGGAGAAATTGCTGCTACAGCAGGAACCTCTGCTGTCATATATTGTGTTTCAGATAAGAAAATATATGATAAAAATAATAGAGTTAATACTTTCTTACATTGCAATAATACTTCTCTAAAGAAAAGAAATGGAATTTTACTCTGTGTCAATGGATCTGGAATAGCTTACTCATGGATAAGAAGTGTTTTAGGTGAAATTTCATACTCTGAAATGGATAAAAAAGCTGAATTAATAAAAAATTTAGATGATTTGATCTTTTTTCCTTTTGGAAATGGATCAGAAAGAATGTTCTCAAATAATAGCAATATTAAATCTATGTTTCATGGGATTGATTTTAATAGGCATAATAAATATCATTTAGTTAAATCAGTCCTAGAGGGTGTCTCCTTCTCATTATCTTATGGGATTGAACTATTAAGAGATATGGGTATAGAGGTGAATACTGTAAAAGTTGGGAATCAAAATCTTTTTAAGAGTAAAATTTTCAGAAAAACATTTGTTAATGTATCTAAGATAAAATTAATGGTTTATGAAACAGATGGATCTATTGGAGCTGCAAGAGGTGCTGGAATAGGAGTAGGTTATTATAAAGATGAAAAAGATGCATTTCAAAATCTAGAATGTATTGATGAATTATGTCCGTCATTATCACCTAATTTAGATGAGTCTTATCTAAATTGGAAAATGGTATTAAATAAATTAAATTAAAACAGTGGGAACAATAATAGGTCAAAAAGAGTTTTTTAAAGGGATAGATCAAATAAAATTTGAGGGAGAGGAATCTGATAATCCCCTTGCATATAGGTTTTATGATAAAAACCAATTAGTCTTTGGTAAACCAATGAAAGAGCATTTTAAATTTGCTGTGGCTTACTGGCATTCTTTTGTAAATTCTGGAAATGATCCTTTTGGAGTTGGCACAAAAAAATATCCTTGGATGGAATCAAAGGATACAACTAAAAGAGCACATCAAAAAATGGATGCAGCTTTTGAATTCATATCTAAACTTGATCTCGAATATTTTTGTTTTCATGATTTTGATCTAATAGATGAAGGAAATTCTATATCTGAATCTGAAAAAAGATTAAGTGATATATCTGATTATTGTGTTTTGAAAATGGAAAAATCTAATATAAAGCCGTTATGGGGGACTGCTAATTTGTTTTCAAATCCAAGATATATGAATGGAGCTGCAACAAATCCTGATTTTGATGTTGTATCATATGCTGCTGCTCAAGTTAAAAATGCAATTGATATTACCTTAAAGTTAAAAGGTGAAAATTATGTTTTTTGGGGAGGAAGAGAAGGTTATATGTCACTTCTTAATACTGATATGAAAAGAGAACTTGATAATCTAGCTACATTTCTTCATATGGCTAAAGACTATGGAAGATCTCAAGGTTTTAAAGGTTGTTTTTTTATTGAACCTAAACCGATGGAACCATCTAAACATCAATACGATTATGATGCTGCAACTGTAATTGGATTTTTGAAGGAATATGGTCTTGATAAAGATTTTAAGTTAAATATTGAGGTTAATCATGCCACACTGGCTAATCATACTTTTGATCACGAACTGCAAACTGCTGCAAATTCTAATATGCTGGGGAGTATAGATGCAAACAGGGGAGACTATCAAAATGGATGGGATACAGATCAATTCCCTAATAACATTTATGAAATTGTTGAGGCTTTGCTTGTTATAATTAGATCTGGTGGGCTTCAGGGGGGAGGTGTTAATTTTGATGCTAAGACAAGAAGAAACTCTACTGATCTAGAGGATTTATTTTACTCACATATTGGTGGTATAGATATCTTTGCAAGATCGTTATTGATAACACAAAAAATCATTGAGGATTCGGATTATATCTCAATGCTAAATAATAGATACTCATCATTTGAGACAGATACAGGAAAAAAATTCACAAGAGGTAAGCTTACTATGGAAGATATGAATGCTTATGCTAAGAAATCAAATGAGCCTAAACTAAAATCAGGTAATCAGGAGCTTTTTGAAAACCTTATCAATAGATACATCAGATAACTTGACTTATACTGACTTATGTTTGATTATATATTCATCCATTTAAGGAGAGACTTTGTAGAAATATGAGGTCTTTTTTTGTTTTACTCGTTAGGAATTAGACGTATAACTTGAAGGTCACCATTCATCGCAAAACCTATCTTACCTTTATATAAAGATTGACTACAACTATAAGTCACGAATTCCATATCAGGCGTTTCTACGACTTTATAGAACTTACAATTTTTCTTTATATCATCTGTAATTTCATCAAACACACTTTTTTCATCTTCACCTCTTAATATTTCTAAATTTTTTTAATATTAAAATATTCTCTAATAAGGTACTTTTCTTATAATGATAAACCTATCAACAAATAAAGAAGACTAGTTATCAACCCAGAAATAAGTGCGTATGGCAATTGAGTTTTTACGTGATCTATATGATCACTGGCAGATGCCATCGATGAAATTACCGAAGTGTCAGATATAGGAGAGCAGTGGTCACCAAAAAGCCCACCTCCAAGAGCTGCAGCGACAGCAATAGAACTATCTATTTCCATCTGATTAGATATGGGAACAGCAATAGCAATCATAATAGCAAATGTTCCCCAAGAGGTACCTGTAGAAAACGAAATAAAACAACTAGTTAAAAATAGTAGGACAGGTACTAGTTTAGGAGATAAAATATTTTTTAATTCATTAGAGACGTAAATTCCAGTTCCTAGTTCATTACATAGATTTCCAATAGCAAATGCTAACATTATTAATAATGAGAGTTGCATCATTCCACCCATACCTTTTATAGAATGTGAAATAACTTCTTTTACAGATAATATTCCGTTTATCACATAGTAAAATGATGTAATAATTATCGATAATATTATTGAATATAATACTGAAGTAGAACCTGATGCATTTCCTAATATTCCAAAAAATGTAATATTTTCTTCAGATTTATCATATCCAGTATAGAATAACATTAATAGCATTATCACTATCATTGATATCATAGGAATTAACATATTTAATGGGTTTTTTTTAACTCCCTTTTTTGTTTTTATTATAGTTATCTCTTCTGACATCATGGGTGATGATCCTTTATCAAATAAGATCCCTTTTGTTGTTCTTTTTTCAGCTTTTTTCATTAAACCAAAATCTTTACCAGTAATGATTATAACTAATAAGACCACAATAACTAAAATAGGATAGAAGTTATATTTCATTGCTGATAATAATGCCATAAATGGGTTTTCAATACCTTGAGTTATTAGAAGACCCATTATGAATGCGCCCCAGCCGTTAAATGGAATTAATAGTTTTGATGGAGCTGAAGTTGAGTCAGCTATATAAGCTAATTTCTCTCTTGAAATCTTCAGCTTATCAAATATAGGTCTAAATAATGTTCCTACTGTTAGGGCAGAAATATTTGACTCAACAAATATTAAAATTCCTGTTAAAGAAGCATAAAGCTGAACTTTTTTTCTATTCTTTTCATTACTACCTTCTCCTAATTTTTTCTGAAAACTTTTTATGAAACTCTCTACACCACCTGAAACTTGAATTAAAGTTATTAGTGAACCTACTAGGAATGTAAAAAAAACAATTCTAGTATTTCCTGGGTCATTAAATACATTTACAATATTTTCGATTGTTAGAATGATACCTAGGAATGGATTCCAGTTGCCTATGATGAGCCAACCACAGAAAATACCAGTTAATAATGATATAAAAACTTGTTTTGTTCTTATTGCTAATGTTATCGCTATTAATGGTGGAATTAAAGAAAGAAAACCATAGTTATCCATAAACCAATATTAACTAAATTTGTATGAATAAATAACATATGATTAAAATTAAATCTTACTTAATAATATTCCTTTTAATATTCTCATCATGTGATAATAGTGATGAAATAACTAGGGTTCATATTGATACATATACAAAGCTTTTTACTATCACTAATGATAATATTATTACAATTGTTCAAAATTCTGAATTTGAAAATTTAAAGGATTATTTAGAATATGGTATTAGTTTATATACAATTACCTATAATACCACATACAAGGGAAAAAACATTAAGGCTTCCGGTTTAGTTTCATTTCCAGATACTGATAAGGGAATGCCAATACTTAATTTTAATCATGGCACCACATCTCTTCATGCTGACGCACCTACAGAAGACCTTATTCAGTACAGTTTTTTTTCTAATGCTGCAAGTGCTGGATATATTTTTGTTATACCTGATTATTTAGGCTTTGGAGTGTCTGAGGATATAGTACATCCTTATTATAGATCTGATATAACAGGACAGACAGTCGTAGACATGATAAGGGCAACAAAAGAATTAGCTAGAATAGAAGGATATAATTTTAATGGGGATGTGTTTTTGTCAGGATACTCAGAAGGTGGATTTGCTACTATGTCTGCTCATCATAATATGGAAGAAAACAGTTATAAAGGATTAAATCTTGTCGCTTCAGCACCTGCGTCTGGAGGATATGACATCACAGGTATGCTAGACTATTTTCTTTCAAAGGAAACATATCATGTCCCTTATTACATAGCCTATGTTGCCATGGGTTATAAAACTTCTTACGATTGGGATCTGCCACTATCTGCAATGTTTAATGATCCTTATGCAAGTTTAATACCTTCATATTTTAATGGTAAATATTCAGGATATGAAATTAATTCAGTATTAACTGATGATTTAAGTTTATTATTAACATCTAATTTTAGAAATAATATTAACTCAGATCCAGATTTAAAGATAATAGTTGATGCGTTTGAAGAAAACAGTTTGAATAACTGGATTCCTAAAAAGAAGATGTTAATGTACCATGGTACTGATGATATTACTGTTCCATATCAAAACTCAGTTGATACCTACAATAACTTTATATCTCTAGGTGCAGATAAATCAATAATAGAATTTATTCAGCTCCAAGGAGAAAATCACTCAAGTGGTTCAATACCTTATATTATTGATCTTTTTGATAGATTTAATGAATTAAAATGATAAGATATTTTTTTCTTTTTTTTCTTATTTCATGCAGTAGTAATTACAATGTCATTAAGCTTGATTCTTATATAGAGTTTATTCAAAATAAATACGCGCCTGATAGAAGGGTAGCATTATTTGATATAGATTATTCATACAATAACGATGTCATAATAGTTGATGGTGAAACTAACTTAAAATCTGCTAAAGAACATCTATTAAATATTCTAGATAGTTTAGACATAAATTATGAAGACAATATTGATTTACTTCCAAATACAAAGATCTATGGAATAATTAATAATTCAGTTGGAAATTTAAGGGGAAGACCATCACACTCTTCAGAATTAGTTTCTCAGACAATCCTTGGAACAAGAGTAGATATTTTAAAGAAAGAAGGTGAATGGTATCTTATTCAAACCCCTGATGATTATATATCATGGATAGACCATGGTGGAATTACTATTGTTTCAGAAAGTGAATACTCAAATTATTATAATAAAACTTATATTTTTAATCAAATACAAGGGTTTGCATATGCTTCTACTATGAAAAATGAGATAGTCTCTGATTTAGTTGTGGGATCAATTTTGAATATAATTGATAAGAAAAATAATTTCTATAAAATTCAATATCCTGACAAAAGAATAGGATGGGTTGAAAGTAAATATGTATCTCAAATTTTTGATAGTTCTAAGAATTCAACTTCTGATTTAATAATTAATTCAAAAAAATTTATAGGAATACCATATCTCTGGGGCGGGACTTCCTCTAAAGGATTTGACTGTTCTGGTTTTACAAAAACTGTCTATTTAATGAACGGTCTTGTAATTCCAAGAGATGCATCTCAGCAAATTAATGAGGGCTTATTGGTAGATAAAGATAGAAATTGGGATAAACTACAAGAAGGTGATCTAATGTTTTTTGGTTATTATAGAGACGGAAGAAGAAGAATTGATCATGTTGCAATTTGGATAGGAGACGGTAATTTTATTCAAGCTTCAAAAAATGTGAGAATTAACTCTGTTTACTCTGATGATCCAATTTACGATAAGTATCATATGGATAAATATATTGAAACTAGAAGAATAATAGGTAATGAAACAGATGGAGTAAAAAAATTATAATTTTTCAATTTCAATAATTTTATTAATAAAATTATTTGTATTAAAGTCAACTCCTCCTGTTAATCTAAATGTTTCAATTCCTGATTTATCATATACTAAAGTGGTAGGTAGGCTATATGCATTGAAGTAAGATAGGTCTCCATGAAGTTTTATAAATTCTAAGTTAAATTTTCTTTTCTTAACAAAATCTTTAATTAAACTTATATCCTCATTAGAGACAGCAAAGATCTTAACTTTTTTATTTTTGAACTTCATTTTTGCTTTTTCTAAGCTTTCAAATTCAGCTATACAAGGTTTGCACCATGTTGCCCAAATATTTAAAATTATAACATTACCTTCATAACTTTCTAATTTGAATTCTTCTCCATTAATTTTTGTAAGTACCGAGTAATCCCTATCATTTTCTTTCTTCTCATTTACACTACAGCCTAAAATTGTTAAAAAAAGCAAATGAACAAATACTAATCTCATTTTTTATTATTTTTGTGATAAGTAAAATATTAAATTTAGCTTTATGAAGAAAGTATTATTAATATTATCATTTGCTCTAATTTGTAATTTGGGCTATTCCCAGTCCTTTTATTCAGATATTAAGGCTACGGGATTGACTTGTGCTATGTGTTCTTACTCTACACAAAGAAGCCTTGAAAAATTAGATTTTATAAAATCTATTACTCCAGATTTAGAGGCGACTTCATTTAAGGTTGAATTTAAGGAAGATAAATTTATTGATTTTGATCTTATTCAAGAGAAAGTAGAAGACGCTGGATTTTTTATTGGTTCTATTGATATTATATTTTATGATAATTTAATAGCTGAAAATGATAAGCATAGCTTTATTGATAATAACCTTTTTCATATATTCTCTGAAGGAGAGATAGAGACAAATGTTTTTACTTTAGTTGATAAGAATTTTATTAGAAAGAATGATTATGAAATCATCTCTAAAAAAACAAATCACTCTTGTTATGAGACAGGTATACACACAGATACATGTTGTTCAAAGCATGATAACTTAAAATCAAATAAAGTTTTTCACATTAAGACTACTTTATAATTTTTATTTAAACTTTTATAATCTTATTGATGAAATATTTCAAGGTTATTTTTTTATTGTTTTTTATTGTTAATTCTTCTCTGAGTCAAGAACTATATATTAACACAGAACCAGCTAGCCTTATACCTAAAGGCACTAAAGTGGTTAGACTTCATCATCACACAATATTCTTAAATGATACTAATGAACCTGGTTCTTTTTCTTCGGCTAAACTACTTATACCTTCAATTTCGTATGGTATATCTAAAAAAATAATGGTTAGCGCAAGT
>Ga0208764_10000426_pt1 | contig 27204 bp, 44 predicted proteins | sample ETNtaG_18_FD_185762 | JGI IMG/M metagenome (GOLD analysis project Ga0208764, IMG submission 185762) | Marine microbial and viral communities from oxygen minimum zone, Eastern Pacific Ocean - ETNP201302SV91 (SPAdes) (version 2) | ecosystem: Environmental > Aquatic > Marine > Oceanic ... | reverse complement strand
CCTACCTACAGCACAGTAATTGCTTGGTTCATTACAGGGGAATTGAAAAAGGAAGCCTTTACCCTGACAGTCATAGAGAGCAAGCAAGTAGTGGAGCAACCAGAAGAGGAAGAAAGGCTTTCTATCTGCTGTGGTGCAGATGAGGATGAGAACATTGAGAACATGTGCAGTGCATGCCATGAAAGCACTACCTTTGAAGTCCCACACCGCAATCTAGACGGTTCTCTGGGGGAAATGCCCCCAGAGCCAGAAACCCCCAAAACACCCACCTTTGAAGAGGCAATGACGGTGGCTCATGAGAAAATACAAAAAGAACTTACCAAAGTAAAAATAGAGTTGGAAACAGAAGCCGAAAAAAACGCTCCATGGTGGCCTGCTACAGAAAGAAGGCTACTTGAAAAGAAACATACTTTAGAAGGCAAAATGTATGGATTAATTTATGCAGAATCTACTTTTACCCTCACACAACCAAAGGAGATTCCAGAAACACCGCTATTAGATGACAATTTCTTGCCAATCCCAGTGCCAAAAGAAAGGGGAGCGGCTTCATTAAAACTGGAAGTACGTGATTCTGTTATCGCAATAAGGCATGGTTCTAGTGATGAGGTTTTGAGTGAGTTTAGAGCAGTTGAAGGAGACTGGAAATCAATCTGCTCCCAGTTAAGTAACCTAGCATATAACAGAGGTTCATTATGGCATAACAGTTAATAGTTCTAAACTAGTTTAATACTTATTAAGACATAACGCCCCCCCTCTTACAGAGGGGGGGTGTTATGTTATATATATTAAGTAATAGAAAATAGAAATAATATATACTTAGCATTACAGCAACTTAACATGGCAAAGAAGAATGAGAAAACCATAAAAATCCAGTTGAGAAGACATCAAGCACTGGAAATGAAACTGGCAGGCAGTACCACCAGAGATATTGCTAACGTCCAAGGAATAAGCCATGTCCAAGTCCACCATGACATCAAGAAAGTCCTTGGTGAAATGGCAGACGCAACATCCAAGCAAGCAGACCATCTCAGGGCAATGACCATGGCAAGGTATGAGAAACTCTTACAGGCTCACTGGCATCAGGCAATGGCAGGGGACTACAGGTCAACAGAGATGTGTTTATCGGTATTGGGAGGGCAAAGAGCCATTGCAGGTCTGGATGCCCCAACACAAGTAACAGGGGCTGATGGTGGCCCACTAAAAATCAGCATTGATGAACTAGCAAAGATGGCAGAAGTAAATGGTTATTTCCCAGAAGAAGAAATCCCCCCAAGAGGTAGTCTTCCAGAATTTACAGAATCCTAGATTCTTCATGGAGAATGTCTTAGGGGCAACACCCTATGACAAGCAACTGGAAATCATGGAAGCTGTGAAAAACAACCGCAGGGTGTCTGTTGTTGGATGCAACGGCTCTGGCAAAGACTGGACTGCCGCAAGGACACTGTTGTGGTGGATGTGTATGGCATATCCGTCTAAGGTCATTGTCACTGGGCCAACATATAGGCAAGTCCATGAAATCGTCTGGAATGAGGTCAGACATGCTTACAGGAACTCCAGAGTTCCGTTTAAGGGCAGGATGTTCCAGACTCCAAGATACTACCTTGATGAACAGCACTATGCCTTGGGGTTCTCATCAGGTGATGAGTTCCACATGCAGGGCTTCCACAGTCCTAATTTGCTTTGCATTGTTACAGAGGCACATGCTGTATCAAGGGAAGAAATTAATGCCCTTAGAAGGCTCAACCCGAAATGTATCCTGATGACAGGGAACGCTTTTGTTTCATCTGGAGAATTCTACGATAGCCACCATGGAAGAAGGGATGTCTGGAAGTCTATTAATATATCAGCATATGACACCCCCAACGTCATTGAGAATGAGGTGATAGTGGCAGGGATGATGACCATGGACGATGTTGAGGAAAGGAAGGTGGAATGGGGTGAAGACTCCCCACTGTTTAGGGGAAGTGTACTGGCTGAGTTTGTTGAGGAGTTGGATGACACTGTGATTAACCTGTCTACTGTCAGAGAAGCCACCCAAAGGCTCTCAGAGCCGCAGGGAGAGATTATCTTAGGGTGTGACATAGCAAGATTCGGAAAAGACAAGACGGTGGTCGTTAAGAGGCAAGGCGATTTGGCAGAGATGGTGTGGCAGACTCAGGGCAGGGACTTGATGACGATAGCAGGATGGATTGGAAGGTACGCAACAGACAACAACGTGGACACAGTGGTGATTGATGACACAGGACTTGGTGGTGGTGTGACAGACCGATTGAGGGAAACAATAGGGCATAAGAACATAGTCCCCTTTAGAGCAGGGGCAAAGGCTAGTAGGGCAGAGCAATTCGGCAACCAGACCACAGAGGCTTGGTTTGCAATGAAGGACTGGTTGGGGGGAAATGCACAGATTCCCAATGAGGACACTTTAATTGGACAACTGGTTAGCAGGCGTTATGAAATCCGTTCTGACAGGAGTTTAATTCTTGAGAGCAAGCAGAAGATGGCTAACTCTCCAGATGAGGCAGATGCACTGGCAATGACCTTTGTAGACATGGCAGGAGTTGGAGTATGGTAAAGAATATGCCCTCTTATTATATTCACCGTCCCTATGGACGGTTTAACGCTGACGATTTACGGAAATTAGACCAAAGATATGAGGTTATAAATAACCTGTGTATTGAAAACCCCAAAATCACATTGGCTGAAATAGCCACCCATGTTGACGTTAGTGCGTCAAGGGTGGCTCAGTTAATCAATCAATACAATAAGAGATTCCCCAATACGCCCATAATCAGGACAGGTAAATGAATATGGTGAAGTATTTCAGATGTGCCATGTGCAATAAACTTCTGGCTGAATATGCAGTAAAAGGAACTATCATTGTCTGCTCCAGATGCAAGCATAAAAACTTTGCTTAGATATTCGTAAGATTAGGTGTTGACATATGTAAATAGTTCAGGTAAGATTCCCATATAAACAAATTTAGTAAGGAGTTAAACATGAATATCAAAGAAAACACCATAGTCACTGCACAAAGGGATATGAACAGGGTTACCACTTACAGGGTTACCACCCATAATGTTGGTGAGTTTGAAGCTGTATATGGCACTAGGGTGAATTCCAAAACATGGAAAGATTCCTTCACAAACAATCTTGAAATTCTTAGGATTGTTAAGAACGGTGAAATCAGCTTGGACTACATCACTGGTGTTGTAGGCTCTCTATAAAGAAACTAAAACAAGCAGGGGGGCGAAAGCCCCCCAAAAAGGAGTTAAGAAAGATGGCAGGTTTCACAGAGCAAGACACTGAATATATGGAATACATATTGGAACTAAATGAGGATACGGTAGATTCCACCTCCCCAGTTTCTGAGGAAGAAGAATATGTCTGTAATTTGGTTCATAAATGTAGGTATGAGCCTTTGAATTCATATCCATGTAATTGTTGTGAATGTTGGTACTGTTGATATAACTAAAACAAGCAAGGGGGGAGGCAACTCCCCCCAAGGAGTTAGCAATGTTTAAGGATAATGTTTATTACCATAGAGATGAGGCTGAGTGTAATTCTCATTGTGAAGATAGATGCACCATGATTCACAATAAAAGAAAGAGGATATCCAATAAGGTGAATAGTATAGCTAATCAGTTTGATGATTTATTAGCCATCACTAAGCCCAACACCAGAAACAATTTCACAGAAGATGACGTTGCCAAGATATTTGATTACCTACGCTCTGAGTTGAAGGAAACAGAGAAGGCTATCCTGAAGGGCAAGAAGCCGTTTACATTGAGGACACAGATACAGGTGGAGGCAGAGTAATGAAAACTAAATTACTGTCGATATTCATAGCCCATAAGAACAATGAAGCTGAGCATCATTGTGTTATGGGAAGTGAGACAGACTTACTTCCAGATGGCTCAATCAACCTTGACCAAGCAGGGGTGAACATAGCAACAGGAAAGCCAGACAAACTGACTATGAGGCAGAGGTATCAGAAAGAAATAGAGCATCTGCTTAGAACAGGAAGTGAGATTGAGCATACTGGAGTCTTTGGCTCTAAAGGGAGCATTGAAAGCATAGACTGGTCTGCTGATTATGAGCAAGTTGAAAGGACAGGGTTTGATGGAAAACCTTTCAGCACTTGGGACTATGCAGAATGGCATAAAGACAGAAACAAAGTCAGAGGAACTCTTATAAGAGCAATATATTTTCCCAAGACTGGAGAAGAAATAATTGTGTCTTCCAAGAAGACATTTCGGAATTTTTCATAGAAGGACTTGATTCATATGGTAGAATAAAAACCCAGTGGTCAAGGCAAGTACCCCCAAAGCTATGGAGGTTCTATGCCAAACTGGTTTCCATTCTTCCAGAAAGAGGTTACATATGATGTGGCTTCATCAGTTCCATTAGTAAATGATTTATCTAATGTTGTCTATCCAGAAGACAACTATGGAAACTACGCAAAAGAGGGCTATGGACGCAATGCAATAGTCCATGCTTGTATCAGGGAACTTGCGACTGGCACAGCCGCCGCTAAATTCTATGTACAGAGAGATACAACAGATGGGTTGGTTGAGGTGGAGGGAACTCCCCTTGCTAATCTCATCATGTACCCCAACGGCACTCAGGATTTCTATCATTGGTTGGAAAGACTGGTAACTTATCTATATGTCTCTGGAAACGCCTATATTCTTAAAGAACGCTCCAGAGGTAACCAGATTACTGGGCTTTACCTCTTACGGCCTGACAGGGTATCTATCATGCCATCAGGAGAAGGTGTTAAGGGCTATTCTTATGAAGTAGATGGGAAAGAGTATTTCCTGAAGCCTGAAGATGTGGGACACATGAGTTTTCCAAACCCCAATGGGGATTTGTATGGGCTTTCCCCATTACATGTTCTAACCAAGACAATTAACCTTGATTTATCCATGACGGACTTTGCCAAGGTGTTCTTCCAGAACGCAGGAGTTCCAAGTGGACTGCTTAAAGTAAAACGCAGGCTTACCTCCCAAGAAGAGGCTACAAGAATCAGGTCAAGGTGGAGGTCATCATTTGGTGGCACTAATAACTTCCATTCGGTTGCTGTATTAGATGATGACGCTGATTATCAGCAGATGGCATCAGCCCCTGCCGAAATGGCTTTGACTGATTTACATAACCATACAGAATCAAGGATTTGTTCAGTTCTTGGAGTTCCCCCAATTTTGATATCGGCAAATGTGGGATTACAGAGGTCAACCTTCTCCAACTATAGGGAAGCAAGGTTTTCTTTCCATTCTGAAACCCTAGAACCCTTGATAAGCAAGATTGTTAGATTCCTTAATTACTGTGTTGGCATGGAGATGGGTGAAACCATTGCTGTAGACCTTACAGAGATGAGGGGCTTTCTTGATGACAAGGAAACCATCAACGCAAGAGCGGCTCAACTGTTTACCAGTGGAATTGTTACATTGAATGAAGCAAGGGAAATGGTAGGGGAAGACGCTCTTCCAGATGGTGAGGTAAGACGATTGCCTGCCAACATCATTGAGTCCATGTCTCCAACAGAAAGCCTTGCAGGGATGTCTGGTTTTTCTGCTCTCTATTCGGCTGAAAAAAAAGATGACCCTGTGGCATACAGGGGCAAAGCCATGGGGAAAGAACTAAACAGGGACAGGGATGCCTTAACTGAGAAATATACCCCAGTTTATACCAAGTATTTTAAGAGCCAGAAAAGCAGGGTGGATGGAATCTTGGGAAGGTTCCTTAGTAGGGACTTTGAAATAGAAAAAGCAGGAGGATTTCCTTTTACTGCTGACTCATTAATCCCAGATACTGAACTGGGCAATCTTAGTGAAATACTTTGGAAGATGTATGTGGAAGTATCCAAGAATACTTTTGGAATTGTGAACACCAGTGGACTGGCAGGGCAACTGGAATGGTCAGAGGCCCATCCAGTGGTAGCACAGGTTTTAACAACTGTGCCAACCAGAGCCAAGATGATTCATTCCACTACACACAAGCATGTCCAGAGGGCTATCAATACAGCTTTTGAAAGAGGCTATTCAATTGAGCAACTTGCAAGAGGAGTTCCAGATGAAGGCTTTAAGGGAATCAAGACTGTAATGCAGGAAACTGAGAAAAGAGCGGTTTTGATTGCCAGAACAGAAATAATGAGAAGCCAGAACCTGACCAGTGTGAACATGTTTAAGAATCAGGGTTTTGAGTGGGTCAGGGCTTTTGATATAGATGGTGACCCCAATGACACTTATGTTCCAGCAGGTGACCCTTATGGAAGAACCTGCATTGAAAGGAATGACCAGATATATAACGTAGAAGACGCATATGACATAGAAGACCATCCGAATGGGACTCTATCTTGGATTCCAATGCCCAGAAACTATGTACCAGAAGGAGTAACGGTATGATAAAGAAAACATTGATGTCAGATGCCAAGGCTGTGGATGCTTCACAGGGTTTGGTTGAAGCATTTACAAACACAATGGGAGTTGTTGATTCAGATGGGGACATAATTGACCCTATTGCTTTCAATGGTTCCATTGCCAAGAATCTGCCATTACCAGTTCTGGCAGGACATGACCAACATTCAGTGGTTGGCAAGGTTATTTCTGCAAGACCAGTTCACATTGCTGATGACGAGTATAAGTTATACACGCTCATGCAGATGAACATGGAAACTCAGGGAGGGAAGGAAGCATTTTCCAATGTTTCTGGAAACTTTGTCAGGGAGTGGTCAGTTGGATTCAATGTCCCAGAAGAAGGGTGGGAAATTGAAGGAAGTGGAAAGTCCCAGACCAGAAGAATAAAAGAACTGGACTGGGTGGAAGTAAGCACTGTTATCAGGGGGGCATCTCCTGCAACACAGACAATTTCTTCCAAAGCAGAATCTGATGAGGAGAAGCCAAAAACCTTGTTGGAAATTTATACAGGTGAAACTCCTGAAGAAAATGCCTCTGGCACAGAAGTCCAAGAGACTGATGCCCCAGACACAGAATTGCTTCAGGCACAAATAGATTTGCTCAAATTAAAGGGCAAGAAAAAGAAACCAAAGTATTAAGGAGAATTTTGTGGAAACTTCAGAAATTAGAAGCCACGCCACTTACCTTCTTGAGAAAGCTGATGAGGCTCTCAAAGAGGGGAATGTGGAAGAGGCAAAGGCAAAAATGGGGGAGGCTGAAAAAGCCATCCAAGATGCTGATGCAAAAGACGAGGCACAGGCTGAGTTGGACAGAATGAAAGGTGATTTTGGAAAACCTATCAACACTGTTCCAGTTGCATCCAGTGACCTTGCAACATACGACCCAGATGACAATGGGGCTGAGTTAAAAGCCAGTTACAAACCTGCTTCTTGGGTAAAAGGATTACCTGCTGTTGCACAGCCAATATGGGTGCAGGAGAAAATGGGAATCAGGGAAAAAGAAGAAGCTACGTTCCAGAGAGACACATTTGCTAAGTGGATGATGTCACCATCTCAGGAAATCTTTTTCAAAAATGCAACGCCTGATGAAGTCAAGGCTATGCAAGAGGATAAAATACTGTGTCCCCTCAGTTAGTGATAACTGTTGCAAATTCGGTGAATTGTCGGGAAGGCTACGTCCAAAAGGATATGCTAATCCGCAACCAAGCCCTGAACGCTTTCAGGGAAGGCTCAACGACTAGGTGGGGTTCTGAGAACGCAGAACGTAATACACCAATAGTGCCGAACATCTCCAAGGAGATGATGAGATAGTCTGAACTCATAGGAAACTATGAGAGGTCAACAGAAATGATTGACCCGTTAGAAGAAATTCTAATAGTAACAAAGATTCATGAATTAAGTTTCATGTATTATGACAGATGCAGAAGGTGGGTACTTTGTACCAGAGGAATTTATTCCTACAACGATACACGACACAGGGCTACCGTCAGGGGCTTTGAGGAGTGCATCTACAGTTGTCCGTGTTGCAAGCAAGGATGGATATATTCCAACACTTGCATCCGCAACTTGGGGGGCCATCGCAGAAGAGGCGGCTTTTAGTGACCAAACTCCCGTGACGGGCCAAGTGCCATTCAGTATAGAGAAGTCAGGTGGGCTAATTAAGGTAACAAGAGAGTTGCTAGATGACTCTGCTGTTAATCTGCCTTCCCTGTTGTCTCAGATATTCCAAGAAGCGGCAGGAAGGTTTGAAGATGTCGGAATCTTAAACGGTAACGACACCACAAACTACGCAGGTATTCTGCAAGGTTCATCTTCAGATTACGTCATGGCATCTGCAACAGCAGTAACCGCCGCTGACCTGTTTGGAATTTTCTATACCTTAGAAGCACAGCACAGAGCAGGTGCTACGTGGGTAATGCCTTCGTTGATATCGAAAGAAATCAACAATATCAATGCAACATCCGCAGGTGTTCATTCAGTCAATGACTTGAATACTCCACCTGCTGAGTTTTTGCTTGGTAAGAGGGTAGTCAACAATGATGTAAGTGGAAACGGACTTGCAACATCCATAACAGCCAATGATGAAATTGCTGTGTTTGGAGATTTCCGAAACTATTACATTTTTGACAGGATTGGATTCACAATCAGAAGAAATGATTCCCTGTACATGGAGAACGACCAAATTGGATTCTTCGGTACAAGGCGTGGTGATGGTCAAGTTGGACTTGCCGCCGCCTTCAAGATTCTGAAAGCCGCCGCTAGCTAATAGCGGATAAATTGGTAGGGGGGATAAAAGATTATCTCCCTCTTGTCCTCCCTACCTCTAACAAGGAGAAGAGAAATTGGCAAAAGTAACCTGCTTGAAGAGTGTGACAATTGGAAGTCTTAATATGGCTTTTGTAGAAGGTAAGGAATATGACATTCCTGCCAAGGAAGCGAAAGCATATGGAGAATATTTCAAGACTCATGCAACAAAGAAAGCTACTGCTAAGAGTGCAGAAACAGAAGAGAATAAAGAAGCAACAACAGAGGAAAATAAATAGTGGCTACCAGACACACCTATGCTAGTGTAGATGATTTAAGAGACTACTTAGCAGGAACTTCTTATTCTTCTAACTGGTCATCAGACAGTGCCATCATGACCCGAATAGTTGAAGCCTCATCTGTGAGGATAGACAACTACATGGGAATGCAGAGTTTTGGCCCAAGGTCTGAGACTAGATATTATGATATCGGAAGTGGGTCATTGCGTAGGTCAACCCAGAACATACGCAACAGCACAGGAGGCAATATTATCGGGCCATCCAGTGCCATGGTAAACGCTGTTCCTCTGGATAGTTGGTTGGTATCAGTAACAGGGACTATCACCAGTTATAAATCAACTGACAGGGCTGAAAGCGAGTCTTTAGATGAGGGGTATAACAATGATTACTGGTTGTTGCCCTATAACACTAGCCCCAAGGTCGAAATAGAGTTAAATGAGGATACTTCTAAAGGTTTCCATGGAGGACAGCAAACTCTGGCTGTCACAGGGGTCTGGGGGTACAGTAATGACCTTTCTCCTGAGAAAACAACAACAGGAACAATAGCGACAGCAACAGAAACGGCTTGGGGAGTTAATGACGCTTCCACATTAAACACTGCCCAGACAATTAAGGTTGATGATGAGCAGATGTATATAACTGGAATTTCTTCCAACACTCTCACGGTAGAACGTGGAGTTAATGGAACAACTGCCGCAACTCATACGGCAGGAACTTCTGTTTATACGTATGTGTATCCCACTCTTGTTGTGCAGGCATGTCTTGACCTGTCCAAGATTTATTTCAGAGACAGGGATTTGGGTGTTACTCAAACAATTGGCACTCCAGAAATGGGAGTGACAAGAAGCGACAGGGAAGCAATCAATATTTTAAAAACTTTAGACACTTACAGGGCAACCACAACAGAATCACAGGTTTTCTTTTAATGAGAAGCAAAACCATTGTGGAAACTCAGGGAAATTTCTTTGACCACCGAAATGAACGGTTTGCTAGAGCATTGAATGAATCAATTCTGGACATATCTGTTCTGGGGGCAGGGAAAGTAAGGGAGCAGTTATACAGAGGACATGGTTTTGTCACTGGATATTTAAAAGGCTCTATCAATGGAGGGCTTGTTAAGAATTTCCATGGACAGATAGATGCAGGGGCATTGATGAAAGGAAAGAATGTTGTTTATGCCTCTTGGGTGGAAGGTGTTTCATCAAGAAATAAGAGGAGCAGGTTCAAAGGGTATAAGATGTTCTGGAAAGTCTTCCAGTGGTTGCAAAGACAACCAAAAGAAGTAAAAGAAATTATGGAACATCACGTTAGTAAGGAATTAAATTGAGCAGGTCAGGAGTTATAGATAGAATTGATACTCTGTTGGCATCAGTGACCAACCCAACCTTTGGGGCGGTTCTGAGAGGAGAGCCAATGATGATTTCCCAGACTCCCTCAGTGGCGTTCTGGTTATCCAATCGTGAAGTTGACTTTCTGACACTGGCAGACTCATCATCTTTGACAGAGTTTACAATCAGGGCATATTGGAGACTGCAAATATCAAGAGACATTAGAGAAGATGTGGAGTTAGAAGTATGGGATGCGATTGTAAATATAGACAGTGCATTGCGTGGTGATTCTGACTTAAATGGCAATGCGGATAATATAGAAATAGGAAGTGCTTCAACAGGATATACAGATATTGGAGGAGTGGCCTACAGGACTTTGGATATTCCGTTATCGGTACAAATTATGGGTGAAGTTACAATTACTCCATAGGAGAACAAGATGGCAAAAGTTAGTGGATTAAACGTTAGGTGCTTTGTGCAGGGTAGGGATATTAGCGGTGACGCTAATGCTCTGGACGGAATGGGTTATTCTCAGGAAACTCTTGATGTGACTCCTTTGAACACCCTTGCAACAAAAAGGATAACAGGAAGGTCAGATGGAAGCCTATCAATTAACTGTTATTTTGATGCGGGAACTAATTTGTCTCACTCAACCTTTACATCAAACTCAGGAAAACTTCCTACAGCTAATCAAATCGTTACTGCTCCGTTAGGCTCTGCTGTTGGCTCTGATTTTGCAGGGTTGATTGCCAAAGAAGCTGATTACAATGTAACTGGTTCAACAGGGTCAGCCATAACTTCCAATGCTAGTTTTTCAGGAACGGCAGGAGTTGGTGGAGAGTTCGGTGAAATGCTCACAGCATTTGATGATACTCATTCATCTGCAACTGACGGAACAGCCATTGATAATTCAGCCTCGTCAGCATCAGGGGGAGCAGGATACGCCCATTTCCTTTCCCTTGGGTCTGGAAGCGTTGTTGTAAAGATTGAACACAGTTCAGACAACGTAACATGGGCAGATTTAATTACGTTTTCAACTATTGGAACATCAGATGTTCCAACAGCGGAAAGAAGTGAAGTCACAGGAACAGTCAATAGATATGTGAGGGTGTCTTCATCAGGAACATTTACTAATGCGGTTATCGCAGTAGGATTCGCTAGATTCTAAGGAGGTCATAATGGCTAAACAAAGCGGATTAGGTGATTACATAGCGGTTGATGATAGTGCAGGAACGCCTAGAGATTTATCTACGGATATAACCAATTATGAAATTGGGAATAGCCAAAATCTCTTGGACGCAACTTCTATCAGCAAGTCTGCTATGGAAAGAATTATTGGATTGGGGGATTTAACTATTTCCCTGAGTGGTGTCTTTGATGCCGCATCCAATATGGCTCATGATGTCTTTAAGACAAAATCAGGTACTAGGACAGTGACTATAGCAATTGGTGGAAATACTACTGGATACCCTGAACTTGAGGCTGAATGTCTTGTTGGTGAGTACAATCTTTCAAGGGGAAATGACGGAGCATTAACTTGGTCTGTCACTCTGCCTCTGCAAGATGGAACAGTACCAACTTGGGGTACAGCATCATAATGGTGGTTAAGAATACTACAGGAACAAAACCGTTTGTCCTGCAACGCAGGGAAGCCAATCTCACGTTTCCAGAAAACCATGAATATCACGGTTTGGAAATCAGGGTGAAACTTGATGTAAATATTTCTACTTTCTTGGAGTTTCAAACAGTTTCAGAAACCAATACAGCAGAGGACATGAAAATGATGTTCTTAAAGTTTGGTGATGAGATTGTCCAAGAGTGGAATTTACATGATGAGGATGGCAAACCTGTACCTGCTACTGGAAACGGCTTCTTGGAACTGCCTCCCAATATCTGCACAGCCATGATTCAATCATGGGCTGAAAATGCGGCAACTGTGGGGGAAGGCTAGAGGCTGAAATTCTCAAGTGGAAAGCCGTAGGAGGTGGGACTGACAGGGATGGGAATCCTATTGTTAAGCCACCTCTTTTGGTTAATGCAGAAATGATTGACGGTATCTGTCAAAGATACAGTTGTTTGCCGTCTTCCCTAATGGGAGAGGATGTCAGCCTGTTGAAAATGTTGAACATAGTGAATATCGGATTAGACAAGGATAAGAATGGCGGCTAATGCAGTAAATATATTAGTTAACGCTGATGGAAGTAAGGCAACAGGCCAATTCCAAAAAGTAAGCAAAGCAGTAGCAGGGGTTAGTCTTGCTGTTGCAGGTGTTGGACTTGCTCTTGTCAAAATCGGAGATGACTTCACAAAATCTTATAACAATATAAGGGCAGGAACTGGTGCAACTGGTGCAGAACTTGAAGGATTAAAACAAGAGTTCCGTGACCTAGCAGGCAGAGTTCCTCAAGATATGGATGCAGTTTCTACTGCTATCGCTGACGTTAGTACCAAGATGGGATTAACTGGAGATGATTTAGAAAACACAACCAAGAAATTCCTTGATATGTCACGACTCATGGGGACTGAAGTAGAACCCATGATAAAAACTGTTTCTGATTCTATGGGAGTGTTTGGTGTAGATGTTTCTGAGACAGGGCAAGTGCTTGATGCTCTTGCCATGGCATCACAAGATACAGGCGTTCCAATGGAGCAACTTTCCTCCACCATGAGAGAGTTTGGGCCTGTAATGAAGAACCTTGGATTAAACTTCCATGAAGCAACAGCCATGTTCTCTCAATTAGAGGGTGCAGGTATCTCAATTACAAGAGTAATGCCCGGAATTAACGCATCTATGAGGCGTTTGGCAGAGTCAGGGGTGACCGATTTACGACAAGCACTCTTTGAAGGTATGGAGGACATTAAAAACGCTACTTCTGAGACAGAAGCATTAAATTTGGCAACTGATTTATTCGGTGCTGAAGGGGCACAGAGAATGAAGGTTGCCATACAAGAAGGTGCTGTTGACATTGACGCAATGGCAGATTCACTTGAAGCCGCCTCTGGCGTTTTAACGGAAATGAATGAAGGTTCCCTTACGGCAGGGGAAAGATTCGACATGATGAAAGATAAGGCAAAACTTGCCTTAGAGCCACTTGCGGGAATGGCATCTGCCGCAGGGCCATTTGTTGTTATGCTCCCTGCTTTTATTGGCGGGGTATCTGCATTAGCAAGTTCTACTATGGTTGCATCAGCGGCAACAAAAATATGGACAGGAATGCAATTAGCATTTAATGCGGTAATGTCTGCGAACCCTGTTGCATTAATTATTCTTGGAATCGTTGCGGCAGTAACGGCGGCAATTCTCATATGGAAGAATTGGGACACAATTGTTCGGGTGTTTTGGGAAACGTGGGAAAAACTTGATAATTGGATGTCAGGTCATTTCGCAGGAACTTGGCAAATGATTAAAGATGTGGTTAGTGGGGTAATCGAGTTTTGGTCTGAAATCATTAAAGGGTTCGTTGCTTTATTCAAAGGTGATACAGATGGAGCAATAGAACATTTCAAAGGTGCTTGGGATGCACTTAAAGGAGTGTTCTCAACCTTTTTTGGATTTGTTTGGAATAAGTTTGATGAACTGATGACAAAGCTACTTGGAGATAAGTGGGACAAGTTTAAAGAAATTATTGGCAACGTAGTTGAAGCAGTTAAAGGATATTTCTCAGGACTTGTTGAAGCACTTGGGGGGATGTGGGATGTAATTGTTGGGATATTCACAGGAGACACAGATTTAATTATTTCTGGATTTAAAGCCATTGTTAACGGTGTAGTTGAAATGATTAATTCAATTGTGAGATTAGCCAATACTATAAGTTTTGATTTACCCGATTGGCTTGGTGGGGGTTCTTTCGGATTTAACTTACCCGAAATCCCAAGACTTGCAGAAGGTGGGATTGTGAGAAGTCCAACTCTTGCCATGATTGGTGAATCAGGCCCAGAGGCTGTTGTACCATTAGGACAAGGCGGTGGTGGCATGGGAGCCAATATAACTATTAATATAATGGGTGCAACTTACGGCTTTGACGATTTTGAAAACAAGGTAGCTGAAGCAATTAAAGATGGAGTCAGAAGAGGTGGATTCCAAAGGATTATTAACTAATGGCAAACGAATTTAAACACGCATCAGTTGGAACATCTTTATCTCAGTCAGAGTATGAGGCAATCGGTGGTCATGTCATTGATTCCCAAGCTACAGGGGATATTATTTATGCCTCATCCGCAACCCAATTATCAAGGCTTGGGGTTGGTTCTAATGGTCATGTATTAACTTTGGCAGGTGGAATTCCTTCATGGGCGGCTACCGCAGGAGTGTCGGCGGCTGATTTAACTGGAACAACTCTTGCATCTAATGTTGTCTCATCATCTCTCACAACAGTAGGAACTTTGACCACGCTCACGGTTGATAATGTAATAATCAATGACGTTTATATAGGACATACTTCTGACACAGATTTGATGACCTTGGCAAGTGGTGGTTTGACAGTCTTGGGAACTATAACGGTTGGTGTTGACGATACAGGTCACAATGTTAAATTCTTTGGAGCATCCGCAGGGGCATATTTTGAATGGACTGAAGCCTCAGACCAGTTGGAATTAAGAGGAGCATCAGCAGATGCCGTAACAAGTACAGGAAAGTTACTTCTAACAACGGCTCTGACAGATGTTAACGCCCTTGATGTTATTGGTAAAATCAGTTGGCAAGCACCTCTTGAAGCGGGTGGGGGGGATGCGGTTTTGGTATCTGCAAAGATTGAGGCAATCGCACAGGCTACTTTTAGTTCATCTAATAACGAGACAGACCTTATTTTTTCAACAGGACACACGGAAGCGGCAACAGAGAAATTCCGATTTACTTCTCAGGGTGAACTTGGTATCGGTGGTGCAAATTATGGAACATCAGGACAGGTTCTAACTTCGGGAGGTGCAGGAGTAGCTCCTTCATGGGCAACTGCGTCAGGAGGTGGTTTGTCGTGGGCAGATTTTGTGGGTATATAAATTAGTGAACAGGAGATTTTAAAATGGCAGTAGGTGACCAATGGATAATGTTCGGGGTAGGTAGTGCAACCATTCGACCATCATCAGGGGTTGAGGTCGTTATTAAATCAGCGTGTACGTATCCTCTTGGAACTACTAATTACGGGTACGCATACCATGTATCAAGTTCTACTTCGGGAAGTGCTTATGGCATTGTGGCAGGAACTTATTATGGATATGGAAATAGTTATCAATTAAAACCAAGCATGAAAAGTGAATACCACGGTTCAGCCACAACATCAGAATCTGAAAATGTTGCAATTCCTATAAATAATACCTATTACATAGATGTTAGTTATACAGGGACTTACTCCCCTGCTTACAACATGGGTGGATTTATAACAAAAGATTAAAAAGGGGGAGTCATGGCGAAATGCTGTAACTATACTGACAATACGAGTCCAACGTTGGCTCAATGTAAGGCAATTGAAACCAAGTGGAATGAGTTTTGTAATAATTACTTCACAACTATGGATGATAAATATCCATCAACCGATTTAACCAAGGTCGATTTAGACCAAGGGACAACATTACTACAAGACCCATTAACCAAAGTTGTTCAAAAACACCCAACGACCAATCGCCCTATGTACAGAGTCATGACAGTTGATTTGGATGCAATTGAAGTTGCTGATGAAGAAATTTCTGCTCTTAGATTAAAGGGGCATGTCGTAGATATAGATGACAATTGGATTCACAATGATTTTAAAATTTTATTAAATTCTCAAAGAATGATTGTTGGAGTGCAAGGTGGATGGACTCCCATTGAAGATTTGAAAGAGGATGAGGGATTGCCATCTGCTGACCCTCCTGTTGCTCCTGACCCAAACAAGGTTACTCGGGAAGGCGTGAACACACTAATTACAGCAGGAAGGCTGACCATAAGAACCCATGAAGGGCATATGCAATATGGTGGTTATATCAGGGAAGAACTAATCATAGCTGACCCTGCAGGAAAACCATCATAAGGAAATTAAATGGGAAACATTATTCAAGAAGATATCGAAAGACTGACAAGAGAAAATCCTGTTGCTAGTGAGCAACTCAGAAGAATAGTTGCAGAACGTGAGGCTAACACCCTAAAAGAACTTCTTCAAAATAATGGAATAGAAATTCCAGAGGAAATTGATGGTAACGACAACCTACCAGTTAGTAGTTGATTGGGATAACAGCGGTAGTTTTTTAGGGACATATGATGATATCTCTACTGACACCTTTGAAGTCCAGTTTCGTAGGGGAAGGGATTACGCATCTCAAGTCTCAGGAAACTCTACGGCAGGAAAATTAACTGCTTATTTAAATAATGAAGGCGGTAAATATTCACCGTCAAATTCCTCTTCTGTTTTAGCAGGAAACCTTGAGGTTGGTAGACCCATTAGGTTTGGTCGTGGGGCATCAAGTGCTTTTCCTTATACATTTCCTTTTGATTTTTCTACAGAAGCAATTCCAGTATGGACTGGAAAACTGGAATCAATAAAACCCGAACCGTCAGGGACAGGGTTAAACAGAGCCGTTTTAACAGCAGTTGGCCCATTGGGATATATCAATGATTTGATTCCGATTTCCTCTATGGAAGAGGACATCAGAACTGATGAAGCTATTGGAGTAATTCTTGATGATGCAGGGTGGCCTTTAGCCGAAAGGGAACTGGCAGAAGGGCAGACAACAATGACAAGATGGTGGACTGATTCATTAAACACAATTACAGCCCTGAGAATTATTGAAGAAACGGAGAATGGCTTTGTAAAAGAAAAAGCTAATGGGTATATAGCTTTTGAATCAAGAAATACTAGGCTTTCTGCCCCATACACCACCTCTCAAGCTACATTTAGCGATTCTTCAAGTGCAACCCATACTTACCTTCAACTTGAGCAGAAAGACCCTATAGAAACCGTTATTAATAGATTTGATGCTAACTACACAGCTTATCTGATAACAGGTCAGCCTGACCTGTGGACATACCCCGAAACTGGTGTTGACAGTCCTTCTTTGATGCCCGCAGAAACAAAGATATTTATTGCAGAGTATCCCAATAATTCGTCAGACCCCGAAGCGGTTGGAGTTGATGCTTGGCTCACTCCAGTAGCAGGGGCAGATATTATTGCCAATACTGCCTACACAGGTGGGGGAACAAATGCCTCTAGTAGTATGGGAATCACCCAGACAAAAGATTCCAATCAAATGAGGATAGCTGTAACGAATAATTATGTTGACGCAACAACAGGATTGCCTGCCCAAGTTTGGTTGACTACGTTAAAGGCTAGAGGAACTCCAATCAAATTAAAAGATACGACATTGGTAACTCAAAGCGATAGTGCAAGTGTTGCGAAATATGGGGAAAGAAAATTCACCGCTGATACTCCTTTTTTCCCATCTTTGGCAATTGCTCAGAGTTGGTGCAATTATCAGATTCAGATGTATTCGACCCCAATCAATATTATGACAATGACATTTAACGCAAATGTCTCTCAGAATAATATGGATGCCGCTTTAGAATTAGACATATCAGACCGAATAACCTTAGTCGCAACAGGGAATGCAGAACTGGGAGTGTCTCAGGATTTCTTCATAGAGGAAGTCAATCATTCAGTAACAAATGGCGGTCAAGTTCATATGGTAACTTGGAAACTAAGCCCTGCTGATTCGGGATATACTCAGTTTTGGAAATTAGATACTGGTAAGCTAGATACCACAACCGTTCCTGCATATTAGGAGAAACAGATGGCTTGGACTGCTCCGAAAACTTGGGATGAAACTGTTGTAACTGCGGCAATGTTAAATGAGCAAATCAGGGACAATTTCCTTGCTCTTGACCAACATACGCACACAGGAGCATCAGGGGATGGGTTCAGCAATTTAGATGTTGGTGGAACTTATACAGGTCAGACAAATATGACCCTAGCAAGTAATGCGGAAGCACTGACTCAACTTGGAGAACTTAGAAGACAGGGAGATGAGGTCAGGTATTTTAATGGAGTTACTGTTCAGCTTTCAGCAGATGCTGATGCCGCTATTCCAAGTGCAAGAACCTTGGGAACAGGTGCAACTCAAGCCGCCGCAGGAAATCATACTCATTAGGAGATGTTATGGCTAAGACAGAAACAGAAATAAATACAACTGCAAACTATGTAAGAAACACTCTTTTTTCTTCTGAGGTTTCAGCATTGGGAACAGGAGAGTATTTAAGTGTTTCCGCAGATATAGACGGTAATATTTCTGTGGCTACTAATGTGGATTCAATAGACGCAAAAACAAAGTTCAATACTGCCAAAAACGGTGGGGACTCAAATCTATCAGGATGGGAGATAGTGTAATGGCTTGGACAGCACCTGCAACATGGTCAACGGCTCAAATAGTAATGGCATCAGGAAGTGGTTCTCTTAATGAACAGTTAAGGGACAATATGTTAGCGTTAGACCAACACGCTCATACTGGAGCGGCAGGAGATGGTTCTTCAACTCTGACAGGGGTGTCCTTTTCTAATGTTGCAGGGTATCAATTTGCAGACCAATCAGCCAACCCATCTGTCACAGGAACTATCCAAAGAAATGGGGCTAACATTCTTTATTATGATGGTTCTAGTGCTATTGATTTAACGGCATCAGACCAAGCGGCAGGGACTGCATCCTTGAGAAGCCTTGGAACGTCAGGAACTGTGGCGGCGGCAGGAAATCATCAACATCAAATCGTTTTGAGTACAGGAGTTGACGGAGGCTGTTCTACCATTGCTACTTCAGCCATTGGAAGTGGGGATGTTGCTGAAAATGACATGTACAACGCTACCTATACAGCTTCAGATAATAATTCGATAGTTTCTATTGTGGCGGGGGGATTTGTTGGAAATAATCAATTTGGAAGCAGTTCATATCAAACTGTTGACGTAACATTGAAACTTTATATTGGCGGTGTTTTACAGCAGACGATTACGGGATATTCCACAGCAAGTGTATGGCCTACAGGGTATGGAGAAGTTCAAACTCTTAGGAGAAATTTCATTGGCTCTACAGGAGGAACAGCAGTAAGGGTTACTTCACAGGTTGAAGGGGCAGGGTGGACAACGGCTCTTGGATATATCAGGGGCAGAAAGAGTGTTTACGAAAATGTGATAACCGTGTAAGGAAATAAAAAATGAGCAAGGACAGCGATGTCAGCTTTTTGCTCAACCAGTTGGATGACCTAAAAAGAAGAATTGAAAGAATGCAGAAGGATGAAAAGATGAGCAAAAGATTAGCAGGCTACGGATTAGGAATAGGTCTAACTGGATTGGCAATAACTGCATATTTATTAGTCAGACACATAAGAGATGGCGGCCCATAAATGGACTTCAAGAACATGAAGGTAATGATTGGAATTATTGTTGCAATCGTTGCCCAAGCATTTGGAATGATTTGGTACATTGCCCAACTTGATTCCACAGTAACTAATAATACTGTTGCTATAGAAAGCCTTGAAGTATTTGATGATACTGCCCTTATAGAATCCATGGAGGACTTTGATAACCGTTTAGATGATATTGAGAAGAAACAGGCCATTATAGAAAATGAAATGAGGTCTATTATGTCAGACCACTCTAGCTTCAATGAGGTACTAAAAGATTTGGGCCAGAGTGGATATGGAGACAATAGACAATACGGAAATTACGGAGGCAATTAATGGACATGTTGAAAATGAAAGTTTCAACAGTAATGGCGATTGCTTTGACAATCTCCTTAATACTGGTGGGAATTGTTGGACTGATATTAAGTTATTTTAATCCTCTAAATTGGATTCCTTACACTGTTCCCTGTATTGATTATGTTGGATGTTGGATTCAGCCTTCTCTCATTTACCTAAGTGGCGTAATCGAGACGTTAAACGCCAATTGGTTAGTAACACTGCCAACCTCTTTCGTACTCCTCTCTATGGGGCTTCTACAGCCCGAATCTCGTAGAAATATCAAAGCCTTTCCTCGTAAGGTTCTCTCTGCATACCGCAAAGTCTGTTCATGGCGTGATTGGCTCTTTGCCAAGATTGAATATCTTAATGGTGAATCTGCCAAGTGGAGAAGGGCTTTTAATATCGCAAAATCACCTTATTCAGCCTTGCGATTTATGGGCCTAAGTCCACAAATGGCCATAGGGCTATTGGTGGCAGGAAGTACCGCAACAACAGCGGTGACCGTTAATGAGGTCACACAGTCCAAGTCATTCTCAAATTCAGATTCGGGGGTTTATGATGCTCCCAGTGATGTTCCTCTAGCATTAAATACCAAGGACTTACCTTCTCCAATAATGCAGGCTTTAAGTGAAGAAAATACATTGGCTATTTCTTTGGGGGCAATTCCTGTTAGAGAGATTAAATTAGATGACATAAGCATTGGTGAAATCTATAAAGGAAGTGCAGGGTCAGACGCAGGAAACACTTCTGTTATTCCAAGTGTTTGCGATGCCACAAATCCTGCCAAATCTGGAAATGCAAAATGCCCTGCAATATTGGTTACTGGAATCCCTGCTATTGCCGCATCAGGAGACACTCCTGCACAGGTAGCCACTAGAATACGGATAGGCGAAATGACAGTCTCAAAATCGAGATGCAAGATTTTTCAGCTAGAAGATTCAGATATCCATACGACTGAAGTCCATTTCAATGTGGCTGATGGCCTGAGTATTTATCAAACAGCAGGCACAGCCCCACGCAGGACACAGCTTTCAGGCTCTCATAGCAGTGAAAATATGAATACTTCTGGAGGTACTTTTGACAGGTTGCTCATCATAGCAGGCACAAGTGGGGTAAATGGAACTATCGGCACATTAAATTTATCAAATATTTTTAGCAAGGGGGGCCCGTGTATATTTAAAAATTTGGACATCGGAGTCTTGAAGATATTAGAGAATGAAGTAGGTCATGATAATAATTTATCTACTAAGGATTTCAAGATATTAAATACCACCACATCTCGTAACTGGAGTTTAATAGATAACTTTGAACTAAACTTTACTGAGCCTGCAACACAGCTTGCGAATCCATAAAGATAGCTATGTTTAATTGGATTACTAGCATGTTTAAGCCTAAAAAGGGATATTGTTTTAAATGTAAAAGACTTCAGTCAGTTACTGAAGTCACTTATGTTCATTTAGATAACGGTAGAAGGCAATTAAAAGGATTGTGCAAAGCATGTAATACCAAGGTGAGTTCATATGTTTGATTATAGAGTGAAGATTACAAGAGTAGTTGATGGGGACACTGTAGATGCAGAACTGGACTTAGGTTTTGACATTATCTACAGGGATAGAATCAGGCTTATGGGGATTGATACTCCAGAGTCTAGAACCAGAAACAAGAAAGAAAAAATACTGGGAATGGCAAGCAAGGATAGATTGAAAGAATTATGTGCCATGCACAGGGGGAACATCTATTTAAAGACCTCTAAGGAGGGCAAAGGGAAGTTTGGAAGGATTCTGGGGGACTTATACCCCATGGACTCAGAAGTGTCTCTAAATTCCATGCTTATTGCAGAGGGACATGCAAGACCATACTTTGGTGGAAGTAAGAATGAATTTGGGGAATGGACATTAGAAACAGGATGCGATTGTGGAGGGAGAAACAGAAACTGTGAAGGCACATGGCAAAGGTGGACAAAGAACGGTTACGTTCCAATGGGTTGAACCTAGCAGGATAAAGATACCAGAACCTGTTAAAGAAAAACCTAGAAAAAGAAAGCCGCCAAAAAAATTAATTCAGTTAACTGCTAAGTTCGATAGCGATTGCTATTACGCATATGTAACAGGATGCGGAGACATAAAAGCAGGAGATTACATCCATTGGGAAGGTGCTAATATGGCATGGCACTTCAAGTGTATGCAGGAGGATTATTATGCCTAAAAGATGGTGGGAAATTATTCACATAAGACCACAAGTTTTAACGGCAATTATAGTATTGGGGATTACAGGAATCCTTGGTATTTTTCATAACATGAATGAAATATCTGGAGTATGTGCCGCAGGCATTATTGCTCTTTCTAAGGATGTTATTACTTCAGATGGTAATTAAGACATAACATCCCCTTATTCCTATAAGGGGTGTTATGTTATACCTCTTAATACCCTAAGAATACATTGATGAACATTGATGTATGGAATTACTACTTGACATATGTAAAGAACATGTCTACTATGTACACATAAACAAACAAGTCATGGGTCTGGGATTAGAAAAGCACTAAGCGAAACCAGACCCAAGGAGTTAAAAAATGCCAGAACTAACAATCAAACAGCTTCAAGTAAAAGTTCTTACTCAGAATTATTGTTTGCAAGAAGAACTGAATTGGGCAGAAGCAAAAATAGAAACCCTAAAAGAAGAGCCTTGCACCCGATTTGTAGACCCATTTGATGGAGGAACAATCACAGCCCATGGCAGTTCTTGGGATTTTGAATGTGGGCCTCATCTCCAAATAGGGGAACTATCCCAAGAAATAGACCGAATAAAAGAAGATATGGCTCATCTTAATGAACTAGGAGTTCATCAAGTATTTTGGGCAGAACTTCCAGAACCTAAACAAGAAGATGAGGATGAAGATTTACCTTGGTAATAAACAAGCAGGGGGGCGAAAGCCCCCTACTAAAAAGGAGAACGGATATGTCTGTAGAACTGCAAAGAACTGATAGGTGGAATGAAGACCCCACTATTGATGAATTAGTGGAAAAGGTTAAGGCTCATGCTTACCTTCATTATGAAGAGGAAGGTGGATGGGATTTTGTCATTGAAACTATGGAAGATTCAGATATAAAGGAACTGCTTACTGGCACAGGAGACTGGGAAGGAAGCTATTCTCCAGTTATCACCCTAGAGCAAGCTATTAAAAGGGTTGGTGACCTTGTATCGCTTTGGGATGAGCAAAGATTTGATATTACTTGGTGATTAGGTTGACATAGGTAAAGGGGATGAATTAACATTCCCTTTACATACGTAAAAGGCGAAAGGAGTTAAATCTATAAAGGAGGTGCTAATGACAACAATATGCAAGAACAGTTAAAACACATAGACACATACAACCCAGACAACTGGGGGACTATGAAGGAATGTGGAAAACACTTTGGGATTTCCAGACAAAGGATTCATCAACTTTTACTACAGGGCAGATTAGGAGAATGTGAAAAGGCTTTTTCCCCTGTCGTATCTGGAAGCCAAGTCTGGATGATTCCAAAACCATTTGAGATGACAGTAACCAAACATTGGGTCAAGGGCCATACAAGAGATGTAGACGGCAAGTTAATAGAAGTAGACCCATATGTTAAAGAAAGTAAATATTAAAAAAAGGAGTGAAATTGCCAGAACAATATGAAGCAGAGGTGCATTACCTCAAAGATACAAATAAATATGTCTACACCATTGGGATGAAAGTCCCTGCCATATCGGGGTTCGTAGACAACAACTACACCATGGTTAAGATAAACATGGCAGAAGACACCAAAAATATTCTGGACAGGTTATCTGGCTGTGTGAAAGCAGGGGGATGGACAAGAGAGAACTGCACAGATGGTTCTCATGATATTAGAAATGCCACTGTCACAATGACAAGGGGAGATTTAAAAATAGCAGGGTGTACCACCCATGATTGGCAGAAGAATGAGAGATGCCAAGAAGACTGCAATGGAAGACCAGTCAAAGACCCTGCAAGGGATTATAACTACAACTGGAACATTGATGGCATTGTTTTAGATGGAGTTAATGGAACAGCCTACGCAACGGCAGAGCCAGTTGCCCCAACTGCTTCAGTAAGCGTCCCACAAGCCCCAAAGAGCGTCTTTCCTGTAGATGCAGGGAAGATAGCCAAGATGAGTGAGGAAATCATGCGGAATGAAAGAACCGCAGTTATGCAGGCTATGTCTGACAGTGGGGATAACTGGGAAGATATAGCAGATATAATTGCACACCGTTTGAATTCCAAAACCTTTGCCCTGTTCTCTGATATTCAGGGAGCAATGGCTTCTTGGGGTATAACAGAACCAGTTGTTATACCAGATGTTATACCTGCTTCTCAGGAACAAAAAGAGGCAGATATTCCAAGCGTCCATAACAAAGTGGATGCAAAAGAGTGGTTTGAAAGTAAGGGTATCCCAGTGTCTTTTGTCACTGAAGCCTTGAAGGGAACAGACCATGCCAGTGCAGATGACTGGATGAAAGCAGAGGGAGCAGAATGGGTTGATTTTTGCCTCTGGGTTGAATCAGAATATAAGATTCAGGAAGGAGGAGATTTGCCGTGGTAGATGAGGGGGACCTTTGCCCTGAAGCAAAGCAATGGAAAAAGGCATATCAGTTTGAGCATGAGGAGCATAAAAAGACACTTCTCATGCTAAAGAAGACAATGGATGAGTCCAACCAGATTTTTGTCAACACCAGAGACATGATTGGATTTATGGAAAGGCTTGCTTCTTCAGGAAGTTATCCTGAGAAAGTAGAGAATAGACCGATTAAAAAAGGAGTTAGTTTTGAATGATTATGATGGAGGGTTGTCTACCCCTGAAATAATAAAAGTAGGCACACGATATGAGGTCATCTGGGGGGACATAGATTCCCCAGACATGAAGTGGACTCTGGACAGGGTGGAAACTTCCAGAGGGGGTGACCCGAACTGTGAAATTCAAATAGAAGACTTTATGAATTTTGGGGGAGCATATCTTCTGAGTCCCATGAAATGGACTCTGAACAGGTCACCCAGAAGCATCATCACAGAATTGGGTGATGTGTCAGAGCGTTCCAAAGAAGAATGGAAGCAGAGGTTTCTTCAAGTTGCCAAGATGGTCTTGGAGATTGAAAGAGCAGGAGAGCCTGTCCTTGACCTTAATGACAGGACAAGCCCAGAACAGCCGCCAGAGATGGTCACAGGGCTTTGTTATCAGGGAACACCTTCTCTCATATTTGGAGATGGGGGAATTGGTAAATCTTTAATAGGATTATCAATTGCTACAGGAGTTCATAATGGACATGGAGTGGAGAATAGTTTTGGAGTAATTCAGGGCAATGCTCTGGTACTGGACTATGAGACTTCATGGGAAGAGACATACAGAAGAAGCAGGGACATAGTAAATGGGCTTGGCAATGGAAGCAGGATGGTTTACTACAGATATTGCTCTGCTCCTCTATATCAGGATGTGGAGAGCCTTAAAAATCAGATTGCAGACCTAGACATTAAGTTCCTTCTGATTGATTCAGCAGGGCCTGCATGTGGTGGAGAACCAGAGAACGCAAATTCCACTTTAAAGTTCTTTAATGCCCTGAGAAGTTTAACTGATTCAGAGCAACCATTGACCACATTAACACTGGCTCATGTCACCAAGGTTGGAAGCAATGGGAATCCGTTTGGAAGTGTTTACTGGACTAATATGCCAAGAAATACTTTTGAATTAAAGAAAGCCCCAAACACTGATGGGAACTACATGGAGATTGCACTGCATCACAGGAAAACCAATGTGGGGAAATTATTAGACCCCAAGGCTTTCAGGGTTACTTATGAACCATCTCTTATAAGTGTGGAAAACATTGATATTAAGAAGAGTTCATTGAGCAGAGGGGAATCTATCCCCAAGCAGGTAATAAACCTCTATACAGGGGGTGCAGACGCTGACATAGTGGCAATTCTGGAACAGGATGGTGGCTTGACCACTAAAGAGATTGGACAGGCTATCCATTATGACAAGTTGGATTCCTTGCAGACATCATTAAGCAGACATGATGACTTCAAGTCCTTTACTGATGAGAGTGGACAGGCAAGATGGAGGTATGAGGGATTCTAATGAATATTAAAAAAAGAAATGCTAACAATAGAAACAGGGGAAAGTCTTATGAAAGAAGAGTAGCCGCATCAGTTGGAGGTGTGAGGAATCTGGATAAATCCAGACCCCACACAGATGTAGAAAATGCTACACATGTTTATGAAGTTAAGAGTACACAGACATCAGTTCCAGTATGGCTCAAAAAGGCTTTAGGGCAACTGGAGCAAGCCGCCACAGAGTCTGAGAAACTCCAAGGCGGCGTGGTCAAGGTCTATACCAAGGGGAGTAAGGCAAGAGCCTTTTTAATTCAGGAGATTGAGTTGCTCCAATAGGTAGAGTACCATGGATATACATGGGTAGGTTTGCTAACTCCTTCCAACCCCATGTGGCTTGTTTTAGGGCTAGGGGTTTTAGCCTTTTCTTCCCCTAGTCCTTTTTCTTTTCAAGAACTGCTTGACATATGTAAACTGTATAGATTAAGATGTACTTACATTAAGTTCAGGAGTTTAGAAATGGCAATAAATATTCATCAAGCCAAAGTAAGTTGGATTGATATCTGGTGGAACAATGAGGCTGAAATTTGGACAATCCAATTAAAAGATATTGAAGGTAATCAGGTTGGGGATGCAGGATTTACTGGAAGGAACAACCAAGCCATTAGAGATGCTAAGAACTGGAAGACCAATCTTAATGATGACAATATTCAAATATGGATTGAGCAAAGAACCAATGGGAAATACAGGTTAATTAAATAAGTATTGACATATGTAAATAAACCATGCTAGAATCTTTTCAGGTTAAGTTAAGAAATGAAAAAAAGGAGTTTTGAAATGACAGTAATAACCTTGGTGACCCTTTTCTGCAACAACCGTGATTGTGCGGTTGCGTCAGTTAATTATGACGCAAGTACCGTTGTGGAGGACTGTGACAGATGTCACAGTCCTGAGTCTGCGGTGACTCGTGAGTTGTTGAGGTGTAGTGAATGTGATGACTTTTTGTCTAAAAGGGAGGTTCTATGAGATTGGTTGCATGAACCTAAATCATGCACAAACAAGTCAATAAGTAATAGGAGTTTTTAGATATGTCTTCCTCCCCCCACTACTTGGGTGATGACCACATACAAACTAGGTTT
>Ga0208764_10000425_pt1 | contig 27224 bp, 30 predicted proteins | sample ETNtaG_18_FD_185762 | JGI IMG/M metagenome (GOLD analysis project Ga0208764, IMG submission 185762) | Marine microbial and viral communities from oxygen minimum zone, Eastern Pacific Ocean - ETNP201302SV91 (SPAdes) (version 2) | ecosystem: Environmental > Aquatic > Marine > Oceanic ... | reverse complement strand
TAAACATTTTTTTCTCCAATTGTGCCGAAGGCGGGACTCGAACCCGCACAGGGTTTCCCCCACTGCCCCCTCAAGACAGCGTGTCTACCAGTTCCACCACTTCGGCAATCGTTTTTATTCAATGTCCAGGTTTTGTTGGATATCAGGGACTGATAGATCTAGCAAACGTTGATCTGCTTCACGCTTTAAAATGGATTCACTATCGATTGTTTCTGGAGTACTAATCAAACTAATTAAAACACCAAAAGTCATAAATGCAATAGCGAACCAGGTTGTAATTTTGCTCAATGCAGTTGCCGCTCCACGGCCACCAAAAATAGAGTTTCCCATACCTGCGCTTAATCCTCCTGCTAACCCACCGCCTTGTCCTGCCTGCATTAATATTACGGCTATTAATAAAATGCTAATGATTGTATGGATACCTATGAGTATTCCTGTCATCATTTACCCCTTATAATTATTATTAACAATTTCTATTATTTTATATAATAATTCCAATTTTAAACTCGATCCACCAATTAAAAATCCATCTATTCCTTCAACTTCAATCAATTTCTTCGCATTTTCAGGTTTTACAGATCCACCATAAAGAATCGGGATTTGTTTTACTGCCTCATCAGCAAATAGTTCAGCAAGTAATTCTCTTATCTGTAAATGGGTATCCTCAACTTGTTTTGGTTTAGCGTTAACTCCTGAACCTATTGCCCAAACCGGTTCATACGCAATAACTATGCGATCCATTAACTGATCTTTAATTCCATCCAAGCCCTTGGTTAACTGTACCTTTAATTTTGTTTTCGTGTACCCTGTATTCCGATCATTTAATGTCTCCCCGATACAGAATATAGGTATAAGACCATTATCCAAAACCGCATGCAGCTTTTTATTTAATAAAGTATTATTCTCATTAAAAATATGCCGTCGCTCCGAATGTCCAATAATTACGTAACGAACACCGCAGTCCTTAAGCATACGAACTGAAGTTTCGCCGGTAAAGGCGCCTTCGGGTTCAAAATAAACATTTTGACTGCCTAATTCGATACCAGAATCTGACAAATTTTCATTTATGTGAAAGAGCGATGTAAAAGACGGGCAGAATATAATTGTTGGTTTTTCCTTATCCAAAAGCAAATTACATATCTCACTGATGAAGGAAACTCCCTCTTGTAGCGTTTTATACATTTTCCAATTGGCGGCAACTATAGGTTTTTTTATCATTACCTACCTAATGCTTTCAATGCAGGTAGTGTGTGGCCGCTTAATAATTCCAAAGATGCACCGCCACCCGTTGAAACGTGTGTCATCTTTTCATCCATTCCAAATTTCCTCACTGCGGCTGCGCTTTCACCTCCACCTACGATCGTATCTACACCCTTATCAAAAGCCAAGGAAAGCATCTTCGATAAGGCTTTTGTTCCGTTTTCAAACTCTTTCTTTTCGAAAACACCCATTGGGCCATTCCATAAAATTGTTCCTGCGCCTGTGATATAATCGGAAAAAATATTTATAGTTTCTGTTCCTATATCAAGACCCATAAAACTGTCAGGAATAGAATCAAATGCTACCGTCTTTGCTTCTTTTGGATTTTCGATCCCTTTGGCAATTACAAAGTCTACTGGAAAAACAAGTTTTACACGTTTTCTTTTAGCTCGCACTATAATTTCTTTTGCAGAAGAAACCATTTTTCTATCAACCATTGATCGACCAACTTCCACCCCAAGTGCCTTAAGAAAAGTGAAGGCCATACCACCGCCAATCAATATTATATCAGCATCATCCAGAAATCGATCAATAAGATGTAATTTGCCTGATATTTTTGCCCCGCCCAGTATTAATAATAGCGGATGTTTTGGTTTCTTAAACCTTTCCAGTAAAAACTGAACCTCTTTTTCCATTAAATATCCCATACCTTTTTCTATGAAATGTTCCGTAACACCAACATTGGAAGCATGGGATCGGTGCGCTGTTCCAAAGGCATCATTTATGTAGATTTGACCATGCCGGGCGAGTTTGCCCGCAAACTCAGGATCATTGTTAGTTTCCCCTGGGTGGAAACGTAAGTTTTCTAGCAAATGTATTTCCCCAGGGTGTAACCCGATTGTCACATCTATTGCATCCTCACTAATACAATCATGAGAAAATTTAATTGGTATCTCTAATATATCAGAAAGTGCTTCCCCAACAGGGACAAGGCTATGCTTTTCATCAATTTTACCATTAGGACGGCCCAAATGTGACATGAGTACCAATGATGTGCCAGATTCTAGACAATCCTTAATCGATGGAATAGCAGATCGGATACGAAATGAGTCCACAACACGATCATTCTCAATAGGAACATTGAAATCTACGCGCATCAGAACGCGTTTTTGTTTCACATCGAAAGAATGTAATGCCCTAATCATTACTAAAATTAGTGTGATCATTGTTTTTAAGGGAATGAATTAATTTTTGTAAAATATCGATATAAATCCAAGCTGAGCACATATCATCCAGGTAGTTATGATTGGAAAAAATTATACTCATTTACCAAACTCTGTAGGTTGAATTCAATCCTCGTAAAATTTTCATATATTTGTACGATTGCCCCCATGGATCCTTAAACATTTAACATAAGTATTAGGATAAACCAAGCCCGAAACTGAATTTTTTAAAGCATTAAAATAATCGAAAAGTGTAAAGATTAACTTGGTTATACCTTGTTTTTTCGTGCCTCTGTTGCCGGTAGGTCATAAGTTTTCTTTATGAAATCTATACAATTCACACACGCAGACAAACTGACATTACAGGATTTGATGTTCCATCATATTCATGAGATACTACTTGTAGCTAGCCCCTATGATTCTTTCGTCCTTGAAGAGGATGGTCGATTGACGGAACAAATATCCCACGAATACATGGGAATGAATTTTAGTAATGCACCACGAGTTTGGCAGGCTTCTACTGCTGCAGATGCACTTACAATGCTATCACGCCAAGACTTTGATTTGATAATTGTGATGATGCGCATTGCGGATATGGATCCCGTACTATTCTGTGCAAAGATTAAAGAAACTTATCCAAAAAAACCGGTTATTCTGTTAGCCTTTGATGAGTCAGAAGTAAAGCAATTACCGGAAGATTTTGAAAATTCTGCTATAGATCGTGTATTCATATGGTCAGGGAATGCAAATGTATTATTAGCAATAGTGAAAATGCTCGAAGATGCAATGAATATTCGCAGGGATATTAAGAAAGCAGATGTACGCTGCATTATATTAATAGAAGATTCGCCACGGTACTATTCTCTAATACTGCCTATAATTTATAAAGAGATCAGTTACCAGGTAAAAGAAATGGTAGACAAAAGTGCTGGCGATCATGAAAAATTATTGCATATGCGCGGCCGTCCAAAAATACTTCTAGCTACTTCATATGAGGAAGCTGAGCGCTATTTTAAGCGCTTTAGGCTGAGTACACTAGGCATAATCTCTGATATCCGTTTCTCAAAAAACAACAAACTAGATAAAAACGCTGGTGTAAAATTTGCACGATGGGCCAGGTCAATTGATCCTAGCATACCAATTATGCTGCAATCAAAACATAGAAAAAATGCTGAACTAGCTAAAGATGTTCAAGCTCATTTCCTTTATAAGGATTCCCCAACTTTATTAATGGAACTCAGTGAATTCGTAGTTAGAAATTTCGGTTTTGGGGATCTCATATTCCGCACACCAAAAGGAAAAGAGCTGATCAGAGTCTCTAATTTGCCTGAACTCATTAAAGCAATTCAAACTGTACCGGAAGGATCGCTACTCTACCACGCTAAAAGTAATCACTTTTCTAATTGGTTAGCCGCGCACGGATATTTGGGACTTGCATCTCAGGTACGGCCACTGAATCATGCCGATTTTAAGAACTCAACTGCTCATAGGGACTATTTAGTTGATTTGATCGAAAATACAATTAAAACCCGGAAAGCAAGACAGGTTGTAGAAATTCAACGGGATACATTTGATCATACGAAGCGTTTTACCCAGATATCAGGCGGATCGTTAGGTGGGAAAGCCCGTGGACTAGCTTTTGCTCAGAAAATGATTCGTTTATCTGACTTTCGTGGCCGTTATGATGGAATAGAAATTAATATTCCCCATGCTGTCGTTATTGGCACAGATTCCTTTGACGAATTCATGAAGGAAAACAATCTATGGTCGGATGCATTGTCGAAAAAAACAAACAAACAAATATCAAAATTATTTCTTAATTCAAATATCAATGAGGAATTAAAAAACTCACTTAAAGTTTTTGTTAAATCTGTAAAGCATCCTCTGGCGGTACGATCATCGAGCCTACTCGAAGATAGCCAGTACCAACCACTTTCAGGAATGTATGCCACCTATATGCTGCCAAATAATCGTAAGAAATTGAAGGACCGATTGGAAGATATTATCGTTGCTATCAAGCTCGTTTATGCTTCCACGTTTTTTCAGGACCCCAAATCTCTTATAAGTGGTTCTGTACATCATATAGAAGAAGAAAAAATGGCAGTGATTATAATGCAAATGGTCGGACAAAATTATAATGGTAGATACTATCCTCCTATTAGTGGAACCGCACAAAGCTTTAATTATTATCCCGTATCATACATGAAACGAAATGAGGGTGTGGTTCATTTAGCGTTAGGATTGGGAAGGACCATTGCCAATGGTGAAAAATCCCTGCGATTTTCACCAAAATACCCTGGAATATTACCACAGTATTACTCGATTAAGGCAGCATTGGAAAGCTCACAAAATTCCTTTTATGCAATGGATCTTAGTCCAAAAACCCATCCACTGTTTAATGGGGAAGAGAAAAATTTATCATCTTATAACCTGGAAATCGCTGAAACGGATGGCTCACTAAAGTGGTCTGGCAGTATCATTTCAAAAGAAGACAATGTAATAAGAGATTCATTATCCTATGATGGAACAAGGATTACAACATTTGCACCAATATTAAAATGGGGCAAATTCCCACTTGTCGATATTTTAAAGGATCTTATAATTATGGGAAAAGAAGCATTAGGGTGTGAAGTTGAAATCGAATTCGCCGTAAACATATTCGATGATCCCAATAGGAAGCCTGAATTTGCATTGCTGCAAATAAAACCTATGGTTATGGGAGGATCACGAGAAATTATAAATATAGAAGAAGAATCGAATAATAAAATTTTCTGCAGCAGTAAAGTCACATTGGGTGATGGCCTAATTGATAATGTACGTCATATTGTTTTCGTAGACCCTAAGCGTTTTAAACCAGCAATAACAAAAGATATAGCAAAAGAAATACATTCATTCAATCAAGAATTAACAAAAAAGCATTCTTATATACTCATAGGTCCTGGCCGCTGGGGCTCAGCAGATTCATGGCTGGGAGTTCCAGTAAATTGGGAACAGATAAATGGTGCTAGCGCTATAGTCGAGTTAGGGAAAAAAAATTTTCCAGTTGATCCCTCTTTTGGCAGTCATTTCTTTCAAAATGTCACCAGTATGCGATTGGGTTATTTCACTGTAGATCATAATTCAAAAACAGATGTATTTGATATTAGTTGGTTAACTAAACAAACAATTATAGATGATAAAACTTATACTACCTGTTATGTTTTGGAATATCCCTTACGCATTAAAATTGATGGGACAACAGGTAATGGTGTCATACTTAAACCAAAAGTCCCAGAATTGGAGCCAATGAATGAACAGGAAACTAGTGGTATATAATCAAACAACACCCTGATCGATCATTGCATCTGCAACTTTGATAAAGCCACCTATATTGGCACCTTTTATATAATTTACATAATCACCTTCTTTGCCATACGTATTACACTGTTTATGAATATCTTTCATTATTTGATGTAAACGCTGGTCCACTTCTTCTCTTGTCCAGGACAAGCGTATATTATTTTGGCTCATTTCTAATCCAGATACAGCTACACCTCCCGCATTCGCCGCTTTTCCTGGACCAAATAGTATTTTATTTGCAATAAATACATCAATAGCTCCTGGATCGGAAGGCATATTGGCTCCTTCTGAAACACATTTGCAGCCATTCTTAACAAGAGTTTTTGCATCTTTTTCGCTAATCTCATTTTGTGTTGCACAAGGTAAGGCAATATCACAAGGAATTGACCAGGGTCGCTTACCCTCAAGATACTCACAACCGAATTTTTCAGCGTAATCTTTTATCCTACCTCTTTTTATATTTTTTAGGTCCATTACCCAAGCCAATTTTTCTGCGTCGATACCATCGGAGTCATGTATTGTACCATTCGAGTCAGATATAGACACAACTTTACCACCAAGTTGAATAACTTTTTCAGTAGCGTATTGAGCCACGTTTCCTGAACCGGATATAGTCACTGTTTTCCCAGAGAATGAATCATCTTTAAGTTTTAGCATTTCTTCAGCAAAATATACGGTACCATAACCAGTGGCCTCTGGTCGTATAAGACTTCCACCCCAGTTCAATCCTTTTCCTGTTAATACACCGCTGAATTCGTTGCGCAGACGTTTATATTGTCCAAATAAATACCCTATTTCTCGACCGCCAACTCCAATGTCACCTGCTGGTACGTCCGTATCAGGTCCGATATGACGAAAAAGTTCTGACATGAACGATTGCGTAAAACTCATCACTTCATTATCTGATTTTCCCTTAGGATCAAAATCAGACCCTCCTTTACCACCACCCATTGGTAGAGTGGTTAAACTATTTTTAAATACCTGTTCAAAACCCAGGAATTTTAATATACTTAGATTTACGGAAGCATGAAACCGTAGCCCGCCTTTGTATGGCCCAATGGCAGAGTTAAACTCTACACGATAGCCACGATTCACTTGAGTCACACCTCGATCGTCACGCCAAGGCACACGAAACATAATTACCCGTTCCGGTTCTACAATGCGATCCGGAATTCCTGCATGCATGTATTGTGGATGGTCCTGTAAAAATTCCCAAATAGATGAAAATACCTCTTGAACTGCCTGATGAAATTCATTTTCACCTAGAGTGTGTGATTTGACATTTTTCATAAAATCATCAATAGATTTATACATACTTTTATTCTCCTATTTGACTTTTAATTTTAGAAATTAATTAAATTCGATGATTCACGGACTACCATATCCTTCCAGCCAAAGTTTTGAAATTCATCTGGATGATTCGAGTGAATCTGTTCAAACATACTTACGGCATCATTATTGATAAAAACAAAATTAAATTCATCATCTGAATCGTCATAGTGCCATATTTCATAACTATATCTATTTATAGTAGCTGGATAGGATTCTATATTTGTTGGACGACCAAAACGAAGTAACACGCGACCACGGTCAGTTTTTCTACCAGAAAGGTTTCGGTTTGAGAATTGTTTTTCGGCGAGAGCGAGGCGCGTATTAATTTGATTATAAAATTCATTTTCTTTTGTTTTTCCATCAGGATCAAGCTTTTCAAAATAATCGACTAATTGCATAATCCGATCACCCCTATTTGCCTTCATAAGTGTTTGAAATTCCGATTCGCTCATGAAATATCCAACAATATCTATAAAATCTTTTAATTCATCGTTTTCCATAGCATCGAGTTTCATGGTAAAATAATTGTTAAAATAAGTAGACAATTCCTTTACTATTATAAATTCCTGATCGATAAACGTATTTTGATCTGATTGATTATCAACAACTTCAAAACGTAGCCTATATCTACCAGCTAACAAACCCATCACGTTGAATCCCATAGTCTCAACGCTTGATTCCCCAGGTTTTTTTCTTACAAATGGCCCACGTCGAATTACTTCCTTACCACTACGATTAAATAAAATATAATTTACAGTATACGTACCACCATCATCCTGTAAACCATAAACTTCACTGTAAGCATACAACATTTGTTTTTCTTGTTTAAAAACACTACTGGGATTGGGTGTTATCATATAACCATTGCGATTGATACTGTTTTCATCCATGAGTCGCTCACTTTTAAGGAATGTACAGAGTAATAAATCGCTGGTTGTCAAATAGCTGTCATCGATAGTGCGGATAATCACATTTTTTGTTACCTTATGCACTTCATTCGATGCTAAGTCGGTAATTGCAACACTGAAGACCGCGCTACCTTTCGTTAATACAAACCTGGATTGATCCACTATACTTACCTGTCTTTCTGTAGGACCTGGCCGATCAACTACCGATTCTCGAACATGAAATACATCTTGTGCTGCAATGTTACCATTGATAAAAACACGTACATCTACCACACCTTCAAATTCATAATTTTCCCCATTATCTTTCCAGTTAAATAATGTTTTTGGAACCGTAAGGTTTACAACTGCTTCCGTATTTCCATTAGCCTCTCGGAATTGATGTACATCCATATCAAAAGAGGTTGGTAAAAAGGTTATATTTTGGCCAAGTAGACCGTAGACTAGTAAGTAAAACAGTGTGAAAGATAATCTCATTGGAATATACCGGACTAGCGGGCAGAAATTACCCTAAATTTAACTTCCTATCCAAGATTAGTGAAGCATTTGGATTTACCGAGAGTTGCCGGTAATTTTGCGGGCCTAATTCTGAATCAAATAATAATATGGCGGAGTAGCTCAGTTGGTTAGAGCAGTGGAATCATAATCCACGTGTCGGGGGTTCGAGTCCCTCCTCCGCTACTCTAATTGACTTATAAATGGGTAGACCAAATTACTAAATAGAAATAAATCAGAAAGCCCATACATAAAATGATAAAAATTTTGATTAGAAATTTCATTATTTAAACGAAGTAGGTAATTACCGTAATAACACCAGCAGTAATAATACTTTTTATTATTATTTTTACTGATTGGGTCCGTTGAATTATTAATGAATTAAGATCCTTTTCTCGCTGGTTCTTTTGCCCCAGGTTTTTAATACCAAAATAAGCGTTAATTATACAGGTCTTATCTCGAGCTTCAAAAAAAGTTATGTTCATAAGTAGCGCTGGGAAGAATACTAGACCACGTAATTGCCCAGGGTTAAAAATAATTGTAAATACGATAACAGCAATCGTGAGGATCAAGCCCAAATACCCCATGGATAGACGTCTGCGAATCTCTCCACCACCAATATTGGGACATCTTTCCACTTTATAATGTAGTAATAAGACCTAATTTAATAGAATCATCTTCTTGGTCTAGCTGTGTTTAGCTGCCTCAAATATTTCTACAATCTGTAACCAAAAACAATACCAGCTTGTACCCAGCCCAAGAATGGGGATGTATTAAAATAAATACTTTCTGGTGCATTTATATTGGTTTTACCAAAGCGACCGTTCGCTCGGATGAATGGTCTTATTGAAAAAGGAATATTAGGAACAAAGATATCAAATCCTGCACCCAAATGAAGACCACTTCCATTGATGGATCCAAGTCCAGCCATTAATGAAAATTTACCAAACAATTTAATATTTGTCGTCCCGTAAAACCCGGCACGATCATTCCCGGATTCAATTCCTAATCCAAAACCTATCGTTAACCGGCCCGCACTTATTGTAATAGGCGACGTAATAGACAAGCCTATAATTGGCGCATATTCTTCTAGTTTATATTTTTCACCAGAATTGATTGTTTGGTTAAAAGACCATCCAACGGTAAAACCACTCAATTTATCAAAAGTAGGTATGGTATAAACAATTGGTTCCTCACTGGCTACTTGAGGTTCTGAACCTTGCTGATCTGCGTTATCAGTTGCAGTTTCGTTAATTTGTTCAGGATGTGAATTTTCCACTGTTTCTGGCGGCGGTACGATTGCAGTAGTATCTTGTACTTGCCCGTATAAAGAAGGAAATACAATTAAGATAATTGAAAATATTCTTTGAAAATTATTCAAACTCATATTATCCTTTATTCTGTATTGCCGTTACAATCCCATCTTCTAGATAAATGTAGCGATAATCACCCTCATTGTAAACCCATTGTTCCCTCACATAATAGGAATAAGTCGTACGATTAACGCTGTCGGGCCGGCCAATGGCTTCTTCAACCATAGCCTCAGTAAATCCGATCTCAATAACACCATCATTGATTTTGTGACCCAATTCATCGCCCCATTTATCCAATAGAATTCGTTTACGGTATTCTTCTTTTTTCTGGGCAAAAGTTAAATCCTCAATACTTTTAGCAAGATAATTTTCTTCATGGATCCTTTCTTTTGCTCGACGCTTAAAACGATCACTCTCATTTTTAAGGTTAAGGTTATTCTTTTCTCTAATCAAGGCCCGGTCTCTAGCTTCTTGGAAATAGGGAGGTAAACCAACCTGATCATAAAATGCTGAGCTCATATAACCTATCGAATCATTAAAAGATATACGGATGAAGTCCTGAATATAATATGGGTAAAATATAACTTCCGCGCCTTGCGGAATGTCAATACGGTGCCCCATCAACGGTTTATTAATCCACATCCCAGCAAACGCAGCCCGGTTGATGCGAATAACAGCCTTACGTTCCAAAAGTAAAAATTGTTCTCTTGCATAAGATTCTTGTAAATCTTCAATAAGATTTTGCAGACTGTCGATTCTTATCACAGTATCAATAACTAGTGTTTCATTAAGCCTGATTAAACTATCCAAGCTGTCCAACTTTATCTGGGCATTCAATAGGAATACATTACAAATCAAGATCCAAAGAATGTTTTTCATAATTTTTTGTATTCTGTTAATAATTCGAAAAAATGATTTTCTAGATCCTGATTTACTTTCTGGCAATTATTCATAACTGCTTCTGCCCAATCAACATATTTATTACACCGTTTTTGATTCCATTCCGGTGGCGGATTTTCTATTACGTCAGAAACGTTTGATATTTTATCTGCAATTCTAACCAGAGTAGCATTCTTGGATAAGTACGGAGCATTTTCAATTTGCATTTGTTTGCATTGCGAAAATGTTAACATATCATTATCTGTCAATTCCTCTACAATTATCCTAACTCTGGATCCAAAATTTTTGTCAAGTTCATGCGCAGATGTATCTGTATCCTCAAGGGTGTCATGTAGAAGTGCAGCTGACAATATTTCCGGATCTTCAATACTGCCAATCTCTGATAAAATCATGGCTACAGAAATCGGGTGAATTATGTAGGGCGTCTTACCATCTTTACGTCGCTGATCGCAATGTTTAAGAGCTGCAAATTGGGTTGCTTTCAGGACTAGATTCATTTAAGTATTATTTCAGTAATATTTCAAATACAAAGTGGTTAATTATGCTCGCTAGTTTCATCAGTCATATTTTCTAGATAATGTTTCTCAGCGATAGGACGCCAATCATTCCGTGAATTAATTGCCCTTACAACTGCTACTATCGTTAGAATAACCAGTAATCCAAGTGTACTGTATATACTATTATTACTAGAGCGATCAAAAGTAAGAATAAGTATAAACAGGATCAGCCAGAAGGCTTTGTATATGATATTAACTATACGATAAAGATTCATTTTTGATACGGTAATAATCGCACAATTCGTCCCGGATCCTCCAATGCAACATAGATTAGACCATTTGGCCCAATCTCAACATCCCGGACTCTACTACCAGCTTCATAAATAATTTCATCCTTTATCATATTTAAACCATCCATTTCAATACGATGTAATCGTTCAAATTTTAATGATGTTGCCAATAAATTATTATTCCACTCTGGGAATTTATTACCCTGATAAAATGTTATCCCGCATACAGCTATTGAAGGCGTCCAGTGGAAAACAGGCTGATCCATGCCCTCTTTGTGGGTGTATTTCGATATAATTGTACCGCTATAATTTCTTCCATAGGTAATTACTGGCCATCCGTAATTGTGTCCTTTTATAATGATATTTATTTCATCTCCGCCTTTAGGTCCGTGCTCTGCTTCCCATATTTCTCGTGAAACCGGGTGCAGAGCCAACCCTTGAGGATTTCGATGTCCATAGGACCAGATTGATTTAATGGACCCTTCAGTATTATAAAATGGATTATCAATTGGTATACTTCCATCATCATTTACGCGGAACATTTTTCCATTTGGCATTTCTAAGCTCTGTGCCTGGTTCCGATCACCTCTATCTCCCACGCAGAAAAATAGATACCCTTCATCATCAAATAAAATCCTTGAACCAAAATGATGTGATTTTTTGGTATAATATTTCTCATCTGTCTTAAAAATAGTTTTTGTATCAATTAATTTATTATCGACAAGCTTGGCCCTTAACACAACGGTGTGGGATTTATTTTCGAGGATATCACTAAAGGATAAATATATATATGAATTATTGATAAAGTTAGGATGGATCTCTACATCCATCATTCCACCCTGTCCTTTTGCCTGGACAGCAGGTATATCACCACTAACTTTGACCTTTTCTTCACCATCAATTGAAATAATCCATAGTTCTCCAATTTGATCGGTTACAAGCATCCTTTTATCTGGCATAAATGCCATACTCCAAGGGACATCAAATCCTTCAGCAAATAGCTCAATTTGAAATGAAAGTTTTTCAGTATTATGAATTCCAGCATCCCGGTCAGCTTCGTTAGCACTTAACCAGAAATTTAAAAGCAATAAAGTCAATAATAATCGATGTAGGGAGTTATTACCCATATTTAAGACATATCTATTTTAATATCCATTTTTCAATTAAATCTGCTGTCATTTTTGCACCGCGACTATTTAAGTGTAAAAAATCTGTGAGAATAAGAAAACCATTATTGGCTGAAATCTTATCAAAACTGGTCCCCAGTAGAAAATGAGAAAAAATACCTTTTATCATGATCCATCTAAACCCATTATCGTATGATAATTTTGGACGATGATCTTCCAATAGTATATACTCTGTTATTGTTTCATGAAGTGGTAAATAATCTATATTATCCACCTCTGCTATACCCTGTATAATATCACTGTATTCTTTTGTTCGTTGCCAAGCTATGTGCTTTATTTCCTCACCGATAGGCGGTAACGATAATATGGCAATTTTTGCATTTGTTTGCTTTTTTAATTGAAAAATAAGTTCCTTAATGTTTCTTCTGAAAAATCCTGCATTTGGTTTTTCGGGAAGTGCCATGTCATTCATGTAGCGAGAACTGTTTTTTTCGCTCAATGACGCATTTGCATCATTAGTTCCAATAAGAACGGTTACATAATCCGGATCGCACTTAATTATCTCATCCAATCTTTTTACCACATTATATGCCAAATTTCCATTAATTCCTGCATTCACAAATTGATAATCAGCATGACCAAAGCGATCTGATAAAATATTTACGTAATTATAACTGACCTGACCATGAGTAATGCTAGCACCAACACAAACAACTGTTTTTTGATCATTATCCTGTTCGCTTTCACCTAAGAAATTTGCAGGTGAATTAAAAGGTGATTTCTGTGCTTGTTTTATTGTATATGTAATACCAAAGATTATTATAACTATTAGAACAACCAATAACGCAATAATTCTAATAATCATTAATTAGTTATGAATAAAAATAAAAGATTAAGAGCAATATTCCCTATGCATTGGGCTGCTTTTTGGGATATTCATAATATACCAACTTACCGGAGCCAAAATTTATATCTGTCCAAGAAGAAAACTCAAAGTCAATTCGGACCACACCACAGGTCACTACATTCATTATATTACTACCCGTTAGTAAATTAACGAACGATGTAAATGTCGGGTTATGACCAAAAAGCATAATTGAATTATATAATTCATCCTGGTCTTGCACCAATTTTAATAATTGTTGTGTTCCAGCACCATAAATGGTACGGTCAACATTGATATCGGCTTCTACCAAACCCATGGCTTTCCCGAAAGCTTTTGCCGTTGAAAGCGCACGGTTTGCAGGACTAGATATTAATAGATCCGGCTTATCACCTTTATCCATTATTAATTTGCCCATAAAAGACGCCGCTTTCTTACCACGTCCATTCAATGGACGGTCTACATCTGCTAAGCCAGGATTATCCCAACTAGATTTTGCATGCCTTGTAAGAAATAAATTTTTCAATATTGTATTAACCAGGTAATAGAGCTGGATTCAAAAGATTTTCTTCCATTATCTTGATTTCGTCTATACCGGAAATAACAATTTCCGGATCATATTTGAGTTTCTTATCATTAATTTTTCCCTCATAGTCTACATTTAACAAAATAGTCCGTATACAATTTAATCGAGCTTTTTTCTTATCGTCTGATCGTATGATCGTCCATGGAGTAAGCGTACGATTGGTAGCATTCAACATTTCAAATTTGCGGATTGAATACTGGTCCCACAATTCTTGAGCCTGTTTATCCACAGGTGACAGCTTATATTGCTTCAATGGATCAGTTTCACGCGATTTAAAACGGTCTTCTTGCTCTTTCTTAGAAACAGAAAAATAAAACTTGAATAATTGAATACCACTCTTGACTAATAATTGTTCAAACATTGGGGCATATTTCAAGAAACGTTTATGTTGTTCATCTGTGCAATAACCCATGACTGGTTCAACCATTGCCCTGTTATACCAACTTCTATCAAAAAGCACTATTTCTCCTCCTGCTGGAAGATGAGTGACATAGCGTTGAAAATACCATTGTGTTCTTTCTCTGTCACTTGGTTTCTCGAGTGCAACAACTCGCGCACCACGAGGATTTAGATTTTCAGTTATCCGTTTTAATGTACCACCTTTACCAGCAGCATCACGACCCTCGAAAATGAGCGCAATTCGTTTACCGTGCTCTTTGACATGTGACTGCAATTTTAGTAACTCGATCTGTAACATTTCAATTTCTTCGATATATTTCATTTGCTTACCTCTTTACCTCAGTTCATTATTTAATTTGGCAGCTATAATATAAACGAAAAATTTCTGAGCACCAATTCAGGAATGCATTACTCAATAAATCAATTCTGTGTTTTCATTACACGTCAATCTTAGTTTATAACCATGGAACTACCCATTTGGCAGCCATTTATTAATGAATGGTACACTTTTGCTATTTTTGTACTATTGATATTTATTGTGATCAGGATTAGTGATTTTGCTCGATCAATCTTGCGATGGAGTCCTGAATCAAGTAGAAAACTAGTCCATTTAATCGTGGGTACATTAGTATCAGCCTGTCCATTCATATTTAAATCACATATACCGCCAGTTGTCTTAGCATTTATATTTATTATTATAAATGCTCTTGCACTCAAGACGGCTTTATTCAAAGGGATGCATTCCACAGATAGACTTAGTTATGGAACAGTGTACTTCCCCATAGCATTTCTTGTTCTAGCACTGTTTTGGTGGGAAAAACCAATCACTTTAATTCTATCCATGTTAATAATGACTTTTTCCGATACAATCGCCGCGGTTATAGGCGAACGTACAACACAACCAAGGCAATTTCAAATATGGGAAGATATCAAATCAGTTGAAGGATGCTTGGGCATGTTCCTGTCCAGTTTTATGATTATATACATAGGTACAGACTTATTTGCTTGGTTATTTGGCGCAGCTTTTTTCATTCCGCTGCCTATCTTGATTGGGGCCAGTGGTTTTGTAGCTATGATGGTAACATTATCAGAAGCTGTAAGTAGCAAAGGGTCTGACAACTTTTCTGTACCCATTATGGCTGCTTTAAGCTATGATATTTTTTTAATCAATTATACTCATGGTACACTTGATCATCTACTGGTCTGGGCCATTACGTCGGCAATTGTGTTCTATGGTGCCTATAAATTCAAATCACTCAGTGAAAGTGGAGTCCTTTCTGCCTATGCAATGGGAATTATTATTTTTGGTACAGGTGGTTTTATGTGGATTACACCGATACTTATATTTTTCGTTCTTTCATCCGCACTTTCAAAACTTCCAAAAACAGAAAACACCTTACAAAAGAATTCACGGAGAGATATCATCCAGGTTATAGCAAATGGTGGCGCTGCTACTATTATATCCGTAATAAATTTTTATTATCCAAACAACCAGCTTTTTTTTGTATATCTGGCAGCAATTGCTGCTGCCACCGCTGATACATGGGCAAGCGAAATAGGTCTATTAAGCCCTTGGAATCCAATTCATGTTACTAAACTAAAAACCGTAGTAAAAGGTACGTCAGGAGGCATATCATTACTGGGAACCTTAGGGTCAGTTTTAGGCGCAACAGTTATTGGTATTACAGGTATACAATTAGGATTACCAGCATCACTTTTAGGAATAATAATTATTACAGGTACTGCTGGTAGTTTAGTTGATTCGTTAATAGGAGGATCAATTCAAGCAAATTTTCAATGTGCGGAATGCAACAACATTACAGAAAAGAGAAAACATTGTAATCTACCATCTATGCACGTATCTGGTCTGTACATGGTGGATAATGATATGGTCAATTTTCTAAACACTATATCAGGAATTATTATCGTACTTATTCTATTATAAAACAAAAAGGGTTCATAAATGAACCCTTTCTACTCTATATAGTTTCCTCGGTTTAAATTACTTTATAAACTAAAATGCCAACCATTACAATAAGGGAAACAAAGATATAAGCAACACCCATATTCCCTTTTTTTATTTCTTCCCATTCCTCAATATCGGTAGATAACCAATCAAATACTTTGATTGCTAATCCGACACCAAATGAAAAACCAATAGCAGCAGTAATAGACCAGCCAATAGCCCGTCCATATTCAGTAAGTAAACCAGAAAAACTAGTTGGGTCTAACATAATACCTCCTTATAGTGTTTGAATTGAATCTTTTATTTTTCTCATAAAATCAGCTGAGTCTAGGGTTCCATCAGCTAATTCTTGAACTAGAATTGTATTTGCCTCTGCCGAAAATATAGTATTATCCCGACCCATAGGTACAGTAACAACAACGTTTACCTGATCTGGAATAACTGGATTATAATTACTAATCGTTCCTTGCAAATGTTTTTGATGGATTATTGCTTTGCCGGCTGCAGCAAATCCTATAAGCATTATCATTTCAAAATTATTTCGTCTACTTGTTAAGTTTATGGCAAAGTTATTGTTATCAGTTGATAGTAACATTTCATTTGAGGAAACTTCAATATGATAGGATTTACACGTAGAAGTAATCTGTCGGTAAAATGCATAATTTGCAAATAATACTTCAGACCCAAATAGGGTAATAAAAAGGACTAAAAATAATTTATTTATGATTTTCACTTATATTATTTTTATAATTAATGAGAGATTTTACAGGCATAACTATTGCTAATCAAGTCTTATAACTAATTTGCCATTCTTAATTACATTTTGTATCGGAACAGAGGCCACGTTATAAGGAATTTCTTCTGGTGTATCTAGGTCCCAAATAATCAAATCAGCTTTTTTACCAACCTCTATTGATCCAACATTTTCTTCTACATTTAGAGCACATGCACCAGTCCAAGTAGCAGCTTTTAGCGCTTCATCTAATGTTAAATCTAAAAAAAGACAGGCCAGGCTGATTATAAATGGCATTGATTGGATATGGCAACTTCCAGGATTAAAATCAGTTGCAAGGGCAACATTAATACCTTCACTAATTATTTTACGTGCGGGTGCATAAGAATGATCACCTAAAAAGAAAGTTGTTCCAGGCAGTAAAATTGCCGTAACTCCAGCTTTTGCCATATCCTTTATACCTTGATCATTCACTTCCATTAAATGATCTGCAGAAATAGCTCCTATTTCTGCAGCCAAACTCGCTGCTCCAGAATCTGTGAATTCATCTGCATGAAGACGGGGAATCAGGCTATGTTGCGTGGCAGTTTGAAGGATTTTTTGACTATCATTTACATTAAAATAACCTTCTTCACAAAATACATCGCAAAATTTTGCAATTCCTTGTTCGGCTACAGCTGGAATCATTTCTTTGCATAATAAAGTAATATAACCGTTTGAATCACCATTGAATTCTGGTGGAATTGCATGCGCGCCAAGAAACGTAGAAATAATATCAATTTCATGTACACTGTTTAAATGATCCAATACCCGTAAAGATTTCAATTCCGATTCAGTGTCCAATCCATAACCACTTTTAGCTTCCAAAGTGGTTGTTCCCATCTTGATAAATTTATCCATACGTTTGATTACTCTATCATATAATTCAATTTCAGTGGCATTACGAACAGCTGCTATACTGGAATTAATACCACCACCCTCTTTTGCTATCTCTTGGTAGGAAACACCTGCAAGTCTGCTCATAAATTCATTTTCCCTCCCATCGACAAACACTGGGTGTGTATGGGCGTCCACAAAACCCGGAGTCACAAGCTTTCCATTGCAATCGATGGATTCCTTCGTACTAAAGTTCGTACCACTTATATCTGTAATAATTCCATCATCAATACTAATTGTACAGTCATGTGTTCTCTCGATTGCAGATATTTTAGAATTATAAGTTGCCAGAAGTCCTATATTAGTAAGGTTTAGCACTAGTCTAATTGTTTCCCATGGGGATTTCTAGATCCCATTTTTTTGCATTGGAAATTGCATCTTCATATCCAGCGTCAGCATGTCGTAAAATGCCAAGTCCAGGGTCATTGCTCAGTACGCGCATAATCCGTTTTTCCATTTCAGGTGTACCATCAGCACAAATTACTTGACCAGCATGTATTGCCAATCCCATACCAACTCCGCCTCCATGGTGAATTGAAACCCAGGTAGCGCCGCTTGCAGTATTTATAAGAGCATTTAGTAATGGCCAATCTGCCACTGCATCAGAACCGTCTTTCATTGACTCCGTCTCTCGGTATGGAGACGCAACTGAACCTGTATCAAGGTGATCCCTACCAATGACTACTGGTGAAGATAGTTCACCGCTAGCAACCATATTATTTAGTTCCACACCAAATATTGAGCGTTGCATATAGTTAAGCCAACAAATTCTGGCGGGCAGTCCTTGAAATTGGACTTTATCTTGAGCAAGTTTAATCCATCGTACCAGCGTTTTATCCTCAGGAAATAGTTCAATTATTTTCTCATCAGTTTTAAAAATGTCTTCGCTGTCACCTGACAAGGCTACCCATCGAAACGGACCCTTCCCTTCGCAGAATAATGGTCGCACATAAGCTGGTACAAAACCAGGGAAATCAAACGCATTATTTACACCCGCTTTTTTCGCCTGTCCTCTTAGATTATTACCATAATCAAAACAAATAGAACCCTTTTCCATTAATTTCAGTATTCCACGACAATGTTCAGCAATTGCTCGATAGCTTTCTTTTACATATTTCCCTGGATTAGATTTCCGTAATCTAATGGCTTCATTATATGTAAATCCATTGGGTATATACCCATCCAATTCATCATGTGCAGATGTTTGGTCTGTGACCAAATCAGGAATAATATCCATTTGGGCCATTTTTGGTACTATATCAGCAGCATTTCCCAGCAGTCCAATAGATAATGGTTTCTTACTGTTTATCGCGTCCTGAACCATATTAACAGCGTCTTCAAGGGATTCAGTAGCTACTTCTAAATAATTCGTTGATAAACGCTTTTCTATGCGTTTAGAATCAACCTCTATTGTTAAAATAACGCCATTATTCATGGTTACAGCTAGCGGTTGTGCACCGCCCATACCACCTAGGCCTGCCGTTAAAACAAATTTACCAGATAAATCATTGTTAAAATGCTGTTTTGCAGCTGCGGCAAATGTTTCATACGTTCCCTGCAATATTCCTTGTGTTCCAATATAGATCCAGGATCCCGCAGTCATCTGTCCATACATTATTAATCCACGTTTATCCAACTCATTAAAATGGTCCCAATTTGCCCATTCAGGTACGAGATTTGAATTAGCTATTAATACACGTGGAGCAGTTTCATGAGTTCTGAGAACGCCAACCGGTTTACCCGATTGAATTAATAACGTTTCATCTTGATTTAATTTTTCAAGATTTTTAAGAATCGTATTATAACAATCCCAATTACGGGCTGCTTTTCCTTTACCGCCATAAACAATTAAATTCTCAGGATCTTCTGCTACATCAGGATCTAAATTATTTTGGATCATGCGATAAGGTGCTTCAATCTGCCAGTTTTTACAACTTAAACGATTTCCCCGAGGTGCTTGAATAATTATTCCCATTTACGTATTATTATTAAACATTCTCAAAATTATCTGTACTAATAAAAGGTAATTAATAGATTAAGAAAAATATTAATGATTTTCTTCATCAAAAACTGCTGAGTAGCGATGGTCTTTAATCATTATTTTATATGAAAATACTGATATACGAGGAAATTGTCTTAAACGTGAAAGTTTTATTTTATTAGACGCTTCACTTGGTGTCTGATTGTAAAGCGCAATCCCCATAATTATTTTTTCACGGTACTTTTTAGGAAAATTATCATTTATAACATCAATATTTCTTGCAAATTCACGCTTCTTAGGTGAATAATTCATCGGAACTACCCAATCCAAATAACCCGCAGCAAGCCAGACATTCCATTCTTGAAAATACCGTTCTCTAGCAACATATAGATTAGGTTTCACTGCAGCAGAGATTATGCAATCTGGTCGTACTTCATCAACTAATGCTCGTGTATCTTTGACCAATGAAGTGACTGCTTTCCTTTTGAAGTTATTCCATCGATTCATATTAGCGATTAATCTTGGGCTAGCAATTGTACTGCGTTCCATCTCAAGAAACCATGGCCCAGGGTCATTCCCTGATTCGCTTTTAAATCGGGCAATTGCATACGGATTTCTTCCATATTCTGCATCTTGATAGCGAATATAATCAAGATGCAAGCCATCAATATCATAATTAGTGATTAATTCTCGAAATACTGTAATTAAGTATTCGTTCACATCTGGGTGATTTGGGGAAAGAAATAATCCCTCGTTGTTATTATTAATTCCTACCATTTCCAACTGTTTTCCAACATCCACTGGCCATTCTTCTGTAGTGTCCAACCATTGCTGCTGCATATGTAAGATATGTTGTTCATCTTTGGGCAATGATTTACTTGACCACAAAAAATACACATTTACCCAGGCGTGAATATTAATTCCTTTACCATTTGCTGCATTCAGTAAATATGCCAGCGGATCAAACTCACCTTCAGTTAATATTTGACTTCTTGAAATGAATTGAGATTCATAAAAAGAATCTCCACGTCCTCTTACCTGTACAAATAGATGATTAATATTTTTTTCAATCGCAAAATTGACCATATCATCTATGGAACTTTTTGACTTCAAAACATCGCGGATAACCCATAAATATCTATCGTATAATGGCGATACTTTCTCATCTTCACCAGCAACTAGACTAGGGTAAAATATTGACATAAAAAGAAGGGCAATCAAAATGATTGCCCTCAATATGACACGATTCGAATATTTTACTGCTAAGCTAATATGATTTTACTCCGTCTCTTGTGTCTCTTTAGAGACAGGTGTTCCTTCAATTTCTTTAGTGCCTTCCATATCCACAAATTCTATAAGTGATACAGATGCACGATCATTATCTCTTAAACCAAGTTTTATTATGCGTGTGTAACCACCATTTCTTTTTTCATACACTGGTGCAATGTCACTCAATAATATATTTAAGATATTCTTATGGCGAATTTTCCTTGCGATCATACGAATTGAGTTCATATCACCTTTTTTTGCTTTAGTTACAAGCGGTTCAATATAACGACGCAACTCTTTGGCCCTCGCATCTGTTGTTTTAATGCGCTTATGAATTATTAAATTTTCAGCCAAGTTAGCTAACAAAGCACGTCGATGAGATGGATTTACACCAAGTTTCTTGCCTTTTCTGCGATGTCGCACTTTATTATACTTCTTCCTTCAAGTATTTATCAACTTCCATACCAAAGCTAAGACCCATTTGATCTAGTTTTTCAACCAATTCAGTAAGTGACTTGCGACCAAAATTTTTGTATTTCAGCATCTCATTCTCTTCTTTACTCACTAATTCGTAAATATACTTGATGCCCGCCGCTTGTAAACAATTATGACTCCGTACCGAAAGTTCCATTTCATCTATGGTCAAACTCAACAATTTTCGGATTTCCATTACTTCATCACTAATAGGCTCGGATATTTCAAGTACTTCAGGTTTACTGATTGATTCTACAATTTGTAGCTGTTCAATTAGAATACTTGAAGAATGACTGACAGCATCCTGTGGCGTTATTGAGCCATCCGTACTGACCTCTAGCGTAAGAATTTCAATAGGTTCTTTCGCTCCAGGCACTGGTGTTACATTAAACTTTACCTTTGTAACTGGATTGTATATGCTATCAATGGCTATGGTACCCAATGGTGCATTTGGAAGTTCATTTGATTCTGAAGGCACATATCCCTTACCCACACCAATTTTTATTTCTATGCTGAATGTTGTACCTTCATTGATTTCTGTAATGTAATGTCTTTTATTTAACACCTTAAATTCATTACTTGCTTTTTGGACATCACTACCAGTGAATTTGCAAGGTCCTTTCAGTTTGATAGATATCTTTTCAGGGTCATTTTCATTGAGCTTAAAACGCACACCTTTTAAGTTTTGTATTATATCTGATACATCTTCTTTTACTCCATCGATACTTGAGAACTCGTGCAACACACTATCAAATTTTGCATTAGTAATTGCCGCACCTGGTATACAAGTTAGCAGTACGCGTCGTAATGCATTACCAATTGTTATACCATATCCCCGATCCATTGGTTGTATAACAAACTTGCCAAATGTATTGGTAAGATTCTTTTCATCAACTTTTATTTTAAGGTCGAGTTTCTTGTTCATTTATTTATTACCCTTTAGTTTCTTATTTTGAATACAATTCTACTATGAGCTGTTCATCAGCTATCACGCCCATATCTTCTCGTGCCGGTATATCAATGAAAGTACCGGTTAACTTTGCCTTATCCAGCTCAAGCCATGGCAAATCAAGGTCACCTTTTATCTGACTAACAGAGTCCAATAAGACATCTAATTTTTTACTACGATCACGTACTTTAATCGTATCGCCAGGCTTAACCAAATAGCTAGGTATATTAACCTTTGAATTATTAACCAGGAAATGTGCATGGTTTACTAATTGTCTTGCTTGTGATCTAGTAGATGCAAAACCAATTCTATAAACAACGTTATCCAGCCTTCTTTCGAGTAATTGCATTAGGTTAGTACCTGTTTCACCTTTCATTTTTTCTGCTTTCGCAAAATATGCTCTAAATTGTTTTTCCAACAAACCATACATTATTTTTATTTTCTGTTTTTCTTTTAATTGAACACCATAATTAGATGGTCTTCTTCGTCGAGTTTGTCCGTGCTGTCCTGGCCCATATGGTTTGCGATTCAATAAGCGATCATATTTTCCATTACCAAAAATATTCTCACCAAATTTTCTAACAAGTTTCCCGCGGGGCGTTTTTAGCTTTGCCATTATTTATCCTTTTTCCTATACCCTTCTTCTTTTCGGTGGTCTACAGCCATTATGCGGTAACGGCGTTACATCTTTGATAGACATTATTACTAGTCCTGCTGCTGCAAGGGACCTCACAGCTGATTCCCTTCCAGATCCAGGTCCTTTTACTCGAACATCTATGGATGTCATTCCCATGCCAATTACTTCCTTAGCTACCTTTTCAGCTGCAATTGTAGCTGCATATGATGTATTCTTGCGGGATCCTTTAAACCCTGAAGTACCTGCCGTTGCCCAGGCTATCACATTTCCAAATTTGTCTGATACTGATACGTGAGTGTTATTAAAAGTAGCTTTAATATTTGCGAGTCCCCTTGGGTCAGAGACCTTATTTTTTCTTGATTTCTTCTTTTGTTTTGGTTTAGCCAATCAGTTACCCCTTCTTTTCTAAAGCTTTTTTACCCATACCAACAGTCTTCTTTCTACCTTTTCTCGTGCGTGCATTTGTTTTTGTTCGCTGACCATTTACTGGCAAACCACGACGATGACGTACTCCCTTATAGCTACCAATATCACGCAAACGTTTAATATTCATGGCAGTTTCAGATCTCTGATCACCTTCAATCACCAGCTCCATTTTTGTAATGACGTCACGAATCGCAACTACCTGTTTTTCAGTCAAATCTTTCACTCGTTTGTCATGACTAATTTTAGCTTTATCACAAATTTTTCGAGCAGTGGTTAATCCAATCCCGTAAATATACCTTAAGGAATAAGGCACCTTCTTATCACGGGGGATATCTATACCTGCTATTCTTGCCAAAGTATTACCCTACCCTTGTCTTTGTTTATGCTTAGGGGTGTCGCATATTATTCTCACAACACCTTTACGTTTGATAATTTTACATTTTGGGCACATCTTTTTAACTGAAGGTCTTACTTTCATCTTATTTTTGTCGATAAACGATTCTTCCGCGATTCAGATCATATGGCGATATTTCTAAAGTCACAACATCACCCGGAAGAATTTTAATGTAATACATTCTCATTTTTCCTGATACATGTGCTAAAACCTCATGCTTTTCACCCCCAATTTCAACTTCAACCCTAAACATAGCACTCGGTAAAGTTTCAGTGATTACACCATCAATTGTTATAGGTTTTTCTTTAGCCATTTAATTGACTTCTTGATAAAATTTCAGGTCCATTTTCACGAATAGCTATTGTATGTTCAAAGTGCGCTGAATTATAGCCATCTTTTGTTTTAATAGTCCAACCATCTTTAGCAGTGTAAACTTCTTTTTGACCACAGTTTATCATTGGCTCTATTGCGAGACACATACCCTCTTTTAACTGATCACCCATACCCGGTAATCCGTAGTTTGGTATCTGGGGATCCTCATGCAATTGTGTACCTATGCCATGTCCGACCAGTTCACGTACTATAGAAAAACCTTTAGGCTCTACAAAAGATTGTATCGCATGGCCGATATCCGACACATAATTGCCAGGTTTTGCCTGTTCAATACCAAGTGTAAGCGCTTTTTCTGTGATTGACATCAAGTCTCGGTTTTTATCACTAATATTACCAATGGCAAACGTACGTGCTGAATCCCCATAGTATCCGTTTTTTTCCGCACCACAATCAATTCCAACAATTTGACCTTCAGAAAGTTTACTATTAGAAGGAATACCATGCACAACTTCATCATCTACGGAAATACATAATGTTGATGGAAATCCCATATATCCTTTAAAGGCTGGACGAGCGCCACGAGAACGAATAAATTCCTCAGCTAGCGCATCCAGTTCCAATAATGATACACCAATAGTTGCTTTTGTTGATAGCATATCGAGTGTATCAGCAACAATCTGAGCACTTTCTGCAATATGTTCGATTTCTCTTCGTGTTCTCACTCTAACCATTATATACGTCTCCTGCCTCGAATCTTTCCTTTGGAAAGAAAACCGTCATAATGCCGCATAAGTAGATGTGACTCAATCTGTTGCAGTGTATCCAGGGCAACACCAACAATAATCAATAAACTCGTACCACCAAAGAAAGAGGCAAGGTCATATCCTACATTCATTACGTTCATCAACACAAAAGGGAAAACCGCTACACCAGCGAGAAATATTGACCCTGGAAGCGTAACTCTCGTTAAAATATTATCAATAAATTCGGCTGTCTTTTTTCCTGGACGTACTCCAGGGATGAAACCACCATGTTGTTTCATATTTGATGCAACTTGAACAGGATCAAATGCTATCGCCGTATAAAAATACGTAAAAAATATGATCATTAGACCAAATACAATCCAATAAAATGGATGGTCAAAAGAGAACCAGCGTGTTAATCCTTGCATGAATTCACTTGCAGGAAAAAACATTGCGATCGTACTTGGTATAAACATTACTGATTGTGCAAAAATTATTGGCATTACACCTGCCGTATTCACACGTAATGGTATATGCGTAGCTTGACCGCCATAAATCTTACGTCCGACAACACGTTTCGCATACTGCACTGGAATTTTCCTTGTACCTTGCGTAAGTCGTACAACAAATGCGATAATCACAAACATGATTCCAAGTAAAATAACCTCTGATAAAATTCCCCTGAGACCAGCTCTTATTTGAGTGATTTCACTTAATATTACACTTGGTAGCACTGATACAATTCCTACCATTATTATAAGAGAAATTCCATTACCGATTCCACGCTCAGTGATCCTTTCACCAAGCCACATTAATAGCATAGTACCTGTCACTATACTTACCATGGCAACAAATTTAAATCCAAGGCCAGGATTTATAACGACTGCTATACCATTACTTGATGTCATTGATTCTAGAAAAATTGTAATGCTGTATGCCTGTAGAATCGAAATACCAACCGTACCATACCTTGTCAACTGTGTTAACTTTTTTCTTCCCTCTTCACCCTCTTTCTGCAATCGTTGAAAATATGGAACAACGCTACCCATTAATTGAAAAATAATCGAAGTGGTTATATATGGCATAATACCTAATGCAAAAAGTGTAGCCTTTTGGAATGCTCCACCTGCGAACATATTAAACAACCCTAACAGCGTATTCTGACTTTGCATTGCCCTAAATGCATCCATCAATGCATCACTGTTAATTCCTGGAATTGGAATATGCGCGCCCGCTCGAACTACGATTAGCACGCCGAAAGTGAAAAAAATTCTACCTCTAAGTTCAGGTATATTGAACATATTTTTTATTTTTTCAATCACTGTACTTCGACACTTCCTCCTGCCTGCTCAATCTTTTTTACTGCTGATTTGCTAAAACCACTAGCTGTTATTTTTATTGAACTTTCAATATTTCCATCACCTAAAATTTTAATTGGCTGCAAAGCAGATCTCACCAATCCTTTTTCATACAATATTTGTGAATCTACAGTCTCTAGACCAAGCTCATTAATAGCTTTCAAGTTTACTACCTGATATGTTTTACGAAATAGAGAATTAGAAAAGCCTCTTTTAGGTAAACGTCTATGAATTGGCATTTGTCCACCTTCGAACCATGAACGGTTTTTGCTACCACTTCTGGCATGGTATCCTTTATCACCTCGGCCAGCTGTACGCCCCAAACCGGAACCATTTCCCCGACCAGGCCGTTTTTTACTCTGAGTCTCACCTTTACTTGGCTTTAAAGAATATAGTTTCATTATTTATCTTCTACTTTAATAAGATATTTAATTTTTTTTATCATGCCCCTTATTGCTGGATTATCCGGTAATTCTACAGTCTGGTTCATTTTTTTTAAGCCCATTGCATCCAACGTAGCCTTTGCTTTTTTCTTA